>Ga0315899_10006793_pt1 | contig 12329 bp, 11 predicted proteins | sample LakEriMetagenome_2_FD_203518 | JGI IMG/M metagenome (GOLD analysis project Ga0315899, IMG submission 203518) | Freshwater fungal communities from buoy surface, Lake Erie, Ohio, United States - Buoy 4 MA112 | ecosystem: Environmental > Aquatic > Freshwater > Lake | place: USA: Lake Erie, Ohio... | reverse complement strand
TTGCTTGTTGGTACCCAACCGTAGGACTTGCGCCCTTACGCTATTATTTACGATCCCTCGCATGCGATTGGTTCTAGGGGGCTCGGCGATCAGATTACTAATGCTTCGGGAACGTGAACCGGCCCGCTACGCCTCTCAGAGAGAGGCTATTACAGTAATAGCCCCTTTCCAAGAGGCGTCCTCAACCAACACTGCCTTCAGTCATTATTCATAGCGGAGCGGGCGCGAGCCCCCCGGTGCCGAGCAATGCGTCAGCGAGCCGGTTCTTCCGTTTGGTAGAACGGGTCGCCAGGCCCGTTCCCAATGCACAAAAAGACCACAAATAAGTAACAGCCGTTGGCCACGAATAGCACGAAGAACACGAATAGGAACAGTCAGAATCTCCGCCCGTTGCTCTTTGCCCCTTGCCATTTTCTCATCTGACTACTGAAACCTGACGTCTGATAACTTGCCTTAAACTGTCTTTGACGGCTGTTCAACGGCTTTATAAACAAGAACTACGCACCACGCACGCGCGTCAGCGGCAAGCACCATCCACCAAGCATGGCCGCGTATGCGGCTATTCAAACCTATGACATCAACAAAATTTGCTAAGGTACTAGAGGAGCTTTCTGCAACCCCTAAGGTCTGGCTTGTTACGGGAGTCGCTGGATTCATCGGTTCGAATCTTCTCGAGAAGCTTTTGAGCCATGATCAATTTGTGGTGGGGCTGGATAACTTTAGCACTGGGCATCAGCATAACCTCGACGATGTGCAGCGTTCGGTATCCCCTGAGCAATGGGCTCGGTTTACTTTTCATCGCGGCGATATTCGAGAGTTATCCGATTGCCGCAAGGTTACAGCTGGGGTTGATTATGTGCTTCATCAAGCGGCGCTCGGATCGGTGCCGCGGTCGATACAGGATCCGATCGCTTCGAACGAATCCAACGTGACCGGTTTCTTGAACATGTTAGTTGCAGCGCGTGATGCCAAGGTGTCGAGTTTTACTTATGCGGCATCGAGTTCGACGTATGGGGACCATCCGGATCTGCCCAAGGTTGAGGAGAAGATAGGCAACCCGCTTTCACCGTATGCCGTAACCAAATACGTCAACGAGTTGTACGCGAACGTTTTTGCTCGCACCTATGATTTTCGAGCGATAGGACTGCGTTACTTTAACGTCTTCGGCCCACGTCAAGATCCGAATGGAGCGTACGCGGCCGTGATCCCCAAATGGATTGGGCAGCTACTCAATGGCGAGACCATCAAGATTAACGGCGACGGCGAGACCAGTCGTGACTTCTGTTATGTAGAGAACGCCATTCAAGCGAACATACTCGCTGCCACGGCCTCGATCGAGGCCAAAGGTCAGGTGTACAACGTGGCTGTCGGAGACAAAACGAGCCTCAATGAACTTGCGATCGAATTAATCGCCAATCTTGGTCTTGCTTCTGGTCGGGAGAAAGAATTGATAGAATATGGTCCGTCACGGCTGGGAGACGTTCGACATTCTCAAGCAGACATAAGCAAAATCGAAAATCTATTAGGATACGAACCCATGTTTCGAATCAAGCAGGGGCTGGAGTTAACGTGCAGTTGGTTTGCCACAAAGCAGAGCAACGCAACCGAAGGAAGACGCGAGTTTCGGACCTTGTATAATGAAAAGACATCTCTAGACAAAAAGTAATTGAATCATGAATTCTGATCTTTGTATCGCGTAGTTCAGCGGTCTAAAACGCCATGACATTTTTTAATAAACTGATTGAAAAAGCGATCGTTTTCGCTTTCTCTCTTTTATTGTTGGAGGGATTGTTTCATAAAGCCCTCGAAATTCAGTTGCAAGATCGCAATTCGACGTGGACCAAAATAACTCCTTATCGTCTATTTCCTTCGGAGATATTGTTTTACGGCCCAGTATTAATCCTGGGTGGGTTTCTTTTCCTTACAAGTAACCTTCGAATTTTGAGGCGATCAGACTCGTTCTTCTTGATCATATTACTGTCGATCGGTGGTTTACAAGCGTTTCGGGGGTGGATTCGACAATCGAACGATGTACTTTGGCTAGAAGATCTTCGCCAATTATTTTTGATGATGATTTTCGCTCCCATTTTCGCTACTCTCGGTACAAGGGTTCGGATCGCGTGGGTGCTCGATTGGTTTAGCAAGATTGCTACCATCATCGCCGTATTGAATGGTCTATTCGGATTGATGCTGTTATTGGGTTTGCGTAGTCGCGGGGGGGAATTCGACACACACTTTTCGGCGGGGCAGATACTGGTAATCCCCTATTCTTTTGAGTTGGCCAGGGGGATGTTGACGGGACGAATCGCTTGGATTCGCTTGTCGTGTTTAGCATTCGGGATTATTGCCCCCCTAGAGAAACCTGTTTTGGCGACCATTGTGTTTGCAATGGCGTCAATTGCTTTTTTGCTCCCCCGGTTGTTGATGAAAGTCCAGTTAAGCTGGATTAAAGCTGGTTTGGCTTTCGGTGCTTCAATCGCGATTACAATTACGTTGGTTTACTCCTTTGCTGGTCGGGAAGCTAGGGATTGGCTAAGTGCTCGATTTTTGAAGACGAATGTAAAGGAACAGGATAGAGATATATCGTCGGGGCGTTTCGAAATGTGGGAGTGGGGCATAGATAGATTCTTTGATGATCCACTGATTGGGGTTGGGTTAGGAGATCGACGAGTCACTTATGGTTTGGATGGAAAGACCTACCTTATACCTCTACACAATCTCTCAATCGAATTGCTTTGCCTAACGGGAATATTGGGAATAACAATGTTCGGGTTAGCTTTCGTGATATATCTCCAAAGATTGAGACTCCTCGTTCGTTCATTGACCAGTGAACCAATCAATTGTGCTGTGGTCGTTGCCATTGGCGCATATGCGCTATCGATGCTACTAGTCTCGCAATTGGGGCGAAATCTAGGCGTAGCAAATGCTGGGCTAATTTTTTGGTCATTGATTGGGTTTGCAAGAACTTTGGAGAGGCGTCAAGAGTTATTGCAGAGGTTGTCCTAATTTATTTTTTTAAAGATCACGGTGTTTAAGCCGATGGTCACATCGATTGAAACGGCTAATTTCATTTGTTCGATATTGTTACCAATGTCGATTTGATAGCTGAAGGAATCAAGGCAAAGAGATGATTGAAAAGATATATGCGTTGGTTAGGAAGATAAAGACTCAGTTTGCGGTCAAGAAGAAGATGGCTCAGCTACAGCAATCGTTATCTCAATCAGACGAAGAGTATCAAGCATACGTTGGTAAACAGTTATCGCGGACGATAAACAAGAAAGTCCACCGTGGTACCCACACCTACTTTTTAATTGATGAAATCAACGCCAAGTTTGGCGTTTCAGGGAAAACCGTATTGTGCGTCGGATGTCGAAATCTTGTAGAGGTGGAGTATTTCGAGAGCAAGTCAGCCAGTAAGATTACAGCGATCGATCTCAACGGAGATGAAATAAAAATCCTATCGATGGACATGCACAACCTGAAGTTCCCGGACAAAAGTTTTGACATTGTTTTCTCCAGTCATTCTCTGGAACACTCCTTTGATCCGAAAAAGGTTATTTCGGAGTTATCTCGTGTTGCGATTCCAGGGGGGATCATTGCCGTAGAGGTTCCGGTTGGCTTCGTGCCTTCTGAAGTAGATCGTGTCGACTTCGGAACAATTGAAAGACTGTCTGATGAATTTTCTTGTAACAATTGTGAACTTATCTGGTCAGAACGCCAAGGCAAGGAATCCGAGAGAAATCCTCATAGAATGGAAATAATCCGATGCATTTTTCAGAAAGCTGCCGAGTGAAGGTAGATGAACCTAGCTTAAAACTGTATCGATTCTTCTCGTGAGTCGCATTAATTCGTCCTAATTGGCCCGAAATATCATCGCGATCAAAAGTTGTCTTTGTCAGATACTTCCCATCTAATCCGAGATGAGATGCAAAAGCCGGTGAATGGTGCTTCAATAGTTGCTCCACTATCCGGCTTATCGCTTTATTGCATAAGTGTTTTCTCTACTGACTTATTCGTCTCTCAGTAACTGAGTACGCATTTTGGACGGAACTCGGCACTAGCATTTATCGATTGCCACCAGTTTTGCGATTCCGTTCTCCATTCATCTCATGGCCATCCAAAAGACGTTGAAGCAAATTCGACTGCTCCTTAAGCATGACCTTACCCGCGGGGTTAGTTGGTCCGTAATTGGAAGTCTTTTCGTTCAATTCTCTGGGCTAATGAGTTCTATCGCCGTTGCCCGAGTAATCGGCAAAGAGGATTTTGGTACGTATGGATTCATCTTGACCACGATTGCTACGACTGCCTTAATCGGAGGGCAAGGTCTATCGGTGGCCGCGACGAAACGGGTAGCCGAGTTCAAATCCACAAATAAAGAACAAGCTGGAAATGCCATTGCATTGTCGATATTTGTAAGTATCGCATTGTCACTCCTTATGGCTCTACTATTATTTACGGCCTCCGTTTTCTTCTCCCGTTTTTTAGGTATTAATGATCGATTAGCCTTTTATTTAAAGTGTTCCGCACCTTTGGTGCTGACAGGGACGGTTTCACAGGTGCTTTTGGGTTTACTCTATGGGCTGGAAGAGTTCAAGATCGCATCGTTTGGGCAAATTCTCGTTTCCGTGATGCGTTTGTTTTTTGTTGTGGGAGGCGCGTTAGGTTTTGGATTGTCCGGATGTATCCTTGGGTTGGTTTGTGCAGAGTCCGTATTCGTGTTAGCTCAGTTGGGAAGCCTTTATGGATCGACTAAACGTCAGAGTATCAAAATTAGGTTGGGTGGATTTGGGAATGAGCGGACTCATTTATTGCAATTTGCACTACCGACCTATATTTCGTCGCTTTTACTTGGCCCCACAAATTGGATTTGCCAAGCCACCTTGATTGCGGGCAAACATGGGGTTGCAGACTTGGCGGTATTCAACGCATGTTGGCAGTGGCGAACGGCAATTTGTTTTTTACCGCAAAAGCTCCAAGGTGTTGGTTTACCAAAGCTATGCCAATATCGAGCAAAGAATGATGTTAAGAAATTCTACCGATTCTTTTTGCAAAACAGCTTTTTAGCAATTGCTTCGAGCATCGTAGTAGTGCTCCCCTTGTTTTTCCTCGCCACTCCAATTCTTCAGTTGTACGGAAATGATTTTAGTGACGAAGTAAGTATATTCTACGTAACATTGGTAACCGCGGTTTTGCAGGTCGCCGCACGGTCGCAAATGCAAGCGATACATGCTGGAGGCGGAGGGCAATTCGATTTGATTAGTTCGATCATTCGTTCGGCTACACAACTGGGGTGCTGGTATTTTCTTTCTTATCTTGGCGCTCTAGGTCTATCCATTAGCATTTTAATATCTTACGCATTGTTAAATTGTTTTACTTGGTTCTTTCTTTATCTCGACGCTCACCGATGGTCCAGGAAGATAGGGGTTTTGCAATAAACCTGATCCACACGAAATCCTGTTAGGACGCTCGCATTCAAATCGATCTTCCTAACATACGTCGAATTCTAGACTACATGCGACAGGTTTTCTGCTTGGCGAGTTCATTATGAAAATTCTTTGGCTTGTGAATATTCCTTTGCCGGCGGTTGTATCGAAGTTGAAGGGTAAACTTCGAGGATCCGGACATTGGATTGAGTCATTGAGGCAAGAAATACTCAAGGACGAGAATCATGAGATGTTCGTCCTACATCCATCGTCGAAATACGAACGGGATTTCGAATTTTCCGATCGATCCTGCCATTACTTTGGTATTCCTGCAACAAACCTCGAACTGTGTGGAGTTCGACGAAAGAGATTGCATCAAGTTCTCATTAAAAAAATTTCCGAGATATCCCCAGATGTCGTTGATGTACACGGAAGCGAATATGCACAAAGTTTGGTCACCAAGAATCGAAAATGGCCGACTGTTATGACGCTGCAGGGGTTTGTAAGTGAAATGCAACACTCCCCTTTCGGGGATATGTCTCTATGGGGATTTCTTAAGCGACAGGAAAAAACCTTGGACGGGTTGTCGGAGATTGGCAAGCAGATTTATGGACGATTGCTGCTCCATTTTCGCGCTAGAAATGAACGGGATTCTATTGGAGCAGCTCGTTCTTTCATTGGTAGGACAAATTGGGATCGAGAGGTGGTAGCCAAGTACAGATCGAATGATTTCTCTTACTCTTCGATCAACCGAATCGAGCGAGATGATTTTTACACTGCCACATGGATAGGGCAGAATTCCGATAGTCTGTTTTGCTGCGGAAGAACCAATCCGGCTAAAGGGTATCACGTCGCATTGCATGCTCTAAAAATTCTCGAATCGCGAGGAATCCGCCTAAAATTAAGAATGACGGTCGATCGACACGAGGTCGGGTGGGGAAAGCACCTGGGAGCTTTGTCAGATCAGCTTGGACTCACCGATAGAGTCTCTTTTTTGGGTTATTTGTCTGAAAGCCAAATTGTCGAAGAACTAAAAAAATGTTTTGCGTACCTTCATCCTAGCTTTCACGACAATAGTCCAAATAGCCTAGCCGAGGCACAGTTAATCGGTGTCCCGTGTATTGCATCTCGCGTTGGAGGTATCCCGTCCATGATCACCGATCGTGAGACAGGGGTTTTGGCAGAGCCCGGCTCTGCGGAAAATCTAGCTGATAAAATCGTGGAAGTCGTTTCGTCATCCGATTTAGCTAGGTCGATCGGGGAAAAGGCACGTTGCATTGCGATAAAAAGACATGACAAAGCTGAGATCGCACGTGCAACGGTTCAAGCTTATCGAGAAGCAATTGATTCCTTCCATCATCCCCGAAAATAGTCGCTGAAGATCGCCTTTCATATAATTCTTGCTATCTCTGAATTATCGTCAACCAAAAGTGTTAAATAGATTCCTGTATTTTTCTGCAGTAGCCTTGATTCGATGCAAGACGGTTCTGCACAGTCTCTTATTTAGGACTCGTCTATTACTAGTGCAGGCGAGTGTGGGAAAGAATGTACGAATCTCTGGTAGGGTTAATTTGTGGAAACATCCGAGGGGCATTCTTACAATTGGTGATGGACTGAGAATCAATTCTGGATTTCTACCAAACCCAGTTGGAGGTGAATCGCCAACCAGTCTTTATGTTGGGAAGAATAGCGAACTGTGGATTGGTAATGAGGTTGGGGTATCGAGTAGTACCATCGTTTGCTTATGTAGTATTCGTATCGGTGATCGAGTGCTTATCGGTGGTGGTTGTACCATTGTTGATTCGGATTTTCACGCTATCTCGCCGACCGAGAGAATTCGTCAACCGAATTCGCGGATCAATCGTCCAGTAACTATCGAGGAGGATGTGTTTATCGGTTGCAACACGACCATTCTTAAGGGGGTCACAATCGGGCGAGGTGCGGTTGTTGGGGCTGGGGCTGTGGTCTCCAAGGATATCCCTGCTATGGAAATTTGGGCAGGCAATCCATGTCGTAAGATTGGAGACGTCCCATGACGAAACCCATTAGAAAAATTGTGATGATTGGCCAGTTTCTTTTTCCCAGTGGCAGTGCTTCTGCCGCTCGCATTAGAAATCTAGCGCTCGGATTCGTGGAAAATGGTTGCGAAGTCTCCGTGGTTCCGACGGCACCTCTGCCGAAAAGCGCGAGTCAAGCTAAGCCGAATCTTCCAGGTATAAGGGTTTTCTCGCTTTCCAAATATCCCGGAAGCGGATTTGTTCCTCAACGTAATTCGTTCCTTAGGAAACCTTTTTGGTTCATATCTAACCAACTAGCTGCCCTGCGTAGCAGAAGTGTGGTCGCCAGTCTAATACATAACAAAAATTGTGATTTGGCGATATTTTACGGACGGAGCTGGAGCGTCTTATCACCGTCCCTGAATGAATGTCGAAAAAACGGTGTCACGTCGCTGATTGATGTCGTCGAGTTGTCATCCCAGTTCGGCGGATTCGGTGGAGGACTAAGTCCCATTTACTGGGATTGGCAGCGAATGGAAAAGAAGATAGCAAGCCACTTTCAAGGTGTCGTGACGATCAGTCGCGGCTTACAAGATTACTATCAACAACGAGGGTGCAAGCATACTCTGGTTGTGCCTTCAATCGAAGGATGGGATGGTGGGCAGTCAAGCTCAATTGATACAGAAACTCCGAATGAAAAACTTCGTATCTTATACGTTGGGGCATTGTTGGAACGGGATTCTCCATCATCCATCGCAAAGCTAATTTCCGGTTTTAAAGCAAACGGTTATTTGCAGTTCGATATTCGGATCGCTGGAAAGTACGCCGAAACCTCAGAGGGAAAGAGCGTCGAACGAAGTTGGCGTGCTCAAAAAGAGGTTGGCTCAAGTGTTACATTCCTAGGTCGCCTTTCAGACGAGGAACTCGCCAGAGAATTTAGTCGCGCGGATTTTTTCTTACTTACCCGTAAGAACTCAATGGAAGAAGCCTGCGCGTTTCCGACAAGACTCGTGGAATATATTAAGGCGAAACGACCCGTGATTGTCTCAAATGTCGGCGATATCGGACTCTATCTCAAGGATGGTGTTAACGCCGTTTTTCTGGACGAAAAGAATCCAATTCATACGGCGAAGAGAATTGAGCACTTGTCACGAGATAAAATCGCAATGACAAACATGATCACGAATGCCTACATTGTCGGGTCTGAGTCGTTTAACCGTAGAAATCAGTGTGGAAGAATTGTCGATTTCGCAAATGGATTTATAAAATGAGAAAATGGAGAAAGCGGTCACCAGTTCTCAAGCTTTTTGACAAAATCTACGATGCTGCATTATTCGTCAGTTTTTGTCGATGCAATAGGATAAAGTTCCTGAGATATAAGGGTGTGAGAATAGGAGAAAAGTGCACCGTTATAACGAAATCGCAAAACTTTGGTACAGAGCCATACTTGGTAAAAATCGGGAACAATGTGACTATAACGCACGGAGTGATTTTCATTACCCACGATGGGGGAACTCGACTTTTCCGTGATGAGTTTCCCGACATGAATCCTTATGGTAACGTATTCGGGCCGATCGAACTCGGAAACAACGTATTTGTAGGTATTAATTCGCTTCTGCTACCAGGAACGAAAATATCTGACAACTCCCTCGTTGGGGCGGGATCAATCGTCAAGGGATGCTTTGATCCGGGCGTTGTTATCGCAGGGAACCCTGGACGAGTGATTTGCAGCATAGATGAGTATATTGCTAAAGTTCGAACGCAGATGGTTCACTTGAAGTCCATAAATCGCACTGAACTGAGAAGCGAGCTTGAAAAACACTTTAATCTTTAGTTTTCATTACGTAACAACTCGATCTGCCCGGAAGCGACCCTCTTTGCTCTCGTAGCAAAGGATATTCACTACATTTTTGCTCGGTGCTGCTGAGCCGATGGTTCATGGTTGACCTCTCCCTTTAACGCTCGATAAAATATGCGATTTTTATTCGTAATCAATTCCCTGGGCAGAGGCGGAGCGGAAAAGCAGGTCCTTTTATTGGCCTATGCGATGGCCAAACTCGGTTGGAGCGGTGAGGTCATAACGTTCGAAAAGAGAGAAACAAATCTAGAAATCGAAGATCTTATTGTTAGATGTCAAGCTTTGGGCATTAAGATTTCTCAGCCGCCGTTTCGGTTGTTTCGTCGAACAATCTTGTATGCACGAATTCTACTTCGGTACTACTTTTCTAAAATGGATTTAGTCTGGCTTTGGGGAGCCAAAATCGAAGCCGTGGCTAAAGTGTTGTTACTTCGAAAAGATGGGACCACTATTTTTTCGTCGCTGCGTTCAGCCGGTCGAGACGTCGTAGCAAAACGAAGTTCGATCTACCGTTTTCGACAAGGATTGATAGATGCATACATTTCTAATTCGCATTTAAACATCGCGATTTTCAAAGAATTCGTTACCTTCCTCGAAAAAAAGTCCAGCCATGGCCCGCGATTCTTCGTGCTTAATAATTGTTTGGGACTAGAAACCAATCCTCCCGCCTTTAAGTCGGAGTCGGTACGTTGCGATCATGATGCGGTTCAAGAGACCGTCGATAGCGAACAGGATCGTGGCATAAAAAATGGTGAGCACGGTTTGCGGATTGGCGTTTTGGGAAACAATCGCTTTTACATTAAGGGCTACGATCTCTTAATCGAAGTTGCAAAAAAAATAAAACGAAGCGGTCGTGCCATCAAAATCTCGTTAGCAGGCAAAGACTATGAGGGGGATCTCTCTGACAAAATCGCCCAAAACGACGTAGCAGACGTTATCAGCTACATCGGCGAGGTCGATGACTCAAAGGGTTTTTTGCTGAAACAGGATTTGTTTCTGCTCACTAGCCGAGTAGAAGGCATGCCGAATTCTCTCATCGAAGCTATGAGTCTAGGTATACCATCTATTTCGACAAAAGTTGGTGACCTCGATCGACTTTTTGGAGCGGTAGACGCGTTGCGTTTATGCGAGATCGAAGATATAGATTCCATCTTTGATTCCATCTGCTGGTGCCAGGACCATCGGGACAAGGCGTTTGCAATGGGGGCCCGAGGAAAAGAATCTGTTCACTCCCAAATGAGTTTCTTGAGCATTCAAGAGAAACTCGGTGATATACTCGAGGAATTCGGTTTGCGTACGTGATGCATGGGCCAGTAGTTAGGAAGTGTTTGATTTCATCGATGGATAGCAATATTGCGGGAGCTGAACGCGCCGGAGTAAGAAAATCGCTTATGCTGGTCAGCGCTTTTCCGGAGTCTGTTGTTAAGTTTAGAGGAGATCTAATTCGTTCTTTTGTGGATCGAGGTTACAATGTTAGCGTCCTATCTGCTGAAGCGAATGCTGAGATCAAAGAGGAAATCAACGACCTGGGATCAAGGTTTATTTCCTACGATATCGATCGCAATGGAATGAATCCACTCCGGGATCTTGCTACGTACAAAAATTTGAAACGGCTGTATTCGACGCACAAGCCTGATGTCGTTCTGGCGTACACAATAAAGCCTGTGATTTGGGGCGGCATCGCAGCAAGGTCGTTTCCTGGTATCCGATTTTCTTCGCTTATAACGGGACTCGGATATGCATTTCAAGGGAAAAGCTTTCGTCGCCGAATGCTTTCGAACGTGGTTACCCATCTGTACCGCTTTTCCCTAAAACGCGCCGAGTCCGTTATCTTTCAAAACCAAGATAATCTTAGGATCTTTATCTCCCGAGGCATCGTTCCTGAAAGTAAGTGCCGAATTGTTCCAGGCTCCGGCGTGAGTTTGATACACTATAAACAAGAACCAATACCTACCGGCGAAATCCGATTTCTGCTGATCGCTCGTTTGCTCAAAGAGAAGGGGATTCGTGAGTATGTCGAAGCGGCCAAGATCGTGAAAAAGCAGTTTCCCACAGCGAGGTTTCTTTTGGTCGGGCCATCTGACCCCTCTCCCGATGGGATCCCTCTCGATGTGGTCAAAAAGTGGGATAGCGAAGGCATCATCGAATACCTCGGCGCTACAAATGATGTACGCCCCTATCTAAATGATTGCCATGTCTTCGTTTTACCCTCGTACCATGAAGGCATGCCACGTACCGTTCTCGAAGCCATGGCGACCGGTCGACCTATCCTGACCACCGATGTCTGCGGATGCCGCGAAACCGTAGAAAACGGTAGAAACGGTTGGTTGGTCCCCAAAGCAGATTCCCAGGCTCTCGCCGAACGTATGATCTGGTTTTTAAAGCATTCTGGTCAACTCGCTATCATGGGTAATGAGAGCCGATTGCTAGCCGAACATCGTTTCGACGTGGAGCTTGTTAATTCCAAGATGCTAGAGATACTGCAGCTCCAATAACCTAACCAAATTATCTCGATAATTACCTATCGTAGAATGGGCACTCCTGCCCGTTGCCCATACCAACCGTAGAATGGGCACTCCTGCCCGTTGCCCATACCAACCGTAGAATGGGAACTCCTGCCCGTTCAACAGTTGTCATGTCGGTCAAGAGTGACCAACCTACGATTAAAGCAACCATCGCGTCTCGGCTCATGATAGACTTCATCTGCGAGTCGCAACACTCGAAAGATACGCAAAGAACGCTTTTGAAGCAGTTTAACCATGAACACGCACCACCAAGTTATTCTGAAAGCAATCAACGAAGTCCTCTCGGAATCGGGTCGATCGGAACGTTCCGATGTAACAGATATCTCTTATCTGAAACGTGATCTAGATCTGGATTCGTTGGATTTGGCTGTCCTTACGGTCAAGATCGAAGCGGAAACGGGGATCGATGTTTTCGCTGATGGTATCGTAGAAACCGTCGGACAAATTCGTAAGAAACTTGAACGCTAATCACATCTTCCTCGTAGATCCCGACCCCTCGCGCTCGGATACGAAATCCTATCGGCAA
>Ga0315899_10006792_pt1 | contig 12329 bp, 7 predicted proteins | sample LakEriMetagenome_2_FD_203518 | JGI IMG/M metagenome (GOLD analysis project Ga0315899, IMG submission 203518) | Freshwater fungal communities from buoy surface, Lake Erie, Ohio, United States - Buoy 4 MA112 | ecosystem: Environmental > Aquatic > Freshwater > Lake | place: USA: Lake Erie, Ohio... | reverse complement strand
CGCGTTCCCTCCCCGCCCCCCCCCCCCCCTCCCCTCTCTCTCTCTTTCTCGCCCCCCGACAGGACTTGATGGAGCACGAGATGGCTGATCCTCAAGAATGGGACTTCGAACTGTGGGACCAGCATCCCAACGAAGAAGTCATGCTGACTCATCGTTTCCTGCAGTGGCAAGTGGCAGATCAATTTGGCCGCCCGACCTATTGGACACAAGTTGGAAGCAGAACCACCCCGGAGGGCTGGCCACAGAATTACTTCAGGAATATGTCTGCGTGCTCTCAAGCCGGTGAGTGTCAGGGCTCCCGTAAGAAATCTGACCCGTGATGGATGATGACACTTGTCTCTCGTCTTGTCATGTGATTGCAGAGCTGACACAGACAAATGCGGTGGTCCCTCCTGTGTGTATGTATACGTGTACGTGTATGTGTATGAGCAGCGGGCTACTGCGGGAAGATGACGCCGGTGGCTAACTGGGCGGGCACAGCAAAGGGCGCAATGGAATATGACATGAAAGGTACCTACCTACTGGGCATGGGCATGGGAGGTGATATTCCGATCTTGAAAAATGCGCAGATGGATGACTATACGATCAAAATTGATGATGATGGGAGCGGAGCACTACACACCCTCTTAATTACTCGCCAAGGTACGCCTGCTCACCAAAGGCGCAATGTCAAGTACATGCGCTGCCCTAGTGGAGGATGCTGGCCACCGCCGCAGTTGCCGCCGGATCCCATAGTTGTCAAAGAGTTTTCTCTCTGGTCCCACCGCCGCACGTGGTTCAACACGACATATGACACAAGAAATCCCCTCAACAAGATCGAGATTGACGTCGCTAAGAGCACCATTCAAAGCACCGTCTACAAAATTGTCGAGAAGCAAGAGTGGGCGGCCGACACGCCTTCAGACTTTGACAATGTGTGGATCCCAAAATGGCGCCACGTGGTGCTCGACATGAGTTCTCCCATCCTCGGGCGGCTCGTGATCGAAGGCACCCTCCTCATAAATGCCTCCACCATGGTCAACCTGACGGCAACGTGGATCGAAATCAAGGGCGGCTCCCTCATCATCGCCAAGTGCGACAGCGTTGGTAATATCCTGGGGCCGTTCGAGGGCCGTGCGCATATCTCCCTGCTCGGGACAAATCAGAAGCTGGCTTTGAAGCATGGGAGAGACCCGCGTCAGACGCCAGAGCTCGTGCTGGGCAAACAGGCGCTATCGATGGCTCCTGCTGTGCTAGGCGTCATGGGCACTTTTATTGCGAAGGTACACTGCATGTGGGAGGAGTTTGAAGAATGTCAAGTGTCGCTGAGACACTTGCCGGGTTTTGTCCGTGCGCACATTTTGCGCGTGCATGTCTGGATTGTGGATGGAGGACGCAAAGCGTGTGTCTCGAATTAACTCAACCTGTTCTGACCTCGTCAATATATGTCTTTGCTTGCAGGGGAAGCCAGTGAGCCACAACTTCCTGCCGCTAGAGATGACAGCAGCCAAGGGTGCGACCTCAGTGCAGGTAGCTTCGCACGTTACCTGGGCTGTTGCAGAGGAGATAGTCATCACGCCAACAGATTACGGTGCAAATCCTTTCTCTATTGCACTCGCTCCATGAGCTCGCCTGTGCTTGCTGCACCAGACGCTAGTGCGATGATGCTGACGGCAGAAGGCCGACTTACTGTGTCACCATGCGTGATCGCGCCTTGTGTGTGCATGTGTCTCCATGTCTGTGATGCGGTGATAACAGACATGCATGCCGCCGAGGTGCGCATTATCACCGCATTGTCGTTTACGGGCAACGGCAAGTCGATCATTCACTTTGCCGAGCCCTTGAAGCACTCGCACTACTCGGGGCTCGAGACCTACGAGGCGCGCAGCATCGAAATGCGATCGCAAGTAGGGCTGCTGACTCGCAACATTGTCATCAAGGGCGAGGGGCAAGGCGAAGAGCATACTTATCATTCCTGGAACTTGCAGACTCCTAGTGCCTCTGCCACCGCCCTCTGTGGCAACGGCATCTGCGAGGTGGGCGAGAATTCGCTGACGTGCGAAGACTGCGTAGGCCCTGCGTATGAATTTGGCGCATCCATCTTGGTGGGCGGGTACGAGGAAGAGTTCATCGCGTGCGACGCCTACTTGCAGTGCACTAGCGGCTACCGCCGAGAGTTTGCGGGTACCATGCATCTCGATAATGTCGAGATGCGCTATTTCGGGCAAAATAATCTGCGCGCCGGCCTCGAGCTGGTGAATTTGCGCGGCAAGGGCGCCAACGTGATCGTGACCAACGTCGCCATGAACCGCGGCTACTTCAGGGCCATCGACATTCGAAACAGCGATGGCGCCAAAATTGACGGCAACCTCATGTTCCGCTCCCACTTGCCCGCGCTGCGCGTGATGGGCGGCAGAGGCAACGTCATCGCCAACAACCTGGCTACTGTTGGCATCTTCTGGAACACCCACCGCGGCGCGAACTCCGACGTTCCGGAAAGCCTAAAATTGAACGCCATGATTGGTATGTTCCATGACGATGGAGTCAATACCATCTGGCGTCACAATGTCGCAGCGGGCAGCGAGCGTGCAGGCTTCTCCGGCAGTGGAGTTGCTTGTGGCGACACCACCTCGTTCGTGGGCAACATAGCGCACTCCTCAATGAATGGCTACTGGTTTGATCACTATCGCACCCCTCGGCTGTACTCATGCGTGCAGCTGACGGACTTCACTGCCTTCAAGATCTGGCAGTATGGTGTGTACAGCGAGGTGTTTCTCCCTTACATGGTCGTCACAGACGCGAAATTGGCAGATGCCACTGTGGGAATCTCATTGACCCTAAGTGGTGCCGACTCTTTGTCGCACACTATTCTAGATGCCAAGGCCTCGGTTCGAAACTCCTTAGTCGTGGGGCACAGTAACAATGGACATTGCGGCACCACGAGGCCTAGTCTGCACACGTGCAGACACAAATATGTATGGTGTGATCATCTACCGAAGCGTCATGTTGGGATCTATATAACAAAATTTTCAAGCAGTTCAAACATGGCACCCATTGTCAGCCCGTGGACCGATAGTGAATTTTATCCCGCGCTCTATGGGTACACGGAAGTCGAGGCTGTGACCTTTGCCGGATTTGGCCAGCCGTGCAGCGAAGGACCGCGGACCAATTTGCGCGACTATGCTATTTCAGGCATCGAAGCACCAGGAATCGTGTCTCCTGATACCTGGTCGCCTGTGCACACAAAGATGATTCAAAAAGTTAAGGTTGCGCCAGGATCGGAGGTCTTCTTCCCCGATCCGCGGCCCGAATGGATCAGAGAGGTACACGTGATAAAACAAAAATCGCTCTGGTGCACACAACACGTTCCCACATGCTCTTGCACCCGCAGCGCGCTTTAATGTTCATCGTCTCTTCCCGTTGTGACGCAAGAGAACACATATGTATGTATGCAAATCCATGGCAGGACGATTGCATCGACATGGACTGTGACGGTCCGCGACAAGGTTTGATCAACGATCAAGACGGGACTTTGCTCGGCTCCGCCGGCTCCGTTCTGCCGCGAGCTGAACAGTTTTCATTGGGGAGCTTCTTTGGCCTTCCGTTTAAGGATGAAGGGAACAGGGCTTACATGCAGACATTTGAACCATCATGGGTCAAGGACAATAACTTCCGCATCGTCACTGGCGGCGCGCCAGCCAGCAGCAGCAGCAGCAGCGCGGTCGGCTGGGGCAACACATGGTATCCGAATGTGCCTGCCGTAATGAGGGTTGACAAGAGTGGCCAGCTGGTGACTATGTCGGAGACGTGGCTGAAGAAGGGCTTTGGGATTCCGCGTGATGGCTGTACCCTGATGGATGCTTGGAACGGCTGGATGTGTCCCAGCGCCAGGTACACGCGCCTTATCATCGAAAACATGGACAAAGACCACGAGATCCGCCGTGTCTCGCCAGTTGCACTGTCAAGTGACGGATACACGAACTTGCTCAACGGCTGCATGGACCACGGTGACTCCTAACCCTCATTTTGGTGCACCTGCACATGTTTTCTCGTACTCTTGCACCCGCGGATCGCTGTCAATGCTTCTCCTCTCTTCCCGCTGATACACACGATTATTCACTTGAATGTATGCAAATGAATGGCAGGCTGGTGCTTCAGCTACACGTGCTTGAAGCGCCTCATGACCTTCTGGTCTGTTGTCAAGGTTGCGTCGTCCAATACTGTTCATTTTGCGGCCACCACCCCACAGAGCTTGCGGCTGCACCTTCCAACAGCACGGAGCCAGGAAAAAATCATCGTCAAAATCTATTATCAGTCGGCAATGCGATTGCAGGTGTTCGTGGGCTCGACCTTTGTCGAAGACGTCAACAGCCTGGACGGCAAGAGCAAGGCGCAGCTGGTCCGGGATGGGCGTCTGTCTCCCAACGACGCCCAAGGCGGTTACACGGACCAGCACGTCCACCTGACGCAGCCGTGTAACATAGGAGGCTCGTCTGCGGACGTGGTCAAGTGCATGACGCCATCGAATGTGCACGGCGCTAATCGCTTCAATCGAGCCGAGCAAATGCTCGAAATCGTTGTGGCAGCCCATGACCCCAGCTCCTATATCGAGATTCAGACCCTGCCCGTAGTGGCCGTCAGCATGGGGGTATCAGTGTCGGTCGCCGACTTCTACAAGGTGAAGGATTCCTTCATGTCTAATCTGGCCTCTACCCTGGGCATTGACGTGAAGCGCATTACAATCGTTGATGTCGTCGCTGGAAACGCCCGCCGTCGCAACCTGCTCGGGACGTCGGCCACCGTCAATTTTGAGGTAGAACCATCTCCGGTTATTGAGCTACATACGTCGGCTGTCACTATTCTGGAAAACGTTGCAACGGTCACGGTCCAAGTGAAGAGGTCCGTCAACATTTTGGGTGTGTGCGGGGTGTCCTACTCTGTTGCAAACATGTCGTCCGACACGGCAGTGCCCGGTGTCAACTTCGTGGCCAATTCTGGATCGGTGAGTTTCAAGTCCACGGAGGTTATGCAGGAGATTACGGTCGAGATCTTGTCAGAGGCAGGCTACCGTGAAGAGGACGTGTACTTTACCCTCACCATTTCCAATGCCAAAAATGCGACCTTGGGCGCCACGCAAATGACGGTAATCGCTGTGCGCAATGTTCACATGCCTGCACCTGCTGCCCCCACGTTGGCACCTTCGGGCACAAGCTCTACCGCGATCCAGGTGGCCTGGTCACCTGCTTCTTGGCCCGCTGCCCCATCAGAGGCCCTCAACACGACGCTGGCCTGGGATCTCGAGTGCCGCCATCCCGAGGTAGCGCCCACCGACTTTCGCAAGTTGCCAGTCCCGTTTGCGTCATCATCGATGTCCCTTTTTGGCGGCCTCTCGACCTACCGCCGCGTCCACTGCCGCATCCGGGTGCAGGCTGCAGGGGGTTGGAGCCTGTGGAGTGCATTGAGCTCCGATATGTACACCCTTCCCGTGTGCGGCGATGGCGTTCGGCACGGTACCGAGCAGTGTGACGATGCAGGGACGACCGGAGGAGACGGTTGCTCATCGGGGTGTAGCGTTGAAGCTGGCTATGCGTGCTCGACCACTCCGAGCGGCGTCGACGCATGCAACAATGGCTGTGGCAATGGCACCGTCGAGGCAGGCGAGCTTTGCGACGATGGCAACCCGGGCGACACTGATGGATGTGATGGCTCGTGCAGGATAGAGCGGGGTTGGGTTTGCTTACTCTCTCCCAACTCCACCATCTCTGGGGCCAAAAGGAGCGCATGCGACGTTGTGCGCAGTGACGGCTTCCGTGTTTCGGGCAGAGAGGCCTGTGACGACGGAAACCTGATCAACGGTGACGGATGCTCCGACGCGATGGCGATCGAGAGTGGGTTCAGCTGCAGCGAGGACTTGAGCGGGAAGTCCATGTGCAAAAAGTGTGGCAATGGCGTGCTCGAAGGCGATGAGGCGTGCGATGATGCTAACGTCAGCAAGGCTTGTCTCAGCTGCAACAGCGTCAAGTCCGGGTGGGTTTGCACAGGCACGAACTGCTCGGCAGGTCCAGCTCGTGTGACGCAGCCTGTGCTGTCATCGGCGCAGGAAATGAGCCTGCAGGTCAGGTGGGCCGCTCCGAACAGCTACGGACTTGAGATTTCGAGTTACGTGGTCCAGTGGCGTAACGCCTCATCCAACGACTGGGGTCAGGCGGCGTCTGCTTCCGTACCTCCGTCTGTCGGGACGTACACTATCAATAATCTGACCTCGTCGACTTCGTACAGGTCGCGTGTTCGCGCATGCAACGCGGAGGGGTGTGGCGCTTACAGTACCGAGTCTACGGCGCTGTCAACTCTGCAACGCGTGGTTGCGCTCGAGGAAATAGGGGAAAAGGTCGGCTCCGCGGTTGCCACGGCGGCATCATTGTCGGGAGTTCCCGTGCAGAACGGAAGCATTGGCGTCGTGAAGCCACCGCCTGAACCCCAGGAACCGCCACCACGCACTGTGAATGAGACCCAGGTTGCCGCCGCGAAGCAAGCCGCGGCAAAGCGCGCCGAGGAACAGCTCCTGGCCCTGGCGCCAAAGGGCTCGGACTATGCCATCGGCTTCTCAGGAACCGTGCAAGACATGACGGTGCTGGAGTCTCACGGCAAGATCGTCTTTCCCGTACAGCTCGTGCGCAAGAGTGATGGTTCAACAAATCACGATGGCAGCCCTGAAACGGTCAGCGTCGAGTGGGAGATGGTGTCAAATGGTGCGGTAATTGCGCCGAATGACGTGTCCAAGACGAGCGGTTTCGTTATCTTTACTCCTGGCCAGGTCAACAAGACGCTGGAAATCGATATCGTTGACAACACGGCAATCAACTACAACAGAGCTTCAAAACGGTTTGAGCTCAAACTCGTGCGGCCGCTGGGAGGATCATCGGTCCTGGAGGGAAGCAGCCAGGTGACGGTGACAATCACTGATAATGACGACCCCTCGTCGGTTTCACTTACACCGCAGGTCTCCGTCAAAGCAGGCGCGATTGCGCAGATCTCGTTCACGCGCACCACCTGGATGGCTAGCGCGCTTAAGCTTAAGTACAAGATCCAAGATGTCACTGCCAAGGCTAAGGAAGATTATTCTCAGAATAATGCAGCAGAGGCCACGTTGGGCGCAGGTGCGGCGGCAGGTTCCATCAGCATCCAGACCATCAACGCGCAGCGCGGCAAGGAGATTAAGTTTAATGTCGTGTTGGAAGTGGTGCATAGCGAGTGCGCGGCGGGCGACGGACAGTTTCTGTGCGCTGCTGTCATCGCGGCAAATACAGCTGTTGTGACGATCGAGCCGGTGACGATCGAGCCGACATGCGGTGACAGGGTGCGGGGTTCCGGAGAGGTCTGCGACGACGGTAATGCGGTAAGTGAGGATGGTTGTTCTGACAAGTGCTCCGTCGAGCCCGGGTTCGTGTGTGACCCCTCCTTGGACAAGGCAACGGGCAAGGCGGGAGGCTACGACGTCTGTACTCCGCCGAAAACTCCGCCCAAGGACTCAGTTTTCCTCAAGGCCAACGCCAAGATAGAGGGCATAATGGCTGCGGACTTTGTGGGGGACAACAGAAAGATTTTCCGGCATTCAATTGCCGAAAGTGTCAATGTCGCAGTCTCAAATGTTGTGATCACGATGGTCACGACGTTAAGTGCACGCCGGGCCGGGGCGCTGCTTGAGGTAGCGTTCCAGGTGCAAGTGCCTGAGACTGACAAGGACAAAGTGGCGCAGGCAGTCGTGAATGCAGCAGCCGACGGTTCGCTCTCAAAGAGTCTGAAAAAGGGAGGGTTGGATGTCAAGGTGTCTGTCATTTCGACACCCGACTTTGTAATGAGCGACGGCTCCTTCGGGCAGGTTGGCGTCGTGGTGCCTAAGCCGGAGAGTGGAGGAAATGAAGAAATCATAAGAATTGCAGTGGTGGTGGTGGTGGTCATCTGCCTGCTGCTTTGCGTCTCCATTGCAGTCTGCTTCCTCTTCAGGCAGAAGAAGAGGCTAGAACCATGCGTGTCGAAAGGCGGCTCGACAGTTGACGACTCGAAGGTTGTGGACGTCGAGGGCGAGAATACGCAGAAGGAGACGGAGGTGATGCCAAACCGGGCGACCGCGCGCGCCGCTCCCAATTTGTTCAGCGAGGAGGAGGCGAGCGGCGACGAGGCTGACCGCGTACAGCCGATGCTGTCCGTGGAGGAGGATACCACTGCGGGTTGCCGCACCGCTGTGGCGCACGCGCCCGCGTCCGTGCTTGCCGAAGACCTCTTGCCGGAGGATGCGGCCGCTGATGCAGTGGCGGAGCGGCCGCAGACATCGGATCCTAATGATGCAGAGGAACAGTTCCTCAGTAAGCACCGGCAGGCGATGAAGCCATTGTGGGGGCAAATTGTCGATGATTTTGTCACCTTGGGCGAGACGGCGGGCCGTTTCCTGTCTGAGGACCAGATCGTTTCGATCGTGCACGAGGCCTACGATCGAGCCCTCAAAACAGCCCGCTCCGTTAAGGATATGAGGGGTTTCACAAAGATTGACCGACGTGAATTCCCGCGTCTGCTGCAGTCGTACGAAGCCGTGGCTGGCAGCGCGGAAGGCACCACCGACTACCTCTCCTTTTGTGAGATGATGGCGCCGGACTTGCTGAGTCGCCGGGCCTTCCGGCTATTCTGTTCGCTCAGAGAGACAACGAGTAAGGGCGTGTGTGTTGCCGAGTTGCAGCATGCGCTGATGCTCGGCCGCATCGCGCCTGATTACATTGCAGCCCTTTCAGGCTTTCCCACATTGGAGTACCCATCAACGGTTGAGGAGCCTGTGCGACAACGCATCCCCTTTTCCCACATCATTGCTTCGCTTGAACGCGTGGCAGCAGCAAGCAATCCGAAGCACAGCAATCCGAAGCGCGAACTCGAGCGTGACTTGCAGGCCTCGTGCGATGCGATGATGATGGCGGCCTCTTTTGCTGACCTTGCCACGCACGAGGCGTCATGCACTTCCATACCTAAGCGCCTGTCTACCGACCGCTATCCTGCTTTAGTTGACGATAATCCTGCTGGTGATTCTGCGCAGTCTGAGGTGCGTGTCTTTAGAGGTGTTTGTCGTGCGTATTGAAAGTGCTGTGACAGATGTACATTTGTATGCGGCTTTATGTGCGGCATGAGCTTGTGAAATCCGTCATGAGTATATCCGCTTGAGACTAAACGAGCAAGGTGGTGTGTGCGCGCGCGTGCGTGTGTTCCTTTTTCTGGTGTCACGTAGGTGATGCAACAACGATTCATGCGGGAGCGCTTTCTCCAAGAGCAAGATGGTGCGCTGCACGCACACTCACACGCGAGAGAAGGCGAGGAGGAAAAGGGGGGGGGGCGAGAGAAAGGAAAACAGTTACGGATGATCAGATTCAGAGAGATTGAGGGTGCCGGGGGAGGAGCATAGCCGACCCAAGCTGCTGCGCATTGCTCAATAGGCGATCTGTGACACTTGACTACTGACCATCCATCAACTTTCTCCCCATCTCTCCCTCTACTCCTGCGGTCCCTGTCTTCTTCTTCACTCACCCTCTCTTGTCTGCAGCTGTAAACGCGGCAGTAGCGGCGTCCCCTCAAACCTTTTCAGGGCTGTACAGTACACTGCGTGTTGTTACACCAAAGGCCCCGTTGATCCCTGCGGGTGAGGATGAGGATGCGTGATCAGGCGCCACAGGCGTCACAGGGCTGCACTCGAGGATTCGGAGGAAACGGAGGCGTGATATGCAAATCACTCGTTGACGTGGTGGAGGTACTGGGTGGTGATGGGGGGGGGGGGAGGAGACCGCTAGAGGAGGAGGAGGAGGAGGATTTCTTCAAGACAAGTAGTGAACCAGGTGGGCGCTGAGCAGGACCATTAACGGTTTCCTGATGTTAGGGAATGTTAGGTCTATTAGGGTGGAGGAAAATGTTATGAAGTAAAGCAGTAAATAAACCTAGTAGTCAGGGGGAAGTGAAGCAGTAAAGCCGTTAGTGGGACGGGAAACCACGAAGAATATTTTTTATCTCTGCAGAGAAAATTTTGCAGACTTTTAATTAACTTTGAAAACAGTGAAGCCGTCGAAGAAAAACAGGGCGAGCAACGAGGCGCGAGCTAGCCCTAGGGCGCCGGAGCGCAGAGGCGAGCCTGGCCACAACACGTGGCCGTAGCAGGTGGCGGCGGGGCGGGGCTGCGGCTCGCAAGAGTCAACGACCGGGCGGCTTGGGCGTGCTCTTGGACCTGCTCACGGAGGGCTGAAGGAGTGATTTTCAGAAAATCCAGGAGTGGCCTGAATTTCAGGCCACTTTTCCAGAGTGTTCTGGCGTTTCTTGTGGATTGGTAGTAATCTGGACAAACGGTGCAATTCCTGATGGCTCAGAATGGCCAAGCCAGAGCTCCTCATGGCTCAGAAATTGAGTCAGAATGGCCAAGCCTTACCTACCATGTCAGAAATAAAGGCTTTTGACGTCTTTTCTCTGACAACCCTTCTCTTCGAATAAACTTTGGTAACGTCTAATCGAAGTTCTTCACAGAGCGGGTGGGTGGGTGCCTTATTTCGTGCAGCTTTGATCCTAGAAGCTTTCCTATCATTGCGGCTGCTCCGTCGCTGCTTCTGACGCAGTTCCGGAAGGCCATCGGCTTCTGAAGCCGCTAGCCCGCGCCTCGCCGACACAGACTTGGATAACACGAGCGAGAGCGGTTGACCGCTCCTTTTTTTTGGTGCGCTTAAGAGCCATCAGGTCGAGACGGGGAGGAAAAAAAAGGGATCCTGATGGTCCGTTTTCAACTTTTAACATTCTGATGACATGCCCACAGTAACTTCGAAACTTTCATCATGCTTACGAGGAGGCTTTCCTTTCGAGCACACTTTACTTGCAATTTTACCACGCTTTGTGGAGGGGGAGGGAAGTAACCCTTTCTGAAAGGGGTTCGATCGAGCTAAAGACCATGCGGAGTGGATTCCTGTCCCGAGCTGAAGAGATCTTCATCTCAAGTTGAGTAATGTTTTCGGTCCTCAGGCTGGTACCAATGAAAGGGTCATATCGGATTTCACTCTTCTGTTTCTTCAGCTCGGGTGTTCTCAGGAGGGGGGGGACATAACTCTTTTCCCCACTGGGTGTTATCCTTATATATGATATCTCTAAGTCAGTTATAAACAAACGGAATGGTATTAGTAATGTAGAAAATGACTGTCGGTCAGGGGGGAGTATACGCTGATGATCATCATCAGACCATGAAGGATAATAGAGGGTGGCGCTCGTTAGAGTGCCTGTTTACTTCAGAAATTTATGGCTGATCCCTGACCAACAGTCATTTTGCACATTACACTACTACTGGCGCCAAGAGCTGAGTTGATACTTTGCTCCATTAACCGTGAGTCGCGACAAAATATACGCCTAGATCAAGGCCAATCTTTTCTAATTTAGGAGACCAAGTCGAAAACCCAATTGCAAGCTCAAGTCAGGCAGCTGTCTTTGACATCTGCAGTTAAAACGTCGACCCCTGGTTCGTAGTTTGTTCGTGGTTTTATTTTACAGGTTACTTTTTCCCCCGTGGTTTTTGAGTACACCTTTACCGATCTCAACTCAACACTGTATGCTCCGCATCCCCCTTCGTCCCGCTAGTTAGCGCCATCTTTGCCTCAGGGGTTTGCGTCTCTGCTTCTGCAAGACCGAAGCAGGCAACCCCGGGCCGGGCCTCTCAGGCTCCTTCAATTTAAACTTGAACGGACTCAGAATAGGGGAGTCTAAAGAAACATTGTGAGATTTTTTTTTCCAACAGACATCTGTTTTGAACCGTCAGTTTTCCAACTCGAAAACCCGATTGCGAGCCCAAGTCAGACATTTGTCATTGACATCTGTAAAACCGAAGCAGGCACTGGCATCCTCTCCTTCTTCTCCCTTTGGGACTGTCCCGGGCCCTCGGCTGGGACAAGGGTAGAAACGTGTGAGAAACCTGCCAGTGTGTGTTTATTTCTGCAGTACCTATTATAAAGCTGTTTGCGTGGGGGGAAGGGGGATAGTGGAGGACATGTGCTACGAGAGACGACGACCGAGGCCTGTGTGGATTAGTTTGCCCATCACGCACTAGTGAACGCGGGGGAGAGGGAGATTGTGTGTAAGAAGGAGGGGGAGGAGAAGGGGAGCGCGAGAGGGAGCGTGCACTGGGGCTGCCACTATGCCACAACCCACGACGTCGAGGTTGATCCTCAACTCCGCCGCTTTTGTTAGCTTTGGCTGCCGCGAGTCCGACTTTGCTCTTCAGCGACTGGTAGAATGCCGCGCGCTTAAAACGAAAAGAGTCCGATTCGTGGCGTTGCGATGACATGCCAAGAACC
>Ga0315899_10006791_pt1 | contig 12329 bp, 13 predicted proteins | sample LakEriMetagenome_2_FD_203518 | JGI IMG/M metagenome (GOLD analysis project Ga0315899, IMG submission 203518) | Freshwater fungal communities from buoy surface, Lake Erie, Ohio, United States - Buoy 4 MA112 | ecosystem: Environmental > Aquatic > Freshwater > Lake | place: USA: Lake Erie, Ohio... | reverse complement strand
CTTCGGATGGCGCGGCCATCCGGGAAATCGGCTTCTTTTGCTCTCCGGGGTGCGAACTCCGGGCGAAGGATGCCCTGCGAAGCTGCGGCGAAGCAGGGCGGATGAGTGGGAGACCAAACGAGAGAGGATCCTTCGCTGTGCGAGCTTCGGATGGCGCGGCCATCCGGGAAATCGGCTTCTTTTGCTCTCCGGGGTGCGAACTCCGGGCGAAGGATGCCCTGCGAAGCTGCGGCGAAGCAGGGCGGATGAGTGGGAGACCAAACGAGAGAGGGTCCTTCGCTCTGCGAGCTTCGGATGGCGCGGCCATCCGGGAAATCGGCTTCTTTTGCTCTCCGGGGTGCGAACTCCGGGCGAAGGATGCCCTGCGTTCGGGGCCAAGGAGCGATGGCGTTCACGCCGCTGACCAGAAGGCATAGCCCGAGAACCTAGGAAAAATGCACTACGTCTACCTGCTGCGAAGCGTCGCCACCCCCGGGCGGAAGTATGTCGGCTACTCCGACGATCTGCGGCGGCGCCTGAGCGATCACAATTCAGGCCGCAACGCCAGTACGGCGACCGCCAGACCGTGGCGCTTGCAGACCTACCTGGCGTTCTCCGCCAAGGAACACGCCCTCGCCTTCGAGCGCTACTTGAAATCGGGCTCCGGTCACGCCTTCGCCCGCAAACGGCTCTGGGCCCCTCCGTCCCCCCACCCAAGCCCTCAGGTGCCGGGCGCGGCGTCGGGGGCCTTGATCCGCCAGGCGAAGAGCCCGGCGGTGAAGAACATCATCAGGCTGTAGGCGACCGCGGGGATCGAGAGCGCCGCGCTCGAGAGCACGTTCAGGGCGATGAAAATCGCGAGGGTGCCGTTGTGGATGCCGATCTCCATCGCGATGGCGATCGCCTGCCGACGCGGCAGCCGGAGCACCAGGGGCAGCGCGTAGCCGAGACCGAGGCTCAGGAGGTTGAAGGCGAGACACGCGAGGCCCACCGCGGCGAAGTAGCCCGGGAGGCGCGTCCACTCCTGGGCCACCGCGGCGGCGATCACTCCGCCAAGCACCAAGAGGGAGAACGCGCGCACCGGCCGATCCATGCGCGCGGCGAAGGCGGGGGCGCGTTGGCGCAGGAACATTCCCAGCAGCACTGGTACCAGAATGATCACTGCGACCTCCACGACCTTGCGCACCGGGGGGGCGATGGAGTTGCCGGACCCGAGGAAGTGGGTGAGCGAGAGGTCGAGGATCAGCGGCAGGCTGACGAGGCAAAGCAAGCTGTTGGTCGCGGTGAGGGTGATGTTCAGGGCGACGTCGCCCTTGGCGAGGTGACTGTAGATGTTGGCCGTCGGCCCGCCGGGGGAAGCGGCGAGGAGCATCAGTCCGACGGCCAGCTCGGGAGGGAGATGGAAGGCCTTGGCGAGGAGGAAGGCCACGGCGGGCAGCAGCAGGGTTTGGAGGGCGAGGCCGACGAGGACGGGCTTGGGCATCGTGGCGACGCGCCGGAAGTCCGCGGCGGTGAGCCCGAGGCCGAGCCCGAGCATCACCACGGCGAGCGCCAAGGGCAGGAGGACATTGGAGACCAGCGACGCTTGCATTGGGGGTGGGGTGGTACGGACGGTGGCGATCGGCCGATCCGGAGGCAACGGTGCGAAATGACTTGTCGCCCGCAAGGGCCTTGATCTCGCGCCCGTACCGACCTCGCCCGCATCGGCGAGATCCTCCAAGGCGGGCAGAATCTGTTTCAGGCGGACGACGATCTGACCCTGGGAAAAATGTCCCTCTTCAGCGTAGCGGATTCAGCCTACCTCCAGTTTCCCAGTGCCTTTGCCCCCGGCGGTGCGGAACTGGCGGGCACGGCCCCAGACGAGCAGGGGGGTTGAAGCGCGAGGAAAAGCCGGGGATCCATCGGGTGGCGGATTAGGGGGGCGCCCTGCTTCGCTGAAGCTTCGCAGGGCATCCTTCGCCGGGTGTCCCTCCCGAGCGGGAGGGAGCACGGCTTCCGAGGATGGCCGCGCCATCCGAAGCTCGTAAGAGCGAAGGATGGCGGAGAGAGAGGGATTCGAACCCTCGGTAGGGATTTAAACCCCTACAACGCTTTAGCAAAGCGCCGCTTTCGACCACTCAGCCATCTCTCCGGTCAACCAAGCGGTCGAGGCAATCCGCGGGCCGCTAAAGTGCAAGGCCGATTTCCGCTTACTCGTCGTCGCCCAGTCGCTCCACCTCGTCGCGGCACTCTGCGATCACCCGCAGCCAGATTTCCCGCAGATCGAAGACGCGGGGGAGGGCCATCTCGCGCCACGCGGCCGCGCGGCCTGAGGCGAGCGCCGGTGCCTGCATCTCCGCGAGCAGGCCGTTCAGGATCACGAGGGCGCGTTTGAAGAGGGTCACCGCCAAGGCGTAATCCCCGAAGTCGAGCGCGTGGATCGCCTCGACCGCTTCCGCCTCGGCGCGGTGTAGGCGCACCAGCAGCCGCACGGCGTTCGCCTGCGGCACCGAGCCTTCCTCGGCGGCCAGGGTCTCCCAGGAGCGGGTGAGGCTCAGGAAGAGCGCCCGCGTGGCGATGTAGATGGGATTCTTGTGGAGGGTGTAGACCTCGTCATCGGCGTCCGCCGCTTCCTCGCCCCCTTCACCGCCCTCCTCGGAGGTCCAGTCCTCGGCGCCCCAGTCCATCCGTTCGGCGACGTGGTCTATGCGGTCCGGGCGTTCGCCTGCCTCGTCGTAGAGGCGAAGGTAACGGGTAACGGCACCTTCCTGGCCGCGCAGGTAGCGTTCCCAGTCGAACTCGTTCCAGGCGAGCTCGCCGCGCTCTTCCCAGTGCTCGTCGCCCGTTTCGCCGGAGTCGGAGTTACTCATCGCTTGAAGGGGACCGTCGGCCCGGGGGCGGGGGGACGCAAACCAAAAGGCGGCGAGTTTGCGGGTTGAATCCGGGCCGGCGGGTTTTACGGTGCCGCGGATGGCGGAAATTCTCCACGAAACAGTGCACTACACGGGCCACGTGCAGGGCGTGGGGTTCCGGCACGCGGTGCTGCAGGTGGCGCGGGAGTTCGAGGTAGCCGGCTACGTGCAGAATCTAGCGGATGGCCGGGTGCGCCTCGAGGCGGAGGGACGGGCCGGGGCGCTGGAGGAGTTTCTCGCCGCGGTGGGCGAACGGATGCACGGCCACATCCGGAAGGTGGAACGGTCCGCGGCGAGCCGGGCGCCGCAGTTCAGCGGCTTCGTGATCCGCTAGGTGGACGCGGCCGCTCCATTCCCGGCGGTGGCGCCCGCGTTGGAGACGCGCGGGCTGGTGAAGGATTTCCCGGTCGGGCTGCGCGGGATGAAACTGCGGGCCGTCGACCATCTCGACCTGACGGTCCCCGCGGGGGTGATCTACGGGCTGCTAGGGCCCAACGGCTCGGGTAAGAGCACGACCATCAAGGCGCTGTTGGGGCTCGTGGCGCCGTCCGCCGGCGAGTGTCGGATCTTCGGCCAGCCGAGCGGGGAGGTCGGGGCGCGCCGGGAGGTTGGGTACCTACCGGAGGCGCCGTACTTTTACCGGCACCTGACCGGGCGGGAGCTAGTGGGGTTCTACGGGCGGATGTGCGGGCTGGGCCGGCGCGAACTGGCCGGGCGGGTGGAGACGGTCGTGGCGCAGGTGGGAATGACCGGGGCGGCCGACCGCGCGGTGGAGACCTATTCGAAGGGGATGCTGCAGCGGATCGGGTTGGCGCAGGCGCTGGTGCACGATCCGCGGCTGTTGATCTTGGACGAGCCGACGGCGGGCGTGGACCCGGTGGGCTCGGCGGCGATGGCGGACCTGATTCGGTCCTTGCGGGACGCGGGGAAGACGGTGCTGCTCACGTCGCATCTCCTTGGTCAGATGGAGGCCTTGTGTGACCGGGTGGCGATCCTGGACCGGGGTCGGTTGGTGGCGGAGGGAACCGTGGCGGAGTTGACGGGCGGCGCAGGCCGGCAGCAGCTGGAGGTGGACCGACTGGATGAGGCGCAGGTGGCGGAGTTGCGGGCGTGGCTAGCGGCGCGGGGGCGGGGGCTGCACGGGGTGACGGCGGCGGGGCGGGGATTGGATGCGGTTTTCCTAGAGCGGGTGGGGCGGGGCAAAGGGGAGGGTAACGAGGCGTGAAGGGCGCGCCGTTCTCGTTCCTCCGGCTCGGCCTCGTCGCGCAGAACACCCTGCGGGAGGCGGTGCGGCAGCGGCTGCTGCACCTGTTCGTGGGGCTGGCGTTGGCGCTGGTGCTCGGCGCGCGGGGGCTGCGGGATTTCAATTTTGGCGCGCCGGAGTTGAAGTTCATCGCGGACTGTGGCTTTGGCGCGATGACCCTGTTTGGTTCGGCGCTGACCATCGCGGCGACGGCGCAGCTGTTTTTTAGTGAGATTGAGAACCGCACGGCGCTGACGCTGCTGGCCAAGCCCGTGTGGCGGGCGGAGTTCCTGCTGGGCAAGCTGGTGGGGGTGGCGCTGCTCACGGCGCTCTTTTGCGCGCTGCTGACGGGGCTGCTCGCGGCCGTGCTGTGGGTGCGGGAAGGGGAGCTGATGGCGCTCGACCCCGAAGGGTTCCGCGGGGGGCGGACGGTGAGTTACGGCATGGTCGCACTGGGCGGTTGGTTGCAGTGGCTGCGGCTGGTGGTGCTGGCGGCCTTCACCCTGCTGGTCGCGAGTTTCGCGCGGACGCAGGTCTTCGCGGTCGTCTGTGGCTTCGGGGTGCTCGTTATCTGTCATCTGCAGCATCTGGCGCAGGAAGCTTACACGCGCGCCGGATCCGGGGTGGGGGTCGCGTTGGGCGGACTGTTTGGCGGGATGTTCCCGAACTTCCAGGTGCTGAGCCTGGCGGACTCCCTAGCGGCCGCGGACCTGCCGGCGCCGGGGACGTGGGTGCGGTTGACGGCGTACGGCCTAGGGTGGGCCTGGGCGGCCGGGCTGCTGGCGGTCCTGAGTTTCCGGCGCCGTGAAATCTAGGCTCGGGCTCGCCGTGGTGGTTTGCGCCGGTCTCGCGCTGGCGGGGCAGGTGCTGGCGCCATTGGTGGCGGAGCCGTGGCGGCAGCGCCGGGAGCGAGAGCCGGCCCTGCGACTGGAGCCAGGGGTGGCGGCGGCGGGCCAGGGCGTCACTCTAGCGCTGCTGGGCGGCTTCCGGGCGCTGGTGGCGGACGCGGCGTGGATCCAGATGTATGCGCGCTGGGAGCGCCGGGACTTAGCGGGGACGGAGGCCTTTGCGCGGTTGGTCACGACGTTGGATCCGCGGCCGGTTTATTTTTGGCTGAATGCCGCCCGCATCCTCGCGTATGACTTTCCGGCGTGGCGGATCGAGGCGGCAGGGGGATATGACGCGGTGCCGACAGCGGTGCAGCGGGGCGTCAATGAGGCGCAGGCGGCGGCGGCGCTGGAGTTGCTGGGGGCGGCGCGGCGGCGCCATCCGGACAGTGTCGATCTCTGGGTGGAGGAGGCGAACATCCACCTGAATCGCCGCGGGGATCCGCTGGCGGCGGCGGCGGCGTACCGGGAGGCGTGGGCGCGGCCGCGGGCCCCGTACTATGTAGCGCGGTTGCGGGCGGAGGTGTTGCGGCGGGCGGGCCGGCGGCCGGAGGCGCTGGCGTGGCTACGGGAGATCCATCCGGCGTTGCCGGCCGGGGATCCCGGCGCTGGGGCGGAGCTCGTTCTGCAGCGGATCCGGGAGTTAGAGGCTGAGCTGGGAGTGCCGGCCGGGGAGGCTTATCGGCCGACCCGATGAAAGCGTTGCAGCCCCGCCGAAGACTCTGCCTGATGGTCCCGCACCGTCGATGAAGATCCTGACGCTCCAGTTCGTCCTCGCCCTAGCGGTGCTATTTTTCCCACGGAACGCGCTGCGCGCGGGGAATAATCCGGTGCGGCGCAACCGGCGGCGTTCAAGCGGGAGCGAGCGGATCTTGGAGCCGTGGAAGGATCGGGAACCGGGCGATCCGCGGATTGCGCCGGCGGTGGAGTTCCTGAAGCCGCGCAATTACCTGGACTTGGTGCGGGCCGCGGCGGGCGGGGTGGCGCTGTGGGGCGGATTTTATGTGCCGCCGGCGCTGGCCGCGGATCCCGCCGCGGGGGGGCGGATGCCGCTGCTGGTGCTGGGACTCAAGTGCCTGATCACCCTGCTGGCGGTGGTGGTGCAGTCGATCCGCTATGAGAAGGTGAAGGTTTCGTTCTTCCCGCCCATCTTCTTCCTCGGTGGCTTGGCGGTGGGCGCGGTGGGGTACCAGGCGGCGGTATTTGCCTTCATTGGCATCTGGGTGGTGAACGCGGGCATCAGCAACGCGCAGGGCTTCCTTTCCGTCTACGCGCTGCTCCTGCTGGCGTTTGGCCTGCTGTTCAACGGGTGGCGCAGCATTCCCGCAGCCGCGATGGCGTTCACCGCCTTCTTCCCGGTGCTGCTCAGCCTGATGGTGCGGCGGCCACTGATGATCTTCACCCGTAAGGGGAGTCGGGACTAGTGAGCAGCGTAGGCTTGGCCCTCTGGTGGGAGGCCGCGCGGCCGCGGACCTTGCCGGCGGCGCTTGCGCCGGTGGCGGTGGGCTCCGGCCTCGCGGCGCACGAGGGACGCTTCCAGCCGGCCGCGGCCCTGCTGTGTCTCGGCTTCGCGGCGCTCGTGCAGGTGGGTACCAATTATGTGAACGACTACGCGGATTACCGGCGAGGCGCAGATACCGCGGAGCGGGTGGGGCCGCGTCGCGCCGTCGCCGCAGGGCTGATTAGCCCGGGCGCGATGCGGCGGGCGGCTTTCCTGACCTTCGCCCTCGCATTTGCCACCGGGCTCGGGCTGGTTGCCTGGGGCGGGCCGTGGCTACTGGTGATCGGGGTGGCGAGTATCCTGAGCGGGGCGGCTTATACGAGTGGCCCCTACCCGCTGGCCTACCACGGGTTGGGGGACCTGTTCGTTTTCCTGTTCTTCGGGCTCGTGGCGGTCGGCGGCACGGCGTTCGTCCAGACCGGCGGGTGGGGTTGGCCCGCGTTGTGGGCGGGTGTGCCGGTGGGGCTGCTGGCGGCGAATATTTTGGTCGTGAACAATTACCGGGACGTGGAGACCGACGCGAAGGCGGGCAAGCGGACCCTGGTCGTCCGCTGGGGTCGTCGGGCGGCGCGGATCCAGTTCGGGCTTTCCGCGGGGGTGGCCTTCGCGGTGCCGGTCGGATTCGCGCTCGCCGGCTACGGGGCCACGGTGCTCTTGCCGCTGGCGCTGCTGCCCGTGGCGGTGATCCATGGGCGGCAACTGGCTCGGGCGACCGAACCAGCGGAGCTGATCGCGCTGCTGGGTGCGACTGGGCGGTTGCTCGCCGGGTTCGGAATCCTGTTCGCGGCGGGACTGGCCGTCTGAACGGTCCGCGACGGCGGGTGGGATCAGCCCACGTGGGCCTCGAGCTTCGCCTTGAGCGTGGCCTTCGAGGTCATCCCGACGATCGTCTCGACCGCCTTGCCCCCCTTGAACAGGATCATCGTGGGAATGGCGCGGATGCCGTGCTGGGCGGCCACGGAGTCGTGGTCGTCGATGTTGACCTTCCCGATGGCCACCTTGCCTCCCATCTCCGAGGCGAGCTCGTCGAGGATGGGCGCGATCGCCTTGCAGGGGCCGCACCACGGGGCCCAGAAGTCCACGAGCACGGGAGTGGTGCCCGAGGCGGCGACGGCGGCGGCGAAGGATTCAGTGGTCAGGTGGGCGACTTGGGCGGACATAGATTCAGCGGTTGAGGAAGAGAAGGAGGGTGAAGAGGAGCGAGGCGGCGGCGGCGACCCCGCAGAGGCCGACCAACCAGGAAGGGCAGGCTTCCGTTTCTCCGGCGCGGCCGGCGGGGGAATCGGGGGCGCGGTCGGTCACGTCAGCGGGGGCGGGACTTCTCGATGATTTCCCCGAGCTCGCGCGGGTCGACGGTCTCGAGCGGCTTCGAGCGGCGCTTCAGCTCCTCGAAGGTCTTGAGCATCGTCTCCGTCATCACCTCGTGGGTTTCCTGCGAGCCGCCGACGAGCGCGAACTTTTCCCCGGTGGTGATGCGCTTGTGACCGTCCTCGTGGTCGAGCCCCACCCCGAGGATGCCGCTGATCCGGGGGCGCTTGGCGGGACGAGGGCGTTGCGGCTTCTTGCTCACGCGGTCACCGTGGGTGGGATCGCGGGGGTTTCAAGCGGCATTTCGGGCGCGGGGTCAGTGGCGGCCGCTGTCTCGGGTGCGGGTGACGTTACCTCTGGCGCGAGGGGCGCCGGGGGCGGTTCGGTCACCGGCTCTAGCAGGATGTCGGCGAAGGCCTCATCTTGCCGGACGCGCACCTTGCGGATGCGGGTGAGCTCGAGCATCGCGAGGAAGGTGGCGACGAGCCGGCGCAGCGTGGTGCCTTCGGGGAACAGCTGGGTGAAGGTGATCGCGCCGCTGGCGGGGAGGCGGCCGAGCAGCCACTCCATCTGGTCGGCCACCGTGACCACTTCGTCGTGGATTTCGCCCACGACCAGCTTCTCGGCGAGGCGGCGGAGGACGGTGTTGAAGGTGTTCCAGAGCTCGATGCGGTCGACCTGTCGGAGGCGGCGCTCGGTCTCCAGGCCGCTGGCGGCGGGCACGAGCCGGGGCAGGTTGCCTTGGCGGGTTTCGATGAGGCCAGCGAGGTCCCCGGCCGCGTCCTTGAATTTCCGGTACTGGATCAGCTGGTGGACGAGTTCCCAGCGGGGATCGACCTCCTCGTCCTCCGCGTTGGGATCGACCGCGTGCTGGCCCTTGGGCAGCAGGAGCCGGCTTTTGATCTCCATCAGGGTCGCAGCCATCACGAAAAATTCGCCGGCCACGTCGAGGTCGAGCCGCTGCATCGCGTGGAGGGCGTCGATGTATTGGCGGGTGACCGACTCGATGGGGATATCGTAGATGTCCAGCTCGTTCTTCCGGATGAGGAAGAGCAGCAGGTCGAGGGGCCCCTCGAAGACCTGGAGCTTGATGCGGTAATCGGCGTCGGGAACCACGCGGGGATGGTTGGAGCGGGGGGGGACGCCGCAAGGGAATTCAGCCCCGGCGCAGGGCCGCGACAAAGAACCCGTCCGTGTCGTGGCGGGCGGGCCAGACGGTCAGGCCGCCCTCCGCGGGGGCGAAGCCGAAGTCTGCCGCGGGCGGTTGCGGGGTGAAGGCGGGATGCTCCCGGAGAAAGGCGGCGACGACGGCGGCATTCTCGCTCCGGGCCAGCGAGCAGGTGGCGTAGACGAGGAGGCCGTTGGGGCGGACGAGGGGGGCCAGTTGGCGGAGAAGCTCCAGTTGGCGGGCGGCGGCGCGGGCGAGGTGCTCGGGGCGCGTGACCCACTTGAGGTGCGGGGCACGGCGCCAGGTGCCGGTACCGCTGCAGGGGGCATCCACGAGTACCCCGTCGTATACGGTGCGGGATGGGCGGGCGGAGATCGTGACGTTGGGGAGACGGGCCCGCGTGGCGCGCTCGCGCAATTCGGCGAGGGCCGCGGGGCGGATATCTGTGGCTTCGACCGAGCCGGCCGGGCCGAGCAGGCGGGCGAGTTGGAGGGACTTGCCTCCAGCGCCGGCGCAGGCGTCGAGCCAATGTCCACCGGGTGGGATCCCGACGCTGGCGAGCAGGAGTTGGGAGCCGAGGTCCTGCACCTCGACGCTGCCCTCGCGCAAGGCCTCTGTCGTGCTCAGGTCTACCTCCGAGTCGAGGCGGAGGGCATCGGGTAGCGCGGCGGAGGGGGTGAACTTCCAGCCGCGGCGGCTAAATTCGGCGTGGACCGCGGCTGGGTCGGAGGTTTGCAGGCGGAGCCAGAGCGGGGCGCGGTGCGCCTGGCTCGCGGCTTCGGCGGGGGTGAACAGTACGGGCGCCTCGGAGCGAAACCAAGCGGGCAGCAGTTCCACCGGGTCGCCCGTGGGTGGTTCGCCGTTGGCGTAGGTGGCGCGGAAGGCGGTGGTGGCGGGCGTAGCGGCGGCGAGCCAGGCGGCGCGGCGCAGGGCCTCAGCGGGATCCGACTCGAGGTAGGGTTCGATCCAAGGCAGGTGGCGCAGGGTGGTGTAGACGAGTTCCCGGTAGAGGCGGCGGTCGCGGGAGCCGCAGCTAGGGCGGGCGGCGAGGAGTCGCTGGAGGCGCGCCGGCAGGGCAAAGTCCCCCCGCCAGTGCGGCTGGAGGGCGCGGGCGAGCTCGAGGTAGACCCGGCCTTGGCTGGCGGCGATACCCACGGCGCTCAGAAACGCAGGGCGTCGACGCGCAGGTCGAAGCCGAAGCTACTTTCCCGTTTGCGGCCGGAGTAGACGCTCACGGAGCTGGTGACGAGCCAGGTGTTCGCGACGGCGAAAGCGAGGCCGTAGGTCTGTTCGTTAAAACGGCGGCGCCGCGCATCGTATTGGAGCCGGGTGATGAACTCGAGGCCCTCGCGGAGACGGGCGCGGCCGTCGACCGAATAGTCCTCAAGTTCCCGGCGCAGGAAGTTGTTGCCCCAGCGGAGAGACCAGCGGTCGCCCTCGCGCAGCGTCACACCGGTGTTGAACTCGCGCAGCCCGTCCCCGCGCGCGGACCAGACTTGGAGCGCGTCCAGCTCCAGCCAGGGAGCCGGGCGGGTGGAGAGCTCGGTATGGACGGCGGCGAACCGGCCCTCTGGGGGGCGGGGGCCGACGGCGAAGTCACCGGCGAGATCGAGGCGGAGGAGTTCGCGCACGCCCTCGGCTGGGTCGCGGGTCTGGAGGAGGTTGCCGAGGCCGAGGCGAAACGTGCGGGTGGCGCGGAGGTCGTCGAGGTGGCGGGTCTCGCCGAGTCCGAGAGGCGGCAGGTAGGTGCTGAAGGCCTGCCGGTCGATGCGGGGGATGACGCCGCGGCCGCGGTCGGCACCGGGGAAGTGGCGGTAGGAGAGGCGGGGGGTGAGCAGGTGGCGGAGGCCATCGATCTTCCAGACCGGATCGCGCACGTCGAACGTGCCGCTGAGGCGCAGGGCGGCGTCGAAGCCGGCTTCGCCGAGGAGGCGGAGCTGGTTGCCCGGGCGTGCGTCCCCGTGGCGCAGGTTGGCGTAGTGGGTGAGCCGGCCACCGAGCACCGGGGTGAAGGAGAACCACGGAGTGGGGGCCCAGGGGCGGGAGAGGGCGTAGTAGGCGTCGAGGCGATCGGCGGAGAGGCGGGGGCTCCCGTCCGGGGGGTCTTCGCGGAGGCGGGCGAAGGAAGCTTCGCCACGCTGCCAGACGCCGAGGGCGAGGGGAGTGGGGAGGGCGTCGAAGCGGAGCTCCGGGAGGCGTTCCTGCACCGCGTGGAACCGGTTGGGTTGGAGGCGGGTGAGGAAGGTGAGGAAGGAGTTAGGCCCCGGGTGCGCGATCTCGACGAACGAGTCTGGCACCTGCACGGGAAAGAAGGCGCGCGGGCGAAAATCCCGGAGCACCTCGGAGTCGGACCACCAGTTGACCTGGGCTGCGATCGTGGTGCCGCCGGTGGTGCTTTGCCGGTGTGACCAGGAAAGGTGGCCGCGGTTGGCGGCGATGGGGCGGCCGAGGAGGTCCGTCAGGCGGTCCCCGTTGTCCCGAATGTAACCGGAGCTGAGGGTGCCGTTCCACCGGTCGTCCGGGGAGGGGTCCGCGTAGCGGGCGGCGGGGCCGAACATCACCCCGCGGGCGGTGTAGAGCCCGAGTTCGGCGCCGAGCCCGAGGCCCGGGCGGAGGGGGAGCAGCGCGCGGGCCTCGCCGAAGAGGCCGAGGGAACGGCGGAAGCCGCCGGCGAGGCCGAGCGCAACGGGCAGGGGCTGGTTGAAATCGTGGCTGGCGCCGCGCAGCGAGAACGGGCGGAAGTCGCCGACGCCGAGCGCGGCTCCGGCGGTGCGGATCCCCTTGCCCGGCAGCACGACCAATTCGGCCGCCGCGAGCGTGGGTTGCCACGGACCGGGTTCTCCGAGCGAAACGCGCGCTCCGCGAAGGGTGACCTCGGCCCGGGTCCCTGCGGCCTCTGCGGCGGTGGCGAAGTAGGGGGGGGAACCGAGGCGGACTTGGCGGGCCTCGAACCGGCCATCGCGGCGGCGCAGGGTGAGCTCCTCGGCCAGCAAGCGGGCGCCGGCCAACGTGAGCACCACCCGGCCGCGGGCGTGAAAGGTGTCGGTGGCGCCCTCCAGGCGGATCTCGTCGGCCGCGAGCCGGAAGCCGTCACCGGAGACGCGTGCGTTGCCGCGGTAGACGAGATTGCCGCCCGTGCTGAGGCCGAGGTCGAGGGTATCGCCGGAGAGCTCGACGGGGGGCGGGGTCGCAGCCGGCGCGGCCGGGGCGGCGCAGAGCAGGGCGAGGAGGAGCGGCAGGCAGCGAGGCACGGGCGAAGGAAACCGCCGGGGGAGCGGCGGGGCAAGCCCGTGCCGGTCGCGTCGCGCGGGCTCGCCTCCGGGGAGTGCGGCCACCACAGTCCGGGGGTGAT
>Ga0315899_10006787_pt1 | contig 12332 bp, 12 predicted proteins | sample LakEriMetagenome_2_FD_203518 | JGI IMG/M metagenome (GOLD analysis project Ga0315899, IMG submission 203518) | Freshwater fungal communities from buoy surface, Lake Erie, Ohio, United States - Buoy 4 MA112 | ecosystem: Environmental > Aquatic > Freshwater > Lake | place: USA: Lake Erie, Ohio... | reverse complement strand
TCCGCCTTGCTTGATGGCTTGAGCCGCGTGGTGCTGAAGGAGGCTCAGGGGAGTCTGACCCTTTGAAGTGATGGATGTGTTCAGATGCGAGGTGGCATTCTCGAGAAAGATTCGGGCAGTCCCACCCATGGGGCAAAAAAACCATCGTGGCTTGTTGGCGCAGCAGGCGCCTGTTGTTGCAGCAAGACCTCCCAGCCGGCTTGGGCGCTGTCGATCAAGGGCAAAGCGCAGTGGGCTTGCAGCAGCCTGGCGTAACCGGCCAGACCGGCACCGCCCAAAATGATGCTGGCCACACCGTGCTGCGCTGCGTTTTGGCAAGCTTGGCTCAGGCACTGAATGGCCATGTCAGGGTCGGCCTGCAGCGCCGCCCCGGTGGGGGCCACAGTTTCGATGTGCCGCAGCTGGTTGCCATAACCCAGGCCGTTGGCCAAGCGCTGCAGCATGGGCTTCCAGCGCTCGCCCCCGGTCACGATGGCAAAGGGCCCAAGCGCAGCGGCCCGGATGAAAGAGGCCTCGGCCAGACCCGTCACCGGGCTGCCACTGACCTCGCGCAGCGCGAACAAACCCGGGTCACCAAAGCAACCTATCAGCACACCGTCCAGCGGCTGATCTGGTGACCCCCGGTGCGTGGTCCACGCATCCAGACACGCATGGGCTGCTACCGCATGGCTGGCTTCGCAGGCGATGTAGGGGGCGCCAAATCGGGCCGTCTGCACCAGCAACTGCACACCTGGCGGCACTTGGGGCTGTAAGACCTCCTGCAGCCGCTGTGTGGTCAGCGGGTTGGTGTTGGGGTTGATCAGCAGATAGCGGCGCGGTGCTGTGGTGTCCATGCTTCGTGTTCCTTTTCAAATGGCCAATCAAAATGTCATGGAGGTGGTCATGGTGTAAGGGGCATGGGGAGCAATGGTATGGTGGGCGTGATGCAGCAATATGGATGCCTGAAATTGAATCGATTGCATACAAAAAAAACGCCAAATTGGGGTGCCACGCCAACGGTACGGACCAGAATGGTGCCAGAAAACACCATTGTTGTGCCTTTTATACAGGCCAAAATTGACGATTTTGAAAGTTGACTTCTTTTTTCTGAAGGGTTAATCCCAAATCCACATCAGGCATGGCGATTGCATACAAAAAGTGCTTGCCAGACTTTTGAACCTTATGTTAGTTTGCGTGACCGATCTGTTGGTTCTTAGGTCTGGTGCTCAATTTTTCAACGCACTTTTTTCTGGAGTCTTGATGATGAAGCGGTCTATCCTTTCCCCTCGTTTGTTGCCCACATCCTGGGCGTTCACCATGGCTGTCGGGATGGGGCTCAGCGCCATCTCCATGGCCGTTCAGGCGCAAGAAAAAGTCTTGCGCATCGCCATGACGGCAGCCGACATTCCCCGCACCTTGGGTCAGCCCGACCAAGGCTTTGAGGGCAACCGGTTCACCGGTATCCCGATGTACGACGCCTTGACCCATTGGGATTTGTCCAAATCGGATGGCCCCAGTGTGTTGATTCCTGGCTTGGCCACATCTTGGACCGTGGGGGCAACGGATAAAACCAAATGGACTTTCAAGATGCGCCCCGGCATCAAGTTCCATGACGGATCGGCTGTCAACGCTGATGCCATTGTCTGGAACGTGCGCAAGGTCTTGGACAAAGACGCAGTGCACTTTGATGCCAGCCAGGTGGGCGTGACCGCTTCGCGCATGCCCACACTGCGCAGCGCCCGAAAGATCGATGACCTGACGGTGGAGTTGACCACCAGCGAGCCCGATGCCTTTTTGCCGATCAACCTGACCAATTTGTTCATTGCCTCTCCTGCGCATTGGCAAAAGAAATTTGATGCCGCTGCAGGCGCCACGCCCGCCGACAAATCCAAGGCCGCCTGGACCGCCTTTGCAGCTGATGCTTCCGGATCAGGCCCCTTCAAGATGGCCCGCTTCGTGCCTCGTGAGCGCCTGGAAATGGTGGCCAACAAAACCTATTGGGATCCCAAGCGCATGCCCAAGGTCGACCGCGTGGTGCTCGTTCCCATGCCTGAGGCCAATGCCCGCACTGCAGCTTTGCTCGGCGGTCAGGTGGACTGGATTGAAGCGCCCGCCCCCGACGCCATGCCTCAAATTCGCCAGCGTGGCTTCAAGATTGAAAGCAATGCCCAGCCGCATGTCTGGCCTTGGCAGTTGTCATTTGCCGAAGGCTCGCCATGGCTGGACAAGCGGGTGCGTCACGCGGCCAACTTGTGTGTTGACCGTGAAGGTTTGAAAACCCTTTTGGGCGGCATGATGGCAGCGCCCAAAGGCACCGTGCCACCGGGCCACCCTTGGTGGGGCAACCCCAAATTTGACATCAAGTACGACGTGAATGCGGCCAAGGCTTTGATGACCCAAGCGGGCCACAGCGCCGCCAAACCCCTCAAGGTCAAGGTGCAAATTTCGGCATCGGGTTCAGGCCAGATGCAGCCCTTGCCCATGAACGAGTTTGTTCAGCAGTCGCTCAAGCAGTGCTTCTTTGATGTCCAGTTTGACGTGATTGAGTGGAACACCTTGTTCACCAACTGGCGTCGGGGGGCCAAAGACCCCACAGCCAACGGTGCGCACGCTATCAACGTCAGTTATGCCGCCATGGACCCCTTCTTCGGACTGGTTCGATTCACCAGCACTGGCACATTCCCGCCGGTGTCCAACAACTGGGGTTTCTTTGGCAATCCGGAATTTGACAAATTGATCTCCGATGCACGGACTCAGTTCGAGGACAAGAGGCGTGATGAGGCGCTGGCCAAGTTGCACGCCCGGATTGTGGAAGAAGCACCTTTCGTCTGGATTGCCCACGACGTGGGACCCCGCGCCATGAGCACCAAAGTCAAGGGCTTTGTGCAACCCCGCAGCTGGTTTGTCGATTTGGCCCCGGTGTCGATGGACTGATGGTCCAGGTGTGGGCCTGCGGGCCCACACCCCAGGGTGCGCAGCCAGGCCATGCTTGGCTGCGCATCGTTTTGAATGCAGTTTTGGAGTGATGGCATGCTCGGCTTTTTGTTGCGGCGTCTGATTTATGCCCTGCCCATCATGCTGGGTGTGGCGCTGGTTTGTTTTGGCTTGGTGCACTTGGCACCGGGTGATCCTCTGGTGTCGATTTTGCCGCCCGACGCATCGGCCGACTTGCAAGCGCAGTTGATCGAGTTATACGGTTTCAACCGCTCGTATCCCGAGCAATTTGTGACCTGGGTCTGGCGTGCCTTGCAAGGTGATCTGGGTACATCGATTGCCAGCAACCGCCCGGTGGCGGCCGAGGTCATGACGGCCGTGGGCAACACCTTGCGACTGGCCATGCTGGCCACCCTGATCGGGTTTGTGCTGGGCTGTTTGTTTGGTTTTGTGGCGGGTTATTTCCAGAATTCCTGGCTGGACAAGTTCGCTTCTTTGCTGTCTGTGCTGGGCGTGAGCGTCCCGCACTACTGGCTGGGCATGGTCCTGGTGATTGTGTTTTCGTCGATCCTCATGTGGCTGCCGCCCGGTGGCGCTGGGCCGGGTGGTTCAAGCCAGTGGGTGTGGGACTGGGAGCACGTCAAGCACATGCTCTTGCCCGCCATCACCATGAGCGTGATCCCGATGGGCATCATTGCGCGCACCGTGCGGGCCTTGGTGGCCGACATCCTGGCGCAAGAGTTCATTGTTGGTTTGCGGGCCAAGGGACTCACCAATTTGGGTATTTTTTGGCATGTTGTCAAAAACGCCGCCCCCACAGCCCTGGCGGTGATGGGCTTGCAGCTGGGTTATTTGCTCGGGGGCTCGATCTTGATCGAGACGGTTTTTTCCTGGCCTGGCACCGGCTTTTTGCTCAACTCGGCCATTTTCCAGCGCGACTTGCCTTTGCTCCAAGGCACGATCTTGGTGCTGGCCATGTTTTTTGTGGTACTCAACCTCATCGTGGATGTGATCCAGACCTTGCTGGACCCTCGCATTGCACGCGCTTGACTCTGACCCCAAGGAATTGACATGACTTCATTGAATGCGGCCGCCAGCCCGGTGCTTCCGCTGGTGTATGAGCGCTCTGCCGGTTATTGGGAAACCGTGGGGCGTCGTTTTTTGCGCGACAAAGTGGCCGTGGGGGCTGCTTTGGTGGTGCTGTTTTTGATGGTGCTGGCTGTTTTAGGTCCCTGGCTGGCGCCCATGGACCCTTACCAGTCATCCATGCTCAAACGCCTCAAACCCATTGGCTTTGAAGGCCACCCCTTGGGTACCGACGAGTTGGGCCGAGACATGCTCAGTCGCTTGATGGTGGGGGCCAAACTGTCCTTGTTCATGGGCATCACACCCGTGATTTGCGCTTTTTTCATTGGCTCGCTGATCGGCATCACAGCCGGTTACACCGGTGGTTGGGTCAACAGCGTGATGATGCGCACCATCGACGTGTTTTATGCCTTTCCTTCGGTGTTGTTGGCCATCGCCCTGTCGGGTGCTTTGGGGGCGGGCATCACCAACTCCCTGATTTCCTTAACGATTGTGTTCATTCCGCCGCTGGCCCGTGTGGCCGAGAGTGTGACCACACAAATTCGAGGGCGTGATTTTGTCGAAGCGGCCAGGGCCTCAGGCGCATCCGCATTCACCATCGTGCGGGTGCATGTGCTGGGCAATGTGCTGGGGCCGATTTTTGTGTACGCCACCAGTTTGATCGCGGTGTCCATGATCCTGGCCTCGGGCCTGAGCTTTTTGGGTCTGGGTGTCAAACCACCCGAGCCAGAGTGGGGCCTGATGCTCAACACCTTGCGCACCGCCATTTACACCCAACCCTGGATTGCCGCTTTGCCCGGGGCGATGATTTTCATGACATCGATTGCTTTTAACCTTTTGGCCGACGGCTTGCGCTCGGCCATGGAAATCAAACAGTGAGGTCCGAATGACAATGGCCAATGATGAGGCGGGTGGATCCAGCCAGCCGATGCTCTCGGTGCGTGGCTTGGTCAAGCACTTTCCACTCAAGAAAGACTTGTTGGGACGTAGCGCTGGCGTGGTGCGCGCCGTGGATGGGGTGAGCTTTGATGTGTTCAAGGGCGAGACCCTGGGCGTGGTGGGCGAGTCTGGTTGCGGCAAGTCGACCACGGCACGTTTGCTCATGCAGCTGATCACCCCTGACCAGGGTGAATTGGTGTTCGATGGCCAGACGGTGGGCAGCAAGTCGCTGCCTTTGAAGGACTATCGCCGTCAGGCCCAAATGGTGTTCCAAGACAGCTACGCGTCCTTGAACCCACGCTTGACCATGGAAGACTCGATCGCATTTGCCCCCATGGTGCACGGACTGCCCGAGCGCGAGGCCATTGACCGGGCGCGTGACTTGCTCGAACGTGTGGGGTTGGCGCCGCAGCGCTTTGCTGAGCGTTACCCGCATGAGCTGTCGGGTGGGCAAAGGCAGCGGGTCAACATTGCCCGGGCCTTGGCCTTGCAGTCGCGGTTGATCATCTTGGACGAAGCGGTTTCTGCCCTGGACAAGTCGGTGGAAGCGCAGGTGCTGAACCTCTTGCTCGACTTGAAAGAGGCGTTTGGTCTGACCTACATCTTCATCAGCCACGACCTGAATGTGGTGCGCTACATGAGCGACCGGGTGATGGTGATGTACCTGGGCCAAGTGGTGGAAGTGGGCGACAGTGAAACCCTGTTCAAGCATGCCGCGCACCCCTACACACAAGCCTTGCTCTCGTCTATTCCCACACTGGACCCGGATCGGCGCACCGAAACTCCCCCCTTGGCGGGCGACCCGCCCAACCCCATCAACCCGCCCAGCGGCTGCCGTTTTCACACCCGCTGTGTGCACGCCCAAGCCATTTGCAGCGAAAAGATGCCGGTGCTGGCCCAAGCCCAACACGGTCAGCAAGTGGCCTGCTGGATGCATGTGGCAGGTGCTGCGCACACCGGTGCACCCGCAGCGCAAGGCATGGTCAAACCTTCGGAGGTCGCGGCATGAAACCCGATACGCCTACACCCGCCTATGTGGACATCCGCCAGCTGCATGTCACCTTCACTGGCGGTAAAAAACCTGTTCAGGCCGTCTCGGGCGTGGACTTGCGCGTGCAGCGCGGCGAAGTGGTTGCCCTGATTGGCGAGTCAGGCTCTGGCAAGAGCGTCACCTTGCGCACCGTGCTGCGTTTGCATGCCGAAAAGAAAACCCAAATCACGGGGCAAATACGGGTGGGCGATCAGGATGTGCTCACGCTCTCGCAGGACCAGCTCAGCCGCTTCCGTGGGCGTGTGGCGTCCATGATTTTTCAAGAGCCCTTGCTGGCGCTGGACCCGGTCTACAGCGTGGGCCAGCAAATCATCGAGACCATTCGCCGTCATGAAAATGTGAGCGAGGAAACGGCCAGGCAGCGGGCTTTGTCTTTGTTTGAACGGGTGCGCATTCCCAGCCCAGAGCGTCGCTTGCAGGCTTATCCGCATGAGATGTCCGGCGGCATGCGCCAACGCGCCATGATTGCCTTGGCCTTGGCTTGCCAACCCCAACTCTTGCTGGCCGATGAGCCCACCACCGCGCTGGACGCGACGGTGCAAATCCAGATCTTGTTGCTCTTGCGCGAGCTGCAAAAAGAGATGGGTTTGTCGGTGATTTTTGTCACGCACGACATTGGCGCAGCGGTCGAGGTGGCCGATCGGATTGCCGTGATGTATGCCGGCCGCATAGTGGAGGAGGGGCCTGCCCGCACCCTGATGCGTGAGCCCCGTCACCCCTACACCCGTGCGTTGCTGCAAAGCCGCGCTGACGGGGCATTGGCCAAAGGCCAGCGCCTGGAAACGATTGCCGGCTCACCGCCTGATTTGACGAACCTGCCAGAGGGCTGCGCCTTTGCCAGCCGTTGCAAGGTGGCGGTGCCTGAATGCTCGGCCACACGCCCTGAGGTCACCTGGCTGGCCGATGGCCACAGTGTGCGTTGCTTGTTGGCCCAGCCTCAGTCGCAGTCTCAGCCCAATTCTCAGCAACCAGCCTGATCAATGGGCCTGATCATTTTTTCAAAGTGAGTTGAACATGAGCCAACACACCGATGCCCTGTGGGACAACGCCCACGCCTTCATGCCTTACCCCGCCAGCCCCGTGGCCCATGCGGCCACAGGTCCATTGTCGGGCCTGAGCTTTGCGGCCAAAGACATTTACAACGTCAAGGGTTACCCCACCAGTGGTGGTCAACCCATGCTCATGGCTCTGTGGGGCGTTCAAGACCGAACGGCCCCGGTGGTGCAAAGCTTGCTCGACGCCGGTGCCCGCTTTGTCGGCAAAACGGTCACCGACGAGTTGGCGTTTTCCATGAATGGTCAAAACGCCCATTACGGTGCGCCGATCAACGGCGCGGTGGCCGAACGCATCAGCGGCGGGTCTTCTTCGGGCTCCGCGTCTGCCGTGTCCAACCGTTTGTGCGATTTTGCTTTGGGCTCTGACACCGGCGGCTCGGTGCGAGCCCCCGCCAACCATTGCGGTTTGGTCGGCATGCGGCCCAGCCACGGGCGCATCAGTTTGCAAGACACCATGGCCTTGTCGCCCAGCCTGGACACCTGCGGCTGGTTTGCCCGCGATGTGCCCACCTTTGCCCGTGTAGCGAATGTCTTGTTGGGTGACGATGCGCAGCCCTTGCCTGAACAAATTCGCTTGCTGGCCCCAACCGACATGTGGGCGCTGGCCACGCCGGGAGCCCTCAAAGCCCTCAAGCCAGTGCGTCAAAAAATTGAGCAATGTTTGGGCAAGGCCAAACCGATTCGAGTCATGAACGAAGACATGGACACCATGTACTGGCATTTCCGCGCCATTCAGGGGCGCGAGGCTTGGGATGTGCATGGCGGTTTTCTTCGGCGTTTTCAGCCTGTGCTGGGGGCTGCGGTGGCACAGCGCTTTGACTGGTCGTCCAAAGTCACCGACGAGCAGGTGGCCAAGGCGCGGGCTTTTCGCGAAGTTTGGCGCACGCACATGCAGCAGATTTTGGGCACCGACGGCGTGCTCTTGATGCCCACCATGCCCGATGTGGCTCCTTGGATTCGTCAAACCGATGCCGAGCTGGAAACCTACCGCAACCGGGCCACCAGCTTGTTGTGTGTGTCGGGCATGGCCGGTTTGCCGCAAGTGAGCTTGCCTCTGGCCAGCCATCAGGGCGCACCCTTGGGCATCTCTTTGGTGGGGCCAGAAGGCTCCGATCGCAGTCTGGTCAAACTGGCGGAACACATCCACCGCGCCTGGTCCTGAAACCCGCAGTGTCATCCCATGCGAGCGGCTTCAAAGGGGACTCAGGCGCACGCTCAAAGGCAGTGAATGAATCTCGCAATCTTCGGTCGGGCCTTGGCGCTCCAGCACCAAAAAGGCCCCTTTGTCCAAGGCCATCAGGGGGTGATGCCAGGTGCCTTTGTGCAGCGTAAAGCCCTGCTGACCCGAGACCTCAAAGCACTTGAGCGTGCGAAGGTCGGGCTGGTCTTGCCCCAATGCCACCAGCAAACGACAGCGTGCACCCGTCAACGGAACAAAAGTCTGGCTGCCGCGTTGGTGCCGCTCCAGCATGTGACAAGGGCCTTCGGGGTTTTGCGCCAGCGCATGAAACACCGCCAAGACCGCCTGTCCATCATCGCCCGCCAAGTCCAGCCCGCCGGGCAAATTGAGTCGCCCGCTGGTGCCTTGGTTGATGCTGTGCTGAGCCGGCGCAAACAAATTCAACACCTCGCCATAGGGCGAGAAAGCGTCTGCGCTCAGAGGCTGACAAGCCACAATGCCCGAAGGCTGATCGGTGTTCATGGAATGACGGGGTTGCATGGGGGTGCACCATGATAGATGAAGCTGGGCACGGTCACCAAGACGCCGCAGGCGTGCAAATCACAGGCGCAGACCGCGTCTACGAAGCCATTTACCAGGCCGTTTTGGAACGCCGACTGTCCCCGGGTGAGCGCCTGCGTGAGCAAGAGCTGGCCGAGCAGTTCAATGTGTCACGCACCTTGGTGCGCCAAGCGCTGCAACGTCTGGCCCAAGAGCAAGTCATCGAGTTGCTGCACAACCGGGGCGCACGCGTGCCCATACCCAGTCTGGAAGATGTCGGCAGTGTTTTTGATGCCCGCAGGGTGGTGGAGTGCGAAGTGGCCAGGCAACTGGCCGGACGGCTGAGCGACGAACAACTGCAGACCTTGCAGACTTTGGCCACCTCTGAAGCCGAGGCCGATCGCCAAGGCGAGCACGCGCTGGCCATTCGTCTTTCGGGCGAGTTTCACCAAGCCATGGCCCGCATGCATGGCAACCCGGTCTTGACCCGTTGGCTCAACGGCTTGCTGCCCACCACCTCCTTGCTCATGTCGCACTTCAAACGCCAAGGCGGGCAAGTGTGTGTGGCCCATCGCCATGTGGACCTGATTGCAGCCTTGCAAAAAAGTCCCGCATCGGCAGGCGCTGAAATGCGCAAACACCTCAACGAACTCGAACAGTCCCTGACGGCTCCAATGACCCCGCGCCGACAATTGCGCGATGTCTTTCAAGCCTACCGGGACAGCCCTGAATGAACCCCCTTGGAGATCCCCCCATGAAGCCGAGTCCCGACACCTTGCCCGCCCTTCGCATCGACGCCAACCGCTTGTGGCAATCGCTCATGACGCTGGCCCAAATCGGTGGCACCGACAAAGGCGGTGTCTGTCGCCTGGCCTTGACCGAGCTGGACCGCCAAGGCCGCGACTTGGTCACGTCCTGGGCACGCGAAGCGGGCATGACGGTCACGGTCGATCAAATCGGCAACGTCTTCATGCGCCGGGCAGGGCGACAGCCCGACTTGCCGCCCATCATGACCGGCAGCCACATCGACACCCAGCCCACAGGGGGCAAGTTCGACGGCAACTACGGCGTGCTGGCCGGGCTGGAGGTGGTGCGATGCCTGAACGACCACGGCATCGAAACCGAGGCCCCCATCGAGGTGGCTTTTTGGACCAATGAGGAAGGCTCGCGCTTTGTGCCGGTGATGATGGGCTCGGGCGTTTTTGCGGGCGCGTTTTCGCTGGAACACGCTTACAAAGCCCAAGACCAAGAGGGCAAAACCGTGCTCGAGGAGTTGCAGCGGATTGGCTATGTCGGCACCGAGGTGCCGGGGCAGCACCCCATTGGGGCGTACTTCGAGACCCACATCGAACAAGGCCCGGTGCTCGAAGACGCGGACGTGACCATCGGTGTGGTCAGCGGCTCCTTGGGCATCCGTTGGTTTGACTGCATTGTCACAGGCATGGAAGCCCACGCGGGCCCCACCCCCATGGCCCTGCGCCGTGATGCCCTGCAAGTAGCCACACACTTGATGCAAGCCGTCGTGAGCATCGCCCACCAGCACGCACCCCACGCCAGGGGCACGGTGGGCATGGTGCATCTGCACCCCAACAGCCGCAACGTCATTCCGGGGCGGGTCAAGTTCAGCATCGACCTGCGCAACAACACCGACGCCGGGGTGGAGGCCATGGCCGATGAAGTCAAAGCCTTGGCGCAAAGTTTGCAGGACAGCACAGGCCTGCGCATCGAGCTGAACTTGGTGTCAAGCTTTCCGGCGCAACCCTTCCATCCGGCGTGTGTGCAGGCGGTGTCTGCCGCTGCTGCGCAGCTGGGTTACAGCCAAATGCCGGTGGTCTCAGGTGCTGGGCACGATGCCATCTACACCGCCCGTTTGGCCCCAAGCGGGATGATTTTTATTCCCTGTAAAGACGGCATCAGCCACAACGAAATCGAAGACGCCAAGCCCGAGCACATCGAAGCGGGCTGCAACGTGCTGCTGCACGCCATGCTGGGCCAAGCGAGGGTGGCGCCTGCGCGCTGAAGCCTAGACTGTCAGCAGTGCGATGGGCTGGGATGACCTGGCACGCGACTCAAGCCACAGGCAGTCGAATCGGCTGCCCTGCCTCGAGTAAATTCATGACCTGCTGCATGACCTGCGGACCAGAGGCCGAGTAGGGATCGAAGTCAGGGTGTTGCAGTCTGACCATGGGGTCGTCCACCGACAGGTGCACCAGCGCCATGGACCATTGGCCGAAGCGGCGTTCGTGGATTTCTTCGTAGTGCAGGATCTCCATGTCCTGGTGGCGTTTGTCGGCGCTGATGCGGCGGTACAAGGCATTCACGCGGCTGCGCTCGCCCTCAATCACCTGAAAGAAAAAGCCCTGACCTTGGCACAGCACCCCGGTGATGCCTTGTGCGGGGTTGTTGGCTTGTGCTTGCGCCAGGATGGTGGTGGTCATCGTGGTGGTTTGTGGGCCGACGGCGCGGCTCACGTACAGCAGGCGCACGTTGATGCTGTGGCTGGGAACCCTCATGGTTTAGTGCTCATGAGTTTTGACGCAAGGCGTTACGGTCCAGACGCTCGGTTTCGCGGCGTTCAAACAAGTTCAGCATCCAGGCCACGCGCTGGGGCATGGCCCGGTTTGGAAAGTACGCTTTGTTGCCAGTTTGCTGCGCGGCGTCGCGGCAGCCTTGCACCAGGCCCACGATGGCAGCCAAGGGTGCTGGGCTGTGGTCGGCCACACGGATCCAGTGCACCTGGGTCCAGGCGCTGGCCAGCAGCATGAGCTTGCGTGTGGTGCTGACCACGGTGCGTTTGTTCACCGAGTCCAGGCCTTCGCGGCGCAGCTGGTGGCCAATCTCGGCGTAGATCATGCTGGCCGCGCAAATGGCGGCGCGGCAGTCGGGCGGCAGGGCGGCAATGCCCGAATGCGCCTGCTTGTAGAGGCGGTCGGCTTCATCGAGCAAACGCGCCACCACCTGGGCAATGGCGGGGGTGAAGGTGGGCTGGGCCATCCAGGCTTCGGGCTGAACACCGGCTTCGATCAGCCAGCGGCGCGGCAGGTACAGGCGGCCGATGCTGGCGTCGTGCCCCACGTCGCGGGCAATGTTGGTGAGCTGCATGGCCACGCCCAGCTCGCAGGCGCGGGCCAAGGTGTCCATGCTTTGTGGACCCATGATCCAGCTCATCATCGCGCCTACGCTGCCCGCCACGCGGGCACCATAGGCGTGCAGGTCTTCGATGCTGTCGTAGCTGCGGCCCCCGGCGTCCCAGGCAAAGCCTTCGATGAGTGCGTCCAGCAAATGGCGCGGCAGTTTGTACTGCTGCACCACCAGGCTCAGCGCGTGGTCTTCGACATGGTCGTGCGGGGTGCTCGCATAGATGGCGTCCAGGCGCTCTTGCAGCACATCGAGCGGGGTATCGCCCGCAGCAGCTTCGTCCACCAGGTCGTCGGCCACGCGGCAAAACGCGTACAAAGCGATGGCCGCTGTGCGCACCCGCGGCGGCAGCAAGCGGCTGGCTGCAAAAAAGGTTTTGGAGCCGCCCTGCATCATGGCCACGCAGGCCTGCAGGTCTTGTGAATCGAAG
>Ga0315899_10006786_pt1 | contig 12333 bp, 3 predicted proteins | sample LakEriMetagenome_2_FD_203518 | JGI IMG/M metagenome (GOLD analysis project Ga0315899, IMG submission 203518) | Freshwater fungal communities from buoy surface, Lake Erie, Ohio, United States - Buoy 4 MA112 | ecosystem: Environmental > Aquatic > Freshwater > Lake | place: USA: Lake Erie, Ohio... | reverse complement strand
CTATGGCCTGCTTGCTGATACAACAGACAGCAATTGCACAGCCGGGGCCGCCGGATTTCGGACCTCCTTGTGGAGGACCATTTGGTCCACCTTGTTTGACCGTCCTTGATGGATTAGTTGCATATTATCCGCTTAACGAGGGAGAGTTTTTAGGAAATGGATCTTTCGGCGTTAATCTATCGGATTACAGTGGAAACAACAATTACCCAACTTCTTGGCTTGACATATATTATAGCGACGCCGGCATTTCAGAAAGCTACTATTCAACTTCGGCAGGATTCAATGGTCAAACTTCCCAAATAGAAATTCCATCCATTTCATTGCATTTTTCAGACTACTCTGTCTCCTACTGGATTGCACCGGACCAAATCCCGCCTGCGCAAACGCAAGTGGTGATGATGCAGCAATCAGGCTATGGTGCCTCTCAGATTGGATGGAATTCGTTGATTGAGCCTAACGGCAAATTGAATTTCATCGGGGGTAACGGCGAAGGACAACCGCAGTCGGTGTGCAACTATGGTACACTCACGCCGGGTATCTTCAACCATGTGGTGCAGGTGTTCACGCCAACGCAGGCAATCGTTTATGTGAATGGCATCAAAAAAGGGTACTACAATCATAATGGCGCTGTTGTTGGCTACAGTGGTTCGCCGCTTGTTATCGGTCTGGGCAACGTGGCGATCCCCAATACCACAGGCTTCACCGGGTTACTGGATGAAATTGCAATTTATAATCGAGCGCTTGATGCCACAGAGGTACTGGCGGTGTTCAATAACATTCCCGTTGAAGAGGCCATGAACTTACCACTCCAAGAGGATTTGGAAAATGAAACAGCCTATCCATCGGCCACTACCGGCATTCCCTACCAAGCCGAGGTGCGAACCGAAACCGGCGAGCTCTATGCGAATGGCTATGTGCAAGTGCGGTTTTCATTGCATGAGTTTACTCCCGACGGAACCATCAGTTACCAGGAGTATCATGATTTAACGACCAATGAGCTGGGGCTGTTGTCGGCATACATCGGCAATGGTTTGGTGGTACATGGCGAATTCAATTCGATTAATTGGGCACAGGCGCGGAAGTTTCTGCAAGTGGAGATTCACTTTGGCGATGGCCAATGGATTACCATGGGTAATCAGCAACTCATGAGCGTGCCCTATGCGTTGTATGCGGCGAATGTGCCAGCGGGTTTGCAAGGACCACAGGGGGAGCCGGGTCCCGCGGGCCCACAAGGACCGCAAGGACCAGCGGGTGCTTCTAGCTTTCGAGGTGTGAAAACTCAATTTTGCGAATCGGGAACTTGGGTTTGTCCCGAGGGTGTTTATCAAGTTACCGTAGAATTGTGGGGCGCTGGCGGCGGAGCGTGCTACCGAACTGTTGGAGGAACAGGTGGAAGCGGCGGATACAATCGCGCCATTATCAGTGTGAATCCGGGCCAATCCTATATCGTAGATATCGGAACAGGTGGAGTCAACGGTAGTAATTTCGGCACTGCCGGAAGTACTTCAAATTTCGGCAATTCAATATCAGCCGCAGGCGGTGGGGGTGGTTCAGAAGCTGGATCATATTTCGGAAATAATGGTACCAGTGGTGCTGTAATCAACTGGCCATATGAAAATTGTCAGCCAAGCTATATCCCCAATCAATCACCCTCTTTGGCATCCGGAGGAAGGTATTGCACTAATTGCGTAGGCGGCGGTGGAGGCAGTATTGGTGCTGAGCCCGGTTTCTGTATCATATCCTACTAAACCCTAACATGAAAACATTAAAGTACTTTTTATTTATAACTGCATTTCTACTGGAAAGTGAAATAACCATCCACGCCCAACTCCCACCCTACCTCCCCACCAATGGTTTGGTAGCGTGGTATCCATTCAATGGGAACGCGAATGATGAGAGTGGGAATGGGAAGCACCTGTTTAATACAGGAGCTGTGCTTCATCCCGATCGATTTGGCAACACCAATCGTTCGTATCAATTTGTAAATGGGGGACCAATGTCTTACACAGGTTCTTCCATCACCGGGGGACAATCATTTACATTCTCCTTCTGGATGAAAACTGATCAAGACCTAAATCCCTATCTGGATTACATATTCGCCGAAGGAGGCACGAACAGTTCAGGAATTCAAACAGGAATTGATTTCTTCTTTCACGGCAACTCGAAAGATTTAGGCATTTTACATCCCGCTGTTTCTCTTGCCGGCATTTTGCGATGCCCATTTCCCGGAATAGAACAGTGGCATCATGTGGTCGTTACAGGGCCTGTTACCTATAGAGTTTATATCGATGGCCAGCTCATGTGCACAGGCAGCAGTCAATACGTTCCCATCGCCGATAACTGCACTCTTACTATAGGGGCATTCAATGGAGCAATCGATGATTTTTCAATCTTCAATCGACAGCTTTCCTTTGAAGAAATTCAAACAATCTACACTGCATCTTCCAACGGCGGCGACGATACCGGCGGAACAGGCGGCGGCGGTACAACCTCAACAACCACCGCCCCTCCCGGCATTCCCTACCAAGCTGAAGTGCGCGACGACAACGGCGAAGTGCTGGCCAACACAAGCGTGAACGTACGCTTTACACTCCACGAACTCACGGCCAACGGCACGGTGAGCTATCAGGAAACACACGCCCTCACCACCAACGAGCTTGGATTATTTGCCGCCACCATTGGCGCGGGCACGGCCACACAAGGCACGTTTGCCGGCATCAATTGGTCGCAGACGACCAAGTTTTTGCAGGTGGAAGTGGATACGGGCAATGGGTACATCACCATGGGCAATCAGCAGCTGATGAGTGTGCCGTATGCGTTGTATGCAGCGAACTCGCAGCAGGGGCCGCAGGGGCCGGCGGGGGAGCCGGGTCCCGCGGGGCCCCAAGGACCGCAGGGTGCATCAGCACCAGCCACTAATGGCTCATTCAACCATTATATCGGAGAACGCTTTGGTGGTGGGATAGTGTTTCATGTTTTCCGTGATACACTGGGTGAAGAGCATGGATTGATTGTGGCAAAACAAGCATTGGCCTATGGGCCATTTTGTATTTGCGCTGCGCTGGAAAATTTCGACAACCCAACTAATAGTTTCGATGGTAAGCACAACACGGAAGCGCTACTAACAGGCAACCTCTTTTCGCAAGGTGCAATTTCATTGGTCAGCGACTTTTCCGGTAATGGCTTCGATGATTGGTATCTCCCATCTATCGATGAAGTTGAATTACTTATGAGCAAAGGATATGCGTTGAAGTCGTCCGGTTTTCAATTCCTCTCTCCACAATTGTCCGACTTTACTCCCTTTCGGTGGAACATGGTCCTTTCTTCCACAATAACCAATCCCGGATCGAATATACTTATGTGGACGGGAACGGGAACTGAAGGAAGTTGGGGTATTAATTATCAAATTCCCCAGGGAGAAGGAAATATTCTCGCAGTAAGAAAATTCTAGTTCAATAAAATGAAAAATCTTGTTCTGATAATATTCAATTTATTCGTAGTAGCGCTATGCTCCTACTCCCAGCTCCCCTCCTACCTCCCCACCGACGGCCTCGTAGCATGGTACCCGTTTAACGGCAATGCCAATGATGAGAGTGGGAATGGGAATAATGGGTTGGTGAATGGGGCTTCGCTTACTGCGGATCGCTTTAATCAAAACGCATCTGCCTATGACTTCAACGGCATTGATAATTTCATCGAGGTGACGCATTCCCCTGAACTTCAATTTTTTTCTAACCTAACGATTAGCTGCTGGGTAAAGATTGAAGACTACAGTACAAATCCGACATGGGGAACACGCACAATTCTGAGTAAGCCGAGAGGTTATCTGGGCAGTGGCCTATTTCTCTATTCTGTAAATGAGACAGTTGGGGTATATGGTGGAGGTGTATTCAATAGCTGGCCGGATGGTTACTCAGTGAACTCATCTGAACAACTTCCGCTCAACGACTGGGAAAATATAATATTAACTTATGACGGCAGCTTTCTGCGCCTCTACAAAAATGGTGAGTTCATTAATTCAACGTATTCAACAATTGAACTTGATCCTGCAACAACACCTCTTTACATCGGAAGAGAATTCCTTTCTGATCCACCAAACTATTCACGATGGTTTAAGGGATCTGTAGATGATATCGTATTGTACAACCGAGCTCTAACACAAGCCGAAGTAACCGCGCTCTACAACGCTACAGCCACCAACACCGGCGGCGGAACGACATCCACCACCCCCGCCCCTCCCGGCATCCCCTACCAAGCAGAAGTGCGCAGCGACAACGGCGAAGTACTCGCCAATACAAACGTGAACGTACGCTTTACGCTGCGCGAGCTTACCGCCAGTGGCACAGTAAGCTACCAAGAAACCCACGCCCTCACCACGAACGAACTCGGATTGTTTGCCGCCACCATCGGCGCAGGCACGGCCACACAAGGCACCTTTGCCGGCATCAACTGGGCGCAAACCACCAAGTTCTTGCAAGTGGAAGTCGATGCGGGTAATGGGTACATCACCATGGGTAACCAACAGCTCATGAGTGTTCCGTATGCGTTGTATGCGGCTAACTCGCAACCGGGGCCGCAGGGGCCTGCTGGACCACAAGGGTCTGTTGGACCGCAAGGTCCGGCGGGCCAATACATTGCGGGAAGTGGAATCGTCATAAACAATGACACAATTTCGTTGCAGAATTCGAGCAGCCTTGATCCAACAGCAAATAGAGTTCGAATTGGATTCGCAACCTCAACAACATGGACTTGCCCGGTAGGAGTAAATCAAATAACCATAGAATTGTGGGGCGCCGGAGGAACCAGTGGCTCCGGAAGTACTTTATGCGACCCTTATTTAGGTTGGACATGCTATGGTGCTAGCGGTGGTAAAGGAGGATACAACAAACAACTAGTTGATGTGATTCCCGGTAATACATACACTATAACCGTTGGTCAGGTCAACGGTGGAATTCAAGAGGTACCATGCAGAATGAACAATGGTGGAAATTCATCCTTCAATAACCAATATACAGCGCTAGGAGGACAGGGGGGCAGAAGAGGTCAAGGTTGCTGCAGTTGCGGAAGTTACGGGCAAGGTGCAGACGGCACCGTAACGAATTTCTCGCATCCAACAACCCAGCTAGTAGTGCCGACTACCTATATACCTCAATCATATGTAACCAACATATATCCTTCGTGTTGCGCACCGGCCGATACAAAGGGATTTGTCGTTATCTCTTACTAACTATTTCATTTAAGGACCTTAATACTTTTATACAATTGAAATTAATTATCATGAACAAATATCTCTTGACACTTGCCATCATCTGCTTGGCTTGGATCCCCTCCCTCGCCCAAACCCTCACCCCGCGTGTCATCTGCTCGGGGTATGGCTCCGGACAAGGCGGCGGCATTAAACTCAATTACACCATTGGGGAAACGTTTGTGACGACCCTGCGCAGCGGGAATACCGTCCTTACGCAAGGGTTTCACCAGCCGGAAGTCGTGCTGTGCCCGAGCGCACCGCTAGTCGCTAACCCCGCTGTAGATATCACCGTCGAATGTGACGCCTTCGTGCCCCAATACGACCCCGGATTCTACATGGAAAACGGAACAGCAGTCACCACCGAAGTAACCTCGAGCGAAACGTTCGACGGTTGCACGCGGGTCATCACGTCGACCTACGTCGGTACCAACGTCTGCAGTGATACTACTACCGTGGTGCGCACCATCACCCAAGTGGATAGCACCAGTCCCGTCATCGAGGCCGAATGGACCGAACGCAGCTTCGAATGCAGTGATGCACAAATTATCTGGCCGAGTGTAACTGCAGTTGATAATTGCTTCAACGCCGAGCTCACCTATGCCGAAGAAACCATCCCCGGCGATTGCATCAGTAACTACTCCATTGCAAAAACCTACACAGCTATTGATGCCTGTGGCAATAGTTCGACGCTGATCGTTACGGCTATCGTCATCGATAGCACCGCCCCCGTCATCCTTAATCTCCCCGACGGCGGTGCACTCAGCTGTTTGGAAACCATCAACTACGACGGCATTGAAGTTATCGACAACTGCTCCGATGCAACCCTCAACGTTTCCGTGACCGAGTCACCTACTCCGGACGGCATCGTTGCCGTTGTCGATATCACCGCGATCGATGCGTGCGGCAACACTAGCAGCGCATCCGTTACGTATAACGCTCCCTTGGGATTTGCCGGCAGCCCCTGCGATGATGGCTTGATCTGCACCATCAACGATGTCGTCGACGCGAACTGCGGTTGCAGCGGTACATTCATCGACTATAATAATGACAACGTCTGCGATTATGTCGAATCCCTTTCCATCACCGCCTCCAGCCTCACCTTCTGTCCGGGCGACGATGTAACCCTTGCCGTCAACAATCCACTGGAAGGCATCAACTACTTCTGGTCGAACAATAACAGCGGAACGGCCATCACCGTAAATCCGCAAGTCACCGGCGACTTCACCGTTTCGGCCATCATCGATAATCAATTCGTAAGCGCATCCATCCAACTCGAAGCGTTGCCACAATACGACTTCTACCTCGACCAGGACGGCGATGGTTTAGGATTTGGTTCAATCATCTTCACCGCCTGCGAAGAATTCTTCCCGGGCTACACCCTGAACAGCCTCGATTGCGATGACACCAATCCAAGCATCTTCGAGGGCGCACCCTGCTTCGATGGTGACATATGCACCGTGAACGACGTGTTCAATGCCGATTGCGTCTGTGTCGGCATCTATGTCGGCGATGACGACAACGACGGTATTTGCAATGCGATCGACAGCTGCGCCGGTCGTCCTATTGCCACGCTGATACCGGCAGATCTCACACTTTCCTGTGAAGACGAAATCCCGGCCTTCGATCCGGGCTTCTATATGGCCGATGGCAGCGAAGTGTTTGTTACGCAAACCGCATCGGTAACGTCGGATGGCTGTTCGACGCAAATTATCCAGGTGTGGACTGGAACCAACGATTGCAATGAGTCGACGTCCGTCTTTCGTACCATCACAAAAAATGATTACTTCGCCCCGGTTTTCCTGAGTACTCCTGCGGATGTCACTATCGCGTGCAACGCCTACGACAACTTCTCACCTTCTATTCCTGAAGCAATAGACAATTGCAGCACGCCAACGGTATCATGGACCACGCAACGCATCGACGGTGATTGCCCAATGAATTACACCATACGTTATACGGTTGATGCTATCGATGCATGTAGTAATGCGAGCACAATCGTTTTCAACGTTTCTGTGGTTGACCAAGTCGCTCCCATTTTGTCTGATTTCCCTGCAGACCGCACTGTCTCCTGCGAAGACTTCGCAGATCTTCCAGTGGCTCTTCCCAGCGCAACAGACAACTGTAGTAGTAATTTTAACATTTCGTACACGGAATCCATCCTTCCGGGGTATTGTCCGTCCAATTACACCGTGCAATACACTTATACAGCCTTGGACGAATGCGGCAATCAAACTGAAGGCAGTTATAATGTAGAGGTTATAGATTACACCGCTCCGATAATTGAGCTGCCATTTACAGGCGGCACGGTCGACTGTATCACGGACATTAACGAGCGCCTCTTCACAGCAACCGACAACTGCTCGGAGGTTACGCTTAGTAGCTCATCGATTGAGTATAGCGATGGAACGCACTATCTGGTTGAAACGACCTATACCGCTACCGATGCATGCGGGAATTCGCAAATAGCTTTTGTGCGCGATACGACCTTGCTCGGGCCTATCGGCTCTCCCTGCAACGATGGATTCTTTTGCACGGCGAATGATGTGGTGACTGCCGATTGCGGTTGCTCCGGTTCATTGCTGGATGCAGATGGTGACTTTGTATGCGACTTCCTCGAGGGATTGACCATCACGGCCACCGCCCTGAGTTTCTGCCCCGGTGAGACCATCACGCTAACCATTGATCAACCCCTTCCCGGACTTACCTATTACTGGTCGAACAATCAAATTGGAAATTCGATTCAAGTCACACCAACACAAACGTCCACGTATAGTGTTTACGCCATCATCGACGGACAGTCTGTCTCTGCATCGATTGAATTAAGTGCATTAGCTCAATACGTCCTATACGCCGATGCGGATGGCGACGGCTTCGGCGATCCGCAGCAGTCCATGACCGCTTGTACGGAAGAACTTGCCGGATACAGTAATAACGACCTTGACTGCAATGACACAAGCGACATGGTATACCCGGGCGCGCCTTGCACCGACAACGACCCTTGCACCATCGGTGACAAAATCACCGATGACTGTTCGTGCGTCGGTATGCTGAGTCTACCTGCAGTCGGTGAAGTAACCGCATTTGCTTGTGGTAGCTACTCGTGGAACGGAAGCGTCTACACCGCTTCAGGTGATTATGACTATTATACTCCTGCGGCGTCGGGTTGCGACAGCTTGACGATTCTGCATCTGACTGTTGGTCAGCCAACCTTCTCTACGCAGCAAATTACCAACTGCAACAGCTACCAATGGAATGGCGCCGTTTACACTCAATCAGGCACCTACACCTATGTGACCACCAACAGCAGCGGTTGTCCGAATACCGCTACGCTGAACTTGACCATCAACACGTCGAGCACTGCACCGACCGCTGCCGTTGCTTCGGCAAGCAGCGTGAGTGCTGGAACAGCGGTGACGCTATCCGTATCAGGTGGTTCGCTTGGCACGGGAGCACAGTGGAGATGGTATCGCAGCTCGTGCGGCGGAACATTCCTGGGCACAGGCGCTAGCATCACCGTAGCACCATCGGCCACCGAGACCTACTTCGTGCGCGCTGAAGGCACCTGCAATACCACCGCTTGTGCTTCTGTGACTGTTAACGTCCTCAGTGGTCAGTGTGGCCCTGAAGCCGTGAGCGCATCGGCTATGCGCATCTGTCAGGGCTCTTCGACTACCCTATCGGTTGTCGGAACACTCTATCCCGGTGCGATCTGGAGATGGCGCAAAAACAGCTGCACGGGCACTATCGTGGGAACGGGCGCATCACTGAGCGTATCGCCAACCACCAACACGACCTACTACGTGCGCGCTGAAGGCGGCACATGCGGCGTTACGGTCTGTCTCGAGATTACCATCATCGTCGACAAACTGCCGTCGACACCGAGTGTCATCAGCGGTCAAGTCAGCGGCCTGTGCAACGCGCAGAACGTGACGTACTCGGTAACGCCTGTGAGCACCGTGCAGCAATACAACTGGACCGTACCGCCGGGCATCACCATCGTGAGCGGACAGGGCACTGCATCGGTCACAGTGAACGTGAGCAACTTCATCAATACCAACCCAACCAACGGTAATCCTGCGATTTGCGTAACAGCCCAGAACGCATGTGGCAACAGTCCTATACGCTGCCTGAGTTTGACAACGTTCCCGGCTACACCGGCTTCCATTAGCGGTCCTGCCCAGCCGTGTATTAACACGGTAAACACCTACAGTTGTCCGGCCGTGTACGGCGCTTCATCCTACACATGGCTCGTACCTACGGGCTGGGTGATCCAAAGCGGTCAAGGCACGTCGAGCATCACGGTACTATGCAACGGAACGGGCGGCAGTGTGCGCGTCCGCACAGCCAACGCCTGCGGAACATCGGGACTCAAGTCGATGACGGTTGCTCCGAAAGCGTGCAGCACTTCGGCCATGCCAATGCAGCTGGAGCTCTGGCCGAACCCAACCAGCGACCGCGTATTCTTCGCGCACGGTGATGCACAACCTGAGCACATGCAGATCTACGACATGCTCGGCCGCGACATCTACAACGGAGGCTGGTTGCCTGAGTTTGATGTGTCCGGACTGGCAAGCGGTATCTACTTCGTGAGAGCGACTAGTGGTGGTGAGAGTGTGGTGAAGAGGATGGAAGTGGTGAGGTAATGACTAGTGACTAGTGACTAGTGACTAGTGACAAATGACAGATGTGCTGAAGGGCCATCCGTCATTTGTCATTTGTCATTTGTCACTTGCCATTTGTAATCCCCTCGTGTATATTTCGTTTTAAAACTTTAACCCCGGCCCTGCATAATCGCTCACGATTTGCGTTAGCATTGCTACCGAATTACTGCAACGAACGAGCGAATATGCCTTTGAACAAATTCTTTACCCTCTTGGTGCTGAGCCTGTGTTTTTCAGTGGCTTCAGCGCAAAAATTCGAAAAGTTCACCCGCACCGAAGTTGGCTGTGCTGAGCAGTTGTACGACCTATTTGAGTCGGCCCGTCAAGGTCGCGGCAAAGAAATCATCGAAGGGCAGTTTGGTCCTGTGTGGCTGCAATTGTCCTCATTCACACCCGAGCAGCGCGAGCAAGTGTACAACACCCTCGATGCCATGCTGAAGAACAAGAACAAAGTTTTCCCGGAATTTCATGAGTACATCAAAGCGCTCACGGCATTCCCAACTTGCGGTAAGACGGTACAGGATTTCCTGGCGTGGAATGACATCCTCCAAAAAATCATCGCGGATAAAAAGAACAAGAAGTTTCTCCCCGATATGCTCGAATCCTCTGCCCTGCTCTTTCGTGATCGCAGCTTTTTCGAGAACGAAACGATTCAATGGCTCAGCAGCACCAACGACTATCAATTCGTATTCGACTCCTTGCCGGCCGTTGTATTTGGCAAAATGGACTTGAAGTGCTACAGCAAGGGCGACAGTAGCATCATCTACAACACACAAGGGGCATACTTTCCGGGCAATCAACGCTTCACCGGGACTCAAGGAACCGTAAACTGGCAGCGCGCCGGATTCGACGCAACGAAGACTTACGCCGAACTGCGCGACTACTTTATTCGTGTTAAAAGCAGTACCTACAGCGCCGACTCCGTCACCTTTCACACGGAGTTCTTTCAACAGGCCCTCGAAGGACGACTGACCGATAAAATTCTGGCCGACAAATCCACCGAGAACGCAACCTATCCGCGTTTCGAGTCCTACTACAAGCGACTCCAGATTCAGAACATCGACAAGGGCATCGACTACGACGGCGGTTTCACCATGGCCGGAACTCAGCTCATCGGTAGCGGTACCACGGAGGAACCGGCGACCATCACCGTCTATCGCAACAACAAAAAGTTCTTCGTTGCGCGCAGCCTGGAATTCGCCATTAAACCCGATCGCATCAATACAACGCATGCAGCCATCACTTTCCTTGTTGAAGAAGATTCCATCACCCACCCCGATGTTAACGTTTCCTTCGATCGCAAGACCCGCAAAATGACCTTGCTGCGCAGCGAAGAAGGCATTTCGAAAGCACCCTTTCAAAACACCTATCACAATGTCGACATGTACTTCGAATCGATACTGTGGAACATCGACGATCCCCTCATCAAAATGGGCGCGCTCGAAGGTGGCGCTCAGCGCTATGCCGCGTTTGAGTCGAACACCTACTTCAAGAAAAAACGCTACGACTCCATGATGGGGATTTCATTCAGCCACCCGCTATATGAACTCAAGCAATACGCCGACCACATCAAGAGCAACCGCTTTTCGGCGCGCGAAGTTGCCGTCTACCACCACTACAGTGAAGAACAACTCAACGCTGTGCTGATTGACTTGAACAATAAAGGCTTCATCAATTACGACATCTTCACGCACGATATTGAAGTGCGTCCGAAGCTGTATTGGTACATCGAAAACAACATCGGTAAGCGCGATTATGACGTGATTCAGTTTAGTTCGGAAGTGGAATCGGGCTATAATGCCCAACTCAGCTTGCTCAACTACGACCTCATGATGAACGGCGTCGACAACTTCCAGCTGTCGGATTCACAGCAGGTGAATATTATACCGCTCAAAAAAGAAGTCGTGCTCAAGAAGAACCGCGACTTCATTTTCGGCGGACGTGTCAACGCCGGTAACTTCGAATTCAACGGACCGGAATACTTCTTTTCCTATGAGAAATTCCAACTCGATCTCATTCAAGTTGACTCTTGCCGTATCTACGTTGAAGACGAAACTGCCGGCTACAACGACTACGGCCAGCGCGCTAAAACCCGCGTGAAAAGTGTCATCCGTGATGTAGCCGGTTATCTGAAAGTCGATGCACCCACCAACAAAGGCGGTTTCCACAGTCAGACCTATCCGCAGTACCCCATTTTCACCTGCACGAAAACGTCTTATGTGTATTGGAATGAACCTTCCATTCAAAAGGGGGTCTATGCGAAAGATAAATTCTACTATCAGCTTGAACCCTTCACGATCGATTCCCTCGACAACTTCTCGAAGAAGGACTTGAAATTCACGGGGACTCTGGTGAGTGCGGGAATCTTCCCCGATATCACCGAACCGCTGGTGTTGATGGAAGATAACTCATTAGGCTTCGTTC
>Ga0315899_10006785_pt1 | contig 12335 bp, 13 predicted proteins | sample LakEriMetagenome_2_FD_203518 | JGI IMG/M metagenome (GOLD analysis project Ga0315899, IMG submission 203518) | Freshwater fungal communities from buoy surface, Lake Erie, Ohio, United States - Buoy 4 MA112 | ecosystem: Environmental > Aquatic > Freshwater > Lake | place: USA: Lake Erie, Ohio... | reverse complement strand
CGGCAGGTAAAGCACGCATCAATCAGCCTGCTACGGAGCTATTCGCCGCATTGCCGTAGAGCGGCTATCGGCGCGCTGCCAGGCGCCTGCGATCCAGATGGCCTCTGTGCATTATTCGAACACTCACGGTAACATCAGCGATACGAGGACGGTTAAGTCGGCCGGTCTGCAGTCGCGGTCGACTCGGACGCTCTACAGAGCGCCCGGTTTGCGCCCCAAAACGACCTTTCCCCTCAAGAATGCACAGCCCCGAAGCGGACCTCTGTGGCTTAGTGCGAACCTTCAGTCAGACGAACAGACCAGCGCGTCCGATGCTCTTGTTCTTGGTGAACTGATAGTTGTTGTATGGCGCAACAACGCCTTGATCGGACTTATGATTTTCAATCACGATGAACTGCGCTCGGTCTGACATGCTTTGGAGATGCCTGTAGAAGTGCGTGGCCACATCGGCCTTGCGCAATTCCATTTCGTCCTCGCCTAGATCCTCGAAGCGATCCTCTTCTGCGGGGCGATAAGCAAAAAGCGGTGAGTCCAGGATCACGAACCCCGGATGCGGCCGCCCCTTATCAATGCAATAAATCAGCACTCCAACCTTGAATGCTGCGTGGAGTAGCGCACGCACCCCGGCGCCATTGTCGCGGCGACGCTTTCCATCGACAACGATGTCCTGATCCCCTTTGTCAAAATGGAGCGCTTCAGCACCGGGATAATTCCATGCCTTCAAGACCTGCTTCACAACGGTTGCTAATTGGTGCGACTCGCTGGTCGAGAGGTCGAGATTAACATCGATCCCTTCGGCGCGCTGCCTCGCCTGTACCGTGGTTGCCTTGATGCGCGCGATCTGAGCTTCGAAGGCGGAGACTCGGCGCCGGTTGTCCAAGTCGGCTTCAAGCCTCTCGCATTGCGCACTGGCGCTAAGGAAAATGGATCGGGCAGAAACCTCGCCCTGCGCGGCTTCAATTCGGGCAAGCCGCACCTCGGCAAGTCGCTCGTCGACCGCCTTGATGAGCTGCCCCACCTCGACGATCTCGGCGTCGGCATCGGCGAGCGCGGCGTCAAGATTGCGTGCCTCAGCCCGAATTTTATCTATCTCGACCTCGACTGCATGGCGCTGCTCCTCGACGCCGCCGAGACCATGATCTTGCTTTTGATGATCAGGGGACGCCCCGCACAGCGGGCAATTGATCGTAGCAAATCGCTGCAGCAGGAAGCCACCTTCCTCCAAGCCTTCAAGACGATCGATGTCGGAGCTGTAGACGCGCGCAAGTTCTTCGAACCGAATCATCAAAGCCTTCAGTTCTGCAATGCGTGCCTGATATCTCTGGACTTCATCGAGGAGGCTGCGCTCGTCGAGCGTCAGCATATCGAGATTGCTCTGCCGCTCTTCTACCACCTCGAGCAACTCGGCCTTCTCGCGTTCGGCTTCTTCGAGACCGGCAACCACCGCGTCGGTCGCGACGGCGTCGTCGATCACCTTACGCAGCTGATCGGCCATTTGGGACAGGAGCTCGATCTGTCCGTCTTTCGCGGCTTTGAGCTGATCCCCGGATCGTACCTGCGGGATCGAGGAGCCATCGACGCCGGTAAGCAGGAACTTGAGCAGGCTTTTGTCTTCCGAGGTGATCGCGATGTGGTGCGCGAGAAGTAGGCTCTTCTCGTCGATCATTCTCGTCTCGTCGACAAGCAGGTAGCGCATGACTACACGAAGCGAGAACGGCGCCTTCTCCGCCCGCTCGTTTTTCAGGAGCTGCGCTTCGCGATAGCCGACGCTAGAGAGCAGATAGCTCGACACGTTGGAAGAGCTTACATGCTTACGCGAAAAAAGTTCATAGCCGGGCGACCCCTCGCTTACTGCTTCGAGATGTCCATCGGCCTTATAGAGGTTGCCGCCCAGCGCAGATGCCCTTAGCGTCACCTTCTTGTTTCCGGGCAGGGTGAGCCAGAGAAGGTAATTATCGATCCCCTGGCCTTCGGGCGGCAGGGTCGGAAGCTCTCCGCCCAGAAGATAGTCGATCGACTTGCGTACGAACGATTTACCGGTGTTCGAGGCCCCCCAAATGATATTCACGCCCGTTCGGAAATCGACGAATACCGAAGCACGCTCCGGCCCCGTGAACATCAGCCGGTCGATAATGATCCTGCGCCGATCAGACATTGTCGACAGTTCCGCCGACGATCTCGTGAGACCAGCGTTCCAAACCTTCCTTAAGCTCCGCAAGGAACGCCTCGGCGCCCTTGGTTTCGGCTTCAAGCGCCAGCCATTTGGCCGCTTCGGCAAGGCGGCTGTTATAGGAAGTTCCGAACAGGTCTATCATCGCTGTCGCCGTTTCGTGCGCTCGGAACGCGATACCGCTGTCATTGACGACCTGTTCAATCAACGATGCGCGGGCCATCAGCAGAAGCCCCTCTTCGATAAGATGGCGCCGTACGAAATATTCGCCGGCTCGGGCAGTGATCTCCGGGTGCAAGCTCGGCGGGCCGCCCGCATCGCCGGTATGGACGATGTAATAGTCCAGCAGCGACATCGTGGCGAGATCGAAGGCGCGGGGTGCAAAGGCGTCAAGAATGAGCAGCGCCCGTACGCCGGCTTCGAGCGGCGTATTAAACAATTGCGGTTTGGCGATGGGTAGACTCACGCCCACGGCATGCGTCCGACATTCGCGAAGTGATGGCACGCGCCCTGTTTGACGCTAGCTGTCACGCGATTATGACGACCAAGAGCACCGGTGACCTGAACGGTAGAGGCGGTCGTCATGATCTGTGTGAGCCTCTCATAAAGCGGGGCCTTGTCCAGCGAGTGGTAGCGATCGATGACGCCCTCGTGGACGTCCTCATCAACATTGTCGATCTGGCTTGCTGGCAGATTGTCGCGAAAATGGCGACGAAACGCCTGACGTTCGAGATATCGGCGGCGAGCGTTGATCATCTGGGGGCCGTAGGTGATATTGGCAACGACATCCGTGTAATTCGCGAAGGCTAAGCCGCCAGCGCCGGCAAATACCGCCACGAGTTGCATCACGTAAGGGGATTCCTCGTCGGTCACATCGGCCGGTACGTCGCCCCGCGCCACACGTGGTGCCTCGCCAGGATCGATATCAAGATGCTCGTGCAGCACGGCCCGCATTTGCGGCTTCTCGACTAGCTCGCTCGCCTTCCAAAGCTCGACCTTTTCGAACGGGTATGAGCGGATTGCCGCCTCGATCTTTGAAGTCAGTGGACAGGGCGTGGTCGAGATGCCGTTGAGGCAATATGCGTCCCAATTATCGATCAGGAAATCTGCAATGAGCGAAGGTCGGTCGATGACCTTCTTCACGTCGCGGACCGCCGAATTGGGGCAAACAAATATATAGCTGGTCGGCAGCGTGAACTCGCCTTGCGCTGCATAGTGAAAGATCTTGCCGAGCTCGGTCACGAACTCAGCCTTTCCAAGAGACGCCTTCAGGTGCTTGCACTGATAATTGTGCCACTCGCCATCGTACCGGTACGCAGAGAGATAGCCAACAGCGTCGCGGCCCATGTCAGCAGATGCCGTGGGGCGTTCAAATCCGGCATAGGTATCCGCAACCTTTGCCAGCCACTTCTTGATCAAATCCTCGAGTTCGCTGTGCGTTAAGTTTAGGATCAGACGATCTTCATTAAATGCCATCGCCCGCTGCTTCCCCTTTGCACTGGCGAGACAATTGGCCGAAATTTCTTTCGCAATCAAACCTATTCGATTCAGTGATCTGCAAAGCGGCGCGAAAGGCAGCTGTCCCGCGCCGCATCCTCTAAAGCTGCGGGTCGGCAATCGGCCAGAGCTAGGCTTTCGCAGCCAAGGAGTGGTTTCAACCGGAATACTCGGTTGCGGTAACAGCTCGTGTATCAGACTGCGATTGTCGGGAGGATATCAAGGCTTCGCCAAACGTACCCGGCATAAGCGGCGATACCGTTTCCAGTTCTGGTGTGCTTTCGCACGGGCATCCTTCTGAAGGTCACCGGGCAGGAGCGCGACAAGCACGCAGCGGGAAGTGTGGGGATGGCGTTGCGGATTTCGGCGCGGCTCAATCTCGGGAAGTCCGCTTGTGCCCCGCTCGGTTCAACGGCCATCGTCAATCGGTCCCGGCAGGAGGATTGCCGCTTGCGCGTCCTAGCCCGGCATGACGGGCAAGCTGGTGATCTCGTTCATGGGGGGTACTCCCGGATTGTCTGGTCGCGCTGTGCGGGCAGCCATGTCGCGGTGATGCGGAATGGCGGCTGCAAAGCATCGCAGCATCGCCGCCATGTGTCTGCGCATATGCGCTTTGTTGGTAATGATCGCCTCGGGGTTCAGCAGTTCGCCCTGCGGCGTCATGAAGCCGATTGCGAGATCGCCATCGCGTAGTTCGATAACGAGGCGGTGTCCGCGTGGCTGGGCTTTATGGGCATAGCGGGCGACGAATTCGCCGAGGCGGCCGGACAGCCCCTGCGCGAGCTTGGTCCAGCGGATATGGCCGCCGGCGAGGACCTCGCCCTCGCATAGTCCGCGCTCGAGCCAGGCGCGCAATTGCGCGCGCTGCTGGATCGCCGAATTACGCGTGCGCTCCATGGTCCGGCAGAGCGGAAGCATGCCGGCATGTCGGTCTATTTAAGCGAGATCTTCGCCATCGGCAATGATCAGCAGGTCGTCCGATTCGATCCCGGCAAACAAGGCCCGTAACTGATCTGCTGGATTCCCGGTCTGGGCGGGCTCCGCACTGCGCCACGCACGAAAGCCCCGACCGACGTCGGCTATGATGATATGCGCCATTTCATGCCCGGGCTGTGCCTGGAGCATGGTCATCAAGCCTACTGCGGCATTCGATGCAGTGGCAGCACCGATGATCACGGTGCGTTTCGACCATAATGCGGGACGCGGGGCGTCTGTCGGAGACGGCCAACTGCTCGGAGCCGGCCGTGAAACCAAAGCCTTTCCGGGGGCCGGGAATCGGTCCTCCTGTCGCATGGCAGCCGCGTAGGAGCGCCTGGCCACGTCGAACAGATCTTCGAAACAACCACCGCCATCGCGGAACCCCTGGGCGTAAGCGGGCGAGGTTTCACCCGATGGCGCCGAGAAATCGCGAGACTCCCAGCCCTGCTCTGCCGCATAACGTCCCTGGGCATAGAGGACTGCAGCGTCCCAGTTATAGCCATGCTCGGCGCGTGCCTGGAGGATGGCCTGATCGAAGGGCCTGATCTGGCCGCTTGCTACGCGCTTCGCGACGCAGGCGAAGTTCGTGCGCTGTCTTTCGCGTTCGGCTTCCTCGCGGATGGCATCATTGAAGGGGCGGAGCGCGGCGACGCGCGCGCGGCTGCGCGCCGTGCGTTCATGCAGCGGTGCATCGGAAGGAAGGTCCGGATAGTCGGTCCATACCGATGCCAGTACATCGGCATGCTCGGGGCGGCGGCCATGCGCGATCCAGCAAGCCGCGCTTGCAGGATCGGAGGCGGCAGGATCGGTCGTCACGCCGCAAGTCCCGGCATCGATGAGGTGACGAAGGCTTCAGCCGGGCGCCACGAGTGGCAGGGCTGCCGACACCGACAGTACGAGGTGAGCATGGGGCGATCTCCCTGGGATCACCCTTCTGCCCTCTCCCTTCCCTTCTTCATGCTCGCTGACCACGAGAACCAGACCGGTAACGCCGCGCGAACCGGGCGTCAGGTGGTTCGGAGCCAGTTCACCAGTTGCAGGCCATCGACCCGCTCAAATTCGCGGATGTTGTCGGTAACGAGGGTCGCCCCGATTGCGAGCGCGTGGGCGGCGATCAGCATGTCGTTAGCGCCGATCGGCGTGCCACGACGCTCGAGGTCGGCACGCAGACGCCCATAGCAGGCGTCGGCATCGCCCTTGAGCGGCAGCACCGCAATGAGAGACAGCAAATCCTCGATCTTGCTTTTCAGGCGCGGCGAACCGCGCTTTTCTGCGCCATAGCGCAGTTCGCCGGCAACGATGATGCTGGTCGCAACCGCGTCCTCGCCGACGTCGGCGATAGCGTGGGCGACCATGCCATCGGGCTGCCGGATCAGGTCCGACAGGATATTCGTATCGAGCAGGAACATGGATCAGATGTCGACCGGTTCTGCGGGCAGGTCCTCGATCGGGCCGATCTCTTCATCGAGCGGCTCCCATGTCTTGAGAACGGCAAGGAGGGAGCGCGGACGGGCGGGTTCGATGATCAGGCGGGAGCCTTCCTTGCGGATAATGGCGTCCTCGCCCGGAAGTTCGAACTCACGGGGAATGCGGACCGCCTGGCTACGGCCGTTCTTGAACAGTTTGACGTGACGCTCGAGGTTCATGGCGACTCCTTGGCATATGACATAGCCTATACAGCCTACGAATGCGAGATGTTTGCGTGTTCGGCTGCTGCCGCAAGTGATGCGCCATTCGCGAAGGGAAGCGGTATCGGCACGGTCTGACCGCCGGCAAGATTGATGAAGGCCCCGGCATGCCCGATCGAACCGCGCCCGAGAAGATCGAAGAGCAGCGCGAGCGCATGGCTAGCCAGGACGCGATTGACGAACAGCGACTGACGCTCGAGCGCCTCGGCGACCGAACAGGATGGCGCATCGTCTTCAGCCACGCTTTCGTCGGCGAGTTCCGGAAAGACTTCGAGCACGGAGGGAAGACGAGGGCGATCGCTGTGACTGGTGCGTCGCGGACAGCCGATCAGGTATTGGCCGTCGCCGGCACGGTTGCCGAGGTCCATCCAGTAGAGGGGCGGATTTCTGCCGGTCTGCAGTGCCGCCCCCAGCGCCCGGCGGGCCGCAGCGGTATCGACGCAGCTGATGAGCATATCGAAGCCGTCGATACCGATCGCTTCAGGAGCGCGTCCGTGAACCGCCTCCCAGGCAAGTCCATGCGCGAGGTTGATGCGCTCGGTCAGCGTACGCGCCTTGGAATGGCCGATATCGCAGCGGTAGAAAGGCTGACGCCCAAGGTTCGCCTCGGTGACATTATCGTCATCGACCACGGTGACGTTGAGCGAGCGCGAGGAGATCGCGCGCAGCGCGGTGTCGAGCGCCGCAAGGCCCATCAGCATCTGCGCCACGTTCCCGCCGCATCCGACCAGCAGGATCGTGATCGCACGATCGTCAAAGCCGGCAGGAAGATAGTGCCGCCGGGCCTGATCAGTCTGCATCGGGAGCTCCTGCAAAGGGACAGCGCGGCAAGGGCAGGAACATACCGCCCGCACAGAGCCGCACAGCCATGGTGGGACCGTCGGGATGGTCGAGACGTCCGAAGACGATCGCTATCTTGGTGGCATGGGCATCATCGGCGTCGTCGGTGGCGCTGAAGAATGCACGGCCGCGCGCGTGGCTGTGGATGTCACAGACCATGTGCCAGTCGGGCCGCAGCCTGGGCGTGCGATAGACCAGTCGTGTCGGCGTCGCTTCATCGATTTCGGGGAACTCGACGGCAAACTCACGGGTCGCCTCGTTCCACAGGATGAATGCGGCGGCCTCGTCAGGAATCTTGCTACGCAGATGCCCCAGAACCTCTTCGTAAAAGGCGTGCGGAACGAGGCCACAGCGTAGATCGGCCCGCGGTGCCCCAACGCTGCCATAAGGAAGATAGGCAACGATGGATGTCGCAATCGGCACGTCCAGCGCCAGCCAGGGGCGGCGCAGGATCAGCATCACACCGTTATGGCCGATGGCGAGACCATGGCCGACGCGAGAAGCGCGCAGCGTCTCGATGGCGGGTGCCTTGCCGAATGGCGGCACCGGATAGCAGGGCATGGCGTCAAGCACCGCCGCTGCCGTCGCATCATCGGCGAGCATCGTCATACCCGTGAGCGTGCGATAAGCCGGCCTACCGTCACCGCGCAGACGGCGGGCCTTCGCTGGCTTCTCCCCTGCGCGCGCGTGCCGGCGCCGAAAGGCTTGAGACGGCTCACCGGAAACAGGGTGGCTCCGCGCGCTGCCAGATCGTCCCACAGTCGCACCAGGCCGCCCTTCCCGCGTATCGTCCGGTCCTGCCCGGGATTGGGATGCGTCGACCAGGAGTCGAACAGCGCGCTCTCATAGGCGGGAATGGAGGCGATGCCGAGAACCCTGGGCTTCGGGATATTGCCCCAGCAGAGACGCCCGTCGACGAAGACGTTGAGGATCGGCGAGTGCAGCACCGGCGTGTCGGCGCTCGGGCGTTCATTTGCCGGGAGCGCATAGACGCCAAGCCCATGGCGCGTGGCGATCAGGAAATGGGGCGGATAGGGAACCGGCAGCGTCGTTCGCCCAGCGAGCGCATGGAGATCGGCAGGAGGATCGGACAGCGCGAAATGGGCCGGGCGCACCTGCCCCGGCACCCACCAGGCCAGCATGTCGGGATGAGCGACCAGCACATGTTCGGGGAGAAGCTCGGGCTGGGCGGTACGGCCAAGCGCCTCGGACCATCGCCGCAGATGCGCGCGCGTAAGCGGGCTCCCGGCCGCGATCGTCGGCCGGCCATCGCCACCGAGTTCCACGGCATGGATGCTGGCGAAGGCAGCCGTATCGACCGAAGAGGTGCCATAGGGTTTGAGATACCGAGGCGCCTGGTTCGTATAGAGCAGGATGGCGTTCGTCAGGACAAGACCCCCGCCGCTGGCTTCGAAGTGCGTGCTATGGTCGGACATGGGTGGCTCCTGGGCTTGGGGGGATCGAAGCGGATAAGGTTCTGGACCGCGAGGAGGAACTGTGCGCCGAGCCGCAGTGAGGCGAACCAGGCGTCGATGCAGGCCACATCCGGCAGCGGGCAGATACCGGCGATATCCGTGAACCCCATTTCCATGCCGCTGCGCATGACATCGTCGAGTTCGCGGGCGAACGGCACGAACGGAACCAAGGTCAGCGGCGGCAACGAGGCGCATCCCTCGATACCGGGGAGATATGCGCTCGCGACCTCGAAATCGAAGTACCAGGCCCCGGCTTCCCGCGCGAATTTACCGAGCACCTCCTGCGCAGCATGCAATTCCGCCAGCTTGCGACGCAAGGCAGCAGGAAGCCGGCTCGGCGGCGCCGCGTTCGCTGCGATCATCCAGCCCGGGCGGCGCTCGTTCATCTGCGAAGGGAGCATATGACCGTCGAGATCCTCGGCGTCCGCGCCGTGACATGCGATCAGGCTGCGGCGGGCCGCTTCGTCATCGATTTCCCCCTCCCAGTAGTACATGGACATCTCGTCGAAGAGATCCTGGTAGCTGAAGACCGGCAGCACCCGCCCGAGCGTCTGCTCGAGCGCCCGGTAGGCGGCGGCGCGCCAGGCGGTGGGCGCATCGCCAGTTTCGATCCATCCGAGGTCCATCTGTCCCATGCTGTCGCAGATGATGGCGATCGCGGGCGGCCCATCCGCCTCGCTGCCCAGGACAGCGATGCGCAGATCGACGATATCGATCGGGTCGAGGATTTCACGCACAGCGGCATCGAACACCGCCTCGATGTGGCGACGGGCTTCGAGCCGCGTACAGGCTCTCGCATCCTGTGCCCGGGACGCGGCCCAGCGCCCGATCACCCGGTGATGGGGCGCGAGCGGCGCGTCGAAGATCGCCGGGACATCGGGCGATAGCGCGACGGCCCTGCCCGCAAGATCGTCCGCAAGATCACTGGCAAGATCAGCCAAGCGGCGGGAGGCGAAGTCCGGCCGGCGGCTGCAGCGGTTCGCGGGACTCGCCCGCGCCGCCCTGCGGGTCGACGACGATCCGCGCATGGAGGGCTCGGGCCCGGGAGCTGCAGGCGGGCGGGGTGAAGCCGGCAGTGTCGCCATCGTCCGTCTCGATCCAGTCCAGGAGGGTTTTGCGCAGCACCGGCGGGATGGTCGCGCCGCGGCGTCGCGGCGCCATCGGCACCGGGATCAGCCCTTGGTGCCGACGGCGCGGCGATATTCGGTGACATGCGCGCCGCCCATGACCCCGGCGTCGACCATCTCGGCGTTGAGGATCGCCGGGTAGAGTGTCGCATGATAGGCGCGCAGCGCGGCCGGGTCCTGCGCGAGATGCGGCGGGACGGGCAGGTCGATGCCGTCATAGCGATAGGTTCGGGTGAGATGATCGATCTGCATGATTGTCTCCAGAGGATGGACGGGAGAGATGGAGCGAGTGCTTCGCGCCGTGCGTCACCAGAGGCTGGCGGGCTCTTCGGGCTTGGCGTCGGCCGGCGGACTGCCGGAAGCCTGCGCGCTCGCCGGTTTTGGTGTCGGTGTCGGTGTCGCAGCCTTGGCCTTCGCGGCCGCGGCAGCGCGAGCGGCTTCGGTAGCCTGCCGCTGCTCTTCCAGTTGGTCGGCGAGCGCCTTGCGACCGGCGATGAGCTGGCCGAGCGCGCCGTCCTCGCCCCGCGCAAGTTCGGCGTCGATCTCGGCGGCGCTCGCGGTGAGCGAGATCGGCCGGAGTTCGCCGGCGTCGGGCTTGCGGCCGCCGCCTTGGATCATGCGCGGGATGATGGTGAGCGTGACCATGCCCTCGGGCCCGGCGACAAGATCGCAGCCGAGCGAATAGCGGGCGAGCAGTGGGAGCAGGCTGGTGATCAGCATGGGGAGACATCCTTCTGGAAGAGCGAGGGAGCGTTCAGGCGGCAAGGTCCGTGATCGGAACCTCGCTAGCGCGTGCAACTGGGCTCGCAGGCGGTGGCCCATATGCGCCGTCGAGGGTCATGGCGCTTGGCAGACGCCCTGCCCACTCGAAGCCGAGTGCGTGGAGCATGCCGGCGATGAGATCGGTCTTCTTCTGGCCGAGCAGTTTCGCGAACGCCTTCTCGCCGATGTGCGCGATCAGCCCGCATTCGCGGGCAATGAACCTGAGTTCCTCCTTCGAATAGCGTTCGAGGAAAGTCTTATCGACCTGCCAGGCGTCGCGCAGGTCGACGGCGAAGACCCGCGCCAGGTCTGCGACATGATCGAAACTGGTGACATCCTTCGCATAGGCCGCGCCGATGGCGGACAGCACTGTCGCGGCCTGTGGTTCCGGTAGCGCCTGGACCTCCGCGATCTTCTCGCTGAAATCGAGATCGGGGAAGGACGCCCCGACCAGTAGCCCGGCACGCCCGCGCAATGTCTCCGCCTTGATCTCCGGAAGCGTACCGGACATCGCGGCGACCAGGGTCGTGGCCTCGGCATGGGCCGGATTAGCGGCGAGCGCGCGGGCGAGCGCGGTGCGCCAGGTCGCCTCGCGCAGTTCCCTGGTCCGGATCGCGATCGACCGGGCGGTGACGGGGGACTTCGGCGTGTCCGGCTTCCTGGCGCCAGTATCGCTCGCGGCGGTCGGCGCTGTCGGTTTCGCGGCATCATTCGCAGAATACGCGGCCTGCTCATCCCGGAGATCGAGCGAATTCCCGCCACTGTCCCAGCTGTCGTCATCCACGACACCGTCTTCGCCACCATCGGCAGCGTCAGCAGCATCGACATCGATATTCGAATCGTCGATAGCGTCGATCTCGGCCTCGGCCTGATCACCACTGGTATCGTCGTCAACGGAAGCCTTCGCAGTCCGCGCAGCCTTTTCAGCGCATTCCTCCTGTTCGAAGCGGATCATTTCGGCGGTCTGGGTCTTGAGCTCGAAACACCCGGCATTGGTGCAATGTCCGTCCTCGATATGCGTCTCGAACAAGGCGCGCTGCGCCGCGGAGTTGAACGGGCAGGCCAGGCACTCGCTCTTATCGAAGCAGGCATGGGCGAGATCCTGGGTGACCCGCATCAGCAGGTCGCGGGTCTTCCCGACGTCAAGACCGGAGGCGAGGATCGTCTCGAGCGCCTTCTCCTGCTTGTCGGCGGGAACGGCGGCGAGCAGTTCGGCATGACCCAGCTTGATCCGGCGCTCGTCGAGCGCGTGCTTGACCGGCTCGCAGAGACCCGCGAGCGCAAGGCGGCGATCGAGCTTGGTTTTCGACCACCCGAGCCGGCGAGCGGCTTCGCCGCGATCGTCCTGGCAGGCGGCAAGAACGCGGACCGCCGCATCGGCCTGCTCGGTTTCCGAAGCGTCGTCGCGCACGTCGTTCTCGTCGATTGCCGCCTCGAGGGCCTCCTGGTCGGTCATCTCGCGGATGATGACGGGGACTTCGCCCTCGGGCCCGAAGGCTTCGAGCGCCGCGCGGTAGCGACGTCCCCCGGCGACAATGAGATAGCCCTCACCCGTCTCCCTGACGGGACGAACCAGTATCGGCTGGAGCATTCCGCGCAGCCGCAGCGATGCCACGAGTTCGTCATGCTTTCGGCTGTCGAAATAGCGGCGCGGATTATATCCGGCGCTGATGCTGGCGAGCGGCAGCGTGGTGGCGGGCGGGGGCGATGCGGCGATCAGCGCGGAGATCCCGGTGCCGAGGCGGCGGGTACGAGCGCGGGTCACGAGCCGGACCGCAGGGTGGCGGTGCGGGTGAGC
>Ga0315899_10006784_pt1 | contig 12337 bp, 7 predicted proteins | sample LakEriMetagenome_2_FD_203518 | JGI IMG/M metagenome (GOLD analysis project Ga0315899, IMG submission 203518) | Freshwater fungal communities from buoy surface, Lake Erie, Ohio, United States - Buoy 4 MA112 | ecosystem: Environmental > Aquatic > Freshwater > Lake | place: USA: Lake Erie, Ohio... | reverse complement strand
CGCAGAAAAACCGGGAACCCCTTTTCTACCCAAAGAGCATTCGCTGCTGAAGACGGCTCAATGTTTATCTGCATAAGAAATAGTTTTATAGACTGAAATTAAGACTTGTTCTTCAACTTCCCAATTCAAAATTTTCTTTGCTGCCTTAAGATTTGCTTGATACAGACTCAAATCTTCCTTCAACATTTCATCGATGACAACATTAATTGTTTCACTATTCCACGAAGGAATAACTCTTCCAACTTGAAACTCATTCACCAACGCCGCGCAATCGGGTAAAGGATTTGTGAGCACAGGAATTTCCGACTGAATGTATTCAAACAATTTATTCGGAAGCGAATACTTGTAACTTAAGCAAGTTGGCTCTACCGAGTTCACACCAACGTCGGCACTCCCTGTATAAAGTGGGATTTCCGCATAAGAAACTGCCGGAATAAAGAATATGTTTTCATTGGTTGAAGCACACGCTTCAATAGATTCTTTCAGCGCACCGAACCCCATAAAAACCAATGCGGCGTCATGAGTCTTTCGCGCCTTAAAAGCTTCCATCAATACTTCAATACCTCTTCCCTTTCCTAGCATACCTTGATAGAGGAAAACCATTCGTTCGTTTGAAATTCCCAACTTTTCACGCAGCGTATTCGAATGCATAATATTCATTTCGTTGGGAAGATTACGAACCAAAGCGACATCTTTCAAGTTATAACTCTTCTTATAAAATTCTTGAATCGAAGGACTAACGGTAATTACTAATTCAGTCCAAGGAATAAATAATTTTTCGATTGAACGTATCGTAAAACGCATGAACCTTCCTTTTCCGTTTCGGTGCGATTCCAATTCATGACAATCGTAGACCAGCTTCAGTTTAGGACGAGAGATTTTAGCAAGCACGCCAATTAGAAACGCCTCGTAATCGTTACAGTGCCAAACGTCTGCGCTTCGATAATTTTTAACAGCACGAAATGCGAATTCAAAATATTGAATAGCCCCTATGATTATGTTTGATCGCTCCCATCTGCCTGAACCAACGGTTATACGTTCTACATCAACTCCATTGAAATTTTCCTTCTCCAATACATCGCCCTTCTTCCACGCCACAACGGTAGTCGGAAAACCATGCTGCGACAGACTTTTCGCCATTCGATAAACCCGATTGTCGTTTTTAAAATTTGTAACAAGTAGCGAGATTACTTTCATGCTTGCTTGTGGTTCTTTCGTGCGTAGCGTTCCAAGAAGAACAAAACAACCAATATGTTGAACGAGAAATAAATGACTTTAGAAATCACCAAAAACTTAGTGGCTTCCAATTCATTCATTCCCCAAATATGCGCCAGATATACGGCAACAATAGCCAAAACAAAATGCAATGCATCCAGGAATAGACCTACACGCTGCATGTTAATTCGATAAGTAATAAAGGCCAATGAAGAAGTAACAAAATTCAAGGCGAACCAATAGATGAGGTACTTCAAATACATGAATGAATTTCCCCAAGCCTCACCGAAAATAAATCCCATTGTATTTCCAGGAAGCATTTGAACAATGAAAATCATTCCAGCAGCTGCTACTAAAAAACGCACAAGGACTTTATAATACAATGCGCGTAATTCTTTTGGATCTTCAATTTCAGAAATTCGTTGAAAGAAAACTTGAGAGTATGAGTTACTTACAACGTTTAAAGGCGCCATAAAAATTCTTCGACACAAGGCCATAAATCCAACAGCCACTAAACCGTAATACAAAGTGAAAATTCCAACATGCGCCCATTGCGCTATTCGATTCAACACGCTGCCCCAAATACTAAACATGGGATAATCTTTGTGCAAAGACGCCAAGGCCTTCATACGTTCGTTGGAAAGGTTTTTCAATCCTTCAGGTTCCGATTTTACAAACTTCCAAAAGGCGTAAACACCTGCAGCTACAGAGCCAATAATGGTTGAAAAAATTAAACCACTCGTTCCCCATGCACCTATTCCGGTTGCAATTTTAACTGGTTCCGAAGATACCGCAGAAATAACCTTTGAATTAGCTGCGATCTTATATTGCTTCAATCGTGAAAACCAATAATTAAACACATTGAACACTGCGGTAAAAAACAAGACAATGGGTAAGGTCCACAGATATACGGCAATGGACTCATTCACTAACCAATAGGAAACTTCTTTTGCGAAGAACAGAAAAAAAACGGAGAGCACGACACACGAGTAGAACGCTACCTTCAACGCCAAACCAGCGATGTGTCGGGCGTCGTTCTGATCCTTCGGATGCATAATAGCAAATTCATACTTCCCTGTAACAACAACAGAAAGCACAGTGACGAGCATGGTGTATTGCTCGAGTAAAGTGAAATCCTCTGGCGTAAATAACCGCGTAATGAAAGGAGCTAAAACAAATACAAGAGCTTGTCCAATTACAGTTCCCGCCATAAGCGTGAATACATTTCGAATATACTCGGCGCGCATGAACTTCGTGAATTGTTCAGTAACTCTGTATTTCATAAAATGAATTAGCCGTTGGCTTTAGCAGCCGAATAAATTCGTTCGATAATTTCAACCACCTTCAAACCTTCTAAGGCATTCGTTGTGATGTTCGAAACCCCACTTATAGCATCTACAACGTTCTGTATGATGTAAACGTGATTCGCTGCACTTCCTTTGTAATGACCGTAGTCATTCGCAGGATTGCCTTCAGCTAGAACAGGCATTGTGTAATTTTCAATTTGGCAATACGCCACTTCATTCATGTATTGCCCACCAATTTTCACGGTTCCTTTTTCAGCAACTACAGTTAAACTACTTTCGTAATTCACCCCGTTAACTGCAGTCGAAAAATTAATCGATCCCATTCCACCTTCAACCAAATCGAACATAACAATTCCAGAGTCTTCAAATTCCGTTGAGTGAGTATGATTAAAATCGTGCAGTCTCGCTTGAATATTATCGATGTCTCCAAACAACCAATACATAATGTCTATGAAGTGAGAGAACTGGGTGAACAAGGTACCTCCGTCTAAATCTTTGGTTCCTTTCCAACCGCCTTTTTTGTAATAGCGATCATCTCTGTTCCAGAACAAATCAATATTCACCATGTATATTTTTCCCAATACACCTGATTGAATCAATTCCTTCATCCAAACACTTGGAGGGCTATATCTGTTCTGCATAACACAGAAGACCTGCTTATTTGCACGCAAGGCTTCAAAAATAATTTTCTCGCCATCTGCTTTATTCAAGGCCATTGGCTTTTCCACTACAACATGCTTCCCTGCCTTTAGAGCCATTAAAGCATGCTGAGCGTGAAGACCGTTCGGTGTGCAAACACAAACAACATCAACCTCTTCGTTCTGAAGCATCTCTTCCGGTGTTGAATAGAAACGAATGTCCTCAGTTACTCCGCATTCTTCACGAGAACGAACATCGCACATTGCAGACAATTCTGTTTGTTCATTGCGCTGAACCATTTCAGCATGACGCTTACCAATGTGGCCAGCACCAATGACAGCAAATTTAATTTTACTCATAAGTCTTATTCTAGTGCAAAAGTACGGACAACCCGACAAATTAATCTCTCGGCGAAGGGTTCGATATAATAAACCCTAGGTTGAAAAGTATACTCCAAGGTTTTTCCTTTTGCTCGTAGTAATTGGCCGATAAACTAACCGGGCCAATAGGAGAATGATAAACCAAAGTTCCGCTACCTAAAGTATAGGTTCTGTATATATCAGAAGACGGAACGGCCGTTGCCTGGAAGGGCTGATAGCCATATATGTCAGCGCGTAAATCGACATTCTTCGTAACATGCAATACCGGTGAAATTCCAACCGTAAAAAAGGAAGTACCTCTGTATACCGGCAAATAGAATGTCTTGAATTCGGGGAAGAAACTCGGCGTTGGACTCATAATAGACGTAGCTGTTTCATTTTGAAAATCTTTTTGCCCGGACCATAAAATTTCGGACTTCACACCAAAAGAAAAACGAGGTTGATCAATGATGTAATTTTCATAATAAACGCGCATTTGGAGCCACGAGTGAGCATCGGACAACGTGTCTCTGTTTGCGCTAGTGCTTCCTGGAATAGTGTATTCGTTGCCACTCACAGCCTTTCCTACAATTCTAATTTGAGATCCTGATGAAGCATATTGCACTCGATTCAATGTACTTCGAACATAGCTCAACCGAAGCATTCTTGCATTAAACTCCGTCACATCCGCCGTATCAACACTTAAAAAATTCTTCGTTTGGTAGTAGCTATCATACTGACGGGTATAAATCGCATCAATTTTAAATTTCGCCTTTCTCCCTGCAGGTAATATCCAACTGGCTTCACCAAATTGCTCATTCAACAAAACGTAAGAAGGCTTCACATCTTCGAAAAACGTAGTCAAACTTTTGTAATAATCCCAACGATTCTGAGTGAAAGAAAGTTCAAAGGCAATAGGCTTTTGCGCTAGTATAATTTTCGAACGAGCCTTCACCTGCAGAGAGCCATAATAACGTCCGAAATAACTATTCGCCTCAAGAGTCGTATTGATCATACCGAACAAATTGTATCGCAAACCAACATAGCCGGTGTTAATTGAGCGCGAACTGAAATTTCCTCCGAATGAAACTATTAGATCCTTTTCCCGCTGAACGTTTAAATCCAAAACATATTTACCCGTTTCGGGTTTGTAAAACATTTTAGGATAAAGTGATTTAATACTTCCGTCGGCAAGAACTCGAAAATAGGTCCGCTGTAAGTCGGTTAAAGGAATTGCAGTTTCCTTTCTTCCCAATATCTCGCGAACGTAATGCGTTTGACCTTTCGGAATTCCTTGAAGCCGAACTTCGTCAACAACCAACGGTGCACATTTCGAGGCAAAGATCTCGCGTTTCCTTCGCAGTTCTTGCTTTGAAATTTCCCTCCCAACAATTTGTTTAATTGAATGAATAGATCTAATTGTGGCCACGTATCCCGAATCAATAGCAGCCATTGTATTCGAAAACTCAAATGTGGTTGTATTGCTACTGTTCGGTTGAACAATGAAAACCTCCTCACATGGAATAAAAACATCTTTCTGAGAAACAATCATCGCCTCCAATTGCGACATGAGATCATTTTCCTTCGGATCGGCGGGAATGCTCGACACATTACAACCCAGTATGACATCTGGATGGAAATCGCGATACATGACATCCATCGGAAAGTTATTGTAAATACCACCATCATATAGAAGCTTCCCATTTACCCTTCTCGGCGGGATATAAAACGGATAGGTACACGAAGCACGAATAGCTTCATTCAATGATCCTGATTTGAAAATAACCTCACGCTTATCTTTCACATCTGCGGCAACACAGCGAAACGGAACAAACAAACTATCGAAATTCTGACGTGCAGCTTCACTGGCTGCACTCAACAATTTCATATGCACCCAATCCATAAGCGCAGGATTGATTAAGTTGGTTGGCAATGTATTCGAGATATTATCACCGCCCGAATACTTCAAACTAACCATAGAAGCTGAAGGTTCTTGCTTGAGATAATAAAACTGCATATCCATAGGAAGCTCCTCACCTTCCGAAAGCATAACAAACTCTGGAGTTCTGCACAACGAATCCATTTGACGGGTTGAATAACCCGCTGCATAAAATGAAGCGATGACTGCACCCATACTCGTTCCACAGATATAATCTATTGGAACATTATTATCCTCTAACGCTCGTAAAAAGCCTATGTGCGCCATAGCTGTAGCACCTCCGCCACTTAAGACAACACCTACGCGCTGCGCATTTGCCCTTTGCACTTGAGCAAAGACCAACAAAAGCACTACCGCGAAGCGTAATTTCACCATACTGCAAAATTGCATCTACTTTTCGAATGATAGACGAAGAAACAATTAAATTTCAAACAAGATTAGATTCGCTGCTGTTTCGCTCATACCGACGTACTTTTGCAGTATGAAATCCATTCGAAATAAGCGCAGATTGCTGGGGGTGCTTTACCTCATGGCAGCCTATCTCGTATTTCAATTGGTTTGGTGGGGCTGGCAATTGTATCGATTGCAATACGCCTATTTGCAGCATTTAAAATCTGAGGGAAGTCCACTTCCTGAAAATGCACTTCGCAATAAAATTTTCATGATCGTTGGTGAAGGAGGTGTATTCCTCCTGCTTTTGTTTTTAGGAATTTGGTGGATCAAAAAAAATGTTTGGCAAGATTTAAAAAGAGCGCAAAAAGAAAAAAACTTTTTACTTGCAGTGACGCATGAATTAAAAACACCCATCGCTGCCATTCGTTTGAATTCACAAACATTAAAAAACAGAGAACTTTCGAAAGAACAGTCACAAGAATTGTGTGCAGATATTATCACAGAGTCGAATCGTTTGGAAACTCTGGTAAACAACATTCTCCTAGCCACGCAATTCGAACAAAACACTTCACTCGGGAATTGGCAGCTCGTTAATCTTTCGAACGTGGTTGAAAATCAAGTGAAGCGATTTCAACAACTTTTTCCTGAACGTCAGGTTAATTCAACCATTCAAATGAATATTGAAATGAATGGTGAAGAAAACATGCTTGTGAGTTTGCTTTTTAATTTGCTTGAAAACGCAAATAAATACTCACCCAGTTCCGAGCCAATTTCCATTTCATTAAAAGCTAGCGAACACTTTATTCTGTTGAGCGTTTCAGACCTAGGAGTTGGAATTCCAGCTGAAGAACGAAAAGCAGTTTTCGAAAAATTTCATCGCGTTGGAAACGAACAAACCCGCTCGCAAAAAGGAACCGGCTTGGGCTTATATATTGTGAAAGAAATATGTAAAGCACACCGTGCAGAAGTTAACATTAGCGAAAACACACCACGTGGAAGTCGCTTTCAAATTACATTTTTAAAATGACAAAAAAAGTAGGCTTAATCATCCTCGACGGTTGGGGAATTGGAAAGAATGATCACTCAAATGCAATTCTTAGTGCGCAAACTCCTTTCACCCATCACCTGAATAATACGGCGGCTCATGCTACTTTGCGCACAGACGGAGAGTTTGTTGGATTACCGGAAGGACAAATGGGTAACAGCGAAGTGGGGCACATGAACATTGGTGCCGGTCGCGTTGTCTATCAAGACTTGGTTAAAATTCATTTAAGCATTCGAAACAACGAATTGCATCAGAACGACGTACTCTTGAATGCGTTGCAATACGCCAAAAAAGAAAATAAAAACGTTCATTTCATTGGACTTGTTTCAGACGGTGGTGTTCATTCACACATCAATCATCTAAAGGCACTCGTAGACATCTGTGAAGAGCAAGAATTGACCAAAGTATTCATTCATGCAATTACAGATGGAAGAGATTGCGATCCAAAAAGCGGAGAAGGTTTTATTGAAGACTTAGAAAATCATTTGGAAGGAAAGCACGCGAAAATAGCCAGTGTCATTGGAAGGTATTTCGCCATGGATCGCGACAAACGTTGGGAACGCGTGAAGAAAGCTTACGACTTATTTGTCTCAGGTTCTGAAAACAAAAGTGCTTCGGCTTCGCTAGCTGTAGCTCAGTCATACGTAAATGGAGTTACCGACGAGTTTATTGAACCAATCCAAATAGATGGCAATTACCAAGGCATTGAAGAAAACGATGTAGTCATTTGCTTCAACTTCAGAACCGATCGTTGCAGAGAAATCACCATGGCACTTCACCAACAAGACTTCCCTGAATTCGGAATGAAAAAGATGCCGTTGTATTATGTAACCATGACACGTTACGACGATTCGTTTCAAAACGTTCATATCCTTTTTGAAAAGGATAACCTCATGCACACACTCGGTGAAACTTTGTCTTCCGCAAACAAAACACAATTACGTATTGCGGAAACCGAGAAATATCCGCACGTGACTTTCTTTTTCAACGGCGGAAGAGAAGAGCCGTTCACTGGTGAAAGCAGACTTATGGTTCCATCTCCAAAAGTTGCCACTTATGATCTTCAACCCGAAATGAGTGCAAAAGAAATTGCGTCTTCCTGCATTCAATTCCTTCAAGAAAAAACCCCTGACTTTTTCTGTTTGAATTTTGCAAATCCAGATATGGTTGGACACACCGGTGTGTACGAGGCTATTGTGAAAGCTATTGAAACAACCGATGCATGTCTTCAACAAGTTGCTGAAACAGCCATAGGATTGGGGTATTCACTCATTGTGATTGCCGACCACGGAAATGCAGATTGCGCGGTGAATGAAGATGGGACACCGAACACAGCTCACACCACGAACCCTGTTCCAGTTTGGATTGTAGATTCTGAAATTAAGAAAATCAACCACGGAAAATTAGCCGATGTGGCTCCAACAGTTTTGGCGTTGTTGGGTATAGAAAAACCCCAAACAATGTCTGGGGTTTCCCTTATCTAATTTTTATTTAATTACGGCTTCTTGTGCATGACGTGCACATAGCCTTCTCTACTTATTCCATCTGAACGATTGAATATCCAGAAGTAAACTCCGTCTTGAACATCCGTTCCGTTCCAGGGATTGTCGTTGCTGTAATTCAGCGACTCATATACCAATCCACCCCAACGATTAAAGATGCGCAATTGACTATTCGGAAAACTTTCAAGTCCTTTAATAATGAAACTTTCATTATCGTATTCGTCTGCATTGATCAATAGAATATTTGGCTCTTCCGTATCGCAGACCGTTAGAATAAATGGAATCACGCCGACTTGGTTACAAGCATCTGTGATGGTCACATCATAATTTCCACCAACAACACCAAAAGCGGTATTCGCCACACCATTGACTACAAAAGCACTTGGAACTGAAGGCGCTATAACATAAGGTTCAAGACCTCCAGCAACTAAAAATTCGGATTCAATTCCTGTACATAAATCCTGCAAAGGAGCAAATGTAATTGCAGGGGGCTCTGTGATTATGAATAATGTAGAGTCTGCGTTGCCGCAATAATCGGTCACCGTGAGTTCGTAGTCACCTGCGCTTCCCACAGCAAACGATTGAACTGCATTTGTTCCAATTGTTGTTCCTGAACCATCCTGCCAATTGAATGTATAATTCGGTACCCCATTTGAAATCAATGGAACAGCGTTCACAGGAACAACAGCATTTGGACAAAGATTTAAAATATCTGTCACCGGTGCCAATTCAGTAGGAACGTAATCGATAATATTCAAAAAAGCAGTAGCCGTATCCATCGCTTGTATTGATGGGTTGAAAAAGACGAATCCTATTTCGATGGTCTCATAACCAGCAGTGATGTTGCCGAAAGTTACGGTTTGAGTTCCTTCAACCAAATTATCTAAAACACCATTTACAAATAGTGTATCAGAAATACCCGGAACTAAAACAATTTCAGTAACTCCGTTGGTGTTATAGTCTTCTCCTAACGTTGCCGAACCAGAAAAGATTAATTGAATGGTATCATTCTCGAACAGACATGGTGGAGGTGTAATTACAAACTGTCCGTTGTAACAGCCATCACCCTCCAAGATCGAATTTGTAGGGAAACCTGGAATTGGGCTTATACCTGGATTAGTCACGGCCACTGACTCGATTAAACTTCCACCTACATTAAAACTACCTTCCTTCAAGAATACCGCAGAATCAAAAGCGGTATCGGATACGTCTGCAATAGCTAACTTGATGTGGTAAGTTTGACCACATTCCAGGTTCTCGTACACAGCGGTTAAAACAACTGTTAATCCATCGTATTGAATGTAATTTGCATCTGTGTTGTAAGGCGGCTGAAATCCAGTTCCATTGTACACGTAGTATTCACAATAATTGCAATTCGGACCACCCGGAATGGCCAAACCATCACAACCCGCGTTTAAATTATTTATGGAAACAAACTCTGTTGTTCCCGGAATGAGAGCAATATTCACAGAAGCGTTACTGAAAGTTCCGGCAATTCCAGGACCTGAAAGAAAGAAACCGAAAACATCACTTACATCTCCGCAGGAACCAGCTCCAGTGTATTCAGGATACTCGTCTGAAGCGAACACATAATCAAACGAGATTGAAGTTCCTGTTGCGATAAAATCAAATTCCAAAATTGCCGCGTCATTGTGAGTCAATCCATCCAACGCATTCAAGTCCGCATCCGTTGCCCCGAAGTTTCCACCTGTTACGCTGCTGCTACCAGAATCATTAGGTCCAATGGCATTTGAAATTCCTCCCGTACCCATGATAACTCCCGTTGGAAAAGGAAGATTACTTGTTGTTGAATTGAAGAGACCTATTTGATCTGCGTCACCTGAAAAGGTAACATTACTGAATTGCACATTTGGACCCAACAAATTCTGAATAACTAAATTAATTGGCTGAGAAGAATCAACCGTTAACTGCGCATTCGCAACGATTTGAGTCAATGCGAAAATTACAAAAAATAACTTCTTCATAGAAATGATTTATACATGCTTGACTATTCCGCCTTTGGAAAAGTTGTACAAAGTAAAGGCTAAAACAAAAAACCTCAGATTTCTCTGAGGTTTTTATTCAATAATATTTAATTATGGCTTCTTGTGCATAACGTGCACATAGCCTTCTCTGCTAATTCCATCTGAACGGTTAAATATCCAGAAGTAAACACCATCCTCCGCGTCTGTCGCATCCCAAGGAGTCAAATTACTGTAATTCAATGACTCGTATACCATAGTCCCCCATCGATTGTAAATTCGAACTTGGCTGTTCGGGAAACTCTCCAATCCTTGGATTTTGAAAAACTCGTTGTCAAAGTCGTCTTGATTAACAAGCAACAAGTTTGGTTCGTGTGTATCGCAAACAGTGATGATGAATGGAACAATTGCCTGCTGGTTACATGCGTCTGTAATGATTACATCGGAAGCATTATCAGCTATACCAACAATGGTATTGGTAAGAGGATTCAATATCATCGCCAATGGATCATACTGATAAACATATGGCTCAAGACCGCCGTACACCAACAACTCAGATTCAATACCCGCGCAAAGATCCTGCGCAACCGCATATCCAAACACCGGAGGTTCGGTTATTACGAAATCGTCTGTAAATGTAGCTCCACAATAATCTGAGAAGGTATACGAATATGGTCCGGCAGAGCCCTGACTGAACGTCTGAGTGGCTCCTGCTTGTCCATTCGACCAAGAATAAACATAAGGCATCCATCCACCAGAAGGACTGGGATTGACCGTTTGAGAAGTACCCGGACAGATAAGGAAATCGTCCGTCGGAACTGCTGCAAAACCAACATAATCCAATAAATCCAATGAAGCACTGATAGAAACTGAATCGCAAGCGCCTTCGCATAAATAGCTGCAGCTAATGATAATTGTTTCTGTTCCTTCTGTAATGATATCTAAGATTGGAATAATGTCAATGACGAAAGCTGTATCGGCAACCACAAATTGTGTGACACCGTTGGTATGGTAATCTTCTAAGTAAGTAGCGGTACCTCCAAAAATCAGATTCACTGTATCGCCCTGTGCCAAACAATCCGGGAAGTTGAAAGTTACTTGCCCGTTTACACAACCTTCCAAAACTGAATTCGGTGGAATATTAGGAGCCGGATTTACCACACTCGATGAAATTCCTGCATTGTCAGTACCCGTAGTAAATGAACCCGCTTCAATGATAACATCCGATTTCAACGCTTGGTCAGATCCGTTCGCAATAGCTAGACGAATATGATACGTTTCACCACACTCCAAATCGTATTGAGCTGCTAACTTAACTGTGAATCCATTCAAGTTAATGGGAATTGTCCCCGGACCATTGTCCACATAATAAGGTGCGTTCAATACGTTGTTCACCGAACTAATGGTGATTGGTAGTGGCGGAGTTGATTGAGGAACAATGGCTATGTTGACTGCCCCGCCAGGAAAAGCTGCTGGACTGTTGTAGGGACCGGTAATTCCAGGGCCACTCAAGAAGAAGGCGAAAACATCATTGTACTGACTGTTCACCCAAGTTAAGTATTCATCTGAACCAAAAATATAGTTGAAATTCAAACTATCGCCTATCGCTACGAAGTCAAACTCAAGAGAAGCTATATTATTCACAGAACCAACCGTGAAGAATTGACCAATAAGAGGTGGAACGGAGTTTGCAACCGCCAATAGATCCGGGTCACCTGAAATATTAGGAGTTATCGCTGCTCCAAAAAAATTCGGGACAATTTCTTGAGCATCGGAACACCCAATAACAATTCCCTCAGAAATCTGAAAGTTCGGATCAGTATTTCCGGACATTTGACCCAACTGCTGGGAGATACCATTAAACACGGCGTTAGAATAAATTACTCCAGGGCCCAATAACGATTGTACGGCTTGATCGGCAGTAACGTAGGTCACTGCAATCTGTGCATTTACCAA
>Ga0315899_10006783_pt1 | contig 12337 bp, 5 predicted proteins | sample LakEriMetagenome_2_FD_203518 | JGI IMG/M metagenome (GOLD analysis project Ga0315899, IMG submission 203518) | Freshwater fungal communities from buoy surface, Lake Erie, Ohio, United States - Buoy 4 MA112 | ecosystem: Environmental > Aquatic > Freshwater > Lake | place: USA: Lake Erie, Ohio... | reverse complement strand
GGGATTGTAACCGATGCTGTACCGCTGGTAGCGGTAACCGTTCCTGCCGTGGTTGAACCGATGAGCGAGGTACCGCTAACGAAGGTCAATCCGGTCGGTAGTGCATCGCTGACCTGTACGTTGGTGGCTGTCGACGGTCCAGAATTGGTGACGTTCAGCGTGTAGGTTAGTTCCGTACCTGCCGAGACCGTTGACGCCGCCGACTTCGAGATCGCGACATCGTTTTGTAATGAAACGGTGGTGGTAACGCTGAAGGAGTTGTTGGTTGAAGGGGCCTCCACGGTGGACGTATCCGTGGTGCTGACCACTGCGGAATTGATCAGGGAACCGGCAGCAGTGCCCGGAAGGATCGCAGCTACGATCTGGATCGAGCCGACGCTGGCTCCCGATGCGAGATTGCCCACGCTGAAAACCAAGTCATCTGGGTTCGCGGGCGTTGTGTCGGATGCTGTTGCTGGGATAGTGATCGGTGTGCCTGCCACCGACGCGCTGAGAATGCGAATACCGTCAGGAATGTTGTCGGTGACTTGAACGCCGATGGCATCCGAGGGGCCATTGTTGTTGGCGGTAATCGTATAGGTAATGGTGTTTCCAGCAATCGCTGTCGACGGACCTGTTTTGGTGACACCCAAGTCTACGGTTCGAGGAACGGTTGCGCTTACCGATGCAGAATTGTTCCCGAGGGTACTGGAGTTTTCAAAGTTGACTGTTGTGTCGGTAGTTGTGATCGATGCAACGTTTGTGATCGTACCAAGCGTCGCATTGAGCACGACGCCGACGATGGTGATCGTTGTTTGAGAACCAGCGCCGACAGCGAGGTTTCCAACATCGACGGTGATGTCGTCCGGATTCGCTGCGGTGGTGTCTTGGGCACTTGCCGGAATAGTGATGGTATCCGTGACATCGCTCGACGTTGCACTCAGGATTCGGATCCCATCGGGTAGGTTATCGGTAACCCGTACGGTGGTTGCTGAATCAGGGCCATCGTTTCGGGCAACGAGGGTGTACGTGAACGTGGAACCAGGAGGAGCAACTGCAGGCGTAGTGGTGGATGCAGGATTTGTGACGATGGCTTTGGTGACAACCAGATCAATCACGCGTTGGACGGAGTTGTTCGCATCGTTCGTAACGGGAGCTGAATCATCGGAATCCGCCGAAACCGTATTGGTGATGGTGGTTCCAACAAAGCTTGATAGGACTTGCGCAATTACCGTGATTACCACGTCGGTATCTGCAGAAGGACTATCGACGTTCACGTTCGAGACATTGACGATAAAGCTATCTGGGTTGCTTCCCGTTCCCTGAGTTGGAGTTGCAGTGCCAACGTTCGAGACGACGGATACCAAATCGAGCCCTGCTGGCAGGGTATCGGAGATGACCACGTTGCGAGCCGTCGATGGGCCTTGGTTCTGCATCGTGATGGTGTAGGTGATGTTGCTTCCGAGTTGGACTGCAGTGGGTGTACCTACCTTCGTGACTGCGAGGACTGCGTTTCTTGTCACCGGCAACGTAGATGTACCGGTGTTGGTGAGTGTGTCGGTTTCAGTACCCAAGCCGCTGATTGTCGCGGTATTCGTGATCGATGCTGGTGAGCCTGTTCCTACCGTGTCCGGTAGTACTTTGGCGACGATGGTGATCGTTCGTTGCGTGGTTGCGCTGGCAACCAGTGTGCCTATCGTCACCGTCAAATTATCTGGGTTGGCGCCCGTGGTGTCTTGGGCGGAAGCGGGGATAACAATCGTATCCCCAACCGTGCTAGATGTCGCGCTGAGGATTTGGATTCCATCTGGAATATCGTCGGTGATAACGACGCCAGTTGCTGGGCCTGGGCCATCGTTCCTCGCTGTGACCGTATAGGTAATTGTCGAGCCGGCCGCTGCGGCAGTTGCGGTTGTGGTTTTGGCGGCCGTCAAATCATATTGCGAAAACAACCCGATATCGACAGAGTTGTCGCTGTTCGGGTTGGTGTCCCCATCGTTGATTGGGGCCGAGCCTGAGACCAACGTGACGAGCTTCGAAACAACGCCGCCCCCACCGATCGCTGTTCCAGTGTTGCTGTTATTGGTTGGGCCCACGGGAACCGTAGAACTGACCACATGGCCAACAGCAGCGCCCGAGCCGGTGAATTGGCTTGAAGGGATCACCACAAAGTAAGCGCCGGGCAATAGGCTTGTAAAGTTGTAAACGCCAGAAGAATCGGTGGTTGTCGTGATTGCAACACCCGAGCTATCCAGTGCGGCAGTGTCCGTTCCGGGGTTGTAGACGCCGTTGCCATTGGTGTCCGAGAACAGTTGCATCTGCACTCCAGCAACTCCAACCTCAGGCGGAGTTGCGCCGGTGTCGAAGAGGCCATTGTTGTTTCGATCCGCGAAGACTTGGTCGCCGATTGACATCGGGGTCAAGTTTGCAAAATTGCGAGTCAGTACCGTGGGACCTGACGTTGCAAAGGTATCGATGATGGCATCGGCGGCATTCGGGCCTGTGATCTCAAGTTGGATGAATCCCACCGATGCAAAGTTGGCACCGGTACCACCGTTGATAGTGAAATCGGCAAATGGGACATCGAGCGTCTCGGTGGCAGCGGCTCCTGCTGTGACAGGAATAGAGACTGTTCTCGTCGATGAATTTGCTCCGTTGCCCACACGGATCGTGAGCGAAGTACCCGTTTCACCGCCGATCAAGAATCGGAAGGCGTTCGCGGTGCCACCCGACGTTAGGTCGAGATTGCTGAGCCCAGAAGATGCAACGGTCTGTGCGTCGGAATCGATGCCGTCGTAGGTGACGATGCGAGTGCCGTTCGCTCCAGCTCCGACATCAATGACCAGGACGCCGGGATTCGATACGTCGTTAGCTGCTACGCTAACGTTGCCCGATGTCGCATCGACATAGATGTCGCGTTCACCGCCGATTGCTTCGGATGCGACCAGTGCCGACAATGCAGGCGTAGAACCAGGGAAACTCGCGTTAACTACTTGCTGGGTGGTGTTGAACGTGTCTAGCGTCGCGATCTGCGTTCCCTGAACATCTCCGGCTGTGAGGGTTACGGTTTGCACACGTTGACTGGTTCGTTGAACGAGTCCGCCGGTCGGGATCGATGTCTGGACAACAAAGTACGTTCCTGCGGTCGTGGTGCTGAACGAGTAAGCACCTGTAGTAGCCGCACTGGTGGTCGTAGCGGTTACAGTGTCGTCGCCCCCACCTTCATTGTAGATTCCGTCTCCGCCATCGCGGACGAGTGCAACCGTGACACCCGATAGCCTTGGGTCACCACCACTCAGACCGTTGTCGTTGACATCATGGTAGACAACGCCTTGAATATCTGCAGCGAGCAATTGCCGATTCTCGAGCAACTCCAACTTGAGTTTTCGCCTTGCTCGATTTTTGCGCGATTCAAGTCGTTCAGCATTTTCTGATCGGCGTCCGCCTCGAATTGCTTCGACGATTCGGTGCAAAAGTCCAGCCATCTGTTGTCTCTCCATTACCTAACAATACTTCGTACGATGCAACATCGGGTTCCCGGACGCCGAAAGGACTCCGACATTGAGGGCTTCCCTGCCACCGGTCAGGATATCAGTTCATGATGCGAATGCTAGCATAGCAATCCGTCGGGCGCTGGTCTGCTTGAAAACACACAAAGGCTTGCATCGACATTCAGCGAGGCAAGCCTTTGAGTTTTTTTTGGTTAAGAACTCGATTGTTTTCAAGCTTAACGGGGTTGATTACCAGCGGTATTCGCCGCCTACGCTGACCCCTTGAACCCAGTAATCGGTGTCGCGAACGACAAATCCAGGGCCCATGAAGGCGGTGCCAGCGATTGGGGGTGGGAGCAGATTGGTATTCACTGTGGAATCGATTTGGTCTCCTGGGCGAAGCACATTGCTCCAGTACAACGCTGAGTAGCCGACGTTGATCTTCAATCGCTCCGTGAGTTGGTATCCGATCGTCGTTCCGACTTCAGGGACCACACCGAACTGATTCTCGGAGTAGCGACCGATATTTCGGCCTGGTTGAGCTAGAAGTCCTCCGTTTACTGCTGCCGCGTCGACTGGGCTTTTCGTAGTACCAGCGATGGTAAGTGTTTGAAGGGTGTTTCCGACATTGAGTCGCAACAGAGTATCCATCGACCAGTAACCGCGTCGGCCTAGCCATTGGAATCCGAACTCCGCACCGTTGAATTGATTGAAGGTAGTGAACGAGTCGTTGATCAGGAATGATCCAGGGTTGTTGGCATCGGTCGAAGAGAGATTTTCGGTGATCGACAATCCTTCTTCGAGTTGCATATACCGCCAGCCCAGTGTCGCATCGATTCTCGACTGAGCGGGGATCGGTCCGCAATCCCAGGGTGAGCAAGCTGCCTTGCTGCTGCAACAGAGGATATGTCGGAAGCGAACTGCAGCAGAAGTCAGTTGCGATGTGGCTTCGACGGTAACGCGTCCGCTTAGAAGCCCAGGAAATGCAACCAATTCGGAATCTTGAAGACCGGTATTGTTGTTGTAAAAAGGCCTGGCCAATATCGGGGAACCGCTTGATGTCGAATCGAACATCTCGGATTGTTGACCGAACCCGAAGTATTCACCTTCCGCACCGTAGTTTGGTCGGATAGAGCTCCACAAACCTACGCGAACGCGAGTACCATTCATCGTATCGGTTAACGTGTCGTTGTTTCCACCGAAGAGCACCGATGCATTGGGAAGTACCCCTGCTGCTGCTTGCGCGGTCCCTGAAGGTGAGGTCGTGACCAGTGGGGGAAGGTTCATTCCACTAGCGAACCACCCGAGGTAGTCGACGCTGACCCATCCATGGGAAGGAAGGCGAATGCAAAGTTGTCGTCCACCATTGCCCCCGGTTGGATCGCAAAGGTCGAATCCGAAGCGGCTATCGACGACCCCGCAACTGGTGCATCCTGTATCGCCACAACTGCTGCAATGTCCCGGTGCTTCATCTTCATAATAGACTTCGCCATCCTCGTAGACTTCGGATTCGTCCATGACGATCGAAGGCTCGTCATAAATGACTTCTGACTCGTCCATTACCTGCCCTTGCATGCGCCGAGCGGATGCCAAGTGGCTTGTTGGACGGGCGGGGCGAGGTACACCTTGACTACGCAAGGTTGTGCTTCCCTGACCAGCCAACCGTGGCATGGATCCGCCATGTCGGATTTCCTGGGCGATGACGCTCAGGGGACAGGAGGCAAGAATTAATGCAAAGCAGATCGAGGCAAAGCGGTTCACGTCAGTTGCTTCCGTGCTACGTGGACTTGAAAAACTCGTCGAACCTAACTGTTCGGCGTGGCCTGTTCCGTGGGTTTTTGTGGACCCGCCGGTTGAGCCTTCTCTGGTATCGATCCCCCATCCCGTATTCTTCACTTTTTCCGCATATTTTCCCAACGAGGAAAAGGTTCTCTACGCGCCAGAGTCAACGCAAACTACCCATGATTCCTGGGCTTTGCAGGTTTCCCGGCGGGTGGAGCTCGATACCGCCTGGGGTGGGAAACGGGTGGGCTAGGGAGCGAAGCGAGGGCGAAACTATCTTTGATTTTTCATCCGTTCGTCGTGCAAACTGCATTATCGCAGCCAATCGGCTTGGCTATAATCCGTGGTAATATCGCCCAAACGGAGGCTACCGGGGTAATCCCCGCCGTTCCGCAAAGGGGATCGTGTTGCCGTTGGAGGCAACTAGTGGCATTTTCATGCACCTTGGGGTTGCGTGAAGCCGCGGATTTTCCTAATCAGCTCGATTCGTTATCTCTCCAAAAGGGATTGAGCAGGCGTTTGCGTCCGGAGGGCGTGGACGTGGATCGCCGCCCGAACATTCCCACCCAGATTTCAACTTTCGCAGAGACAATTGACTCCAATGAATACTTACAGTCTCGATTACATCGACGACTTATACGTTCGATACATCCAGGATCCTTCGAGCGTATCCGAGGGATGGCGAAAGTACTTTGAAGAGTTCTCTCTTTCGACCCAGTCGGAGAAATACATGTCGGAGGCTGAAGCGGACAACGGTCCGTCTGTCAGCACAAGCACGATTCCTGACGCATTATGGTTGGCGAGGATGCAGGAGCGGGTCGACCAACTGGTGCGTGAATATCGCGTGCGCGGTCACTTGATGGCAAAACTGGATCCGTTGGGATTGAGTCGAAAAGGCCCGCCGGAATTGGATCCCAAATCGTACGGTTTGACCGAGGAGGATTTGCGTCGACCCTTCACTGGGCCTGACATCCAGTACACCAATGGTCGGACGTTGGCGGACATCATCGAAAAACTCCGCAATACTTATTGCCGTAGCATCGGTGCGCAGTTTATGCACATCGACAACAGAACTATTCGCGATTGGCTTCAACGGCGAATGGAGTCGACCGAGAATCGATTGCAGCTTTCGAGAGATGTGCAAGTTCGCATTTATACGAAGCTTGCGGATGCGACCATCCTGGAAGAGTTTATTCGAAAGAAATACACCGGCTCAAAAACCTTCTCCCTCGAAGGCTCGGAAAGCCTTATCCCGCTTTTGGATCGCGCCCTGGAAAAGGCTGGGCAGCACGGTGTCAAGAGTGTTGTAATGGCAATGGCCCACCGAGGTCGATTGAATGTGCTTGCGAACATTATGGGTAAGCGAGCGCAGAGCATTTTCTGGTCGTTCGATGATCCTAATCCGGAGCTTTTCCGCGGTGGTGGCGACGTAAAGTACCACATGGGGTACAGCAACGACTGGACGACGAGCACAGGTCAGAAGGTACATATTTCGCTTTGCTTCAACCCGAGTCACCTTGAGTTTGTGAACCCGGTTGCACTCGGCCGATGCCGTTCGAAACAAGATCGAGACGGGGATGTTCATCGCACCGAGAACATGACGATACTTATTCACGGCGATGCTGCGTTCATCGGAGAAGGTGTCGTGCAGGAAACGTTGAACTTGAGCGAACTGCCCGGGTACCGTACGGGCGGAACACTTCATATCGTCTTGAACAATCAGGTTGGGTTTACGACCGAACCGGACCAAGGACGCAGTTCGACGTATGCGACAGACATCGCTAAGATGCTTGAGATCCCGATCTTCCACGTCAATGGTGAGGATCCTGAGGCGGTCGCCCAAGTCGTAAGCTTGGCCATGGACTTCCGAAAGGAGTTCGAAAAAGACGTTGTCATCGATCTGTATGCCTACCGGAAGCTCGGGCACAATGAAGCCGATGAACCGCGGTACACGCAGCCCCTCATGTACGCAGCTATCGATGCAAAGAAAGGTGTGCGAGAAAGCTACCTTGAGCATTTGCTCAGCATGAACGGTATGACTCGTCAGGAAGCAGACGCCATTGCAGAAGCTCGGCACGCTCAATTGAGCCGAGAGTTCGAACTCGCGAAGAGCGAGCCCTTCGTGTATGACTTGCAGAGCATGACTGGTTATTGGGCTGGCTACTTCGGTGGTCCTGAACCCGTTGGGGAAACGGTATCGACATCGTTGGATCCCGGGCGTGCTTGCCATTTGATTCAGCGGTTATGCGATATCCCCTCGCACTTCAACCCACACAAGAAGATCGCTAGGGTTTTGGAGGAACGTCGCGAGATGGCGACTGGAAAGAATCGGTTGGATTGGGCAACTGCCGAAGCCATCGCGTTCGCCTCCCTAGTGAGTGACGGGCACCCCATCCGGATGACCGGACAAGACGTCGAGCGAGGAACATTTTCCCATCGTCACGCAGTTCTTCATGACGTCGATAATAACGCTAGGTTCATGTCGCTTTCGCACATCGCTCCCCAACAAGCTCGCGTGGAGATTGTGAACAGTCCGCTTTCAGAGGCTGCGGTCCTCGGTTTTGAATACGGTTACAGCCTCGATTGCCCAGAAGGATTGATCTTGTGGGAGGCTCAGTTCGGCGATTTTTGGAACGTAGCACAGTGCATTGTCGATCAGTTCATCACCAGTGCCGAAGATAAGTGGAAGCGTCTCAGTCGCCTTGTCATGCTTCTACCTCATGGTTTCGAAGGCCAAGGTCCCGAGCATTGCAGCGCGAGGCTTGAGAGGTTCCTGTTGCTGACCGCTGAGCACAATGTGATCGTGGCTCAACCCTCGACTCCTTCCCAGTACTTCCACCTTCTTCGTCGACAAGCGAAATCGAAGTGGAGTAAGCCTTTGATTGTGTTGACCCCGAAGAGCCTGCTTCGACATCCGGGATGCACATCCACCCTTGCCGATCTCGAGCAGGGCGCGTTTCGAAAGATTTTACCCGACGATCGGCCGGCGAGTGCAAACACTGCTCGTGTGATCATGAGCACCGGTAAAGCGTACTACGACTTGTTCGAAGAGCGGAAGCGACTCGGAAAAGACTCCGTTGCCTTGCTGCGGATCGAACAGTTCTATCCGATGGACACCTCGGAAGTCATGGCCGCCCTTTCTCAGTACGCGACCGGAACTCAAGTTGTTTGGTACCAAGATGAGCCGAGCAACATGGGGGCGTGGCAGTTTGTGAAGATGCGATGGGGGGATGAAATCGCAAAACGATTCCCCCTTTCGCTTGTTTCCCGACCGGAATCTGCGAGTCCCGCGACTGGGTCCTTGCGGTCTCATAAACTTGAAGAACGCGAGATCCTTGCCCAAGCATTCGCGAACTTGTAATCGGTTGTGCCATGAGCCAAAATCCCAGAACGGAAAAGCCAATCGCCGCTTCGGTCCATACGGACGCCTCGCAGCAATTGAGTGCTCATCGCCCAGTCGATATAGCCTTCGATTGCCTCCCCCTGCGCAGTTTCACGCGAATGGATCCGCCAATCGATGCTTCGCCAGCGCTCGTGGCTAAATGGGAACGGATCAAAAAGGCAATCGAGGAGCACGGTACCCACAATACCTACTATCTCCACAACGCCCACTGCCGATTCTTTGTGACCAACGATCCCAAATGCGGAATGATCGCGTTCAAGTTTGAAGGGGTCGTGTTTACGGATGAAAACGACACGCAAACTCGGAGCGCTTCTTTCCAAGTAACCCTGGATCAGGAGAACGTACCCTGGCTCGAACAGCACGTGGTAAAATGGTTTTCCGAGACCCTTCATCACGCCGTTTGCGCCGAGTTCGATCGGTACATTGGTGTCGGCGACCCGGAGCGAACCCGAAAGCGGCTCCTGCAACTTGAACAGGCTCTTGAGCATTCAGGTGGGTTTTTGGGGATGCATCTCTAGTAGATTCCCCGCTTTGGAATCGGGTTTTTACGATTCTAACGCCACATTCCAAGGGAAATCTATTCTGGCACCTCTGCGTCGGAAGGACGTCGTCGGCCTATAATAGATCCAGTCTATAATGGGTGGGGTGGATATGCGTGTGGATTGGATCCGCACTCCGGTGAAGCCCTGCGATGAATCATCCGCCGAAATCGGCGGGATTGTCGCGGGTGTTACTCACACGCTGGCACACATCCCAAGCTATCGACTCGAACACCGAGCAACGAACTATGGCACAAGCTACCAGTAACACTGCCAAAATGGGCCAAGTCGCAAAATCCAACGCGAACATGGCCTCGAGCCAGTTGCCCAAAGAGTCCTTGCTCGAGTATCTCAATGTCGCAGCCAAGTCGATGCGGCGCACAGAACTCTCCTATGGAATCATGATGTGGTTAACCATGATTCTTTTTGTGCTCTCCGCATCGGTGCTCGTTGATCACTGGGTTTGGGAGTTTCACACGCTCGCTCGATTTGCAGTACTGGTAGCTATTGTTCTGTGGACAATCTGGTGGATTCCTAAAAAGATCATTCCTCCGCTCTTCCATTCCATCAATACCGAACATGCTGCACGAGCCATCGAACAGCAGTTTCCAGAATGCAAAAATAGCTTGATCAGTTGGCTCCAATTGTCTGGCACAGACTCGGCTTCACCCAAAGGGGTCGTGGCCTACGTAGGGCGTTACGCTGTCAGGAATTTGAAAGGTCAGGACGCCAACTCCATCGTCGATTCCTCGACGATCGTTCGATTGAGCGCAGCTTTTTTGGGTTGTCTCCTCTGCGGCATGATCTATTTGTTTGCAAGTCCGAAAAGTGGTTTTACCTCCATCGCACGTATGCTGGCACCGTGGGCTGATATCGCCCCTGCAACTCGAGTGAATATCCTCGAAGTGATCCCGGGCACCACCACCGTAACACAAGGTGGGTCGCTACCCCTAAGCGTCACCGTTCGAGGAATGCACCAAGGTGAAGGCGTGCGGGTCCGATTCGATCTCTCCGATGGACAAATAGTCGGTGAAACCGTTTCGATGACCCCCGAGATCCAAATGATCAACTACAAGCTTGATTTTGGAAAAAGTTTCGGGGGAATTCATCAACCGCTTAAGTACTGGATTCTCGCCGGCGATGCAGTCGCGGGACCGTTTGATGTGTCCGTACAAGTTGTGCCCATGGTCGCAGTCGAACGGATCGAACTGAATTTCCCGCCTTACACCAAACTCAAACCACGAACATTGGTCAAGCAAGGCTCGTTTGAAACCCCGGAAGGGACCCGGATCGAATTGGCGGCAAGCACCAACCAGTCGATGAAGAAAGCGAGACTCGAGTTCGATCCGGTTCTCGAAGAAAAATCGCTTGTCCGAGTACGCGAGACGATGGATCTGACCATAGAAGGGAATGGTCTTAAAGGGAACTGGGTGGCTCTGTTAGATGAAAAGAAGAATAACCCAACTACGACACAATATCGGATCAAGGCAACCAACGAACTCAATGAGTCGAATCCAGATCCGATCCTGTATCAATTCAAAGTGATTGGCGATCTTCCCCCTGAAGTACTGCTGGATAGCAGCCTGTCCCAAGAAATCGAAGTACCAGTCGACAGTTCGTTGCAAATCGAGATTCGAGCCAACGATCCTGATTATGGACTCACAGAAATTGCTGCCATCGGAAGCCGCCCTGCCGAGGATAAACTCGGCATGCGAAAAGAACGCTTCCGAAAAGTATGCTTTGAATCTGAGCAGGGGGAAAATGGAGTCGTCGTTCAAGTCTTCGAGCTGATCCCTTCTGAGTTGGGCTTGAACGCCGGCGAACAAATTGATTTCTTCGCATCCGCAATCGACAATCGACACGACCCATCCACTGGCGAAAAAGCACCCAATCAAACCGTTAGTTCGCCTCTGCGCATCAGAGTTGTCGCCCCTGCATTGCCCTCGGAGAGAAACGATGGCAACGATAAGGCACCACCAAAAGATGCGGAAGGCAGTTCCTCCCAGCAACCGCGGCAAGATCCCAATCTAAAGGCGGGGAACTCCAAGCCTAGTTCGACGAACGAGCGAAATCGCCCATCGCAGACCAATAAAAGTGGAAGCGGTAGCGAGCCATCTAAAGACGAGGGTTCGTCCGGACAAACCATGGACTCGAAGCAGCAGGACAAAGACCCGACTGAAAAGAATTCCCAATCCAACGCTGAGGATGGCACGGATAAAAACTCCTCCAACAGTTCACAAGGGGAGGGACGCCAATCCCAAAATCAATCGGGCAATTCCAAACAAGGCGGAGCGCAATCGAAGAATAACCCTCAAAACAACAAGAACTCACAAGGTGACAATGCGAGTGGGGATCAAGGCTCGGAAGGCTCGAGCGATGCGAACGAATCTGGAAAAGGAAAGTCAGGAAGCCAAAAGCAATCCGGAGGAAATGGCCAAGGCTCCGAGGATGGCGATCGCTCCGATGTGAGTAGTAACTCCAATGCGAGTAATAACGGCGGGAGAAATTCAAAGGGTGGGGCTTCGTCGGGAAACCAAGCTGCCGGGGAATCCGGAGGTGCGCCGAGCGAGTCAGGACCGCCGAGCCATGATGCCGAGGCATTCGAGCGGATCAACCAATTCCGAAAAGAGAAAGAAGCAGGTGCGTCGCAAGGCGACTCGGGCGATCAAGGGCAAGATAGCAAGTCTTCCGGACAGCCATCCAAGAACCAAAGTGGGAGTTCCGGGAATCCGGCTAAAAACGCTGAAGAGAACTCAGCAGATAAACCAGAGTCAATGAAGTCGGAGCCAGATGATGCTGGCAGTGACAAGGCGGGCAGTGACAAGACCGGTGGTGATAAGACTGGCGGTGACAAGGCCGGTGGTGACAAGACCGGTGGTGACAAGACCGGCGGTGACAAGACCGGCGGTGACAAGACCGGTGGTGACAAGACTGGCGGTGATAAGGCTGGCGGTGATAAGACCGGTGGTGATAAGACCGGTGGTGATAAGACCGGTGGTGACAAGACCGGTGGTGATAAGACTGGCGGTGACAAGACTGGCGGTGATAAGACTGGCGGTGACAAGACTGGCGGTGATAAGACTGGCGGTGACAAGACTGGCGGTGATAAGACTGGCGGTGATAAGACTGGCGGTGACAAGACT
>Ga0315899_10006780_pt1 | contig 12338 bp, 7 predicted proteins | sample LakEriMetagenome_2_FD_203518 | JGI IMG/M metagenome (GOLD analysis project Ga0315899, IMG submission 203518) | Freshwater fungal communities from buoy surface, Lake Erie, Ohio, United States - Buoy 4 MA112 | ecosystem: Environmental > Aquatic > Freshwater > Lake | place: USA: Lake Erie, Ohio... | reverse complement strand
GGCCAGGGGACGGACGAACTCGTGCGCGCGGCACTGGCCGCGGAGGCCAGCTTGGATACCCGGCGGGCCCTCGCTCTTTTTCAGGAAGCAGTCGCGGCGCGACCCGCGGACGCCTTCCTCCGGCAGAAGCTCGCGCGCCAATACTCGGACCTGATGGTCGAGCTGCCTACGCGGGAGGAACAACGGGCGACGGTGGAGCAGGCGCTGGTGCACGCGCGTCGCGCCGCGGAACTCGAACCCCGGCGCGCGGAAAACGTGCTCTCCGTCGCGATCTGCTTGGGGAAACTGGGGGTGCTGAGCGGGACGCGAGACAAGGTCCGTTACTCGCGCGAGCTGCGCGCGGAAGCGGAGCGGGCGCTGACGCTCGATCCTAGTTACGCGTGGGCGCACCACATCCTCGGCCGGTGGCACCACGAGGTCGCCGAGCTCGGCGGGACGGCGCGGCTGGTCGTGAAGCTGTTTTACGGGGGGCTACCCGGCGCGTCGCACGCGGAAGCCGTGCGCCACCTCGGGCGCGCGGTCGAACTCGAGTCTGGTCAGCTCAAGCACCACCTTGAACTGGGCCTCGCCCTCGCGGGCGCGGGTCAACCCGGCCCGGCCCGCGCGGCGATCCAGCGAGGGCTGGAGATGCCCTCCCGTGAGAAGCACGACGAGGCCGCCAAGGCCCGGGCGCGTGCGGTACTGGAGAGTCTGCCCACCGCATCCTGACCCGGGTCCGGCTTGTCAGCCGGGGCAGGCGCGGCGAACCTCCCGCCTCGCCCTACCGCCGATGTCACCCCTCCCTGCGCTCGCGCTGCTGCTTGTCCTCTCGGCCGCTGCCGCGGCGGCCACGCGGCCCCCGAACTTTGTCATCATCCTCGCCGACGACCTCGGCTGGGGCGACCTCTCCGTCCAGGGTAGCAGCACGATCGCGACCCCGCGGCTCGACGAACTGGCGCGTGCAGGCGTGCGGTTCACGAGCGCCTATTCCGCGGCGCCTTTCTGCAGTCCCTCACGAGCAGCTCTGCTGACGGGCCGGTTGCCGGCGCGGGCCGGCCTACCCTACGTGCTCTTCCCGACCGAGCGCCACGGCCTGCCGCAAGCCGAGCTTACGCTCGCGACCCTCCTGAAGGCCCGCGGGTACGCGACGGCGTGCATCGGCAAGTGGCACCTCGGGTGGGCCGAGCCGTTCCGGCCGCGCCGCCACGGCTTCGACGAGTACTTCGGCGTCCCGCACAGCAACGACTCCAACGAGTGGCCGGTGGGGGAACCCTTCCTCCAAGTGATGGGGATCGAGCCGCTGCCGCTGATCGACGGCGAGCGCGTCGTGGAGGCGCCCGTCGACCAGTCGACGCTGACCCGCCGCTACACTGAACGAGCCATCGCCTTCCTGCGGGCGAACCGCGACCGGCCCTTTCTCCTCTACCTCCCGCACACGATGCCGCACATCCCGCAGTACGCCTCGCCGGAGTTTGCCGGCAAGTCGCGGGGCGGCCTGTACGGAGACGCCGTGGAAGAGCTCGACGCCAGCACCGGCGCGATCCTCGACTCCCTGCGGGAACTCGGGCTCGAAAAGGACACCGTGGTGTTTTTCTCGAGCGACAACGGGGCCTCGGGCGGGCGGGGTAACGCCGCCGTGGCGGGCAAGGACGGCACCGTGAAGGTGAAGGCACCCGCCAAGGCACCCCGGTTCCCCGGCCGCTCCCTCGCAGGCAGCAACGGTCCCCTCCGCGCCGGCAAGGGCACGACGTGGGAGGGTGGCATCCGCGTCCCGCTGCTGGTGCGCTGGCCCAGTGGCATCACGCCCGGGCGCGTGGTGGAAGAGCCGGTCTCCCTGCTCGACGTGTTCCCGACCTGTGCTCGGCTGGCGGGCGCGGCGCCGCCCACGGACCGGGTCATCGACGGAAGAGATCTGTCGCCGTGGTTCACGGCCGACCCCGTAACCGGAGGCGCGCCACGCGTGCTGGTCCACTACTTCGGCCTGCAGCCGCAGGCTATCCGCGAGGGGCGGTGGAAGCTGCTGCTGGCGGGGATTGCCGCGCCGGACCCGCGTCCGCTGAGCCTGTGGTGGGAGCATCAGCCCGCGCTGTTCACGACCCAGCACCGGGTGCTGGCCGCGCCGGAATTGTACGACCTCGCAGCCGATCCCGGGGAGAAGGAGAACCTCGCGGACCGCCACCCTGAGGTGGTGCAGCGCCTCGCGGTCGCGGCCGGGGCGTTCGATGCCGCGCTGCAGCGGAACCGCCGCCCGCTGCAGGTGGTGCCCGGCCCGCCCCCGCCGCCCCCCGGGGCGATCCGTCCGCCGCCCGCCGCGCGGGAGTAGCCCCGTGCGCGAATTCCGTGGCTTGCCCGTTGAACGCACTCCCTTGCGCGGCGTTGCCCAAGCGGCCATCCTCCCTTTTTTCTTCCCCGTGACCCCGCCCCGCCTGCTCCTGCTCGCCGCCCTCGCGGCCGCCGCTCCCGCCGCGGAGACCGGGGCCGGCGCGGAAGAGCTGTTCACGCGGCGGGTCGCGCCCCTCCTGCAGGAGAAGTGCCTCGCCTGCCACGGCCGCGACGCGACCAAGCTCAAGGGCGGCCTCGACCTGCGCACGCGCGCCGAGGCGCTGCTGGGCGGTGACAGCGGGCAGCCCGCCGTCGTCGCGGGACGCCCCGACGAGAGCCCGCTTTACCTCTCCGCGCGCCGCGACCACGGCGATTGGGAAGCGATGCCCCCCAAGGAGTCCGAGGCGTTCACCCCCGATCAGCTCGACTGGCTGCGGGAGTGGATTGCCGGCGGCGCTCCCTGGCCCGACGCGGCGCGACAGGACGAGATCCGCCGGACCCGCGGCGCGGCGTGGGCGGCGGAGGATGGGGTCACAGTCACGACGAGCCCTGGACTCTCCCCGGACTGGAACGTGCGCCGTTACCAACCGGCTGACCTCTGGGCCTTCCAGTCCGTGCGGAAGCCGGCCGTGCCCGCCGGGGCCACGCACCCGGTCGACGCCTTCGTGGAGGAGAAGCTCACCGCGCTGGGCCTCGACCCCGCCCCGGCCGCCGAGGCCCGGGTGCTGTTGCGCCGCCTCAGCCTCGGCCTCTCTGGCCTGCCGCCATCGCCCGAGGACGTCGCGGCCTTCACGCGGGCCCACGCCGCGGACCCGCGCGCGGCCGTCGCGGCGGCTGTTGACCGGCTGCTCGCCAGCCCGCACCACGGGGAGCGGATAGCGCAGCACTGGCTCGACGTCGTCCGCTACGCGGACACCGCGGGCTTCGCCAACGATTACGACCGCGGCAACGCTTGGCGCTACCGGGATTACGTGGTGCGGGCCTTCAATGCCGACCGCCCCTTCGACCGCTTCATCCGGGAGCAGATCGCCGGGGACGAGTTGGAGTCCGAAAACCCCGAGGCCGTGGTTGCGACCGGTTTCCTGCGGATGGGCCCGTGGGAGCTCACCGGGATGGAAGTCGCGAAGGTGGCCCGCCAGCGGTTCCTCGACGACGTGACCAACAGCGTGGGCGAGACCTTCCTCGCTCAGCCGCTGCAGTGCGCGCGCTGTCACGACCATAAATTCGATCCCATTCCGACGCGCGACTACTACGCGATCCAGGCGGTGTTCGCGACGACCCAGCTCGCGGAGCGGCCGGCGGCGTTCCTGCCCGGGGAGAATCGGGAGGGCTTCGCCGAGCGGAAGTACCTCGAGCTGCGGCGCGCAGATCACCTCACAGCGCTGCAGCGCCTCGACGAGCGGATGCTGACGAACGCGGCGGCGTGGTTCCGCACCCAGGGGCGCGATCCGGCGCGCTGGGACGCCGCGGTGACGCAGGCGCGGACCCAGGAGCGCGCAAAGCAGCGGCGCGAGTTCGAGGGGGCGTTCGCCACCGCCCGGTCGATCCTGCTCCGCCAGAAGGTGCCCGAGGACGAGTTCCCCCCGAAGTTCGTCGGCCTCACCCCGCAGGAGTACGGCGAGGAGCGCGTCGCCCGCAAGGGGCTGGAGCGCCTGCGCTGGGAGCTTGAGCGCTACGAGCCGTTCACCCTCTCCGTCTACAACGGCCGCACGCCCGACGTGAAGTCGGTCAACGCCCCCGGGCGCATCCCCGCGGGACGCCTCGAGACGGGCGAGCTGGAGCAAACGTGCATCCTCACCGGCGGCGACCCGTTCTCGCCGGGCGACCGCGTCGCCCCCGGCACCCTCACCGCGCTCGGCGAACTCGGGACCGCGCCCGTGCCCGACACGGTCGAAGGCCGGCGGCGGGCGCTCGCGGACTGGGTCGCCAGCCCGGCGAACCCGCTGACGGCGCGCGTGATCGCGAACCGCGTCTGGCAATGGCACTTCGGCCGTCCGCTGGCGGCCAACCCGAACAACTTCGGCGTGACCGGCGGCAAGCCCTCGCACCCCGCGCTGCTCGACTGGCTCGCGGCGACCCTGGTGGAGCACGGCTGGTCGTTGAAGCATTTGCACCGTGTGATCGTGACCAGCGCGGCCTACGCGCGCTCCTCGGCCCATCCGAACCGGAAGACGGTGGCGGAAAAGGATCCGGCTGGGATTTCCCTCGCGGCCTTCCCGCTGCGGCGCCTGAGCGCGGAGGAGCTACGTGACGCGATGCTGGCGGCCTCGGGGGAATTGAACCCGACCGTGGGCGGCATCCCGAATCGCCCAGAGATCCACCCGGAGGTCGCGCTGCAGCCGCGGCAAGTGATGGGAACCTTCGCCGCCGCCTGGGTGCCCAACGCGACGCCGGCGGAACGGCACCGCCGCAGCCTCTACGCGCTGCGCATCCGCGGCCTGCCGGACCCGGCGATGGAGGTATTCAACCAGCCCGGGCCAGACTTCTCGTGCGAAAGACGCGACGCCGCGACGATCACCCCGCAGGTATTTAGCCTATTCAACGGGGCCGCCAGCCACGCCCGCGCGCTTGCCCTCGCCCACCGGGTGCTGCGGGAGGCTCCGGACGACGCCGGCGCCGTGACGCGCTGCTTCGCCCTCGCCCTCGGCCGGGCTCCGACCGCGGCGGAACTCACCGCGTGCCTCGCGCACTGGCGGGCGCAGATTCCGCTGGCCGCGGAGGCGCCCCCGGCCACGCGCCCGCCCGCGGAGGTGCGACGTGAGGCGGTCGAGGAGAACACCGGCGAGCGCTTCATCTTCACCGAGCGCCTGCACGCCGCGGCCGACTTCCAGCCAGATCTCGCGCCGGCGGACGTCCCCGCGCGCAGCCGCGCCCTTGCCGACCTCTGCCTCGTGCTGTTCAACAGCAACGAGTTTACCCACGTGGAGTAGCCCCCGACCGATGAACGCCTATTTCCCCTGCGCCGGCGCCCGCGCCCTGCACGCCCCGACCCGGCGCGACTTCGTCTACGGCCTCGGCGCGAGCCTTGGCAGCGTGGCCTTTAGCGCCCTCCTCGCCGGCGAGGCCGGCGCGCGGCCGGGTCCCCTCGCCCCGCGGCCCCCGCACCGTGCGGCCAAGGCCAAGTCCTGCATCTTCCTGATGATGGAAGGCGGCCCGTCGCACCTCGACACCTTCGACCCCAAGCCCGCGCTCGAGCGCCTGCACCTGAAGGAGTTCGTGCGCGAGGGCCGCGAGAAGTCGGCGATGGAGAGCGGCAAGCGCTACTACGTCCGCAGTCCCTTCCAGTTCCGCAAGGCGGGGGCCAGTGGCGCAGATATGGCAGAGAACTGGGCTCATCTCGCGAAGGTGGCCGACGACCTCTGCTTCTATCGCGGGTGCCAGGTCGACAGCGTCAACCACCCGACCGCGATGTACCAGATGAACACGGGCAACCGGTTCGGCGGCGACCCGGGGATCGGCGCGTGGGTCACCTACGGGCTCGGGTCGCTGAACCGGAATCTGCCGGGCTTCGTCGTATTGCCGGAGGTCTCGTACCCTCAGGGCGGTGCGTCCAACTGGGGTAGCGGTTACCTACCGGCCGTGTACCAAGGCACGCCGCTGCGCGCGAAGGGCGCGCCGATTCTGGACCTCTCCCCGCCGCCCGGCGTCTCCGCGGAGCGCCAGCGCCGCAACCTCGATCTGCTCGCGCACCTCAACGCCGGGCACGCCGCGCGCCACCCGGGGGAAGACGCCCTCGCGGCGCGGATGGAGAGCTACGAGTTGGCGTACCGGATGCAGCTGGAAGTGCCGGGCGTGCTCGATCTGGAGGGCGAGGACGCCGCGACGCGCGAGCTCTACGGGATCGGCCGGGACCCGACCGACGCCTTTGGTCGCAAGTGCCTGCTCGCCCGCCGCCTCGTCGAGCGCGGCGTGCGGTTCGTCCAACTCTACAACGGGACCTGGGACAGCCACGATTACATCGAACGGGCGCACGGTAATCTGGTGCGCGGCGTCGACCAGCCGATCGCGGCGCTGATCGCGGACCTCAAGCGCCGAGGATTGCTGGAAAGCACCCTCGTGGTGTGGTGCGGCGAGTTCGGCCGCACGCCGGACAACGGCGTGCGCGGCGGCACGGCCTACGGCCGGGATCACAACCCGAAAGCGATGACCATCTGGATGGCGGGGGGCGGCGTGAAGGCCGGCCACACCATCGGCGCCACCGACGAAACCGGGATGGAGGCGGTGTCTTGCGTCCATCCCGTGCGCGACCTGCACGTGACCCTGCTCCACCTCTTGGGTCTCGATGACAACCGTCTGACCTACTACCACGGCGGCCGCTTCAAGCAGTTGAGCCAATTCGGGGGCACCGTGATCCGGGAACTGCTCGCCTGAATTCCCCGGGAGGCCCACCAGCACCTTCCCCGGGCGAGGTTGTCGGCGGCCTTGACACCGGGTCCATGAACCCGAAAGCCGCTGCTCCAGGCGGGAGGCTTAAACTCGCAACCTGCTGTTAAAGAATAGGTAGCCGTCTCTGATTCGGCAGAAAGGTTAGGTCAGGACCGAGGCGGATCGTCGTGTCACCGTGTCATAAGGTTTTACACCTATTATCACCCGGCCGGATCGGCGGATAAAGGCAGGTAAATCTCTCAAACCTACCCCTCTGACCTGCAGCCACTTAGCATTTAGCCGACTTTAATGCCATCTGATGGCATCCGTGATGCTATGAGTAGGCTGTATAACCTATACATATATGCAAAATTACATCTCCTCCACGAAACGAATTAAAATCACAGCGCTCCTCTTGGTCGGGCTGCTGGGCAGTGCGCCGCTGCGGGCGATCAACCTGGATTTCGGCAGTTCACCGGGCGCGACGCTGGCCTTCGCGGGTGACGGCACGTTCAGCTTTGTCGACTCCTCCACGGGGATCTACAGCGGCACGGACTTCGTCATCAACCTGTCTTCCAGCGGGCGCACCGGGAGCAATTCCGCGGTCGGGCTGCTAGGCAACCTCGGGGGCACCTTCACGATCGGCGCTATCATCAGCGGGGTGGCAACGGTGACCGGGAGCGGTCCGCTCTCGATCACGGATGGGGCCAACCTCTTCGCCGGCAGCGTCCAATGGCTCCAGATCCACCAAACCTCCACTAGCGGGAACCTCAATCTCTCGGGGGTGGTGAACGTGACCGGAATCACCTACGGCGGGAGCAATCAGGATCTGATGGAACTGGCCGCTCCAGGCAGCGCCTCCGCGGTGCTTTCCTTCTCGTTCGCTGCCCCCGGGTACAGCCTCACCCAGCTGGCCACCACGCCCGTCACGACTAGCTACAACGGCGACCTGCACACCGGCCGCTCCGTGCCGGACGGCGGGACCACGCTCCTCATTCTCGGCGGGGCGCTGGGAGTGTGCGGATTGATGATGCGGCGCTGGCAGCACGCCGCCGCCTGAGTCCGCGGTCCCCGGGAAGCACACCGTCCCTCGCCGGGGGACGGTGTTTTGCCGCGCACGCGGCCCGCGCTGATCTCAGTCGCGGTAATTCAGCGGCGGGGCGCGATCGCCGACCATCGCCTCGTACTTAAAGTCGGCGCCGCGGCGGCGGACCAGCTCCGCCTTGGCCTCGGCGAGCACGGCCGGAGTGGTCAGGTAATCCATCATCGCGCCAGCCAAGGTCTTCGCGGCGACATTCATCCCCTTGAGGCCGAGGGAAGTGCCACCGCAGGCGACCGCCTGCCAGCTGTGGCCGGGGGTGCCGGGCGCCCAAGTCGCGGTGCGCACGCCGACCGTGGGCACGGTCCAGCTCACATCGGCCACGTCAGTCGAGCCGCCGCCCTCGCGGGGCGGGTTGGCATTGAAGGGGCGGATCAGGGCCGCGGTCTCCGGCGCGGGCGCCTTGCCGAACAGGGTGCGGCCGATCTTCCCCGCGAACTCCGCCTCCTCCGGAGTGTAGGTGACGCCACCGACCGTCTCGAGGTTGGCCTGCATCACGCGCCCGAGGACCTCGTTCGGCAACAGGTCATAGACGCCGCCGGTGATCTCCCAGTCGACCTTGGTGCCCGTGCCGAGCGCAGCGCCCTGCGCGGCCTGCACCACGCGGTCCCAGACGTCGCGCACGACCTCGCGGCTGGGGCTGCGCACATAGTAATACACCTCGGCGAAGGCCGGAACCACATTGGGAGCCTCGCCACCCTTCGTAACCACGTAATGGAGGCGGGTGAAGTCCGGCACGTGCTCCCGGAGCATATTCACCATATGGTTCATCGCCTCGACGCCATCGAGCGCCGAGCGGCCGCGCTCGGGGGCGCTGGCGGCGTGGGACGCGACCCCGCGGAAGCGGAACTTGCCCGAGCGGTTAGCAAGCGAGGGCATCATAATGGTGAGGTTGCGGTCGGAGGCGTGCCAGTGCACGACGGCGTCGACCCCGTTGAACAGCCCGGCGCGGACCATATAAACCTTGCCGGAACCGCCCTCCTCCGCGGGGGTGCCGAAGACGCGGACCGTCCCCGGCCGGCCGGTGGCCTTCAGCCATTCCTGCACGGCAATGGCGGCCTGAATGGAGCCGGCGCCGAACAGGTGGTGCCCGCACGCGTGGCCGGCGGTGACGCCGGGACGCTCTTTCTTCTCCGGCACCGCGGCCTGCGAAATTCCCGGCAACGCGTCGAACTCGGCCAGCACCCCGATCACGGGGCCGCCCTGACCGGCGGAGGCAACGAAGGCGGTCGGCATCCCCGCGACGCCCGCCTCGACCTTGAAGCCCGCTTGGCGGAGGCGCTCCTGGAGCAGGCCCGAGCTCTTCTCCTCCCGGTAGCCGATCTCGGCGTAGTCCCAAATCTTCAGCGCGATCGCGTCGAAGTCGGCCTTGGTGGCGTCGATCCGCGCGAACAACTCGGGCTTGGACGACTGGCCCGGCAGCAGCGCGGGCAGGAGCAGGAACAGGGCGGCGCGGGGCAGGAGGCGCAGGGTGGTCATTGGCGGGGAGGTCAGGTGGGCGACCATCGGCAGCCCGGGCCGGAACTGCAAGCCGCGTCCCGCCCGAGTTTCGCGTTGCGCCGCGGCCCTGGCCCCGGAGCCTCCGCCCGATGCCCGCGACGATCGCCTCCACCCCGTTCGGCACGACCCCCGCCGGCCACGCCATCTCCCTCTTCACCCTGCGCGGCCCCCGCGGCCACGAGGCCGCGCTCTGCAACCACGGCGGCATTTTGGTACGCTACGTCACCCTAGACCGCGCCGGGCGCCCGGGCGACATCGTCCTCGGCTACGACCACCTCGCGGACTACCTGCGCTACAACCCATTCTTCGGCTGCTTGGTTGGGCGCTACGCGAACCGGATCGCTGGCGCCACGTTCACTCTCGATGGTCGGGCCTACCCTCTCGCCGCCAACGACGGCCCGAACTGCCTGCACGGCGGCCGGCACGGCTTCGACCAAGCCGCGTGGCACCCGGAGGTCCTCACCGGCCTCGCGGGCCCGGTGCTCCGCCTCACCCACGTTAGCCCCGCCGGCGACGAGGGTTTTCCCGGCGCCCTGCGCGTCACCGCCGATCACGAACTGGCGGACGACGGCACCCTGCGCTTCACCCTGACCGCGACCACCGACGCGCCGACCGTGGTCAACCTGACCCAGCACACTTACTTCAATCTCGGGGACGCGCCCGACATCCTCGGCCACGAGCTCCAGCTCGACGCGGAACGCTTCCTGCCGGTGGACGCGAACCTCATCCCGACTGGCGAACGCCGGCCCGTGGCGGGCACGCCCTTCGATTTCCAGCGGCCGACGCCGGTCGGCGCAAGGATTGCGCTGGACGACGAGCAACTGCGGCGGGGCCGCGGCTACGACCACACCTTCATCCCGGGCCAGCCCCCGGGCGTCCTCGCCCGGCACGGGCGGGTGCGCGACCCGGCGAGCGGGCGGACGCTGGAGGTCTGGTCCACCGCGCCGGGCGTACAGTTTTACTCGGGCAACTTCCTTGACGGCCGCCAAGCCGGGAAAGGCGGGCGGGCGCACGGGCTCCGCGCCGGCCTGTGCCTTGAGCCGCAGGCGTTCCCGGATTCGCCGAACCAGCCGGCGTTTCCCTCCTGCGTGCTGCGCCCCGGCGCGACCTACCGCCACGTCATCGAGTACCGGCCGGGCGTGGACTGAGGCGGACGGGTTGGCGCGCGCGATTTTCCTTCAAAAAGGGCAGAGCGTGCGGGAGCCTCCCGTACCCCGATGCCCCTTCCGCTCCTGTTTCGTGTCCTCTGTCTGGCCACGGGCCTGACGGCCCTGCTCGGCGCCGCCGAGCGCCGCCCGAACCTCGTCCTGATTATGGCGGACGACTTCGGCTACGAATGCGTGACCGCCAACGGCGGCGAATCGTACCGCACGCCGCACCTCGACCGCCTCGCCGCGGGCGGGATGCGGTTCGAGCGCTGCTTCGTGCAGCCCCTCTGCACGCCGACGCGCGTGCAGCTGATGACCGGGCTGTACAACGTCCGCAATTACCTCGAGTTCGGCCTCCTCGATCCGAAGGCAGTGACCTTCGCGCACCTGCTGCGCACCGCTGGCTATACCACGGGGATCGCGGGCAAGTGGCAGCTGGGCCAAGGAGCAGACTTGCCGGGCCGTTTCGGCTTCGACGAGGCCTACCTTTGGCAGCACACCCGCCGGCCCCCGCGCTTCGCGAATCCCGGACTGGAGCACAACGGCAAGGAGCTCGACTTCAACGCGGGCGAATACGGGCCGAAGCTCGTCAACGACTTCGCCCTCGACTTCGTCACGCGCCACCGCGACCGGCCGTTTTTCCTCTATTACCCGATGATCCTGACCCACGACCCGTTCCAGCCGACGCCAGACAGCGCGAACTGGGATCCGCGGACGCAGGGCGAGCAGGCGCTACGGGACGTCCGGCATTTCGCGGATATGACCGCGTATATGGACAAAATGGTGGGGCGGCTCGTGGCGAAGCTCGAGGAGCTGGGCCTGCGCGAGGACACGCTGATCCTGTTCACGGGCGACAATGGCACGCACCCGAGCGTGACCTCGCGTTTCCGCGGCGCGGACTACGTCGGCGGCAAGGGTACGAGCACGGTGCGGGGCAACCACGTGCCGCTCATCGCCAGCTGGCCGCGGCGCGTGCCGGCCGGGCGGGTCAACGGCGACCTCGTGGCGAGCGTGGATTTCCTGCCGACCCTGTGCGCGGCGGCGGGCGTACCGGTACCAGCCGGGCTGGATGGCGTGAGCTTCTTGCCGCAACTGCGCGGCGATCCCGGCACTCCCCGCGAGGCGTATTACGTGTGGTACGCGCGCAACGGCGGGCCAACCGCGACCTTCGAATATGCCCAGGGCCGCACCCACAAGCTCTACCGCGACGGACGCTTCTTCGACCTCGGACAGGATCCCTTCGAGGAGCGGCCACTGCCGGCCAGCGAGGCGACCGGCCCGGCGGCGGCGACCCGCGCGCGCCTGCAGGCGGAGCTGGACCGCTACGCCCAGGCCCGACCGGCGCACGTCGCCAACCACCGCGTCTCGGCCGCCTCCAAGGGCGGCGAGGGCGCCGGCGGGGGCAAGCAGGGCGGCAAGAAATGAGACGGGGGCTGCTTCTGCTCGGGGCCGCGGGCCTGCTCCTCGCGGCCGGCGTCCGCGCGTCCGACCGGCCGAACATCCTCTGGATCACCTGTGAGGACACCGGTCCTCACCTCGGGGCCTACGGGGACGCGTTCGCCGTCACGCCTCACCTCGACGCGCTGGCGAAGGAGGGCGTCCGCTACACGCAGGCCTTCGCCTACACCGGGGTGTGTGCGCCCAGCCGCTCCTGCCTGATCACGGGCGTGCTGCCGCTGCGGCTGGGCAGCCACCCGATGCGTTCGACCACGCAGTTGCCCTCGGCGGTGCGCCCCTTCCCGGCCTACCTGCGCGAGGCCGGCTACCACGCGACCAACAACGCGAAAGAGGACTACAGCTTCAAGACGCCGCCCGGCTCCTGGGACGAGTCCGGACCGCGCGCGCACTGGCGGAGCCGGCGGCCGGGCCAGCCGTTTTTCGCGGTCTTCAACTTTACCGTTACGCACCAGAGCCAGATCTTCTGC
>Ga0315899_10006778_pt1 | contig 12340 bp, 9 predicted proteins | sample LakEriMetagenome_2_FD_203518 | JGI IMG/M metagenome (GOLD analysis project Ga0315899, IMG submission 203518) | Freshwater fungal communities from buoy surface, Lake Erie, Ohio, United States - Buoy 4 MA112 | ecosystem: Environmental > Aquatic > Freshwater > Lake | place: USA: Lake Erie, Ohio... | reverse complement strand
CATACTTGGTCGCCTCCAGTTGAATTGCCTGGTATTCCTGACCTGACCCTGTGATCTGCCCCTTGAGACGTACCAAAGAAGAAAGGCTGATTCCTGTTCAATTAAGAAACCAGCCCCTACAAACAGTTTCTCTACCTGCTCAAAGATTTAAGCACTTGCCCTTTCGTTTTCCATCCAAATCCAATCAACCACTTCTGCTTCTGGTTGATAGCCTGGCACCAATTCTTTCAACAATGTGCGAATAACAGGCACATTGTTTGACTCCAACGCGGCATTCAAAATATTTAATTTGCTTTCCAACTCATCCCAAGGCAAAAATTCTTCATGCGCTTTCATGATGCGTGGGTGGCTTGTTGGCAGTGGGTTGTCGCCAATCAAAAGTTCTTCATATAACTTCTCTCCAGGACGGAGGCCCGTGACTTGAATTTCAATATCGCCCATTGGGTTGTTTTGATTCTGGACCGTTAATCCAGAAAGCTCCACCATCCGTTTTGCCAAGTCCAAAATTTTGACGGGTTGACCCATATCTAAAACAAACACATCGCCACCATTGGCCATGGCAGCAGCTTGAATCACCAGTTGCGCAGCTTCTGGAATAGTCATGAAGTAGCGCGTCATGCGCTCATCTGTAAGGGTGATGGGGCCACCCTCCGCAATTTGTTTTCTAAACAGAGGCACAACAGAACCAGAAGACCCCAACACATTGCCAAAACGAACCATACTGAATCTTGTTTTGCTAGGTATCTCACCAAACTTAAGCACTTGAGATGCGGCTTTGGCCTGAAGTACCATCTCTGCCAAGCGCTTAGTTGTACCCATGATGTTGGTTGGCCGCACAGCCTTGTCTGTGCTGACCAATACAAAGTCTGACACGCCATGCAATGCAGCTTGTGTAGCGGTGACCAAAGTTCCTTGAACGTTGTTTTTTACACCTTCGGCTGGGTTGTGCTCCACCAATGGCACATGCTTATAAGCGGCTGCATGGTACACAGTGGATGGTCGCCAAGTGCGCAAAATTTCGGCCATACGGTGGGCGTCTCGCACGTTGGCCAGCAAGGGTATTAAAACAGGAGCGCTAGCCTCAAGGATATTCAAAGATGGACCTGTTAAGTCTTCTGAAACTTCATGTGCCATCTCACGAACAGTTGCCTCTAGTTCGCGATGAATTTCATAAAGGGCAAACTCACTGAGCTCAACCAACAATAAAGTTGAAGGCTGCGCTTTTAAAATCTGCCGGCAAAGCTCAGAGCCAATAGAGCCACCAGCTCCCGTCACCATCACTACCTTGCTTGTGATATTTTTGGCAAGCATCAGCGGGTTTGGTACCACTGGTTCACGGCCTAGCAAGTCTTCAATGTTGAGCTCACGCAGGTCAGATACCGTTACCTTGCCACTTGCCAAATCGGCTAGGCCTGGAAGCGTCCTGACTTGTACATGCAAAGGCAATAATTGGTTGATAACTTCGTTTCTTCGCCGCTGCGACACAGATGGAATGGCCAAGAAAATTTGAGTGACTTGCTTGCGTTCAACAATGCGCGCCAATTCATTGGGGCTGTAAATGTTGAGTCCATTCAAGTTGTGACCATGCAATCGATCATCGTCATCTATATAGCCAAGCACCCTGACTTCCGACGCAGGTAATAAACCACCAGCTAACTGCCTACCTGCAGAGCCAGCGCCATAAATAAGCGCTCTAGGCGAACTCGGCAAAAAGCTATTTTTGCCAAAACCGCCTAGCCAATGGCGGACAAAAAGCCGACTTGATACGATCCCTAAGCCAAAAAGTAAGGGCTGCAATAGGCCAATTGAGCGAGGCACTTGGCCTATGCCAATCAGTGTAAAGACGGAAGCGTATAGCAATGCGTAAAAAGCCAAGGCCTTGTTCAAGCTAAAGATAACCTGCAGACCAGCAAACCTAAATATAGCCCGGTACAAGCCCATCGAAATAAAGATAGGCAAAAACAAGACCAAGCCCATTAAAAACATCCACGTGTGTTGGATGCTCCAAGAAACATGAGTTTCTATTTTCAGATTCATGGCTAATTGGACGGCTACGGCGCAAATAGCTACATCGCTAAGAACAGCCACGATTTGCTTGATCAATCTTGGGCATGCCAAGAGTTTAAATCTTAATTTTTTAAGCATTTTTATATTATTTAATTGCCATTTGGCCTTAACCCTAAAATTCAGCGCTGTTGGTGTGTTTAAGTTGCAAAATGTTTCTACTTTAACAACATTATCTGAAAGAGGTTAAGCGTGCCCCAACGGGTATAGATTTTCTAAGCCAATCAATCAAACACTTTGTTAGAGCATCGCAATTTTAGAGTCTGGTCTGTGTGATAACTTTTTATGGTTCTAATTCAAAAATTCCACAATACACATACCATTGTGTGCTCGTGATGTGTGTTGACTCTTGCCTAGAATAAGCTCAAGTTTAGTTAAATGCCATCAAGTAAAGAGATGCAGGGTCAAGACCATGCAAAGTTCCAACTTTCATTTCTGCCAATCATGCTGGTTCAGCCAATGCCCAATTAAAAATTGATGAATAGATAGAACTGAAATAGAACCCAAGAGGGGTCATGTAAATTATGCAGATCCTCAATCAGTGCTTGATACCTTCGCTTTGTATGACTTTTATTAAAGTTAACCAAATGATTCTTATGTCAAACCACAAAGACTGTTGTCTAAGGTACTCGGCGTCAAGGGCCACTTTCTCAGGTACAGGAATTTCGTCACGCCCGTTGACTTGAGCCCAGCCAGTAAGTCCAGGTCGTAATGTTTCAACACCCTGAATAGTTCTAAGTTCAATTAGGTCATCTTGGTTAAAAAGTGCTGGTCTCGGACCAACGAAACTCATATCCCCGGCTAGAATGCTCCAGACCTGTGGCAGTTCATCAAGACTACTCTTTCGCAAAAAAGAGCCTATAGGAGTGAGGTAAGCTTTGGGGTCACTTAAAAGGTGAGTTGCCACTGCTGGAGTACCAACTTGCATGGTTCGAAACTTGGGCATCTTGAAGATTGTGTTATTTCGACCAACGCGATCTGACCAATACAGGGCGGGGCCGCAGGAAGTTAGGCGAACGGCAACTCCAATGAGCATGATCGGAATAATCAACAAGCTACCTGCAAAGATTGCAAGCATAATGTCAAAAGGTCGCTTCATGGTTGTTAACGAAGAAATCTACGGATGACCTCAACAACACGTTTAACATCACCTTCCGACATATTTGAGCCAGAAGGCAAGCACAGGCCTTGCTCAAATAACAGATCAGAAACAGAGGATCCGCTGTGTGCAAAATACCTACAGTCTTTAAAAACCGGTTGAAGGTGCATGGGCTTCCAAATCGGACGTGCTTCAATGAGTTCTGAGGCAAGATGCTGGATTAGCGTATGACGGTTTACACCTTTACGCGGTGTAATGGTGCAGGTTGTCAGCCAGTGAGTTGAGTAACTCCATGTGGGCTCTGGCATCCATGTGATGCAATCAATTTCGGATAACGATTGACGGTAGGTTTGGAAAATCTGTCGACGTGCCTCTACTCTACTACGAAGCACGCTCAACTGTCCACGGCCGACACCTGCCAAAATGTTGCTCATCCGATAATTGAAGCCAATCTCCGAATGCTGATAGTGCGGTGCTGGATCCCTTGCTTGGGTCGATAGGAAGCGGGCCTTATCAATCAGGTCTGGATCGTCTGAAACTAGCATGCCGCCGCCCGAAGTCGTGATTATTTTGTTACCGTTAAACGAGTAGGCGGCGAGCCGACCAAAGGTGCCACTTGCCTTGCCTTTATAAGTTGCACCTAGGCTTTCAGCTGCATCTTCCAGCACGGGCACATTATAGTATTGACATAGCGCCAGTAAAGGGTCCATATCTGCGCTTTGCCCGTAAAGGCAAACGATGATTACTGCCTTGGGCATCCAGCCTTCGCGACTAGCCGTCTCAAATGCCCGCTGTAGAGCATGCGGCGACATATTCCAGCTCTCAAGATCTGAGTCTATAAATACAGGTTCAGCACCTTGATAGACGATTGGGTTGGCGCTCGCTGCGAAAGTCAGCGTTGAGCAGAATACCTTGTCTCCCGCACCAACACCCAACAAACGTAAGCCGAGGTGCAAGGCTGCAGTTCCTGAGGATAGTGCAGCTGCGTGGCGTACCCCTAGCATATCTGCAAGTTCTCGTTCAAAGGCATCAACATTAGGGCCCAATGGGGCGATCCAGTTAGTCTTGAAGGCTTCTTCGACGAACTGCCGCTCAGTTTCGCCCATATGCGGTGTAGACAAGAGAATCTGAGCATCGATTTCTTTGCGATCTAAAACGGCTACTACTTGGCCTTTGGCGCTGATTACTGGAAGGTGGTTGATTCCGTGCCTGTTCATAATATCGAGAGCTTCTCGTCTTGTAGCACCCTCCGCAATTGTATGAGAGGTTATTGGTGCTACAGCATCAAGGCTGTCTTCCAGGGCGGCCCCTTTAAGTAGCAGGCGACGGAGATCACCATCAGTCACTGTACGCTCAAATCGCCCTTCAGCGTCAACCAGAAGTATCAACCCCATTGCCCCTTGATCCATTCGGGTAAGCGCTTCTCGCAGTATGGACTGCCTTCTCACCATCAGCATTTCGATTTTATTCATTGATATTCCTTTTTTGCTGGGCGGGCGGGCAATCCGGTCCAAGTCTGGCCAGCCGGAATGTCTTTCAAGACCACTGCGCCAGCTCCAATCACGACATCATTACCAATCCGTAACCCAGGCAGAATTCTGGCACCAGCACCAACAAGCACTCGTTCTCCAATCTTAACTCCTCCCCCGAGAGAGGCACATGGTGCAATGTGTGCATATGCGCCCACTTGACAATCGTGGTCGACCACAGCACCGTGGTTGACGATCACGCCGATTTGTAATTTAGTGCAAGGGCCGATGACCGCCTGTGCCGCGACCAAGGTAGCCGGACCCAGAGTGGCACTCTGAGCAACATACGCACGGGGATGAATCACTGTGAGCCACCTATCAGTGTGAAGTCCGCTTTGCTCTAGAAGTCGTTGACGAATAGCCGCAGAGCCGATAGCCACATGCACCCAGCCTGTCAGTCCGCTGGCCAGAATGGCTGGCGTCTCAACAGCACATCCCAGTATGGTGTTGCCAAGAAGGGCCTTTAGGTCGTCTCGAACCCGAATGGTATGGGCTGGATAGCCCATTGATTGAAGTGCATCAATCACCACCCGTGCGTGACCACCAGCCCCAAGTACATTTACGATTTCAGTAAACATTGGATTTTATCATGAGTTCAGGGGTGAGATTTAATTCGGCAAGGAGAGCGGCAATCCGAATCGCCGTCTTGCCATCACCATACACATTGGCTGGCTGAAGCTTGCTTTTACTAAAAAGATATTGGAGCGCATGCAGCAATTCATGGCGCTCTAGTGGAGCGTCAACCGTATTGGCATTGCGCTCACGCAAATTTTGCCGACTACCTACGTTCAGCACTGGGGTGCCGAAGGTGGCTGCTTCAATTATTCCCGCACTTGAGTTGCCAATCATCACATCGCATTGCGCCATCCAAGATACGAAATGAGGGCGAGCCAAATGCATGAGTACTCGGACGCCGTCATGGTCGGCCCTTTGTTGCAGTATCTCTCGTATCGGATCGCTTCCAGCGTCGGAGTTGGGCATCAGGGCAACGACTTGGGTACCTTGTTCCCGCAGGCAGTCGAGAATCAAACCAATGCCCTCGGCAGCTTTCTCAGCTTCCTGCAAAACAGGATGGAACACCATCAAGGCCAAGGATCTTAGGGGATCAAGCGCCAGCTCCTGGCAAAGCGTATCTCGTGACAGGGTCGCTAGTTGTGACAAACCATCCAAACCAGGCGCACCAGTGACACAGATAACGTCAGCACGTTCGCCCATACGAATTAGTCGCTCTCTGGATTCAGATGTTGCCACAAAATGGTAGTGAGAAAGTTTGCTAATGGCATGGCGTATGGGTTCATCCACAGTACCCGATCTTTCACCACCATGTATATGAACAACTGGCAAGTTAAGGTGAATAGCAGCTATAGCTCCAGCCAGCATTTCACCTCGATCACCCAACAGCAATACGAGGTCAGGACGGTATGAGTCCCACTCGTCAACAAACGCCATGACCAAGCGTCCGAGGTTTTTAGCCATGTTGGCACCGGTGGCCGGATAAAGCGGAACCGGAAATTCTTTACGAATTGATAGTCCGGCATCACGAATTTCTTGCACCGTGTGGCCATGGGCAGCACTGAGGTGCATGCCGGTGACTATGAGGTCCAAGTCGAGATCGGGGTGCTTTTGGATGGCGTGCAGGGTGCTCTTCATCAGGCCAAAGTCTGCCCGGGTGCCAGTGACGTAACAAATGCGACGGGTCATGCCAGGTCAGACCAATTGAGTGTGGTGCCAGCTGTCATGGTTTTTAGTAGCTGACGCCCGGTGACTCGATCCAATTCGGCTGGCGGAATGCCGGTGCCTGGCCTCAGCAACGCCACATCATCGGCCTGAATGGTAGCTCCAGCCTCGATATCTCGGAGCAAGGTCACACTGCGGCGTACCAAAGCACGGATCGGCAATTCGGTGGCGGTGGGAGCCTTGGTGGCCGATCCTAAACACTGCTCCACGGCGCGAATGCTGCAAACCATTGCCTTGAGCTCATCCGGATTCAGCGAGGCGCTATGGTCAGGGCCAGACATGGTCTTGTCGATGGTGAAGTGCTTCTCAATAACTCTGGCTCCCAACGCCACAGCTGCAATCGAGACAGCACTGCCTAGCGTGTGGTCCGAATATCCGATCGGAACTCCGAACTCGCGGCCGATAGTTTGCATGGCGTTGAGGTTTACATCGCTGAACGCAGCTGGGTAGTTTGATGTGCAATGCAACACCGTGAGCGCATCCACCGAAGGAACGTGCCCTATACCGGCCCAAGTCGCCTTAACTTCCCGAACGGCTTGATCTATTTCCTGCATGTCGGCCATGCCGGTTGAGAGAATCAAGGGGACACCCTTAGCAGCCAGGAATCTTAGGAAGGGCAAATTGGTCAGCTCGCCCGAAGGGACTTTGATACGTCGCATACCTAGATCAAGCAGCATATTGGTTGCGTCCTCATCAAAGGGGGTGGACATGAATTCAATATTATTTAAATTGCACACATGAGCCAACCGCAAGTGGGCTGCATCTGAAAGCTCCAATGCTCGGAGCATGTTGTACTGATCACCGTCACCTGTTTCACGTACCTGGTAGCTTGCTTTGGGCGCACTCTTAGTCACTAACTTGTCAGCAGAAAAGGTCTGAAACTTGACCGCATCAGCACCGCATCTCGCAGCAACCTCCACCAAATGCTTGGCAAGTGCTTCGTCTCCATTGTGATTGACACCGGCCTCGGCAATAATAAATACTCGTTTCACAGCATGTTCTCCAAGAAATGTTATGAGAAGTTGGTTTCAGAGAAAGCACGCTTCATAGCCACCTCCATGCTGAAGGGAGGAGTCCAACCAAGTCGTGATTTAGTTGATGCAATATCTACAGCAAGTGGCACAGACATTTTACGAATCTGCTCGCCTCGTCCAACCAAACTGGCCAACATAAACAACAGATCAGCAGGAAGGGGTATCAGAAATAGATTCAGTCCCATGGCTTTCGACATCTCGCGAACGAACTGGGTAGTGGTGGTCACATGAGCGTCTGAAACTAAGTAAACGCCGCTTGGCGGATTGGAATGATTCGCCATATGGGTTAGCAAGTCGACCACATTGTCCAATGCCACGAAACTACGAGGCGCATGGAGACTCCCTAGGGGTAGGGGCCATCCCTTGGCCACAAGTTTCGAAAGAAGCGCGAAGTTTCCAGGGGCCTCCTGTCCATAGATCATGGGGGGCCTGAGCAACATCACAGTCATACCAGTTTCCTTTTGCAATTGGGACAGTGCCAGCTCTGCTTCCCACTTCGATTGCGAGTAGGGGGTATCCGGTTGGGGCAAGTCAGTAGCTTGAAAGGCTCTATCTCCAGATTGAGCGCCGTTAACACCAATAGAGCTGACGAAAATGAAGCGTCGAACCCCAGCAGAAAATGCAGCGCGGGCCATGTTCAATGTTCCTTCAGTATTGACGCGCCTAAAGGCCGCCAGCTGATCGGTACTTCGGTCTTTAAGCATGTGGGCTCGACCGGCAGCGTGTATTACAATATCTATATTGGCTAATTGTTGCAACGCATCGGAAGCCAAATCAGGTAACGCTGGAGTTACCCAATACTCTATACCTTCTGGCATGCAAGCATCAATGTGCCGAACCATAGCGGTCACAATAAATCCGTTTGCTTTTAGGGAAGTGCAAAGCGCTCTACCAACAAAACCAGAACCACCTGTAACCAAAACATGTTTGCGCATTTGTTAGACCTTTGCAATGACGATGAACTTAAAGGATATTCACAAAACTAGTTATCTCGATCGGGACTAACTTAGCCCAGACATCTAAAGTCATACAACTCTGGTCATCGCTCTGAATTTGTTTCATTGCTTACTGTGCTTTCTGCAAACTTTAATACGAGAGCAACTATGCGTCGCGCTCCACTAATACTTGGATGGTTGTCATCGAAATAATATAGTTCTTGCCCATCTCCTACCCGGCAATTCTCTAGATCGCAAAAGGCAAGTGCTGTCTCAATGTGACGTATACCAGAGTCATTCTTTAAGGCACTTATACGTCGCAGTACATCAGCATTTCTCTCCCGGTAGAACTCCAAACTTGGAGCAGCCATGCGATCAGTGCCATCAACCCCCGCGGCATGCGAGAAAACGTGCCATTCGACATGACGGCCAAGTTCGGGGACTGGGTCAAGCAAATAGACCGTCTTATTGGCAGCCCTCAATAAACGAGCTAACTCAAAAAAACTTTGCCAGTATGCTTCTCGAGCTTCAGCAGGGGCTAGAGTACGCGTAAACTGGGGGATACCCTCAGATACGTTTGGGAAATTGGGTAACTGAGATCCATAAAGATGAAATGGGTGACGATAAAGCACCACAACGTTGCTTATGGCAGAGTCACTGACAATACGCTCAATCGCTGCACGTGTCCAAGAAGCACATCCAGGAACCGAGGATGTTGTGATAAGTGCGGGCATGCAACCACTGGAACTGAGGTGCAGAACACCGCCCTCGCCTCGCTCCTTCAGGCTCTCAGCAAGTGCGTATCCTATCTCGACCGTATGGCTGTCACCAAGAACAGCCCATTGAACTGGCCCATCGAAATATGTGCAGGCCTTAGATGGTGCCAAGTAATCGAGGCCCTCTGTATGGCATTGGTTGCGCTTCGGACTAGGAGCAGCTGTCGCCGCAAGCGCTATCTGCGAATTGGAAAATCGCAATGGAAAGCCGTTTTCTAGATGTCCAATCAGACCTAACGCGCCTAAAACAACCGAACCAAACACAGAATATCGTGCAATGGTATCTCCCCTAAAACGCCCTCGGTCGCGAAACGGCTGCTCTACGAAGCGCCAAGAAGTCCAGCTCAATAGAAATATCAGTACTAACGCGACCCAAATTGTTAGTCCTACAGGTTTGGTGCCATTCCACAACGAGAGAAAGGCAAAAACTGGCTGGTGCCAAAGATAAGCACTATATGAAATGAGCCCCATGCCTACAATAGGTCTCAAGGAAAGCAGCCGCCCTACGACCGTGTTGTCATCAGCGAATGTGATAACTAGCAAGGTCGCAAAAACAGGGAGGACAGCGTTAGCCCCAGGAAATGATGTGCGCTCATCATATGAAGAGATAGCCCAGAGCAGTATGAGTACACCTAACGTTGCCAGAGCCTCGCGCATGAAACGACTTACCTTAACTGGAACATGTTCACTTGGATTTACAAGAGCTAGTAGCCCCCCAGCGAGCAACTCCCACGCGCGGGTGCCGGCGAAGAAAAAGTTAAGCTCAGGATTACGTACTTCCCAGCGCAAACAAAGGGCGAGAGAAAGTAACAACGCTAGAGACATGGCGAAGATAGTCCAGCGTAGTCGAAAACGAATCAGCAGCATCAAGTATAGAGGGAGAATTAAATAAAATTGCTCCTCAACTGATAAGCTCCACATGTGTAACAGTGGTAGCTCTGAAGCTGATGGGCTGAAATAGCCAGTCTTCAATAAAAAGTATTGATTGGAGAGGAAAAAGATAACAGAAACGGCCGACTGGGAGAGCGCTTTAAGTTGGCCAGGACTAAGAATAATCCAACCTACTACCAAGGTTGTCGACAACATCATGAAAAGCGCTGGCAAGATCCGCCTTGCTCGCCGCTCATAAAAACGTAGTAACGAAAACTCTCCGACTAAAAGTTCGCTTTGGATGATGCCTGTGATTAAGTAGCCACTGATCACGAAAAAAATGTCGACCCCAACAAATCCCCCACTCATCCAAGGCATACCTGCGTGGAACAATATGACCGACAGAACGGCGATACATCTCAAGCCATCTATTTCGGCACGATATCTAGGATTGGTCATGATGTTAAAGGCAAAACAGTTTTGCCCTTCTGTCGCCCGAGAGTAAAGAAGGCAAACAGCAACCAAGCATGAGTGACTAAACCATTTGTAAAGCCCAGCGGCGTATTAATGATACTAAACATAATGCCAATGCTAACAAAGGGCCCTATAAGCAACCAGTCCGTTCGGCTCTGTAAGACTATACGCCGGTAACAAAGCGCAGACATTGCACCCCAAATAGCACATGGCACGAGGGAAGCAAAACCGAAGTCGACATACAATGAACCCCATGCAGAGGGCAGAAAACCATAGGTGCCCAAAGTGAGTAGACTGTCAAAGCCCTCTGCCACCCGCAGCGGATCAAGCCTTCGCATCAATGCTGACATAAGATCGAGACCGTAGATGCCCATCTGCAGAGGCCCTTCATAGGCAGAGAACAAATAATTACTCATTACGAGGCCTTGCACCAAGTACCAAGCAAAGATGAAGATCAGGTATGTAAAATCTTCCCCAAAAATAGCAAAGATTATTCCTGACATTGGCCCACGAAAGCCAACACCCCACCTCTCTTCCGCCACGACAAACATCTCCATTGAACCACCTGCAACTGCTGCACGAATCATAAAAACTGTAGCAAAGTAGTAAAACATGGTGGCTAGAACCACGAACCAGACCAACCTAACGAGCCATTTACTTCTATTGGAAGCCTTAGTTTGTTGCTGATTGAGATACCCTAACTTCTTCCGTTCCTTGAAGGCGATCCACGCAACGATGGCTGCATAGAAAATGGTTACCCGTCCACCCATTCCGACTGTGGCTAGCACAATCGGCAGAAACCCAAACACAAGCAACTTCCAAGCCACCGCCTGGCGTGCATAAAGGGCATGAACGGCAATGTAGACGTAACCTGCCGGGTAAAACAAGAAGGCCAACTGAAACCAAACTGAACTGTTCGATACTTCGCCCTTTAACAAAGCGTCCGCGGTATCAGAGCGCAACTCGTATGCGAGTGCTAGATCAAACAGACTCTTATCCTTAACGTCAAGGATAAAGAAAACACTGGCGAGTACGGAAGCTACTTTCAGCCAAAGTTCAGCCTTTTTTGCGTTGATACGAATTAGTGGTTTCACAAGGTGGGATGGGCGGCCCGTTGGAACCATCAAAGTCCCAGCCATGAAGGATGCTATGAAGACTGCTAACAATATGGCACCTTGTATGGTCAGTTGCCGCTCTAGCAATTGATAAGGCAAGATTCCGTAAGCGAAGATGCACAGGCCCCAAACGCCGAGCATAGTTGTTGCCGGGTGTCGGTTCATACACTGCGGTCAGTAACTGGTAATTAACCTAAAACGCAAGTTATTACTCTACGCTCGCCACTTAGCACCATGCCACCACGGTGAACACCCTTGGTATCGAACATCACAATCGAGCCTTTTTTGCCGTTGATGGCCCATAGCCCAGCTTGGATAGCATTAGCCAGAGAAGTGTCGTCAAGGACGTCGTTGCCAAATGCCCCCTTTTGGCGCCAAGCAGCAGGAAGAGCTGCAAAAGAACGACGGTTCTCAAGACCAGTTCCCGACAAGCCGTTAGAGTCATTGGCTTCTGATGCATGATCATCGGCAAGGGGTAGTAGCATCCTGTGGGAACCGATGATGTAACTGAAGGGTCCATTGTCAGGGCCTACATCAGACATATAGATTATGACTTTGATATCACCACCACTCGCGTCTCGGTGGAAGTAGGCACAAGAAGGGGTTGGCAGTTCAAGATCAGGAAAAATGCGACGCCAAAAATCGTCCGTGGGGTCGTTAATCTGCGGGTTGACGTCAACCAATTTAGCTTTTCTACCGAGGTAGGC
>Ga0315899_10006774_pt1 | contig 12344 bp, 8 predicted proteins | sample LakEriMetagenome_2_FD_203518 | JGI IMG/M metagenome (GOLD analysis project Ga0315899, IMG submission 203518) | Freshwater fungal communities from buoy surface, Lake Erie, Ohio, United States - Buoy 4 MA112 | ecosystem: Environmental > Aquatic > Freshwater > Lake | place: USA: Lake Erie, Ohio... | reverse complement strand
CCAACCATGCCCCTGGCAGCTGAAAATCCGGTCAAACGCGCTGTAGACGGCGTTGTACTCATGGGGCCAGAGTACGGTCTCTTCCAGTGGATCCATCCAGGGATGCATCGCGGTTGGCATAAGCCGCCCATTGTGCTGCGCCAGCCGCCGGTTGATCTCTCGCACCTCGGCTTGAAGCTGGCTTTCCAGTCCCACCAGGGTGGGCACCGGCTGGGACACCTTCAACTCAATCACATGGGCTACGAGTTCATTCGACCAGTCGACGGCGCCCCGTTCGACCTCCCCCGTGACAATGCCGTCGGCGCTGCACAAGACCGTATCTGCGGCGGGGAGAATATCGAGCGATTCGGCATCGACCACCATGTATTCGAGCTCGACGCCAAATGCCGAGAACAGACTCCGCCGACTCTCCATGAAACCACACCCTCCTGAGGATGACCGGGAACCCAGCAATGGTCCGGGATTGTTGCAAACGGCGAAAGTTTGTTGAATACGGATCTGACGACGGATCTTGACCTACCCCACCCCGCGAATGGACAGCGACAACACTTCCCGGCGACCGGCTGAGCCGACCCAATTCTCCGCGAACGGAGGGGGGAGCTTCGAGAGCCCGCCCTGGACCGGTCAGCCGACTGGTTCCGGGGTGTCCGCCCCACAGACGCCAGATCCGGGCCGATCCTGGACTCCCGTCGGAGAGCCGTACATTCTTGCATTGGAGCCACGCCGGCCTCAGCAGGCACCAGGCATTACCCCACCGACTCCGCCGGCATCTCCCAACACTCCCAGGCCGCATACACCCGCGTTGTTGCGTCCTGTAGTTGAGCTGGGAGTGGCGTTGTTGATCCTGGTGCTGCTGTTCCGCTCTTTCCTTGCGGGGGGCTATATGATCGAGACTGGGTCGATGGCTCCCTGTCTGTTGGGCTACCACCGGCAGGCCGTTTGTCCCGCCTGTCAGCACTCATTCCCGATTGATGGGACCCAGGGAGCGGGGAACGCCACTTGCCCCAACTGCGGCACGGGGGAGATTGCAACCGAGGATTTGCTGCTGAATGACGGAGACCATCTGCTGGTTTCGCGTCCGAGCTATGACTTTCAGCCCCCTCGCCGGTGGGAGGTGATTGTGTTTGGCAACCCCGCCAAACCGAGACAGGCTTACGTCAAACGGTTGGTGGGTTTGCCGGGAGAGACCGTCCACATCTGGAAGGGGGATCTGCTGGTCGATGGCGAAATCCAGACCAAATTGTTCGACACGCAGCGCAGCATGAGGGTGCTGGTCCATGACCAGAACAGCCTCCCGGACGAAGGTGATGAAGGGTGGCTCCCCCGCTGGGTGATCGAGACCCCGCGGTCGGGCTGGGCCTGGCGGGGACGATCATTTGTCTTCGCCCCCAAAGTCCAGCCCACTTCCAGCCCGGAAGAAATCGAGCCCCCACTGGAATGGGTCTCGTACCGCCACTGGATCCGGGAAGGAGGAAGTCACCAGACCAGTGTCACCCTCGTCGACTGGCCCGCCCCACTCCCCCCGAGTGCTCTGTTCGAAACCAACCTGCGGTATCAGTCAGAAAACCGTGTCTTGATCGCCCAAGGGGCGTTGTCTCCCGAATTGCGTGAGCGTCTGTCGCGCGAGGCGGGCAGTGTCCACTTCCGTCACTCGCTGGACTCGCTGTTTGAAGCCTCCCACGTCTCTCCCATCCGGGATGTTTGTGGTTACAACCATCCACTGGACCGTCAGGAAGTCTACGAGGTGCGAGACCTCATGATTTCCGCCTGGGTGACCCTGCGGGGAGAGTCGGGGGTTTTCGCCATGTCCTTGACCGACGGAGTGCTGGAGATTCGTTGTGAATTCGACACGGCCCGTCAAGAAGTTCGGATGATCGACGAATCGAGTGGCAGAGTGGTGCAGTCGGCCCCGCTTCCGGACCAATTGGCGTCGGGAGCGGAGGTTGATTTTTCGCTCTGGGATCGACAGGCCCTGCTGGCGATCGACGGGAAAGTCCTGTTTCCGCCCCACGTGGATCCGCGACCAGCAGAGGCCGGCCGCACCCCCTGGCACCCAGCACGCCTGGGGGCCCGTCGCCTGAGGGCCCAGGTACAGAACCTGCGCTTGTACCGGGATGTTTACTACACCGAGAACGTGGGGGAACGGGGAGTGACCCGGCCATTGACTTTGGGACCTGACGAGTTTTTTGTCTTGGGCGACAACAGTTCCGTATCGCGAGACAGCCGGTGTTGGACCGACGGGTTGGTGCTGCACCGCGACCTGCTGTTGGGCAAGCCACTGGTGGTGCACCTGCCATCCCGGCGGCAAAGGATCCAGCTGGGAGGATGGCAGACCGAGATCCGCATTCCCGATCCCTCCCGCATCCGCTACATTCACTGAACATCCAGAGACTTCTCACACCGCTGCAGCGCCCCCATGCCCGCCAAACCCACTCGCACACCAATCTCCGGTGGGACAGCAGTCCCCTCGCCAGGCCTCGGTGCTGCTTCTCCCGGGCCGAATCCCCCCGGGCCGCGTCCCCAGGGGCCGAATCCCCAGGGGCCGAATCCTTCTGGGCCCGTTCCCTCAGGGGCTGTTTCCGTCCCTGCAGTGCGCGAGGAAAACTGGCGGGAAACGGCCGAATCGGTGGTGATTGCGTTCATTCTGGCCTTTTTGTTCCGCACCTTCGAGGCCGAGGCATTTGTGATCCCGACTGGATCGATGGCTCCCACGCTCTATGGTGCTCATCGGGACATCACCTGTGAACAATGCGGGCATCGATTCGCCGTCGGTGCCAGCACTCCCCCCGCCCACGACTCGGAACTGCGCAACGGCTGGATCGATCATGATCGTCGCATGCATTCCGCCGTCTGCCCAAACGCCGCCTGTCAATTCGCGAACAATGTTCTGGACCGCGAGATCTTCGCCGGCGACCGGATTCTGGTCAACAAATTCCCCTACGATCATCGGGAACCAAGCCGGTGGGATGTCGTGGTCTTTAAATGTCCGGAGACCGCCAAGACCAATTACATCAAGCGGTTGGTGGGACTTCCCGGAGAGGAAATCCAGATCCGTCGTGGGGATGTCTGGTATCGACGTCTCGATACCGATTCCCCCTGGCAAATCGCGCGCAAGCCGATCGAAAAGCAAAACCAGATCCAGATTCTGGTGCACGATAACGATCACCCGGCCCGGGCCCTGCTGCAGAGGGGCTGGCCGGAAAGCTGGGGTGGTCTGCCCGGGACTCAGTGGGAGGAGGACGCCATCCGGCGTTCGTTCCGAATTGATCCAACGGGGGAGGGACGGCAGCGACTGCAATGGCTGCGATACTCGCACTATCTTCCCCGGCCGCAAGACTGGATGGCTTCCGACGGCGGTCCGTTGCCCCAACAACCCCAGCCCCAACTGATCCACGATGTCTATGGCTACAACATGCGGATCACCAGTGATCAAGCCGAGGCATCGCAGCGCCGACGGGAACCGTTGTCGTTGGGCTTCCGCGAGCTGGCATCGAATTGGGTCAGTGATCTCAGTCTGAGTTGTGAGTTGCATCCGGAGGGAGATGAGGGGGAGATTCTGCTGGAGATTGTGGAAGGACAGCGGCGGTACCGCTGCCGATTTAACCTGGGAACGGGGCGGGGTCAGCTCGAACATCCCTCGGAGATGTCACCCACCGGAGATGAGAGCGACCTGGTCCTGGTGGGGGCTCCCTTCGAAAGTGGTTTGTCGGTGGGCCGCCCCCATTCCGTGCAATTCACCAACTTCGACAATCGCCTGGTGGTGCTGGTGGATGGCAGTGTGAAACAGAGCGTGGACCTCGACTTGACCCCGGAGGCTCCGCATCCTGCTCTGTCCCCCGACGATCTGCGGGACGGCCTGCTGGACCGGAGTCCCGTGGGAATCGGTTCCCAGGGAGCGGCCCTGAGAGTTGCGCAACTCAGGATCCATCGCGACATTTATTACACAGAAGACAACGCCCAGGGGCGCGCCGACCCCCTGTTCCGCCTGGTTGATTCAGAGGACAATAGCCGGGATGAGTTCCTGATGCTCGGAGACAACAGTCCCCGCAGTCACGACAGTCGGCTGTGGAGAGATTCGCATGCCGTCCCCCGGCAGCTGCTGATTGGCAAGGCGTTCTGCATTTACTGGCCACATGCCATGCCATTCCTGAATGGCGGACGTGGGTTCCCGGTGTCGTCCTATCGGGAACAGGGAGACGCCAAAGCCGCCACCATTCCCCGGTTCAGCCTGCCATTCCTTCCCCAGCTCGGCCGCATGAAGCGGATCTGGTGAAGTGCGGTGGGCCGGATCCGCGTTCCCGGCCCCTGATCTCTGGTCGACACCCGTGTTTCAAGGAGGAAACCACCATGCCCCCCCGACTCCAGTGCATCGGCCTCAAGAAAGTCTACAACGGCCGTACCGTTGTGAATGACGTGAGTTTTGAGGTTGAGCCCGGCGAGATCGTGGGGCTGTTGGGGCCGAATGGCGCGGGCAAAACCACTTCATTCCGAATGACCTGCGGCATCGTTGAACCGACGGCAGGGACGGTGTTACTGGACGGGGTGGAGGTCACGACATGGCCCATGTATCGCCGTGCCCGGCAGGGGATGGGTTATCTGGCACAGGAATCCAGTGTGTTCACCCGACTGACCGTCGAGCAGAACATTCTGGCGATTCTGGAGCTGCTGCATGTGGGTCGCGCCGATCGCAGAAAGATCACCGCCGGGCTGTTGGAACAATTTGGCCTCACGAAACTGACTCATTCGATGGCGTCTGTGCTGTCTGGAGGCGAGCGGCGCCGACTCGAGATCGCCCGGTGCCTCGCCAGCAACCCCGCCCTGATCCTGCTGGATGAGCCTTTCACAGGAATTGATCCGGTGACGATCCAGGGAATCCAGGGGATCATCCGACAACTGCGCGACAGTGGAATCGCGATCCTGTTGACCGACCACCGGGAAATGGAAACGCTCACGATCACCGACCGCAACTACATCATTTGCGAGGGCCGGGTGTTGGTCTCCGGGGATTCAGAAACGGTACTTGCCAACCCCGAGGCTCAGGCGAAATACTTCGGCAAGCGCTCGTATCACGATAGTGGGATGTTTCATCCCGCTGCTCGGGGCCCTCATGCCAGCCCGCCAGCCACCCCACACAACTCTATGTCCGACATAAGGTTAAGATAATCTCCCAACGTTGGGTGTAACCCCAACCGACCAGCGGAGTGGGATCTTGCTTGGGAATTCCTGGCATGTCCCGCTCTATCGGTCGGTCAGGGAAATGCAGACCGGGGGATTGACCCTTGCGAGAATCGGGGCGTAGAATTCATCGGTTTGCGTAAGACGAAGAGGCTTCAACGCTTGCGACCACACATCCGGGTGATTGGCAACTCCAGATCGATTGCCGGAAGGACTGCAGACCTCCCTGCTCTTCTCAGTCATTTCGTTCCTCAGATCGCGATTCATCTCGACAGGTCCATCTGGCCCAGGGCAAGACGGACCCGAAACTCCGCAAAAACAGAGAGTCTTTGAGAGGACAGCACCGATGTTGGTTCTATCGCGCAAGAAAAACGAAAGCATCGTTATTGATGGGAAGATCGTGGTGACGGTCGTGGAAATCAAGGGCGACAAGGTTCGCTTGGGTATTGCCGCTCCCCCCGAGGTCCCAGTCCATCGGAGTGAGGTGTTCGAGGCCATTCGTCAGGAGCAATCGGCCGCCCCCCCGGTTTCCAGCGAGCCCCCTCAGCCGTTTTGATCGTCCCTTCGATCGCGGTTCGACAGACCATGATCGAACAAACGGGCGGATCCGGACCCCGTTGCTATCCGATTGGGTGACCAGCGCCGCCCTTTCTGGTTTCGATCCGACGGCCAATCCGATTTGCAATGACGCCTGAAACATATCGCGGGGAATCTGTATTCTTCAGGAGTTTTCCGATTCTCCCCGGTTGGAGAAGTGCGGAGAGAAGGCGCAGCCACAACCATCGGCGACCCGTATCCCCTGCTGAATTCGGGAAAGCATCTCCCGGCGTTCTCATCGGAGAGCGGGGGCGCTATACTTCGGGACTCTGCTCACTCGCGATGGACGCGCGGTGAGGGGCAGCCCCGGCCGTGATCAACGTCCGGTAAACGACCAGGATTTTCGGACCGGCTCATCGATGACGTTGGCGCAAGTCTACGAAGGACAATTTCGGGGCGATATTCGTCTCCGTGGTCATGACTTCTTCAAGACCGATCGGGTCTCACTCACGAGAGTTGAACCCGATCAGATTCACGCCGTCGTGCAGGACGGCGGAGAGTTCCAGACGCATTTGCAACGACAGGGGGGCGAACTCAAGTTCAGCTGCAGTTGCTGGCCCCCTGCCCGCCCCAATCCGGCCTGTAAACACCTGTGGGCCACAATCCTGAAGGTTGATGCCGCAGGACTGGTGTCCGGAGCCGTCAAGTCGGGGGCGATTCCCCCGTTCTCGGTCGAACCAATCAGCGCTCGGCCAGTGGAGGATTACTGGGATGCCGAAACGGGTCGGGATGTTTTCATTCCCGTACCAAGCACGCCCCGTGTGGCAGTCGATCCCGTGGCGTTTCAGCCTCTCAAGCCGTGGCAGCAAAAACTGCAGAATCTGAGTGAAAGACTGCACTCTTCATTGAGCGCCGGCGACAGTGCGGCCCGCGAACGGGAGATCTTCTACGAGATTGATGAAGCCGCGAGTCGCGAGCGTCGTCAATTGGTGCTGCAGGTGGTTCAGCGTCAACGCCGCTCAAATGGTCAGTGGGGAAAACTCAAGCCTCTTAAACTGCGAGCTGACCGGCTGGAAGAGATTGAGGACGAGCAGGACCGCAGGATTGTCTCACAGCTGGTCGGGGTGACTCCCGACCGCGTGCAATGGCAGGCCCTGCCCACCGAGACCGGGGCGATCCAACGGTTCTATCTCGCCCCCGATCTGGCCCTGCAGGTGGTGCCGGCGCTCTGCCAGACCTCACGACTGCAGTTTGTCGATCGGCACGGGGATCGGCGATCTCCTCTGGAATGGGACAGCCAGACTCCCTGGGAACTGGGGGTGGATGTTGTTCCCGATGACAGTGATACCCATTGGCAGGTGGTAGGCCGACTGCATCGCGATGGACAGGCTCGACCTCTGGTCGACGCCCGACTGCTGATCCCGGGAGGGCTTGTTTTCTTCGAAGACTCGGTGGCAGCGTTCCGGGATTTCGGCACATTTGGGTGGACCGAGGTACTGCGCGGCGACCGTCCCCTGACTGTTCCTCACGAAGATGGCGAGGCCCTGGTCGATCGGCTGCTCGACATGCCGCAACTCCCACGGCTCACACTCCCGACCGAACTGCGACTGAATGAGGTTGTCGTGGAACCTCGGCCGCACTTGACCCTGTTTACCCCCCGGGGGGTGCGCTGGCAGCATGAACGCCTGACTGGAGAGGTGGAATTCGAATACGACGGTGCCCGGGTGCGTGGGTCCAGTCCCCAGGGGGCCATCGTGCAGCGTGAGCAGGGACGCTGCCTTGGCCGCGACCGAGGGCGCGAGGAGGTTTTCTGGAGGGCTTTGGAGGGATTCGGTGCGCGGCGGCTCCAGCACAGCTTTCCCGGGCGCAACGACGTCGAAATTCCGGCACGGTCGCTGGCCTCCGTAGTTCGTGGACTGATCAAAGAGGGCTGGCAGATCCACGCCGATGGACGTCAGGTCCACCAACCAGGTCCTTTGAGTTTCGAGATTAAGACCGGAATCGACTGGTTCGAACTCTCGGCCAGCGTGGCTTTCGAGGGACGCCACGTGTCATTTCCCGAACTTTTGTCGGCCCTGGCACGAGGAGATTGCACAGTCCGTCTCGACGATGGTTCTCTGGGTGTGATTCCGGAAGAATGGATGAAGCAGTTCGGCCTGCTGGCCAGCCTGGGGATTTCCGACGGTGAGACCGTACGGTTTTCGAAATCGCAGGTGGGGCTGTTGGATGCACTTTTGGCTGCCGAGAGATCGGTCTCTTTCGATGAGCAATTCGACCAGTTAAGAACCCGGGTGGCGCAATTTTCGGGGATCGAGCCGGGAGATCCTCCCCAGGGGTTTGATGGGGAACTACGCCCCTACCAGGCGGCGGGTGTGTCATGGCTGCGATTTCTCGATGAGTTCGGTTTCGGCGGCTGCCTGGCTGACGACATGGGCCTTGGGAAAACCATCCAGTTACTGGCCTTTCTTGAAGATCGGCGTCAGCGGGGGATCGCAACGGGTCCCACCCTGGTCGTCGTACCCCGCTCCCTGATCTTCAACTGGCACCAGGAGGCAACCCGGTTCACCCCGGGGCTGAATGTACTCGAATACACCGGAATCCAGCGGGGCCAGCTGCGCCGCAAGCTGGCCCGCGCCGACCTGATCCTGACAACCTATGGCACCATCCGGCGGGACATACTGCAGCTCAAAGAGGTCGCATTCGACTACGTCGTTCTTGACGAGGCGCAGGCGATCAAGAATCCTGCCTCGCAGGTCGCCAAGGCCACCCGGCTGATTCAGGGCCGTCACCGCATCGCCCTCTCGGGAACCCCCATCGAGAACCATCTCCGCGACCTATGGTCGATCTTCGAGTTTCTCAATCCCGGAATGCTTGGGCGGGCGTCGGTCTTCAAGCTGCACACCACAGATTCCAACGATGAGGAATCCCGGAAGCTGCTCTCGCACGCTCTGCGGCCTTTCATTTTGCGGCGGACGAAGCGGGAGGTGGCCAAAGAGCTCCCCGAGAAGCTCGAACAAACCATTTACTGTCACATGCCAAAGCAACAGCTGCAGCTCTACCAGGAACTGCGCGACCATTACCGGGAGAGTCTCCTGGGACGGGTCCGCACCCAAGGCCTGGGCAAGTCAAAGATCCATGTGCTCGAGGCACTGCTGCGGCTGCGGCAGGCGGCCTGTCATCCAGCCTTGCTGGACGACAAGCATGCGGAGGAGCCGACCGCCAAGCTCGAGGCTCTCGGCCTGCACCTCGCCGATCTGTTGGCCGAGGGACACAAGGCACTGGTCTTCTCGCAATTTACCAGCTTCCTGGCGATCGTCCAAAAGTTCCTCGAAGAGCGGGGAATGACGTACGAGTACCTCGATGGACAGACCCGCAACCGCCGCGAACGGATTGAAAGGTTCCAGAACGATCCGTCGTGCGGCATCTTCCTGATCAGCCTCAAGGCGGGGGGCCTGGGGCTCAATCTAACTTCCGCCGACTATGTCTTTCTGCTCGATCCTTGGTGGAATCCGGCGGTTGAGATGCAGGCGATCGACCGCGCCCACCGGATTGGTCAGACACGCACTGTCTTTGCATACCGTCTGATTTGCAAGGATACCGTGGAGGAGAAGATTGCCGAATTGCAGACGCGGAAGAAAGAGCTTGCCGACGCGATTCTGCAGGCCGACAACAACCTGCTCTCCGACCTGACCGCCGACGACCTCGAATTGTTGCTCTCCTGATCGCCGCATTACGGAGGACCCGCGGAGTTTTCAGCCATGGTTCAATTGAGTGTCAACGTCAACAAGGTGGCCACCCTGCGGAATTCCCGCGGCGCAGATCAACCCAATCTGTGCGAGGCAGTACGGGTGTGTGTCGAAGCGGGAGCCCCAAGCATTACGGTCCACCCCCGGGCCGATGACCGTCACATCACCCGCCGCGATGTGCGAAACATCTCGGCCCACTTGCACTCGCTCAATCCAGCAGTCGAATTCAACATCGAGGGAGATCCACGCCCCGATTTTCTCGATCTCGTTGAGGAGGTCCATCCGACCCAATGTACTCTGGTCCCGGTCATTCCCGGCGAGATCACCAGCCAGGCAGGTTGGACACGCGCCAAGACGCCACCCGAATTCAACCGGATCGTCTCCCGCTTGCGGGCCGCTGGAATTCGCGTGAGCCTGTTTGTTGATCCCGAGCCGGCGGCAATTGATTGGGCGGCAGACCTCGGGGCCGATCGGGTTGAGCTCTACACCGAACCATTCGCGCGGGCCTTCGAACAAGGGCGCCGGCCTGCCGAACTCTCTTTTGAGCGGTATGCCCGCGCCGCCCTCCGCGCCCATGATCGCGGTCTCGGAGTGAATGCCGGACACGATCTGGACCTGCACAATCTTCCGCTGTTTGCCACCCTGCCCCATTTGGCCGAGGTCTCCATTGGGCACGCCCTGATCAGCCGGGCCCTGTTCGTGGGATTGGAGCGTGTCGTCGCGGAATACCTGGCAATCTGCGAATTCCGGTCGCCGGTGGGCTGAGCCCCCTTCAGGCTGGAGGTGGACTATCGCGCCGGCGGATCCCACCACCAGTTGTCTGTAATTCCAAGTTCCTTGGGAAGTTGGGGGATCGAAAATTGCGTCGTCTCTTCGCGAGCCGCCTTCAGCACCGCGGGGAGATCGACCTGCACGCCGCCGGCCACCTGCACCACGATCTGCCGCTGGTTGTACACCCGGTGCGCCACCACGGATTCGACCTCCTTGGGAACGGGCAGAACCTCAAGTGGATAAACTCCCGGTCGCCGCAGCAGCCCACCGTCCCACTGGCACCGCCTCCACCAGTCCTCGGTTTGCATCACAGTCGTCGCCAATGCCATATCAAAGACATTCCGCAGATCGCCGAAGACCACGTCGCGTTTGGCCAGTTCGTCGAAATGGCGGGTCAGGTTCTCCGCAAACTCCTGATTGATGGGCTCGGCCACCCCAGTGGGAATTCTCTGACCGCGAGCCGCGATGAACTGGTTCTCGGACTGGGCGAGCACCGCGGGTCCCCGCCATTGGAAGACCGTGCGGTCCGGATTGCGGATGATCTGTCGGTCACCCATGGTGAGCCACCATCGCAGTGCCTCCAAAGGAGGCCCCCCATCGAGACGTGCCCGTCTCAGCAACGCGAAATAGTCGGGGATTTTGGCACCTCCATCCACCTGTCCAACTCCGATCAACTTCATCCGATAGTCGGCGGCCACCAACACCTGGGCGACACGACTATCCGGAGGGATTCCTTGAATCACCACATCCTGGCGTCCCAGTCGCCGCTGCAGTTCCCGCAACCATCGCCGAAGCTGACCGGGCGCGAGGGGCCCTCCCCGGTTCGATTGCTCAACGAAATCGCGCAACTCGGCCAGGTTCGAGTCACGGGTGTTGATCGAACAGCCGAAGACTCCCGGGCGATGGTCAACTCGTGCCGACTGCAGCAGCAGTATCAGGTCATCCAGCAGCAAGATTGGTGACTGTTGCGTTGTCGAGACTGCGCGGCCATCGGAGTTGTATTTCCAACCCGAGGCGGGCCCCAGTAGCAGGATGTCGCTATCGTCTGGCTGCAACACGACTGCGTCCAGGCGGGTTATTCCTGCGAGGTTGCGCATCACATCCGTCGGAAGCAGGCCATTCTGGAGGCGGGTCGCGAGCGACTGTTCCAGTCGCCGCAGAGAGATCACCCGCAGACCGGTTGCCTGGGCGACCTCTTCGAGAGGAAGAACATGGGCTGGCTGTAGCAAATCCTGCAAAGGAAATTCCGCAATTCGCTCAGTAGCGTTTTGCACCAGACCGCGGGGGTCAACGTACACCCCCGAAACGAAGGGCCGCACACTGCCGACTCCCCCCAGCGTCTCCCAGGAAGAGGGGGACACGGTGCTGGTGATGAGGTCGATCAACTCGGTAAAGTCGGCGACACTGGCCCCACCCTGCGTTCCAGGTTGGCTGCCGCCCCCCCCACCCGACCGGGGTTTTTCAGGAGGGTGGCGCACACCCAGTTCGCGTTCCCGGTTCCGCTCGATATGATCGGGAATGTACCGCAGCGTGCGATCGGCCGCATCCACTTGACCGCGGGCCCGCTGGTGTGCGGCAATGCGGCGCAGCGCCGTGGTGGCCTCTCGTGGATCGGGGAGCCGCCGTGCCTGTTCGACTGCGGGCGCGACCCGTCCACCCGCAAGCCACAGTTCGAGCCAATCGGCCCGCGCCGGTGAATCCTGGAGCAGGCCTCCCAGAGATCCGAGGCACATTCCGAGGCCCACCGCGAAGACACGGTACCACGCGGGACGGTACGGCGGATCTTTCCACCGGGGAATCGACGGAATCAGATTCGCAGTGGACATGCGGAACAGAACCAGGGAAGGGGACTGGGGGAAAGCAGAAACCTGATTGTGACACAAGAGATCCGCCAGGTCAAAAACTGGAATAATTCGCAGAAAAATCGCCAAAGAAAACTGTTTGAAATCATTGACAATCGCTGGCGCAGCCGATTTACTCTCCCCCAGACGCCCCGCAAAGGGCCAGAAAACAGGCACACAGGCTCACATTCAGGAGGTGAAAGATGGCCGCCGCCAAGCCCAAGTCAATCAGCAAGTCCGAATTTCTGAAGAGCATCTCGGAATCGACCGAGGT
>Ga0315899_10006773_pt1 | contig 12345 bp, 9 predicted proteins | sample LakEriMetagenome_2_FD_203518 | JGI IMG/M metagenome (GOLD analysis project Ga0315899, IMG submission 203518) | Freshwater fungal communities from buoy surface, Lake Erie, Ohio, United States - Buoy 4 MA112 | ecosystem: Environmental > Aquatic > Freshwater > Lake | place: USA: Lake Erie, Ohio... | reverse complement strand
TCGTTGCCTCGTCCACTACAAATTCAGGACTCGTTGCCTCGTCCACTACGAAACCGGACACCAAAAATCCCGAAGACAAGCTAGCGATCCGCTTATTGCCCCGTTTACAATTTACGGCATGAACGGCCAGCCCATCATCAGACCCGCAAGCCCATCTCGCAATTCGATTCATCATGCGATTCTATCGAATCGTTAACGTCCTCATTTACAGCGTCCACATTAGCTTTTTTAGAAACCATGCTCGCTAAAGATGCCACCAAATAGACCCCAGAAGCCGGACGGAGACGGGGGCGTTCGGGCTAGATGTAAAGCAATTGTTATTCAAATAATCTTGCATGTCTCCATACTAGCACACAGGACGAGGTCTCTAGAAATCGCTACGGTAAACGCTGGAGAAACGGGTCGGAAAATCCAAATGCTCTTGATCCTTGGTGGTCCTTTATGGCTGGAAATGCTTGTTGATAATAGGTATTAATTTCTTACGTTACTAAGTTTCCACGAACCCGATAGATTTGACGATGATGCAAAAAATGTCCGGTAGAAATCTGAAAGCTATTCGAAGTTTTCGACGCTCACTCGTTGACTTAGCGAAGACTCAATCCTTCAAGGATGCAACAGCTGCGAAACAGTTCGACATGCTCAATAAGATGGCATTTACCGAGATTGAACTTGATGACCCACCAGAGGTGCAAATTGCAAAAGAGCAATTTCTATTGGAGTTTCAGTGGGTTTGCATCTCACAGTTTGGTAACGAACTTAAACTCCTGAAGGCGATCATTAGTAGATTGGATAAGATTGGATACCCATGCCCAACTCGATGGGGGGTTTTGCGATTGGATTTAGCTGATATCCTTGACAACCGAGGTAGACATGATGAAGCAATAAAACTTCGGGAGCTTGTCAGGGGCGAATATCACACTCTAGGTGAATTGGTAGAAGGTTTAGTCCTAGTTCGACTATCTTAGATTTCTCTTCAATTCAAAATCTTCGGCGGTACGCAAATCAAACCATTCAACTAGAAAACAGAAATTTAGTTCTACCTACGAATGGCACTGTAAATGACGATCATTACTCAGTTCACAGAATATGAGATGGACCTAGTTCGGTATTATCCCCGACCAACGCTCACAGGTGGCTGATTGAACTTGCTGTGTTGATTCGCCGTTTCCCCATTCTTTTCCCTATCGGTTCTCCAAAGGTGTTTTGGATTTCCTATTGTCCCGATCGTTGCTCAAGCGAGTCATTAGATACCGATTTCGAGCACATTGTTGCACCGAATTCAGTCATTGGAATAGTGCTTTTTGGCTTTCGGAGAATACGATCCACGCGGTCGCATGGGGAATGCAACTTTCATTAAACTGCGGGCATTGGTTATTGCGTTGCAATGCACTTAATTAAAACCGCGTGCTGGCGCACGGCGTGTCAACCGTGTGCTAGCGCACGTCTTGATGGCAGCGGTAGTTGGACCATCGATAGCTCAAAGCTACTCACACGAGTGACTGCGAACGATGCCAACCAATCGTCGAAGCTTTCGTCTTCCGGAAGCTTTCGTAGGCCGTAACAAGTCGCAACGCGACGCAGTTACGGCACAGCACGCCGGGGCTAATACGACTTGTCGGTTTAGGGCTGAGTCACAGTAAACCCCTGCCGTAACTGCGCAAAGCCTTGTTACGGCCTACTGTCACTACGATACTGCTGCAAATCCAATCTGTGGCCAGATCGCCTATATCGATACCTTGCAACAAAGCTCACAAAAAATCGCTTATGCAATCATTTTGCAAATTCTTACCAACCCCGGATTGACTTTGCTTCGCTTTTGCAATTAAATTGCATTAAGGACTTTCAAGTCCTCGGCATGTTCGATCTCATTCTTGGTTTTGGGAGAAATTATGAGCATTTACGCGGTTCGGCGCCAGGCTTTCACGCTTGTAGAATTGTTGGTTGTTATCGCCATTATTGGCATTTTGGTTGGATTGCTTCTGCCCGCGGTACAGGCGGCGCGAGAAGCAGCACGCAGGATGTCCTGCTCCAACAATCTAAAACAACTTGGGCTTGCAACCCTCAACTATGAGTCGGCTTACAAGCGTCTACCAGGACTTATGGGGTCGAGTACTTACTCAGTTCACGCTCGATTGTTACCGTTTGTCGAGCAAGGTAACCTCAACAATTTAATCGATTACTCCAGTCCGTTACTCATCGGCCCAGCCTGGATGGCCCGCTTTGATGTTCGTCTTATCGGGCCGGTTTCGACACCTTTGCCGCTCATGTTATGCCCGAGCGATGGCGAATCTCCATTGTTTCCAATCACCTATTCAGACGGTACGGTGGGAGTCTCTGCAGGTACCAACTATCACTTTAGCATTGGAAGCGGCCGTGACACACACTACGACGACCGGTTTCCAACGGATGGAATGATTTGGGAACGGTCATTTGCGTCCATGGCACGTTGCATCGATGGCACCTCCAACACGGTACTGGTATCGGAAGGGCTACTCGGAAATAAACTGACTCAAACCGCGATGCCACCACGACAAGCGTTGCGCCGCATGAGCGCAAACTGGGGTGGCACATCCAGCAATCCTAGCGGCCCAGGTTTCGTTAAGGGCGGTCTGATCATGAATCCAAATCTCTCTTCGATTGTGCCTGCAGAAATTGTAAGTTACAGCGGTACGCGAGGGCAAAGTTGGATTCGAGGTGTGCCTTTCGCCACGATCACCAACGGTTACTTGACACCGAACCACCCAATTCCTGACGTCGCGATCCATGGTCGAGGTTTCTACGCAACACGAAGCAACCATACCGGCGGTGTTCAAATGGGATTCTTGGACGGCTCTGTTCGATTCGTGTCGGACAACGTTGACCTAAATGCCTACCGAAACACGTTCTCGGCAAACGGGGGCGAAGTTGCGGTTTTGAACGACTAAGTCGCATCGAATCCAATCGTTGTCTTTCGCTCCTCTGACGCGAATACCAAATTTTGTTCTTTGTTATGCCGCATGAATTGCTTCTGCGGCATTTTTTGCATCCGATGTTTCCCGCCAAGTCTCGCATTCGAGCTTTCCAAACTTGGCGGTCTTTACTCTTAGGAATGAACAATGAAAAGAATAAGCACACTCATGCGCCCGAGTGCCGTTCTGCTGTTAATGCTGAGCGGCACCTTTTCTTTTGCCCAAGACAAACCTGCTCGCACAATGTTTCGCCTCTTTTGGCAAGACACACAATCCAATCAGCTAATGTGGGGAGACGTCAAGCGATCAGACGACAAGTGGTCCATTGAGCCGCAATCGATCCCCGGCTTCCCTAAGCTTGATCCGGAGCGACAAAGTCTTGTCCAAATGCAAACTCTAGATGGCATCATTGTCGTAGGAATCAGGGACGAAGAGTCAGGCAAGTTTCAGAGCGGCTGGGTTTCCATCGACTCTGGAGTTACGGTCGAAGACCATGGAGATCACTCGCATTGGTATTACAAAGAGTCCCCGAAAGTACTCGTGACACGACTAGATGACCAGCAAGGAAACCCCGCTCACGTTTATCTCTACGATGAACAAGTCATCTTGGCCAATGACTCCAAGAACGGATTCACCGTGCTTACCAAAGAACAACTAAAGGCGAATGATCCACGTACAAACGGTACCTTCTATACTGGTGGCGGCAACCACATAACTCTAGCGGCCCATTCCAAACAAGTGGTTTATTCCACGTGGGTCGATCGCGAAGGGGACAATAAAGGTCGCGTCGATGTGGTCAATATTGACACGAAGCTAAGCAAACCTAGCTATTCTTTTAAATTGCCAGTCGGTGGGTTGCACGGTGCAACATCTGCAGCCAACCGTGTCTTTTTCGCACCTAGCGACGGAGTATACAGTCTCCCTGCTGATGTAAATCTCTCCAACCCACCTAACGAAGCGGCCATTGAGCACATATCGTTGGGGACTGACGCTGCAAGTGGCAAACCAAATCGAACTGGAGCCTTTGAGAATCTAGACTCCTGGGTTCTTTTTGCTTATGGTTCGGGTAACGACTCCAAAATTGGAATGCTTGATGCTTCAAAGCCCAAGCTAAACTTAGTCAGCCTCGGACTCCCAGCGGGCGAGGGCTTAAGCTTAGTTACTCCCGTTGCGATCAAAGCAAACGACGGACGCAAATTGGCGATTGTTCCTCACGATCGAAAGCAGAGTGAGAACCAAGAAAAGGTTTCCGTGATCGATCTTGATCCAAACAAGGATGCAGACCTCAGCGATGCAAAACTTGTGAGCACTATCAATGTTGGCCCCAGTTTGATCGAAGGACACTCGGGACACCACGATGTGTCTGTTACACCGAACAAGCGTTTAGCGTGCATCTCAAATTCAGGTGATGGTTCTGTTTGGATAATCGCGTTAAACGATTTTACTGTCCAAGCGAAACTTTCGGTTGGCGGATCACCAGCGAGAGTCGTTGCTCAGTAGAGCAATGGCTGCACGATGGATTTGGTCATATAGGTAGTCATCTTCTCGTTGGTTTTTTGAACCACGAGAGGGAAAGAAAACGCTCAATCAGCGTGTTCAGTCGTACGTACTAAGTTACAAATTCTTTGAAAAACTGCCTTATTCGGAATAACAGCCATAATGTTTTGCTGAAGGCCAATTCCTATTCTAGGGGTAGTTGAGAAGTAGGCTTCAAGCGTTTATTCTGCCAATATGAACGCGAATGCCAACCAGCCTACTGCCGATAGCCAAACCCTGGATCTTGACTCATCTTCAAAGCCAGATCCAACAACAGCGACTTCCGTTGAAGTCAAATCGAACTACGCGCCCGAAAAAATCCAAGTCGGTGTGATTGGAGATCGTAAGCCCCCCCGCTTCTCCGAAGAGACCAATAAGCTCTTAAGAAGTCGATTACAATATGCGGCACTCGACCTGTGGGTGGTTCTCTCAATCAGCTTCGTGGGTAATTTGTTCGCATCGAACAACGAATGGCTAGTCTTACGAACTGCGGTTCTCATTAGCGCAATGGTGTCCTACCTGCTGCTTCGAGGAAAGAGACCATTCTCCCAATTGAGCCTTAGGGCGTTTGAATTCATCCTTTTTGGCGGATTGGCGTTGCAACTCGGTTTAATGATGACGTCTAGGCTGACATACTTCGCGGGACTCGATGACGCGACGTCTTTAGTCAGCACGCAATACTTATACTTTACGGCGTTTTGCTTGCACGTACTTACCTACAGCATTTTCATGCCGAATACGTGGAAACGCGCTGCAATTATCACGACATTGATCGCAGTGGTTCCCTACGCGATATGGTATGCGCTAACCACGATAAACCCTCAAGTTCTAGCCTTGGCAAATCAAAATAAGGCGGCGGCTCCCATTCCAGTAACGTTGATTGCAGCCTTGATAGGAACGTTCGGTTCGCACATCATTAACCGAGCAAGACGTGAGGCTTTTCAAGCGAAACAACTGCTCCAATACAAACTCCTCGACCGACTGGGGCATGGTGGAATGGGTGAGGTGTATAAGGCCGAACACATTCTGCTCAAACGTCCTTGTGCCATAAAGCTCATACAACCGGGCAAAGCAAACGATCCACATACGGTAGATCGATTCGAAAAAGAGGTTGTTGCCACTGCGAAACTTAGTCACTGGAATACGATCGACATCTATGACTACGGTCGTACTCCCGATGGCACATTCTTCTATGTTATGGAGCTTCTCGAAGGAATGAATCTCCAAGAGATTATCGATCGTCATGGACCGATGGATCAAAGCCGAGTTGTTTACTTGCTGCTTCAGGCATGTCTGGCTCTAAATGAAGCGCATGAGTCAGGGATGATTCATCGAGACATAAAGCCTGCCAACTTGTTCGTGACTATGAGAGGCGGATTTTGGGACGTACTAAAGGTTCTTGACTTTGGCTTGGTAAAAGAGACCAGCGACGACGAGTCTAATCGTGAAAAGGGGGGCTTTTGTGGTACGCCGGGATTTATGGCCCCTGAACAAGCGTTCCGCTACAACCAGGTGGATTCGCGAACGGACATCTATGCTTTGGGTGCAGTCGCTTATTTTATTCTCGGTGGCAGACCAATATTTTTGCGAAAAAATGTCTTTGAACTGATAGCCGCTCATGCCAACGATCCAGTCCCTCCGCTCGCAACAATCGTGCCAGGCATATCCCCTAAACTCGAGCAGATTGTGATGCAATGCTTAGCGAAGTTTCCAGAGGAACGCTATGCCTCAACAAACGATTTATACAATGACCTGGTATCGACCGGTCTTCACGAAAACTGGAGTTCGTCAAAAGCAAAAATGTGGTGGAACCAAACCTCCACTACTGCAAAAAACGTGAGCACAGTAGAAGTAACGCGAACCTCGGTTTTGGGCTCAGTTGAGTAAAACGCAATTGTGGTCCGCGACAAAAAACACCAGCCTGTTTGAGCAACTAGCGTCTTAACACTCGCAACGCGTGATCAACTCCCTCAACGAATTGTTTGACTTCGTCTAGCGTGTTGTACAAATAAAAACTAGCGCGACACGATGAATTGATTCCAAGTTTGGCATGAAGAGGCATCGCGCAGTGATGGCCTACCCGTATGGCAATCCCACGAGCATCAAGCAGCTTGGCTATCTCCTCTCCGTGAACACCTTCACACGTGAAGGTCACGATGCCAGCCCTGTTTTTGACATCCCCCGCGTAGACTCTGACTCGGCTTATTGCTCGGAGGCCATCAATGGCAAGTTGTGATAGATCCCGTTCATGTTCAAGCAATCTTTCTGCACCGAATTGTCGGAGATATTCAATCGCGGGAGTTAGCGAAACGATCTCGGCTATAGGAGGTGTTCCGGCTTCGAATTTATGAGGCAATCCTGCTTCTGTAAAGCCATCAAAGGTTACAGACTGGATCATATTACCACCACCCTGCCAAGCGGGCATAGACTCTAAGCAATCCCTCTTTCCATACAAGACCCCGACTCCGGTTGACGCCAGCATCTTATGCCCACTGAATACAACAAAATCTGCATCCCATTGCTGAACATCTAATTCGCCGTGCGGAACAGCTTGGGCTGCATCGACCAAAACTCTCGCACCTGTACTGTGTGCGAGGGTCACAATCTGGGAGATTGGATTAATGGTACCTAGAACATTGGAAACAGCCGTAACAGCAACGAGCTTTGTTCGCGGGGTAAGAAGCTTTTCGTAAGCGATTAGATCGAGTTCAAAATCCTCACGGATTGGAACCCACTTGATAATCACGCCCAGATCCCGAGCTAATTGTTGCCAGGGAACAATGTTTGAATGATGCTCCATCTCAGTAAGTAGAATCTCGTCACCTGGCTTGAGTTGAGATTTACCCCAAGATTGCGCCACGAGATTAATCGCAGAGGTCGCGCCGCTAGTAAAAATCACCTGATCGGGACTCGGAGCATTGATAAAACCGGCAATGGAAGACCGAGAGTCCTCAACTTTGATGGTCGTTCTAGCCGCAAATTCATGCCCAGACCGGTGCACATTGGCATAGTGTTCCGAGTACAGGTTCGACATCGACTGTATAACCGTCGTTGGACGCTGAGACGATGCCGCATTGTCTAGATAAACAATCTTATGCCCTGACTCGAGAATCGTAGAAAGTGCTGGGAAGTCGCTTCGTATTGCATCAATCTTAGCATGAATAGGGCCAAAATCGGGAGTTTGTATTACATTCCCACGTTGCTCAGAAACGGAGACGACAGAATTCGACCTAGCATGCTCGCGAATCTTCGCAACCATGGAGTTAAAACCGTTGCTTCTCAAAGGCGACAAGAAAGATTTAAGGTGAAGCTTTTCAAACAGCCCTTCGATGGGGTAAGCCAAAATCTCTTGAGGGGTTTTGCCTGAATAGGCCGAAACGAGAACCGCAGCGAGCCCCCGAACCATGGGTGCATCACTCGACGCTTGAAAGAACAATCGCTCATCGCTCCATTGCGGAACGAACCAGACCATGCTCTGGCAACCCACGACACGATACTTCTCGGTACAGTATTCCTCTGGAAATGGTGGCAACGATTGCCCGAGTTCGATAAGAGTTTGAACTCGTTCTTCAGCGGTTTCGAGATCCTCAAACTCCAACTGAATATCTTCGATCGTATCGATCATGAGTGCTTAAAAAATCCCTAATTGATCGCGTGCGTCTTCCGTCATTTTCTCAGGAGTCCAAGGCGGATCCATCACAACTTTGATATCGACCGCAGCAACGCCGCTCATCGACTCCACGGCTTTTCTGCTGTCAGCAACCAATTGCGGACCGGCAGGGCACATTGGACTGGTCATGGTCATCTCAACAGCAACATTGTGAGTTCCATCGTCATTCCGTTGGATATCGACAACGTAGATCAGCCCGAGGTCAACAATGTTGACGAACAACTCAGGGTCAATCACTTGCTTGAGTTGTTCCCGCACATGATCTTCGAGGATAACAGGTAGATCACTCATCGACGCTCACGTAAACCTTTCCGTCTTCGACTTTAGTTTTGAAGGAGTTTGTTGCTTCTGTCGCCGGCATCGTTAATGCCGCCCCGGTTCGTAGATCAAACTTCGCCCCGTGCCGAGGACATGAGATACAATGGTCTTCGGTGTCTCCATCACCCAACGCACCACCATCGTGAGTGCAAACGTCCTCGATACAGTAAACCTCATTCTCAATGAGGGTGACAATTACGAACCTCTCGTCCACTTCTGTTGGGAAGGGTACGTTTGGAACGAGCTGATCATAAGAGCAAACGAAATGATACACCGAGGTCGCTTAATTCTAAAAAAGGAATATGTGGTTGGTTTTTCGATCGGACGTTATTGGATAGGGCTGAGACTGTCGCGACTCAATAGATCTATTCGTATTGGCGGACTTGACGAGCAATGGCAGCTCCCAACGCATCGCGAACCGATTCAATCGTGATTCGATCAAAAATCTGTTGGAAAAACCCTGTAACGATCATCCGAATGGCTTCTTGACGGGTGAACCCTCTTGAGCGTGCGTAGAAGATCAACTCTTCGTCAACCCGACCACTCGTGCTTCCGTGTGTGCAGCGAACGTCGTCAGCCAAAATCTCAAGACCTGGAATGGAGTCAGCTCGCGAATGATCGCTAAGCATCAAGTTATCATTACGTTGGTAACCATCTGTCTTGTCTGCCCCCACATCCACCTTGATCATTCCTCGCCAAACGGTCCGGGAACTGTCCTGGAGCACCGATTTGTAAAGAAAGTCGCTGGTGCAGTGCGGTGCACAGTGACGCTGGATGGTGTTGTAGGTCAAGTGTTGACGATCGCGAGTGAACATCACTCCGTTCACGTAGCTGCTGGCACCTGGTGCGACCATCTCAACTTGCTGGTCAACTTGGGCGAACCTAGCCCCCATGGCAGCGACAGTCCACTGAATCGTCGCGTCGCGTCCAACACTGGCTCGTTGGTGAGAAAACTTCCAAACTTTTTGCCCCCAGTCCTGCAACGAAACGAATCGTAAATTCGCTCGATCCTTGACGATCAATTCCAGTCCACCACAGTGAAACCCGGTGGCTTGATCAGTCGGACTGCTGCATTCGGACAGGACAGTCGCTTGGGCACCTTCCTCTAGAACAACAAGCGTATGGGATATGTCGGTGCCCCCTTCTGTCATGGCTGCATGTAGATGCAAGGGCTGCTCAATCGTTACGTTTCGAGGAACGTAGAGCAAACATCCATCCGACCACATTGCCGCTTGCAAAGCCGCAAATCGATCGGGTGCTGCACCGATCAAGGAGTGCAGTGCAGATCGCACGACTTCTGGCTTCTCGCGGGATAAGCGAGACAAGGAACCGAATAGGACGCCTTTTGCTTTGAGGGACTCATCGAGCGTTTCCGCGATGACTCGCCCGTTGACGCTTTTCACGCTTCCAGACGCGTTAACACCTTCGAGCAACCAAACGGGTGCCGTGGTTTCAGTCGGCGCGTCAACAGTCTCGATTGGTGGCGAGTACTTATCGAGCTTGAAACCTCTAAGTTCGGACCTCATCCAATTCTCATCGCGAGGATTGGGCCACTCCATGGAACTGAAGGTTCGCCAAGCTTCGGTGCGTAGTTCTGTTAACCAAGCAGGATCGATTCGGCTTTGCATGAACGAGGCAAATCCCTCGTCATTGAAAGCACCTAATTGTTCTTTTCGCAACATCACTGCATTCATGTTAGCCCACCGACCCTTCCATTTGCAATTGAATGAGGCGATTCATTTCGACCGCGTATTCCATCGGAAGCTCTTTGACGAGTGGCTCTATGAATCCATTGACGATCATGGTGCTCGCCTCAGCCTCGCTTAGTCCACGACTCATCAGATAGAAGAGTTGCTCTTCACCGATTCGCGATACGCTCGCTTCGTGGCCAATGCTGACATCTTGATCCAAGATTTCGATGTAGGGATAGGTATCGCTTCGGCTTTGAGGATCCAAAATCAACGCATCACAAACAACGTTACACTTAGACTTCTTGGCATCTTTCTCGACACGCACCAAACCGCGGTAGCTGCTGCGTCCACCGTTCTTGGATATGGATTTACTGATGATCTGTCCAGTTGTGTGAGGGGCACAATGGACGAGCTTCGCACCTGCGTCTTGGTGCTGCCCTGCAGAGGCGAATGCGATCGACAGAATTTCACCGCGGGCACCAGGCTCCATCATGTAAACCGCTGGATACTTCATGGTCAATTTGCTACCCAAGTTACCGTCAACCCATTCCATGGTCGCATCAGCGTAGGCAACAGCCCGCTTGGTAACGAGATTGTAAATATTGTTTGCCCAGTTCTGGATGGTCGTATAGCGGCAGCGACTACCTCGCTTGCATACGATTTCCACAACTGCGGAGTGAAGAGATTCCGACGAGTACATCGGTGCTGTGCAGCCCTCTACGTAGTGGACGCTTGCTCCCTCGTCGACGATGATCAAAGTACGTTCGAATTGCCCCATGTTTTCCGCATTGATTCGGAAATACGCTTGCAACGGGAATTCAATTTTGACTCCCTTCGGAACATAGATGAACGAACCACCAGACCAGACTGCGGAATTCAGAGCAGCGAACTTATTGTCCGTTGAGGGAATAATTGTTCCAAAGTATTCACGGACCAAATCTGGGTACTCTTTGACCGCAGTGTCAGTATCGGTAAAGATAACGCCCTGATTGGACAAGTCTTCCTTGAGCGATCCGTAAACAACTTCGCTCTCGAATTGGGCCTTAACCCCAGCCAAGAACTTCTTTTCTGCTTCAGGAATACCGAGCTTATCAAAGGTGTCTTTGATCTCTTGAGGTACCTCGTCCCATGTCCGACCTTGCTTGTCGGTAGGCTTGAGATAGTAGTAGATGTCTTGGAAATTTACATCAATGCTACCACCCCAGGTTGGCATCGGTTTTGAATGAAAAATATCGAGCGCACGCAAGCGATAGTCTCGCATCCACTCGGGTTCGTTTTTCATCTCCGAGATCTGATTCACGATCTCACGATCCAAGCCTTTACGGGCCTTGAAGACAGCTTTGCTCTCGGTTCGGAAATCGTACTTGTTGATTTCTCCGAGGTCTTCAGATGTTCCTGCCAAATCCGTTGCCATGGTATGTGTTTATTTCTAAATGAGATGTTTGATGTATATTCAACTTGCTAGACAGCGACCGATTCTTCCTTTGCCAACATCTCTTGGTTGGCAGCATCCGCGTCTGGGTAGGTTCGTCGGATTCGCTCGTAGCCGTGATCGTGAAGCTCACGTGCGAGTTCTGCTCCGCCAGTTTCAACAATGCGTCCTCCCAACATCACGTGAGTGAATTGAGGTGGATTGTGCTCCAGAAGCTTGTCGTGGTGAGTGATGATGAGAAGCCCCATTTTGTCTTTGCCGATCTCTGCGATGGACGCACTCGCCAATCGAACCGCATCAGCATCGAGACCACTGTCGGTTTCGTCCAAGATCGAAAACTTGGGAGCAAGCATCGCCATGGTGAGAATCTCGGCACGCTTCATTTCCCCACCCGAGAAACCATCGTTGACGTAACGACGAGCGAACTCGGAATCAATCTTGAGTTGCTCCATCTTTGATTTGAGTTCCTTTCGAAACTCTCGCATCGGAATTAGATCTTCGCCTTCTTTCCGATCTGGACGGCGAACATTAGTGGTCGCATGTCGAAGAAAATCGGCGGTCTTAACTCCTGGAATCGCGATTGGTCTTTGAAAAGCCATAAAGATCCCAGCACGAGCTCGCTGGTCAGCTTCCCATTCGGTAATGTCCTCACCGTCCAACGTTATACTGCCCTCAGTGATTACGTAATTTGGATGACCAGAAATCGCTAAACCCAAGGTGCTCTTGCCGGATCCATTTGGACCCATCAGT
>Ga0315899_10006766_pt1 | contig 12349 bp, 7 predicted proteins | sample LakEriMetagenome_2_FD_203518 | JGI IMG/M metagenome (GOLD analysis project Ga0315899, IMG submission 203518) | Freshwater fungal communities from buoy surface, Lake Erie, Ohio, United States - Buoy 4 MA112 | ecosystem: Environmental > Aquatic > Freshwater > Lake | place: USA: Lake Erie, Ohio... | reverse complement strand
CGCCGCTGGGCACTCGTGGCCCAGAGAGAGAGAAAGAGAGAGAGAGAAGTTTATTGACCATCAATAGATGACTGAAGGTCGGTAAGTACAACGAGAGATCCTTCAAGGAACGATGAGGGCACAAAGCATTGCGCGCGGTGCACGTGCGGCCCAGTGTTTGCAGAGGAAAAGATTGAGCCCTTGCAAAAAGCGGTCTTCTTTGCCTTGCTCACCGTGCCGGGCCCGGAGGGTGTGGTTGGGTGCAGGGATGCGACTGCGGCAGTGCTCGTGCGCGCCCTCTCCTGGGCGCCTGCCCGCCCCGTCTCACAGAGATAAGAAGCGCGGCAGCATCGGCAGCCATGCACAAGGACATCGGCCTCGCACACAGACTCACAGACCTCTCTCTCGCGCTGCATGCGATAGAATGAGACAGTTGCCCGTGTCCCAGAAATCCAATGCTTTGTCAGTACCTAGTCTTCCTCCACTCCCCTGACACCTACTCCTCTTCCTCGTCCTGTTGTGTACACAAAATATCCTCTTTTCCCCTGAACTAGGCCCACACCACGAACATCCCAAGATGTCGCCCCGTTCGAAATCGGACTGGGGTTTCAAATTATCGGTGGAGTTCCGCGAGGCACACGTACCAACACAGACACGCACAACACAGGCATGCACACGACACACACACACATCCTGTACAACACTCGCTATCTTTTCTGGTCTCTTCCCGGCCCGATGGGAGGGGCGGGGAGGGCAAGAGGCGGAGGCCTCTGTGACGCAAATAACGCAAAAACACCTACACTGCCAAACGTGATCTCTCTTTTTAACACCGACGTTTCACGTCATTCTTTTTTGAGGAAAAAACGAACGATGCCGCTGGCCGCGTGGCCGAATTTAGTCCGTTTGGAATCTCGCTGTTCCTCCACAGCCGCGTGACTCACACCCCGCGTTTTCACACAGCCCCCGTTACCGCTTTCCTCCATTCCGCCCTCCCCTCGCTTCCCAAGGAAGCGTTTGATACCACCAGTCTCACACCCGTCGCCTCTTGCTCCCGCGCACACCTTGCCGGCTCCCCTCGGTACATCCACACCCGAGGAGACGCAGCGTGCCTTGGAACCCGGCTCCGATTGGTGGCGATGCTGCAGCTGGTGCTGCTGCTGCTGCTGGGCTAGACGCATAGAGATTTTGATTTCCTCCTGCAATTCCGCTGCACAAGTGCGGGATACAGAGTTGAGCTTCAGGAGATGTTCGAGCACACGCGTTCATCGCGTGCATCTGGCCCACCATGCGCAGCCTGAGTTAACGGTGTAGGCGAATCGTGTAGGCCAATCTTCCCAGACCAACGCGCAAAATGACACGGCACAGCGCCAAGCAACCGCAATGCTGTTTTCGCATGCGACGCGCCGCCCTGGGCACTGTCCTAGTTAGCCCCCTGCCCTGCCCTGCCCTCCTTTCTACTATGCATGCACATACACGTGCACATCGACACTGAATCGTCCACAGTAAGGGTGCAGCGTTTCTCTTTCTTTCCTTTTCTTTTTGGCTGAATCGTCCACAATGTGTGTGTGTGTGTGCGTGCGCGCTTGCGTGCGGGTGGTCTTTCAACCTGCCTGGGTCGCAAGTGTATGCACCACACACCACACCCGCGCACACCTGGAAGCTGGGACAAGAGCTCAAGACTGACTTGCGCGGTGTCAACGAAATGCTGCTGTTCCACTTGCTGTTGCGACAGTCTTTCGTGCGGGACCCGTGTCCCTCTCCTCCATCCACCACTTCCGCTTCTTGCTCCCACTGCGCCCTCACTTCCTGCATCAAAACCTCTGGGCCCACTGTTGCCCGGTGAGCACTGCGTTGCACCAGCGAAAGCGGCCTCAACATCTTGCTCCCCGGCCTGCCCTTGCCGTTCCAAATCCGCCCGTGGGCAGGAAGATGCATGTTCTGCGGCCCCAATCAGACCCGATGCGCCTCCTTCTCCTCCTCCTCCTCCTCCTCCTCCTCCAGCGTTGGGCATGCTATCATGTGACGTGCAATTTGCCCCTGCGCGCATATCCAGTGCACACATTTCGTCGCACACTGCGTCCCTGACTGTCATCCCGCCCTGTCCACCGCCCTCGCCTGCTCCCCTTTCTCCCCCACCCCATCCCTCTGCCTCTCCATCTCTCTCCCTCTCTCTCCTCCCACCTCTCTCCCCGTCTTCTTTGCCCCATCCCTCTCTCCCGCCCTCTCCCCCTTCGTCTTCCCCTCCCTCCCTCTCTCCCCCTCCCTCTCCTCCTCCAACCCCAATTCCAACTCTGTCGCTGCTCGTTGATTCGACGTGAGCAGCTTGCTGATGCTCAACTTCTACTTCTTCGCCCCATTCTCGGCACACGCCCTCCGCCGAAACACGACCGAATAACTCTTCATCTTGTAATGCTTTTTCTTTACCTGCATCCGGGCCTTGGTGTGCCGAAGCAGGCACAGCAGCCTTCCAAAAGCTCGTAATCAATCCTCTTCCTCCGCCCCTTCCCCGGCCGCACCCAGCGGCACGAACACCACCTCCAACCCCACCAACACTACCTGCACCTCCTCCTCCTCCTCCTCCTCCTCTTTCTCGAGGAGACGCGCCGTTGCCCGTGGTTAAGAAGTTCGTGATGAGCCTGTTTTTCTTGGGCAGATCCTGAAAGTTGGTCCCTGTTATATACAGCCAGCCGATGCCTCCGCGCTCAAGGGTGACAGTGTCGTACTCTTTCAACACACACCCCAAGGCGTCCTTGACTATCCGCGCAAGCGAGTAGGGCTGCTGCAGGGGCCGGCTTCTTGTCTTTGTTTCCCGCTTCTCCTCTCCACCCTCCACGGGCCCTCCAAAGGTGACAGTCAAGGTGGTGGCAATGCGCTCCAGGCGCTCTTTATCCAGCTCGAGCAGCCCGAGAAGTTGCTGGCAGAGCTCCGTGAGCCATCGCTCAACTGATGACGCGTCGCGGAGGAGACCAATCTTGGATCGCTGGAAATCTTTGCCCGTCCCGCGGCTGCGCAGGGGCAGGGTTTGTAGTGTAGTTGAGTTTAGGTTAGTTTAGTTTAGACCAATCTTGGATCGCTGGAAATCTTGGCCTGTCCTGCGGCGGCCCAGGGGCACGCAGACACACACACTCACACACTCTCCGACACACAGGGTTCCATGCATGGTCGTGGCCAATTAGGGACATGGCCTCAGATGGGGCCTTAGGGGAGATGCTAAACCCACAGTGAAACGCGCATTGGGGCGAGCTGGGGGGCAACAGCAGGAAGCATGAGCATCCCTTTGTGTGCACACGGCTGCTCGGAACGTTTGAGCGTATTCGCGCGCATTGGCACTCATACCTGCGGGCTAGCTCGCGATCAGATACCGCATCCAGACATATTCCGCGCGCAATGCGATAAATCCACACCCCGCCCCTTTTCTTATCAAAGTCTCCGAATCTGCGCACGAGCGTCTCGTATGGAACCTGCTGTAACTCGCCAACCGTTGAGACGTTGAATTCTGTATTGAGTGCCCCTCCCACTACACTACCGCCCAGACCCCGCACCCTGCTGATAGGGAGGTCATGAAGGAGGGCGGCGGCGGCATGTGTGGGCAGGATGGTCTGCTGATTGGGCTTATGGAGGCCGCTGCCCAGCTTCGCCAGGATCTTGTTATGTGATATGCCTGCTCAGGACAGCAAGCCACACAGGCTAGAGTAGGTCAGCAAAAAGGCGCGGAGTCTTGAAGTCTTGAGTCTTTACTCGGCGCCCGTGAGTCAAAGGCGCCGAAGAAAAAAGAGCCGACGCCTCAAAAAGGTTACAATAACGGACATGGATACACCTAAAGACCTTGTCGTAGTAGACTGCACCTGCCAGTAGCCTTTTGCATGATTTGTTGGAGGATTTGGGGAAATATTTCACCTGCGGAGCACGTGAAGCCGCACTCCTCATACACCGCACGCCTCATGCGCTGCGCAACGGCCGCGCCCGCCGCAAGCAGCTTCTCTGCGGCTGTCCACTCATAGTCTGCCCGCCCCCACCAAGCCCCAAGCCCTGATTGCCGCTCCGGCGCAACGTGCGCAACGGCGAGCCCGTTTCGCAGCTCAGATTTCGAAGCTGACGCCACAGTGAGGTCCTCCTCGCCTGCCACCCAGGTGCTGTTAGCCACGCTGTCCTCTCTCCGCATGTCTCCCTCCGTCCCATCCTTGTCTTCGTCTCCATGCGTGATGCGCAGCTCTTCCACGGCCGCGGCCGAGATATCAAGGTACACCTCATCGATTGACGAGCGTTCGCAGGCGGATGCAAAGCGCGAGAGGACTGTAACGACCTCCGCACCCGCCTCTCTGTAGACGTTGATGTCAGACTTCTTGTTTGCGACGGGAACCTGGACGAGCGCCAAATCTGGACACGCCCTGCGCGCCTCTTTGCCCCGCATCTGCCGCTTGACGCCCGCAGCGCGGGCCTCGTAGGAGACGGCGATCAGGGAGGAGTCGCTGTCGTCAGCTCGCCTGTTGTCCCCAACCTCTATGTCCTGTGGGTCGTTGGGGTTGTACTGGACGACGGCCATTGGCACGCCACGCAATGACGGGTCTAATCGCTGCTCAACCTGGCACTGCTCGCGAGTCAGGGCACGGATCTCTCTCTCTCTCTCTCTCTCTCTCTCTGCCTCCGCAGGCAAGTTGTTGAGCGATGGGTAGGCGGTGGCGAAACAGGAACGGCATTACATAGAATGCGTCCATGTCTACATGCAGGATCACGCGCGCCTCCATCTGCGTGACAAGCGCCCGCAGCGACTCGCTTCTGTCAAGCATTTTTGGGAATTCGTGAACCAGATTTTGGCCTGTTGGTCTACTATGGTCACACACGGACGACACGCCCATAAGTGGGATGCTTTTGAAGAATCAGGGGGCCCTGGCTGCCTTGGAGCGGGCAATGCAGAAACAGGAGAAACAGGCTCAACTGGAGCAGAACACGCGGCAGCTCGAGGCCAAGTTGGGCGACGTCATACAGCACCTGGAGCAGACTCTGCAGGACAAGACGCAGAGGATAAAAGACCTGGAGAAGTCTGCAGAGGTCATGAAAGCTGAATTCGAGCGAGCGCTTAGCGAGGGGTTGCTGCGGCAGTTGCAAGGGCTGGACGAGGCCAAGTCTGAGGATGAGGCGCAGCGATCTGCTGATAATCGCGCTCTTCGACTGCAAGTGCAACAGCTGGAAGAGGACATGCAGCTGCTTAGAAATGAGCGAGAGGGGTTGCTGCGTCAGGTGCGAGAGCTGGAAGAGGCCAACTCTCGGGAGAGCGAAACTACCACCAGGTTGCCGCGTCAGGTGCGAGAGTTGGAAGAGGCCAGGCGAAGCGATCTGCTGATAAGATCGCCGAAGATCGCTGAGCTGCAGAGTGAGATTGAAAACTGGAAGCTTGAGGCAAGCATGAACCTCAGAGAAGCTCGTCTATTTGATTGTCAATAAACTTCTCTCTCTCTCTCTCGTGGATGTGCCGAAGCAGGCTTGCACATTTGTCAACAGGGACGACAAGAAGCTCACTTCAGAGATGCGAAGAAAATACAACGGTCTTGATCTGTCCTCGAACCTGAAAACCCTGCTGAAGGAGGCAAGCAAACACAAACATCACGCAGAGGCACTCCGAATCGAGTCACGGACCTCTGATGATCAAAACCATGCCTCAAACTGGTGCATGTACGGTGCGGCGGTAAAGGCCTCGAGAGCGGCAGCTTAGAACTCCGACTGTCCCTTTGGGTGGTTTACTGTGCATCTCGGAAACCACGGTGGGCCAGGGAGGGCCCTGAGACGTAGAGGATACAGCAAGTGTATCGCCAAGAATTTAATAATGTTCACAGAGTGTGTACCAATTTTACTGGGTGCCCTGGCCCCGCCGCACAACAGGAGTGTATACATGCCCGCCCTTGCGGCGGAGCATGTTGATCTCGGCCTTGAGTGCCTCCATCTCGCGCGCCTGTAGTTTGACCAAGGACACCAACTGTTCGCGTTCTGCCTTCATCTTCTCCTTGGATGGGCCCACCTCCACCTCAATCCTCGACTGTGTCCCATTCAACTCCTTCTCCAACCGATGCTGTGCGGCAGTTAGTTCTGCGACCCTCTCCAGTTTCTCCGTGTTTTGCTTTGTCACTCCGGCCAACTCGGCCGCAGCTTCTTCAATTTTCTTCTGCCATGCCTTGAGCTCAGCCGTGTTCTTGGACTCGAGTTTCTTCAACTGCTCTTTCAGATCCTCGGCCTGCTTGTTAACCGACATCTTTTCCAGCACCTCCAGGTCCACCTCTTGTCCAAACTTAAGCATCTGCCACGTGTCCCTTCACCGTTAGCCTCCAGGTCGCCTGATCTTGGCCTGCAACTGGCATCTTCACTACGCAGGCCAGCACGCGGAAACAATACAGAGCATGATCCATCGACTGGAGTGGTGTGAAATTACTATTCATAATTAAATTGTCACTGCCCAGAGACTGGGAAACATGGGAAAACGAGGAGGCAAGGCACGGGACCTGGACGTCACGGGCGCGGGCCTCAAGCTCCTTGAGCTTGGCTTCCTTGATCTTGCGGCTCTTGGAGAGCTGTACGTGCTCCCGACGGAGCTGCTTCTGGTTCTTGCGTAGCTCTTCCTTCTCGTCCTTGAGCTCATCGATGCGCGTGCGCAGGCGCTTGAGTCCTGAGGTCGTGAAGACGATGGTGTGCGAGAGGTCCGGGGGCATTTTTCCCTCGAGCACGCACTTGACTTGGTGCATCTTGAGCGTGATGATTACCTGGATCTCATTGAGCTGCACCAACACAAACACACACCGAGGCCCCAGTCAGCCTCAATCATCACTGTAAACCCCGCAAACTCGCCTTCTAGTGTATGCTGCTGCAATCTATCAATCTCTCTCATATTGCCTTTGCGCTGCCCTCCTCACAAGAGCGGGGCGCGCTGGCGAAGACCACACCTTCTGCTGTTTGAAGGACTGGAAAGTCTGGATCTCCCCATCCGTCTGCTTGAGCGCCTGGTCGATGAGCTTTTCTTTTTTGGTCAACGCCTCCTGATCCTTCTTGAGCGTGTCGGCAGCCTTTTGGAATTCCGCCAACGTCTCCTCCGTATCCAGCCTCTTCTCACGCAGCTCGCACACCTGCTCGAAAAGCGCTGGCTCGCACCCGGGGGGGCAGAAGTCCTCCTCCTCCTCCTCCTCCTCCTCATCCAGATCCGACATGTCCTCGTCGGACTCCTCTTCGGATCCACTGCCTTGGTCGCCGTCTTCGCCCTCATTTCCGGCCTTCTTCTTTTGCCGCTTGATCTTCTTCTTAAAGATTTTGAGCAGCTGCTCGTGGAACTTGTTCGTCTCGGGCACCAGCTGCATGAACTCGGCAAGCACCTGCTTAGGGTTGAGCTTGTCGATTTCGGCCTTGCGCGCGGCGATCTTGTCACGGCACTCGGCCATCTTGACGACAATGTCGCTTTTTTCTAGCCGCTTGTCGTCCAGTTTCTTGACCAGCGCGTTGTCGCGCTTCTCGAACTCCTTGAGCAGCCGAAGCTCTTGAAAGAGCACAAGCATGCGCAGATCCGTCATCTTGAGATCCGCGTCCAGCTTGAAGCGCTCTTGCCGCAACGTGCGGACGGCCTCGTCGAACGCCTCGACCGTGTTCTCAATCATGTCAATAAGCTTTTCCTTCTCGTACATAAGCTGAACTCTGCGCACGTGCTGCTCTACCTTCTCCACCTCGGACATGACGTACCCCTCAGGAAACTTGACAGCGATACCCACCGCTGCTACACCAACTAATTGCCCCTTACTACCACCGTTCAAAGCGGATGAGCCCACTGCTGGAGTCGCCGCCTCACCGCTGCTACCGCTTCCGCCAACGCCCCGCCCACCACCTCCTCCCGATTCACTTTCTGCAGGCTTGCCAGTGGCCGCATGGAGCTCAGCATTTGAGACCTCGAAGCGCTTTTCCGGGAACTCGCTGTCGGGCAGCGCCGGGCGCCAGAGATCTTCACTCTCGAGATCCAGCACTTTGTTGATTTCCTGGATGCGATTCGACCATGCGTCGACATTGTTTTTCATGCGCACTTTGAGATCACGGAGCGCGAGGAAGCGGTCGTTGAAGGACATCTTGATGGAATACACACTCTCCTCAAGCAAGATCATCTGCCGGCGCTTCTTTTCGGCGTTCATCCGCAGGTGCTCTGGCACCTTGTAGTTCTCGGCAGTCTTGAGCTTATAGTCTCCCATATGCTTCTTCGCGTGCTCCATCGCCGCCACATCCTTGGGGTCCTCGTACTTGTCGTCAGGCTTAGAGGCCAGCAGCTGCTTCCACTTACGCTGCCGTTGCTGCCGCAGAATCTTGCGGATCTCGCCCTTGGGCACGCCCTTCTCTTCCAACTCCTCGGCTGTCAACTCCTGCTCCTCTTCGCCTTCTCCGAATGCACCTGCTGCGCCGGCGGCGGAAGCCCCGTGGCCGCCCACACCGCCGCCGGTACCACCGCCCGCCTCACCCCCACCTTCGCCATCCTTGCCCTTCTTGCTCGCCTCCTCTTTGGCGATGAGGGCGTGGACGGCATCGATACGCTCACGCTGCTCTGCCGTAAGCTTCTTGGTACGAAAGCTCTGGACGAAGTAGGGCGCGCGGAAGGCATTGAGCTTGATGTGCTCTACTGCGATGTCATCAATAAACGCCTTTCTCAGCTTTTCGAGCCCGATGCGCTTCTTCTCGCTCTCCCACGCTAGCTCCTTGCGCGCCTCCTCCACTTTGTCTGCCGCCTCCCTCTCGAGAAGCACACGCAGCTCGGGGTCCACCTCAAACTCTTCGCGGGAAAGCTGTTCGGCAGGTGGCAGCAGGTCGTTGGTCTCGATCAGCTTTTCGAAATCGACGCGGATGGCTTCGATCTTGCCACGCATCTCCTCCTTCTTCTTCTCCGCCTCCGCCAAACGGCGATCCTCCTCCGCTTGGATCTTCTCCTGCTGGATTGAGTAGTGCTTGGGGTCAACAATATCCTCCGGTTCCTTTTGGCTCACCGACAACTCGTCTGCAGCCTTGAGCTCCTCGAGCTTGAGCTCCTCGGCGCGCGCCAGCTCTGCGGCTTTCTGTGCGGCCGCGTCAATCGCAAGCGTATCACTGACAGCCGTGTGGAAGTCTGACGTGATGCGGTACAAGAACATGTTGCCGTCACACGACGAGGTCAAGAGTTTGTTGTCGTGACTGTCAAGGCTCATGCCGCTCAACCGCCCATCCAGCCCGTGCAGATTTCCACGCCAGCATTTCGAGAGGAACTGCCCCGCATCTGGCAGCGGCTCGGCAATGGCACGTAAGGCCCCCATGCCGTCGACGTCGCCTGTCATGAGGAAGCGACCCGAATGGGACACGCGCACAAAGTCCACGGGCGAACGGTGGGTCTCGAGCTCTTTGATGGGGTGTTTGAAGTTGAACGAGCACTCGTAAATTATTCCCTTGCTCTCAGGGCCGTCGTATGTGAGAAGGAAGGTTGTTGGAGTGACGTACAGGCACGTGAGCGGCGTGCCCTGCGGAATCACCTCGGGCTCTGGCTCCTCCTCCACCTCCTCGTCTTCGTCCTCGCCCTCCTTCTTCTCCGGCTTGGGCGGTTTCGGCACTTCAATCACCTTCTTCTCGAAAATGTACGGCCGCACTTCCACATTTGAAGTTATGTCAAAAGTGTTTTTCGTGTCGAGAGAGGAGACGTCGGGCACCTTGAACTCAAGCACTTCGCCCTCAGCGCCCGCGTTCGGCGCCGCCGAGCAGGCCATCAGCGTGGTACTGTCCAGGGACCAAGAGAGCGAGACCAACGGCGATTTCGTCTTAACAAAGCCCACGGGCGTGAGCGACTCGACGCCTTTGTTGTCGAGCGTCACGGCCTGCGAAGTGAAGCGTATGAAAGCGTGTTACAGTGTATTGGAGCGTATTGAATCAAATTAAAAGTGTACTAAACCGCATTAAAGCGTATTCGAGCGTGTTCAAGTATAGGTAGTAGGACCTGAAACCAGAGGAGGCCATCCGTGGAGCAGGTGGCCAAGAACTTGCCGTCGCGGCTGAACTGCGCGCTCGTGACGCCCTGCGTGTGCGGCTTGATGACGTGCTGCAGATGCCAGCAGTCTCGTAGCTGCTGCAGGATACGCACAACGCCGTCCTTGAAGCCAACGACGACGCTCGTGGCGTTCTGGTCCACGACGGGCGGTGCCCACTGCAGGAAGGTGCACGGCTGCGGAAAGGACTGCGCGTAGAGCGTCTTCTTGTCGTCCATATCGTGCAGGCGCACTGTGCCATCGCTGCCCGCACTCGCATAGAAAGGGCCAACCGGCGACGTGTCGCTGCCCACGATGGAGCCCGCATGGAATTCCTTGATTCTTTTGCAAGCCATTTTGTTGGTGTAGTCGCAGCGCCACAGCCCTCCCGCGTCGTCCTGGATCAGCCATTCCTTGTACTTGCCGGTGGGGTCCAGGTGCATTGTCTTGACCTTGACAGGAAGATCGCCGAGGCTCTCATCCACGATTTTCACCTCGTTTGCGGGCGCAATGTGGCAGTGCGGCACGTCGTCCTCGGGCTCTGCAAGGTCCACGAGCGCATACTCCCAGAAGCGCATGTAGCCGTCGACGCCTGCTGACACGATGAAGTCTTCATGCTGCCAAACCATCTCAATCATGCCCTTGTGGCAAGTGCCCCCGCCCTTGGGTTTGATTTCCACCTTGACGAGCCCGCCATCCCAGAGCAGTAGGTTGCCGCCCTCACTGCCCGTCACCACTTTGCCGTCCTTGAGTTCCACGAAGCATGAGACGTCGGAGAGCTCAATGGCACCGAACTTGCCGATCTCGCCCTGCAGCTTGAGACCGGTGAAAGTGTCCGCCATTTTCCAGAAGCGGATGTGCCCGGTGCCCGATGTGTACAGCGTGCCGTCAAAACGAGGCGAGAATATAACATTGAACACTTCCTGCGAGAAGGCCTTGGCCCTGAGCGTCACGGCTTCGTTCTTCCAGTCCCAAATGTGCAGGAGGTAATCCGGAAAGCTTCCAACGGTGGCGAGCATCTCGCCGTCGTTGCTGAACCGCATATCGGTGAAGGCGCGCTCTGTGCCGTTTCTCAGCACGTTCACCAGCTTGAGAGACGGAAACTCGTAAATGTATACGTTGGGAGCAGCGCCAAGCTGTCGCTCGCCCACTGCGAAAAAGTTGCCGGAGGGGTGCACGCAGATGGAGCCGACGCCACCGCAGTCAATCCCGGTGAGGAACTGCTGCTCGAGGGTCTGCAGGTCGAGCATGAGCACCGACGTGCCAGACGAGGTCAGCAGCTTGCTGTCGCCGAGGCGGTGCAAGTTGTTGCGCTTCTCCGTCTCCCACCCGTACGAGTGTTTCAACTCGACGCTGTAGTATGGCAGGAAGCCGCGGCCGGGCAGGCCGCGGTCGAATCGCAGTTTGGTCGGATCGTAGTCTTCCTTCTGCTTCGCGGGAGCAGCATCCGCCGCAGGTGTGGCATCCTTCCGCTCCGCTCCTTCCTCGCCGGCCGCGGCTGCCGGCGCAGCGCCGCCCTCGCCGCCCTGCGCGGGCGGCTCCTCCGCGGGCGCCTCCTCCGCGGGCGGGGCCTCTCCCACGCCCCCGTCTGCTACCTCGCCCTCCGCCGGCGCCTCATTCTCCGCCGTCTCTGGAGGCGGAGCGCCGTCGTCCGCCATGGCTGCCCCGACCGTTGATCAAACCGAATTCGTAACCAAAGTCACGGCCCTACACACTCTCGAACCCAGTGACGGCCGCTCCGGTTGGCGCCATGTACGGGCCCGTGCTGAACGTCCAGCGGGGCAAGCTGCCGGAGGCGGTGGACACGAAGACGGAGAACAGCTTCCTGTCGACACACTCCGACGGCAGCCGCTCGGGCTTGCCTCTGTGGGGCTCCTGGCGCACCTTCAGCGCACGGTCCCTCCCGCACAGGAAGGAGATGCGGGAGGGGCGCATCTCGCCCGTCATGCGGGACGACCTGACGGCCAGCACCTTGGAGCAGACCTCAGCGCCGGCGGAGTCTCCTGCCGAGCAGGATGGCCTCGGCTACATCGAGCTGCTTAGCTTCCTGCCGTGCATGCAGGATCGTGCGGTCCTGGTGAGCGGTGGCCCGCTCGAGGGGCAGATGTGGGAAACAGAAAACATTCTGACGCAGGAGATGCAGCGGGACCCTGAGAAGCAGAACACGCTTGCGCTGACCAGCTACGGGGTGGTGCTACACGAATATCACGACGACCTGAAAAGGGCGGCTAGCATCCTGGAGCAGGCGGTTATGGGCGAGCCGACCTGCGTCGAGGCGCTCAATGCCTACGGCGCGGTCCTTTTCGAATTGGCACAGCGGGCGAACAGAGATCCGAGAGCCGTGAGCGTGCGCGACCTCATTTTCGACCGCAGCA
>Ga0315899_10006764_pt1 | contig 12352 bp, 10 predicted proteins | sample LakEriMetagenome_2_FD_203518 | JGI IMG/M metagenome (GOLD analysis project Ga0315899, IMG submission 203518) | Freshwater fungal communities from buoy surface, Lake Erie, Ohio, United States - Buoy 4 MA112 | ecosystem: Environmental > Aquatic > Freshwater > Lake | place: USA: Lake Erie, Ohio... | reverse complement strand
CTGTGCGGCTCCCCGACCAAGAGTCAGATCCGTCAGGCTGATGAGCATGAGGTGGTGTTCGAATCGCACTACCTCGAGTGGGACATCCTGGAGCACATCCGTCTGGTCAATCAGGATCAGTTCCGGGCACGTTCGATCTACTCCTGGTGCGACGGCAATCTGGAGCTGGTGGAGATGCACCACGAGATCCGGCTTGAACCCGCCGGGCCACCCCTGCCGGCCGACAGCTGACTCAACGGCTCACCCCACGGCAGGTCCGTGCCTTCTGGAGCAGGATCGGTGCTGATCCGCTCCCTTCTTCCGTGCGCTCGCCCCTCGCTCGCTGCGGCCTGCTCCTGCTTCCTCTGGCCCTGTTGGTTGCGGCGGGCCCTGCCCTGGCCGCCCCGGCCACGGAGGCCGAGATGGAGCTTTACACCCGGATCGCTGCCGTCAATGTCTGCATCTCACGGTCGGTTGGGCTGGAGTTCGACAAGGCCGTCTTCGTGGCCGGTGAGACCGTGACCCAGGTGATTCAGGGACAGCACGAGGGCAGGATCGCCAAGGTCGGAGCCAAGACCCTCACGATGGAGGAGCTGCGCCAGGGAGCGGTCACATCCGCCGTTCTGGCTGCCGTTCAGGTCTGCCCGGATGCGGTGCCGAGCGAGGTCAAGGCCAAGGTTGAGGCCCTGATCAAGGGGGTGAACACCGGAGCGGAGGGGAATCGCCGGGCCACCCCGGCTGCTCCGGTGGCCAGGCCGGCTGCCACGCCAGGAGCTGCTCCAGCGGCCAAGCCGGCTGCCAAGCCCTGAGCGCGGCCGCCAGGATGGGGGCTCTGGGTCCAGCCGGCCGCCTCCATGACCACCGTTCGCCTCGCCGACTACCGTCCGGCACCCTTCCTGATCCAGGCCACGGCGCTGACCCTGCGCCTGTTCGCCGATCAGACCCTGGTGGAGGCGGTGCTCAGCTTCAGCCCCAACCCGGCGGCTGAGGCCGCGCCGCTGGAGCTGCGGGGCGAGGAGCTGGAGCTGCTCGAGCTGGAGATGGACGGGGAGCCGCTGCCGGCGGCGGCGTGGCGTGAACGGTCAGGGCAACTGACGCTGCTGCAGCCGCCGCCCCGCCCCTTCCAGCTGCGCACCCTGGTGCGCATCCATCCCGAGCGCAACACCAGCCTCGAGGGGCTCTACGTGAGCGGCGGCCTGTTCACGACCCAGTGCGAGGCCGAGGGCTTCCGGCGCATCACCTTCCATCCGGATCGTCCCGATCTGCTGAGTTGCTTCCGGGTGCGCATCGAGGCCGATGCCGCCACCTGCCCGGTGCTGCTCAGCAACGGCAACTGCAGCGAGACCGGACCGCTGCCGGCCGCCGCCAACGGAGCGGGCGCCGCGCCGACGCCACGCCACTACGCCATCTGGGACGACCCCTTCCCCAAGCCCTCCTACCTGTTCGCCCTGGTGGCTGGCCGTCTGGAGGAGGTGCGCGATCGCTTCACCACCGCCAGCGGCCGTGAGGTGGCGCTGCGCCTGCATGTGGAGCCTGGCGATCGCCCCTACACGGCTCACGCCATGGCGTCCCTGAAGCGTGCGATGCGCTGGGATGAGCAGCGCTACGGCCTCGAATACGACCTCGATGAGTTCAACATCGTTGCCGTGCGCCACTTCAATATGGGTGCGATGGAGAACAAGAGTCTGAACATCTTCAACTCCAAGCTGGTGCTCGCCGATGCCGAAACGGCCACCGATGGTGAACTCGAGCGGATCGAGAGCGTGATCGGCCATGAGTACTTTCATAACTGGACCGGCAATCGCATCACCTGTCGGGACTGGTTTCAGCTCTCGCTCAAGGAGGGGCTGACGGTGTTTCGCGACGCCTGCTTCACCGCTGATCTGCACTCGCCGGCATTGAAGCGGATCGAGGATGTGTCGTTGTTGCGTAATACGCAGTTCCGTGAAGATGCAGGGCCGACGGCGCACCCGATTCAGCCAGATCACTATCAGGCGATCGACAACTTCTATACCACGACCATCTATGAGAAGGGCTCGGAGGTGATCCGTGCCCTGCACACCCTGCTCGGCGAGGAGGTGTTCATGCGTGGCATGGCCCTGTACGTGCAGCGCCATGACGGCACAGCCGCCACCTGCGACGACTTCGTGCAGGCGATGCAGGACGCTGCCGAGGCGGCCTGGGCGGCAGGCGCTCCGCTGCCCCGCTTCGATTTCGCCCGGTTCCGACGCTGGTATTGCCAGGCCGGGACCCCGGCGCTCACCGTGGAGCGGCACTGGGACGGCGACGCCGGCACGTTGACGCTGACGGTGCGGCAGCAGACGACGCCCACCCCCGGGCAGCCGGACAAGCAGCCCCTGGTGATTCCGTTGCTGGTCGGGTTGGTGGGCCAGGCCGGCGACCCGTTGCGGCCTCGGCTGGCGGGCGAGACCAGCCGTGAGGCCGAGGCTGCCAGCCGTCGCCTCGATCGCCATTGGGGGCAGGAGAGTCGTCTGCTGGTGATTGATCGCCCCGAGCAGAGCTTCCGCTTCGAGGGGCTGGAGCCCCACAGCCACCCGCCGGCCCTGTCGCTGTTGCGCGGTTTCTCCGCACCGGTGCAGCTGGAGATCGAGAGGCCCCTCGGCGAGCTGCTGCACCTGCTCGCCTGCGACAGCGATCCGTTCGCCCGTTGGGATGCCGGTCAGACCCTGCTGCGCCGCGCCGTGCTCCAGCGCGCCACCGGCCGTGCCGATGACGAGCTGGAGGACGGGCTGGTGGCGGCGTTCGGGCGGATCCTGGCCGAGGGGGATCTCTGCGATGCCAACCGCAGCGCCCTGCTGGCTCTGCCCGGCCTGCCTGAGCTGGAGGACGCCGCCCTGGCCCGGCACGGCTGCTGCGATCCGTTGGCCGTCTACCAGGCACTGCGCGATCTGCAGGTCCGTTTCGGTACAGCCCTGGAGCTGCCCCTGGCGCAGAGCCTTGAGCGCTGCCGCCCCGGTTGGTTGCTGGCCTGGCCCGCCGGGGTCGGCGATCGGCTGCTCACCGCCACCGCCTGGACCCTGCGTGTTGCCGCCGGCGATGTGGGCGCCTGCGCCGAGGCCGCTGCCGCCGTTCACGGCCCCTCGATGACCCTGGCCCGCGCCGGCCTGCGGGCCCTGCACGCCCATGACGGCCCCGAGCGCACGGCGGCGCTGGCGGCCTTCCACGACCGCTGGCAGGACCGGCCCGTGATTCTCGATGCCTGGTTCGGCCTGGAGGCCTCCACCCCCTTCGGCGATGGCATCGCCCGGGTGGAGCGGCTGATGCGCCATCCCCGCTTCGATGCCGCCGCCCCGAACACCCTGCGGGCCGTGCTCGGTGGCTTCGCCGCCAGCACGCCCCAGTTCCACGCCGAGGACGGCAGTGGCTACCGCTTCATGGCGGCGCAGATCGCCGCTCTCGATCAGCGCAATCCGATCACCGCCTCACGCATGGCCAAGCTGTTCAGCCGCTGGCAGAGCTATGGCCCCGAGCGCAGCCAGCGCATGCGCGAGGCGCTGGAACAGCTGGCCGCGGTGCCCCTCTCCACCAACAGCCGTGAAGTGGTGAGCCAGTGCATCGGCCAGGGCTGAGCCCTCGGCGCCTGGGTTAGGGCGGGGCTGGGCTCAGCGGGGGCAGGCTGCGGTGGAGCTGGCTGAAGCCGGCCTGCCGGGCCTGCCCCCCCTCCGGCCCGGCGTGCAGTCCCCACAGGCCCTCCCAGTAGAAGTAGATGACGCCATGGCCCCGCTGGCTGGCCAGCCGCACCTTCTCGGCCAGGGTGGGCATTGCCGTGGTGCGGCCGCCGAACCCCGAGAGAATGCCGATCTCCACCGGGATGCCCCAGCTGCTGGCCTTCACCAGGGCCGGTTGGCGCAGATCGCGGGCGAAGCCCTGCACGGAGTAGGCGTAGTTCTGCACCACCAGCTCGTCGATCAGGCTGCCGAGCGCCCAGATCTCCCAGTCCTGCAGCCAGTTGTTGTAGGCGAAGCGGAACGGCCCCGGCGAGAGGCTCACGTAGACGCTGCCCTTGCCGCTGCTCTTCAGAGTTCGCCGCAGCTCCCGCAGCAACCCGGTCAGCTGGTGGCGCCGCCAGGTCATCCAGGTCCGATCGGTGTGGTCCGTCGGGGGCTCGCGGTCGGTGGCCTGCTGGTACAGGGCGCGCGTGTAGGGGTCGTAGCCCAGCTCCACCGGCCAGGCGAAATGGTCGTCGAGCTGGATGCCATCCACCTTGCAGCGCCGCACGATCTCGCTGATCAGGCCCAGAAAGCGCTGGCGCACGCCGGGGTGGGCCGGATTCAGGAACACCATCGGCTTGCCGTGCAGCTCGATCGTGCTGCTGCCGTCAGCCTTCTGCAGCACCCACTCCGGGTTCTGCTGCACCACCGCCGCCGTGGCCGGCTCCATCAGGCCGTACTCAAACCAGGGGATCACCTGCAGGCCGCGGCGGTGTGCCTGCTCGGTCATGCGGCAGATCGGATCGTGGTTGGCGCCTGACTGGGCCAGGGCCGGTTCGAGCGGGGCCCAGCGGCTGCGGTGGAAGGTGCTGCCGCGGCTCCAGACGTTCGGATACAGCGTGTTGAAACCGGCCGCCGCCAGCTCGGCCACAGCCCGGTCGATGCGGCCGGGGCTGTAGTAGAGGGGGCTGGGGCTGTTGGTGAGCCACACCCCGAGCCGCCGCGGTGCAGGTTGTGCCTGAGGGGCACTGATGGCCGGCATCGCCGTCGCCAGGGGGAGGCCGAGGCCCACGGCAGGGGCGATGCCGAGGCCGAACAGCAGCGGCAGGGTGCGCCGGAGGCGCCTGGGCAGGGTGAGGGGGTGTCTCAGGGCTCGAACCGGGCTGGAAAACCTGGCATGGCGTGCCGCAGGGCGTTGCACCGGGTCGCGCCGCCCCTCATCGGAACATTGAGCTCACCGAGCTCTCCTCGTGGATGCGCCAGATCGCCTCGCCGAGCATGTTGGCGACCGAGAGCACCTGCAGCTGCGGGAAGCGGCGCTCCTCGCCGAGCGGGATCGAATTGGTCACGATCACCTCCTCGAACAGGCCCTGCGTCGACAGGCGCTCCACCGCCGGCGGCGAGAACACGGCGTGGGTGGCGCAGGCCAGCACCCGCGTGGCGCCCCGCTCGCGCAGCAGGCGGGCTCCGGCGCAGATCGTGCCACCGGTGTCGATCATGTCGTCGATCAGGATTGCGGTCCTGCCGGCCACGTCCCCGATCACGGTCAGGCTCTCGGCCACGTTGTGGCCGGAGCGGCGCTTGTCGATGATCGCCAGGGGCGCGTCGTTCATCTGCTTGGCGAAGGCGCGGGCCCGGGCAACGCCGCCCACATCGGGCGACACCACCACCACATCGCCGAAGTCGCGGCCGGCCAGGTAATCCACCAGCACGGGCGACCCGTAGATGTGATCGCAGGGAATGTCGAAGTAGCCCTGGATCTGGGCCGAGTGCAGGTCCATCGCCAGCACGCGGTCCACGCCGCTCTTGGCCAGCAGGTTGGCCACCAGCTTGGCGGTGATCGATTCCCGGCCGGCGGTCTTGCGGTCGGCCCGGGCGTAGCCGTAATAGGGGATCACGGCGGTGATCTGCCGGGCTGAGGCCCGTTTGCAGGCGTCCACCATGATCAGCAGCTCCATCAGGTGATCGTTCACCGGAGCGCAGGTGGGCTGGATCAGGAAGACGTCGCAGCCGCGGATCGATTCCTGGATCTGGATATAGAGCTCGCCGTCGGCGAAGCGCTTGATCACGCGCGGGCCATCCGGGACGCCCAGGTAGGCACCGATCTCCCTGGCCAGGGCTTGGTTCGCCGTGCCGCTGAACAGACGCAGGCGACGGGTGTCATGGCCGACACTGGCCTGCACGACCCGTTCTGCGGTCAGGAAACTGGTCACGGCGGCCGAGGGCGTGAGCGCTGAGACCCGATCGTAGAAGCCGCCCGGTTTTCAGGCAGCCCCCGACATGAACACTGCAGTTCCCTGGCCCGCGGATGGACTGGTGCTGGTCGCCCCCGGCGGCCTGGCCGGGGCGGCCGCAGGCAGCAACCTTGCCGCCCTGCTCGGCCTAAGGCCGCTGTTGCGCGCGATCACGGCCGCCGACGCCCCCGATGCGCTGCTCACGGGCCTGGCGGCGGAGCCTGCCGGCTGGCTGCTGTCGCTGAGCCTCGATCCCGGGCAGGATCTCGAGGGCGCCGGTTGCTGGGCCGAGGCCCTGGCCGCCTGGCGGCAACCGGCCCTGCTGCTGGTGCCCGTTGATGCCGATGCGCCCCTGCCTGCCGGCTGCGCCCGCGCCTATGCCGCCCTGCTGCAGCTCCGCGGTGTTCCCTGCCTGGGGCTGGTGCAGCTGGGGGGTGACACCCCGCCCCAGCCGCAACGGGATGGCCTGCCCTGGCTGGGCTGGATCGATCCGCTCGGCGCCGATGCCGAGACCGGCGAAGCGCTGGCCCAGGCCCTGCGCCTGCGGATTCAGCTGCGCTGGCGTGACTTCAGCGCGGCCAGGCCTGATCCACCGATGCCGGATCCAGCTGACGCAGCGGCTCACCAGGTTTGAGCGGCGGTCGCAGAGCCAGGTTGCGGAAGCGCACGGGCTCGCTCTGCTGGAGGGCGGCGGCCAGCAGGCTCAGGGCTTCGCTCTGGGTGAGGTTGGTATCCACCTGATCCTGCAGCTGCCGCAGCAGATCGGGCAGCTGAGCCAGCTGCCGCTGCTGGCCCATTTGGCGTAGCAGGCTCTCCAGGGTCATCTGCTGACGATCCCGGCGGCCCTCCTCACCGCGCTCCTTGTCGCGGAAGCGCAGCAGCTGCTCCACCTGAGCGCCGTTGAGCTGTTGCAGGCCGCCATCAAGGGCGATCCGGTACTTCTGCGCTCTGTCCTGATAGCGCATGCTGCGCTCCGGCGACACCTCGATTCGGCCGAGGTCGTCCACCAGCTGCCGCAGGGCGCCCCGGGGCAGCACCAGATAGCGCTCGGGTTCACCCTTGGGGAGGCTCAGCAGTTCGGCGCTCGCATCGGCGACCAGGGCGGGTCCACCGCGTCGGTACAGGCTGCCGAGCGCCACGGGCTTGCGGTCGCCCGGCAGCTTCACGGCTGCTTCCACCGGCAGGCTCAGCACCTGCACGGGTCCCTTTGGATCCACCCGCACCAGCACCAGGGCATCGCTGTTGGCGGGACCCGGCGGGGCCGCGTCGTTGCGCACGGCCCCGCGTCGATCGGCGTCGGAGCCGATCAACAGCACCGTGATCGCTCGCCTGGGTGCATCGGCGAGGGCCGCCGCCGAGGCGGGTTCCTCAGGCTTCACGGCCCGATCGGGCTCCGGCCAGACCAGGCCCAGAAGCGCCATGCCGGCGATCGCCCCGGCGCCGGCCGCCAGCAGTCGCACTGCCAGCAGCCGGCGCCGCCGTCCTTGAGCCGGGATGCCTTTCCCGCGTCTGGGCGCCATGGCCGGCCTGACGGTGAACCTTCGGCACACTCTGACGCAAGCCGCCACGATTGCCGCGCTCGGAGCGGCGATGGCCGATAGGTTGTTGCTTCAGCCCCGGCCACCCCCGGCCTGTTCTCCTGCCCGTTGCATTGACTTCCGCCACTCCCTCGTCCGCCACTCCCGCCACCGGATCGGCTGCCACCGGATCGCCTGCCGAGCCCCCGGCCCCCCATGAGCGGGCTCGCCCTCTGGCGAAGGGGAGCGTCTATCCGGCCAGGGATCTCTGCAGCCAGTGCGGTCTGTGCGACAGCCGCTGGGTGGCCTACGTGAAGGACAGCTGCGCGTTCCTGCATCAGCGCTTCGAGGCCATGGAAACGGCGGCCCACGGCCGCAGCCGTGACCTCGACAACGAGGACGAGCTCTATTTCGGGGTGCAGCAGCGCATGCTCACCGCCCGCCTGCAGCAGCCGATCGAGGGGGCGCAGTGGACCGGGATCGTGAGCCGTATCGGTGCGCGTGCCCTGGAGACCGGCCTGGTGGATGCGGTGCTCTGCGTGGGCCAGAGCGACGACGACCGCTTCACGCCGGTGCCCCGCCTGGCCCGCACGCCCGAGGAGGTGCTCAGCGCCCGGGTCAACAAACCCACCCTTTCGCCGAACCTGGAGGTGCTGGAGCAGCTGCCGGGCAGTGGCATCCGCCGCCTGCTGGCCATCGGCGTGGGCTGCCAGATCCAGGCCCTGCGGGCCGTGCAGCCCACCCTGCCCCTCGACGAGCTCTACGTGCTGGGGCTCCCCTGCGTTGACAACGTGTCGCGCCAGGGGCTGCAGACGTTTCTGGAGTCCACCGTCAGCTCGCCGCAGACGGTGGTGCACTACGAGTTCATGCAGGACTTCCGCATCCACTTCCGCCACGGCGACGGGCGTGAGGAAACCGTGCCGTTCTTTGGCCTCGATACGCCGAAGCTCAAGGATGTGTTCGCGCCGAGCTGTCTGAGCTGCTTCGACTACACCAATGCCGGTGCTGATCTGGTGGTCGGTTACATGGGGGCCACGTTCGGTCGCCAATGGCTCACCGTCCGCAACCCCAAGGGGCAGCAGCTGCTCGATCTGGTGGAGGCCGAGCTGGATGTGGCGCCGGTGACCAGCTCCGGACAGCGCCAGGCCGCCGTGCAGCAGGGCATCGAGGCCTACGACAAGGCCCTGAAACTGCCGATGTGGCTTGCCGATCTGATCGGCTTCTTCGTGCAGCGCTTCGGGCCGAAGGGCCTGGAGTACGGCCGCTTCTCGATCGATTCGCACTTCACCCGCAACGCCCTCTGGCTGCGGCGCAACCATCCGGAGAAGGTGGAGGCGCACATCCCCGCCTTCGCCCAGCGCATCATCAGTCGCTACCGGCTGCCGCAGCGATGAGACGCGCCGGCGTTCTGCTGCACCCCACGGCCCTGCCGGGCACGCCCGCCTGCGGCAGCCTCGGCCAGGCTGCGCACGCCTGGGTGGATGCCCTGGCCGACCACGGCATCGGTGCCTGGCAGCTGCTGCCCCTGGCCCCCACCGATGGCACGGGTTCGCCCTACAGCTCCCCCAGCGGCTTCGCCCTCAACCCCTGGCTGCTGGATGCCGGGCAGCTGGTCGGCGATGGGCTACTGGAGGCCCCGGATCTGGAGGCCCTGCCGGCCGATGGCGATCCAGGCCGGCTCGATCCGGACCTGGCCGAGCGGCGTGCCGGGATGCTGGCCGAGGCGCTGTTGCGCCGGGCACCCCACTGGCCGGAGCCGCTGAAGCGCGATCTGGAGCAGTGGCGCGCCCGCCAGAGCTTCTGGCTGCCCGATCACTGCCGCTTCATGGTGCTGCGCCGTCTGCATGGGCAGCAGCCCTGGTGGTGCTGGCCGGCTCCATTGGCCCGCCGCCAGCGTGGCGCCCTGGCCGGCCTGGATCGCGACCACGCCGCTGCGCTGGAGCAGGAGGTCTTGCTGCAGTGGCAGCTGCAGCGGCAGTGGCAGAGCCTGCTGCAGCGCGCCCGCAGCCGTGGCGTCGAGGTGATCGGTGATCTGCCCTTCTATGTCGCCCACGACAGCGCCGATGTCTGGAGCCGCCGCCGTCTGTTCTCGGTGCACACGGATGGTCGGCTGACCCTGCAGAGCGGCGTACCACCCGATTACTTCTCGGCCACCGGCCAGCTCTGGGGCACGCCGGTGTACCGCTGGCCCCTGCATCGCCTCAGCCGCTTCCAGTGGTGGATGCGGCGCCTGGAGCGCCAGCTTGAGTTCGTCGATCTGCTTCGCCTCGATCACTTCCGTGCCCTGGAGGCCGCCTGGTGTGTGCCTGGCGGCGACAGCACCGCCGAGACGGGCACCTGGCACCGATCCCCCGGCAGAGCGCTGCTGCGTCGCTTCCAGGCCGTGCATGGGGGCGGCCATCTGCCTCTGATCGCCGAGGACCTCGGCGTGATCACACCGGCGGTGGAAGCCCTGCGCGACCGCCATCAGCTGCCAGGGATGAAGATCCTCCAGTTCGCCTTCGACGGCAACCCCGACAATCCCTATCTGCCCGAGAACTTCGCCGGCGACAACTGGGTGGTGTACACCGGCACCCACGACAATGCCACCTGCATCGGCTGGTGGAACGGACTCGGCGATGAGGAGCGCCGACGCGTCGAGGCACACCTGGCTGGGCCTGTGCAGGCCCCGGGTTGGCAGTTGCTGGAGCTGGCCCTGGCCTCCAGGGCTGAGCTGGCGGTGGTGCCGCTTCAGGATCTGCTCTGTCTGGGTGATGAGGCCCGCTTCAACAGTCCCGGCACCACCGAGGGCAACTGGAGCTGGCGTCTCGGCGGTGGGGTGGCCGCGACTGCGGGACCGCTGCAAGGTCTTGGCGAGATGGCACGCCGTTACGGCAGGCGGTAGCGGCCTGGTTGCCGCGATACGGCCGGGAGCGGCATGCCGTTCCAGCGCACCGCCGTGGCCGCCGGCGCCGGGGTGATCGTCAGCTGCAGGGGGGTGCGCAGTTCAAGGGCGAGGGCGCCCTGGGCTCCGCGCAGATCCGTGCGCACGCCGCCCGCCGGACTGCTCAGCACCACCTGGCTGGGCTGGCTCAGGTTCAGTTGCAGGAGGCCCGTGGTCGCGCTGTCTGCCGTCTCGCTGCTGAGGCTGCGCTCCAGGGCTGCCAGCGCCGTGCCGCGGCGAGCCAGCTCCAGGGGGCGCAGGTCCGGGTGCAGTTGCAACAGGCTCCGGCCCGGCGGGGTGGGCCGTTTCTGCGCCGGCGGCGGCAGCGGTGCGATCGGTCGCAGGGTGAGCAGGTTGGCGGCCGCCAGCCGCTGTTGCTCCAGGTTGATCGCACAGATCAGCCCCAGCATCAGGCTGCCGTAGATCAGCGTGCCCTGCCAGCTGCTGAACACATCGATCGACCCCGGCGTGAACCGCAGCAACAGGCGGGAGTCGCTCCGCCCCGAATCGTTTCTGGCTCCCGCCGGCGTCGATGGCAGGGCACCGTTCAGGCTGCCGCTGGGCAGCTGCAGCCGCTGCTCGATCAACGGCAGCATCGTGCGCAAATAGGTGGCTTCCGGCAGCCGCTCGCGCCAGCCCCGCTCCAGGGCTTCGAGCACGGGCGTGCTGATCCGCGTGTCCAGCGCCAGCTCCCGCAGGCTGATGTTCTGCCGCTCGCGGCTTTCCCGCAGCTGTCGTCCGATCTCCAGCAGCGGATCCTGGGCCGCTGCCGGCCCCGAGCTGCCGCTGTTGCCGTTGCCGCTCCAGGGACGCCAGCGCACCAGGCTGGAGAGTGTCGGGGCGAGCCGCGCCATCAAGGCCTGGGGTCCTGGTCGGGCCATTCTCGGCGATCGAGTCGACGCCAGCGGCCCTCGGGCAGATCCCCGAGCTGGATCGGGCCGATCGCCACCCGTTGCAGATCGCGCACGGGGTGCCCCAGCAGCTCGGCCGTGCGCCGGATCTGGCGGTTGCGCCCCTCCCGCATCACCAGTTCCAGCAGGGTGCGATCGGATCGCTGCCCCAGGCGTCGCAGCTCCACCGGCAGCCCGGCGCGGCCATCGAGGGGCACGCCGCGGGCCCAGCGCTCCAGGGTCGCCGGCTGCGGATGTCCGTCCACCCAGACCCGGTAGGTCTTGCGGTGTTCGTAGCGCGGATGGGTGAGCCGCAGCGTCAGGGCGCCATCGTTGCTGAGCAGCAGGGCTCCGCGGCTCTCGGCATCGAGGCGTCCCACCGGGTGCAGGCCGCGGCCTCGTGCCAGCTCCGGCGGCAGCAGATCGAGCACGATCGGCCGGCCCGCCGGATCGTGGCAGCTGCTGAGCACCCCGGTGGGCTTGTTGAGCAGCAGCAGCAGCGGCGCGGCCGCCGGCTGCAGCGGCTGGCCATCGAGGCAGATGGCATCGCATCCGGGATCGGCCCTGTCGCCCAGCCGGGCGACCCGGCTGTTGACGGTGACGCGGCCGTCCCGCAGCAGCTCCTCGGCGCGGCGGCGCGAGCAGAGCCCTGCTGCGGCCATCAGCTTCTGCAGGCGCTCGGCCGCCATGGGCTCGCTGCTCCGATCACCCTGGATTCTGGCGAGCGACCGCCCCGCGGGAATTCCGAAGAAAGGTGGTAGGTTTACGAAACACAAAGGTTTCGCAACTCGTCGGCGCCATGCCCTCGCTGCCCGTGATCCGTTCCGACCGCGATGCCGCGGCCCTGGTCGGTGGCACCGATCTGGTGCGCTCCTACCTGCGCGACATCGGCCGCGTGCCCTTGCTGAGCCACGAGCAGGAGATCACCCTCGGCCGCCAGGTGCAGGAGCTGATGGCCCTGGAGGAGCTGCGCGAGGAGCTGAGTCTGCGCGCCGGTGGCCAGACCCCGGCCGAGGAGCAGCTGGCGGAGGCCGCCGGTCTGACGGTGCCGGTGCTGCGCAAGCGGCTGCGTGCGGGTCAGCGAGCCAAGGAGCGGATGGTGTCGGCGAACCTGAGGCTGGTGGTGAGCGTGGCGAAG
>Ga0315899_10006762_pt1 | contig 12354 bp, 6 predicted proteins | sample LakEriMetagenome_2_FD_203518 | JGI IMG/M metagenome (GOLD analysis project Ga0315899, IMG submission 203518) | Freshwater fungal communities from buoy surface, Lake Erie, Ohio, United States - Buoy 4 MA112 | ecosystem: Environmental > Aquatic > Freshwater > Lake | place: USA: Lake Erie, Ohio... | reverse complement strand
CCTAAGAACGATTCATGACAATGCTGAGATCGTTGACTTTATCAGCGTGAAAAACACTCGCGTACGTGCTTCGGAAGCCAAAGCTGTACTGGACTCTAACTCCCCAGAGAATCGATAATGCCTAACAAGGGAACGAAACGTAGATTCCCAGCGCACCGCCAGACGGTCCTAGATATTCTGGCTGCGTCGAAATCCGTTCCTGCGTTCCCCTTACTGCGAGACTTTCAACTAGGGGCGACCGAAGCAGCACGGAAAGCCTGTCCAACAAGAATTGGTTGGACAGCGATTTTTCTCAAAGCGTACTCGCTCGTCTCGATGGAAATTCCGGAGCTTCGCGACAGGTACGTCCGTTATCCTCGGGAGCATATCTATCGTCATCCCTCAACTGTCGCATCGATATCGATCCATCGCAACGATGATCAGGGAAATCCTCGGTTGATCTGGGCGAAGATCTGTAACGCAGAAACAACCGAGCTTCAAGCCTTGCAGGGGCAGCTTAACGACGCTCTGAGCAAACCGCTCAGCGAGATTTATCGCGATGGTTGCATTTTGGAGCGGTCCCCAAAAATTCTAAGAAGAATTTGTTGGTGGTGGGCCATGAATTGCGCGGGTAGAAAACACTGCAAGCATATTGGGACATATTCGATCTCAAGCCTTGCGTCTCAAAACTGTTTGAATGCCTACCACCCCCTAATTACGACAACCAGCCTAGCCTATGCACCGGTTAGCGAAAAAGGCTTGAGTCCAATCGCATTGATTTGCGATCATCGTGCGCTGGACGGAATGCTCGCTTCGCAGGCTTTGCAATCACTGGAATCAAAACTCCAAAACGAGATTGTTACCGAGCTAGAGTCCATCTCATTCATGCGAACAAACGTGGCGTAGCCATTGGCCGTGCCGATACAAACCGATCGATGGTTGTTAGGGGTCGACTTTGTAGTATTGAGTAGTAATTCCAGAAGGTGCATCAAATGCAATGGACTATGGCTGATTGGGAAGCAAATGACTTCCTAATAATCCAATAGCCAAGACGATGGAAAGAATGGTCCCCCCTATGAACATAACCCACCGTGGCCAAGAGTGCATGTAGCCCAACCATCGAATGTAAGTGTCAATAACAGGGCCAGCAAAATAGAGCACATTAGCAAAGAAGGCTCCAAACATTATCGATATCATCAACGATACGTTAAATATTCCGCTGAAACCAACCAGCAATAACGTGAGCAGGGTCAACAAACTTAGATAGATGACTCGCAGTTTTTCCCATGCGAGAAAGACGGTCCGAGCAATGCTCAAAAGCGAATCATCTGTCAGTGACTTTGAGTCCAACTTTTCGTCGCTCAGGTTGGCTGAGGATGCATATGGATTGCCGTTCATTGACATTTTTTAGCTGTGAATCTAACTCTTTGGTAGTATTTGACCTTCGTTAAGCTCGAAGGATTTTTTCCATCTTTTTGCCCTTGGCCAACTCGTCCACAAGCTTATCCAAGTAACGAACGTTTTGGGTGAGAGGATTCTCAATCTCCTCAACGCGGTAACCACAAATCGTCCCAGTAATTAGAGAGGCATTCGCGTTGAGGGTCGCGTGGGCAAAGAACTCCTCAAACGTGGCCTTCATCTTAATCTGTTCCTGGATCTTCGCCACCGAGTAGCCGGTCAGCCACGTGATCACCTGATGTAGTTCGTCGGTCGTCCGTCCCTTTTTCTCGACCTTGGCAACATAATGTGGATAAACCGACGAAAAAGTCATCGCTGCGATTTTTTCATCGTGGATTGATTTATCGGTCATCGCAGCGTTCTTCAAAACAAGAGTCGAAAAGCTGTCATTATCTGCTGGCAAGACCAAAAGTCAAACACCCGCCAGATCTCAACCGATGAAGCGATTCGAATGCTGCCATTTTCAATTCGAGGCGTTGCTATTGCTTCTGAATCTTGTCGTTTGCTATCAACCAATGGATGCGTTCGGTCCTTGGCGTCAATTGAAACAATGCCAATTGAAAAACTTTTGGATTTACCAATTGTCTTACATTGGAACATTCATTCGGGAGAGACTATTCATTTGGATGAATCGTGGCGGTGCAGCTAAACATAAACGAACTCCGAAAACAATTCCTTTCGCGGCAAGGTCTAGTAAGACTCATTCATTGGCGTGGTAGTTTTCTATTGCTTGGAGTGACATTGGCTGTCGTGTTAGGGCTGTTCCTTAGCAGCTTGTTACGATTGCCAACGCGAACGCCGTTACTGATCGTTTCTTCGTCGTATCAAGCACCTTGGGACGTCAATCCGTGGCAGGATTCCAACGTTGCATTAATGAAAAAGCTTGGTGACCATGCCTACAGAGTCAAGTCGATCGAAGCCAATGGTAGATCCATTTCTGGAAATTGGCTTGAGTTCGAGGATGCCATCTCGCAACTGGACAAATCGGCACAGAGTGACAAGCCACTTTTGATCTATCTGAATCTACACGGTGTCGTTGATCCGGACTCGAGCCCCTATTTGATCCACCGGGAATCTTCCCCTCTTGAGACAGACAGCTGGATTCCATTTGAAGCGTTACTCCAGTCTATCGAAAATGTACTTAGCAAACCTCGTGCGATTGTGTTTCTTTGCGACAGCAGTCGACAGGATGCACCATGGCAATCCAGCAATGAATTCTCTGCGTCTCTCCATCGCCTTTTTGAGAAGTATCCCAAAACGGGCAAGATCAATTCGCTAGTTGGTATCTGTACCACTCGATCCACCCCGTTTGAGAATATAAGCTACGAAAAAGGAGATCACTTTACCAGGCTTTTAGCTTTGGGGCTTTCAGGGCAATGCGATCGAAAAGAGAAAGGCGGGAATTCAGATCGCCAAATTGGTCTACAGGAATTGCAAAGCTATATCGAAGCACATTTCGCTGGAGACAACGGGATTGGCTTTAAGGTGGAGTCCAGTACTCGGCTCCTGTCATCCGAGCCACTCCAGACCCCATTAGCATGGGCAGGAATTACCAATCCTTACACACAATCTCTTTCGGTTGCCAACGACAATCCCTACACTATCGATTCGGTCGCTTCGATTTGGAAGGAACTACATGCTGTTAACTCTGAACGAGTTTGGCACAACCATCCTGCCTATTGGTCGTTGTTAAAGCAAACCGCGATCGACCTGGAAGCGATGCACCACAGCTCTCACCCAAACTCCGTTCGCGTCGCGGAACTGCAACGGACTTTTGAGCGATTAAAGACGAAATGCCAAGAACCCTTATTGAATCCGAAAGATAGCCCCGATTTTCATTTGAAGGAACAAATCAAGCACGGACTGGAAGTATGGGGAGGGTTGGCAACAAACCCAACTGTTAGCAAACTTAGGCAATTGATTGATAAATGGGAACGAAACACCGATGACGCTCAGTATCACCCCACCCCCTTTCTTTACACATTGCTTCAACAAGCCGAATTGAAGATTTGGACGCGGCCCGATCTGATGCAATCTTTTGCAAGAGGAATGATTGCCCTTGAGTCTGCAAGATTGGATTCCTTTCAGCTTCCGAGTCTCGTAGAACTTGAGAGTCGAGAACAAACCCTCGACAACAATCGTCGAGGAATCGAAGACCAATTTCTCGCGGGGGCCTTTGATGAAAAGATACTTGCAAAAGTGAATACTTTTGAGACGGAGTGTTCACAATTCAAGACCTCGACAATGACACTCGCTACGTCGATCGACAGCTATTACGAAGCACTCGCTGAAGTACTGCCGATGGTCCGAGCCGGTCTAGCAATCGATCAATATGAGCTAAGAAATACAGACTCAAAGCAGCCTGATAACGAATCTCTTCTTAGACAAAAAATCCTTGGGTTGATTTACACTCTTACAAAAAACACGGAGTACTTAACCTCCGAGCGAGCTCCGTCCCAGTCGGAACTTTTCGTCGATGTAAAAACAGCCCTTTTGTTGTTGTCCGAATCGATATCCTCAAAATGGATGAGGCTCATAGAGGGTGGTCAGTCAGTTTCCGAAGAACGATTTCTGGCAATATCTCAGCTATTGAACTCAGGCTTTATTCCCAATATCAACGCCACGCCTGAATCGACCAATACCATTCGCCAAGGCTCCTATCGCGTCCTGATGAATCATCTTTCTTCAAAGCAGGGTAGAGAGTCCTCAATGAGAGCTTCATCCGAAAAGGGTGAAGCGATGAAAAATAAAGATTTGGATCGCGAATCGCATTTGTTATTGGCCCCTCTCTATTCACGAGTCTTCCAAGGTCTGGTTTCTAGCGAAGATAAAGACTTGCAGTCGCAATCCATTTGGAGGAGTGTTCAGCAGTTACACAAATCAGCAGGTCTGAGATTTGGCGATTCTGCAATGAAGCAATCTATTGCAGCTCGATTGCTAACATCACAATTTGGGCTTACGGAATGTGCGAACTGGGTTCACTATCATGAAGCACGTCTTGAAGAACATCGGGCTGCGATTTCAATCAATAGACATGCAGAAGACTTTTGGCATACACCACTTCGAGACGGGATATCTCACTTTGTTATTGCCTCCGAAGTCATCAAAAACAAAACCGGCAATCTTAATCTTAAACCGACAGACTTTTACACGAAGGCTCTCGAAAGGGTTAATGCTTACCAAAATGCAACGAAGGGATTTAGGCTTTCAACGCGATATTCGCCTGCCAACGCACTTAATGTTAGCCCTGAACTGATATGGAGCGTTGGAAACGATATTGGAAAGGATTCTATACCCCGTGGAATTGGTTCAGTACGACTGATAAGAAACACCGGCAACACCAACGAGGTAATTGCTACACAAACTGCAAATGCAAATATCACAAACCAATCGGTGGCTGGAAAATTCGTTTTACCTGGGCTGATCGATACGAGCATACAATACGATTTGCAGGTCCAATTCGAATATCGAGGGCATCATTGCGATTCAACACTGAAAATTCGTTCTTCTCCTTCATTGGTTTCGATAACCAACGCATCCCCTTCAGGAGAAGCGGTGTTGCGAATAGAAGAAACAGGAGAGACCAAAAGGTATCGAACGCTGATCCTCGATTGCTCTGCATCCATGTTCGAACCATACGATGCCGAATCAAGCCAAAGTCCTAACTCATTCCCGATCGATCGATCGAAGCTGGTTGCAGCCAAGAGAGCTGTTGCTGAAATTCTCGAGCGTTGGTCAAATCAACCGAATCAAGTCGGGGTCGTCTTTTTCGGGCATCGCGTTTCGGCTGGTGGAGTGAAACAAGGCAATTTGATTCAAGACAAGTATTTCGCGGCCTATCCGTTCTCTCCAACGCTTCAACCGTATGAAGATGTCGAAACAGTTTTACCTGTTGGGCGATTTACCGATGCAGAAAAATCCAAAGTGTTAAGTCATTTGGAATTGCTTTTGCCTTGGGGGCAAACCCCTTTATATCTTTCTTTGCACACTGCGATTCAACAGGCTGCGAATACGATCCACGATGGCACTCACGATATCATAGTCGTCTCAGATGGTCGAAACTATCAATTCAACCCTCACCCGTCAGTAAACATCTCCATCGACTCTGTCCTCGAGTTGGCCAAACGCCACAACACTAGGATTCATCTAATCGGTTTTGGTATTCCGAAATCAGAGTTCGCAGAAGCTTCCGAGCAGTACCAAAGGCTAGCAGTTGAAACAGGAGGTTCGGCAAGTTTTCAGATTGCAGACTCGATTGCATTAGTAGAGAGGGTAAATTCTTTAACCCAGCCACAACCTGTGTTGGTCCATTTACCCAATACCGATCGCATTCTAGCGACAACAGGATCCGACATACTTTTGCCGAGCGTCTCGCAGAGCAATACGCCTCTTACCGTCGAATACAAAGGCGTAACATCAGTATTCCCCGTTAGCCCCAAATCCTCGTTGAAGCTCTTTGTGTCGTTAGACAACAGAATAAGCTCAGCACAATACGTCGCATCAGGTTACCCCAGCATTCACAATTTAATCAACCCAGACCAAAACGTTTCCTCGGTGCAACTAGGTGTGCACCCATTGAAGAAAAACACAAATGGTTACTCTTGGGATATTTCTCTGCTCAACACAAACGGAGGTGTTGCATCTCGTCCCAAGTTTCATTTAGCAGAGATCGAACCCAAAACGAAGAGTGTTGGCTCGTTAGCCATGGAAGACACTCCGAAATACTTGTCTTTCAATTCCAATTGGCTACCTAATACCCCGCACCCGGTCATGCAGGTACAAGCTGCGAATTGGCCTTTCGATTGCGATCAAGCTACCTTAAGTTTTTGGTGTACCGATCAGGCGCCTTCGGTTCTCGATCAATGGGTATGGAATCTCGACGAATCCTCAAACACCGAACAAACCGGATCCACCATCCAAGCAAACCCAGAGGCCGACAGACCTTTTTTCTTTCATCAGTTATCACAGAAGGGAATTCGCTGTTACGCGAGGATGTCCGATAAAGAACTTTTGATGATCATCTACCATGACGATGATCAAATCAAAGCGTGCGATGTACTACCATTAGCCACACTGGGAACCGCACCGGAGCGAACGGAGAGAGACTATCGCCCACAGGATCGCATTAGCATTCATCGATTCTTGTGGACAACCCACCAGAGTCCGACCCTCAAATCTCAAAAGAACTCGCTTAAGCTCGCTTTACTTGACCTCAAGTCGATGAAAAGCAATGCCCTCCATCTTGCCAGTCCCGTCACGAACGAAATTGCCTCTCCCGTCTTGGCGAAACCAATTTCGACATCCCCGGTTATACGGCGTTAACAAACAGTCTCTTGGCTATTTGGTTTACATAAAGCGTAATTTATGATAGGCTGAAGCTCTTCGTGCGTATACGCACGAAACGAGTCACAATGTTCAATGAGGCTGCAGATGGAACTAGACAAGCTCCCGATGGCGATGAGAGCCGCCTATTTTACATTGCATAGAGAGACGGACAGTTGCTTCTCAGACCTAGGTGTTACGGCTGACCAATTTGTTCTCATGGCAACTTTGGATCGCGAACATGGTGTGTCGCAACGAGAATTGGCTAAAAGAATGCCATCAGATCCCAGCACAGTTCGCGCGATGCTTGTACTGCTTGAAAATCAAGGACTTGTAGTTCGCGAACCCCATCCGAACGACGCTCGGGCGAAATCGGTAAGCTTGACCTCCAAAGGGAAAAAGAAATTCGAACAACTCTGGGTCGCTAGTGAATCGATTCGCCAGTCGATGAACTCGGCATTGAATGAAAAAGAGTATCGAATCTTGATAAAGCTACTAAATCAGGTAACCGACGCTATCACGAATCAAACGATCGAACCGGTATTGGGGCAAGGTAGCTAGCGCGATAATTTCCTAGCGACCCCAAGATATTAGCCTCAAATCATTGCGAACCACACTCTTGCCGCGTTACAATTGTTGCGTCGCATCGACGCGTTTGTGAGTTGTAAACGGTTTTGTTATACAGCTCTTCTCATGCCGTTTATGCGACAGGACGCTTTTTCTACTTGATTCGCATAGGTAAATCATGATTCGCTCGTACCGTCGCGGTTTGTCTTATCCAGGGGGCAACTCCCTCTTTAGCCGAGAATTTTCTTTTGCTCTCTGCATTTTAACATTGGCCCTGACGGTAGGTGTTCAAAGAATAGGTGCTACCGACAACGAAAAAGATAAACAGCAACCTAAACCGCCATCCGTCGTGGCAGATCCTAAGACCGTGGGAGGAGAGTCTAATTCGATCATCCAAGTCGCCAACCTCGTTTATGCCGGTACCAAAAGTAGCGAGTGTTTTTCCGACCACTTTTTGACGCGGGCCGAACGTGAGTCCTCGATCAGCACCAGCCGACGATTTCACACGGTCAAATTGGCTTCGGATGAGGTCTTTCATTTCCCATTGGTCATAATGACTGGTGAGGGAGAGTTTACGCTTCTTGAGGAGGAACGTCAGAATCTGCGAGTCTACATCGAGCGGGGGGGATTTCTATTGGCTTCTGCTGGCTGCTCTTCGGAAGATTGGAACAGATCGTTTCGAAGAGAGATGCAGAAAACGTTTCCTGAAAACAGCATGAAGCAGATCTCCATGGATCACATGGTATTTCATACAGTTAACGATATTCCAAAACTGGAAGCGAAGCATGGTGAGCCTCAACCGATCGAAGGTATCCATTTTGGTGACAGGCTCGGTGTGCTCTACTCACAAGATGGATTGAATGACACGGCAAATTCTGTTGGCTGCTGTTGCTGCGGCGGCAACGAGATCGTTAACGCTGAGGCAATCAATGTGAACATACTTGTGTACACTCTCTTGAAGTAGCCCATCTTTAAGCAACACAGTCCTTTGATCTAGTGCTGGAGAAAAGCCATAGATGTTTGCACGCCACTGTTATGTTGCAATCTTGATCCTGTTTGTATCGATCGGTTGCGATCGGCAACGGGGAGCGAACCACGGGCGCGAAGAGCAAACCGCCGTTCTTTACTGCAGTGGAGATACAGCAGGATGGATCACTCCGTGCGGTTGCACGTCAGGCCAGTCGGGGGGCATGTCACGACGTGCATCGATCATTGAATCGGAGAATGGCACCCCTATTTATGTCGATGTGGGCGGAGCGTCTGCTGGTGTAACCGAGTATCATCTGGAAAAGTTTCTAGCGATCCTAAACGGCGAAAAAGAGATAGGAATTGTCGCGCACAACTTAGGCGTGCCTGAATTAAGCATTACACCTGAAACCTGGGAAAAGATTACGCAGCAGAGTAACGTTCCTTTCTTATCCACAAATGCTGAACCATTAACATCTACTAACACCCCAACAGCGTGGTTAAAGAAATCAGTCTTGGTGCAACATGATATGGGACTCATCCAAATTCTAGGTATCGTGTCTCCTCGCTTAATCAGTGAAATTCATTGGAAAGCCAGCGACCCTAAACAAGCGATTTTAGCAGAGATCGCAAAGTCAAAAGCAGATGTTCGAGTCTTACTAGCCTACGCGGAAGAACCTGAGTTAATCGAGCTTGCGAAATCTATCCCCGAATTGAGTTTTGTAATTGGTGGCCCCACAGGACAAACTTTACCACCTCGACGATATGGCAGAGCGATCGTCTCCTCCGCAACCAACAAAGGCAAATACCTCGTTACGTCTAAGCTTTTTGGAACTCCGGAGGAGCGGTTAGCCGCGACAAAAGTTATCGAGGTTAGTAGTGAACTGCCACAAAACCAGAAGCAAGACGCGAACCTAGATCGATTCTACGAGCTGCTCAAGGAGCGGGACTTTTCTTCTAAAGATACAGGCGTGCAAACCATTAGAGTTCCGCAAGGAGTTAAAGACTACGAGATAGCGGGCTCCGATTCCTGTTTAAAGTGCCATGAGCAAGACCAACATGTATGGATCGGATCCCATCACAGTCACGCATTTGCTTCGATTGAAAAGACTAAAGCCCATTTCGAACCTGCATGCCAAGTTTGCCATACCACAGGCTACGCAATGCCCGGTGGCTTTGAAACGATCGCATCATCTGCTGATCGACTTGGGGTTGGTTGCGAGAATTGTCATGGGCCATCGCTGGCTCACGTTAACCAACCAACAAAGAGAACTCCATTTAACGCTGTTGATCAATGTCGCAAATGCCATGATCTCGAAAACAGCCCCAAATTCGACTACGCCACTTACTGGCCAAAGATCTTGCACGGCAAGAAGTGAGGCATATTGTGTTAACCATGAATCATCGACGGTTTTTCTGTTGGCTGCTTTCTCTTAACCTGGCGATTCCCATCGCACCATCGTCATTAGGTTTTGATGAAGGAGTTGCAGATCCTCCTACTCAAACGCAGTCCATGTGGGCTCCAAGTTTTTCAGCTGGGCTTGAGCAAGCTCAAGTTAAGCAAAAACCGTTGATTGTCGTGTTCGGCGCCGAATGGTGTAGTTGGTGCCGCAAGCTAGAAAACGAACTAGCTACCGATGCTGCATCAACCATTCGTGATGAATGGATGCTCGCAAAAGTCGATGTTGATGAAGACGAAGAATTAGCCTCCAAATTCTCAGTACAAGCTTTACCGACAATCGTCGTTGTGGATACCACCGGAGCAAAAATAGAGTCTGTCGAAGGCTATTTGCCGATCGATCAATTGGCCGGTTGGTTAGAGGAACAAAAGCTGGGTGCGGTCTCGGTACTTGATGCAGCTTTACAAGAATCCGCTTCTGCTAGCGAAGAGAACATCGCAAAATGGGTCGTATTTCTCGGAGATCGGCGAGCGTCCACACGTCAAATTGCCAAACAAAAATTCTTGCAACATCGAACCAAAGCATGGGAGGCGATTCCAACGGTCTTAGAGTCCGGCTCGCTAGCTCAGCGTCTATCGGCATTAGAATTACTGGAAAGATGGAAAGTCCCGTCTCAAAAGCTGGATCCGTGGCACCCTGAGACCTTCCAAGAAGACGCCATTTTATCCATTCGAAATTGGTTGGAAGAAAAAGCGAAGATCGTCGAAATCGAATCTGATGAGGCTGGTGGGAAGAATGAATCAGCCGGTGAATCGAACGAAACGAAATCTGATACCGATACTGCATTGTCCAATGAACCACTGCCCAATGCACCACTCGCTGATGAGGTTCTAAGGCACATCGAGAAATGGCGGACTGTTAGTGATGATGGGATCGAGTTGCTATTGGCGGAAACATTCTCTCTCGGCAACGAAAAGGAACTCGCTAGAGGACTTAAAGAGCTTGTTCTCGATGGTGAACTAAGGGATAGTGCCAAAACGAATGCTCGATTCGCTTATTACCATTTACTTGCCGGGGCAACAATCAGGTCCGACTATTCGGGCCTATTGAGAAGCTTAGCAGGCTTCGATGAAGCGAAACGTCGACGAGCTGGGGTTGCGTTAGCGCAAAAACTATCCAAGGACGATACGCGATTACTCAATGCTTTAATCGAAGACCAAGATTCCGTGATTCGAGAAGCATCGGTCGAAATCATCTCCAAAGTCGATATCGAAAACGCTGCGGATTGGCTTGAGCGACTGCTTAAAGATCCCGATCGTAACGTGCGGGGAATGTCCTTGAAGACCCTGGCTCCCTCTCTGTCATCCGCTGCGTTGCCTATCGTTGCAAGTTATTTGCCAACCGAAACAGACGAAAACTTAATTGTTCAGGGCTTCAAATTCCTGAGCACCCAGACCAACTATAAGATTGAAACAGCATACTTGGGGTTGCTCCCGTTGCTTGAGCATGAACAGTGGCGTATTCGAGCGGAAGCGACTGAGTTTCTTGGAAAGCAGCTTAAGAATCAGTCAGCTTACCAGATGAATCGAGATGATGCTTCATCGCAACTTCTCATCGAAGGCTTATCGTCTAGACTGCTAGACCCCGATAACTTTGTGCGTTCTAAAGTTCAGCAGCATATCCCAAGCTTGGTCAATGCAAAAACGTTACCTAAGCTGGCCAAGTTACTGGTGGACAATGTTGAACTGCTGGATCAAGTTCTCGAGTCTTCACAGAACGACAGATCGCAACCAACTTATTACGGAATGGGGAGTCAGAATGGTGAAAACGAAAAGCTGGCTGATTTCCTAATTGGCCTCAAATCTAGTGATGATTCTGTTCGATTGGTCTCCGCGATTTTCCTTGCTGAGTCTAAGCCAGAGCGAGCCCTCACTGAACTTGCAAAACATGTCAAAACCGACAATCGTCTTCTCAAGTCTAAAATTGTTCACCATGCGATTCTAGCTTTCAATAACTATCGCGACGAATCCACCGCTGGTTTTATGCAAGCCAACGCGATCAGGGAGGCCCCTCTCCAACGCGATTCGACGGAACACGAGCTCGGTGGTAACGAAAGAGGATTCGATCTTTTCGATCTGTTCGGTGGCAACGGCAGCGATTCAGCTGGCATTCGAGAAAACGCCAACAAGGCAGACCAGAGTGAAACCAGCAAATCAGATGCTAATAACCAAGAAACATCCCCAATAGAGGATGCCAAGAAAGGCAGCGTTGACGTTGACGATTTTTTCGGTGGTCCATCCACCCAAAAGAAAAGCCCACTGCCAGAAAAGGAGATGAAAGACGATGCTGGATCGCGTTCATCCTCCTCTCCAGCGCAACAAGCGGAAATAGAGGAGCCCGATCTATTTGGCATCGCCAGCAAAGCAGAACCATCCTTCCCCCAGAATTCCGTAGCGGCTAAACCCACCAAGCGAAATCGCAACTTTAAGGAGTGGATGACAAGTTGGAATGGCGAAGATCCTACACTTGAAGCGAAATCAAACTGGAAGCTTATCGCCAGCCAGTGGCTTGAGTCGCAAGACCCGGAGGATCGAACTCTCGGTCTTATCTTGGCCCCGATTGTCGGCGTAAGTTTCGACCAAACGGAATGGCTGGCATTGTT
>Ga0315899_10006759_pt1 | contig 12360 bp, 8 predicted proteins | sample LakEriMetagenome_2_FD_203518 | JGI IMG/M metagenome (GOLD analysis project Ga0315899, IMG submission 203518) | Freshwater fungal communities from buoy surface, Lake Erie, Ohio, United States - Buoy 4 MA112 | ecosystem: Environmental > Aquatic > Freshwater > Lake | place: USA: Lake Erie, Ohio... | reverse complement strand
ATTTTTTCAACCAGCATTGGCGAGGCCGGTCTGCGTTCGATTCCGGCTGCTTTAACCACCGGGCATTATGCGGCCTGGAATTTTTTCCAGTCACTCGACACCCAATCCGCTCGAGCTTTTGTGCGGCGATTTCAGGATGAATACGGCTCCGACCGCCCCGTCCACGATCCGATGGAGTCCGCCTACTCCCAAGTTTATCTCTGGCGTGAGGCAGTCGAGAAAGCAGGGAGTTTTGCAGCCGCTGACGTGCGCAAAATTCTGGAACAGGGAGTTTCGGTTGCGGGTCCAGCTGGCACGGTCAAAGTGGACCCCAAAAACCACCACACCTACAAACTCCTGCGGATCGGCCGCATCCTGCCTAACCAGCAGTATGAAATCCTGTACGAGTCTCCCGACCTGCTCCCTCCCGATCCCTACCCTGGTTTTGCCTTTCCGGGCTGGAGCTGCGATTGGACCGCAGGCGGGCTGCAGGCTGGTCCGGCCGTCGAGTTGGAACATTAAAAGCCTGTCACTGACAACGCCCGCGTCGATGCGTCCAAAAGTAACCGCCTGGAACGTTTGAGAAGAAGAGCAAGATGAGCGAGACCTCAACTGAGAAACAAGAAAAGGCCAATGACCCAGCCGCGCGTCGGGGAGAACTCGACGTTTGCCCGGTATGTGGTTCCAGCGTGCACCCCCAAGCCTACTTCTGCCCGCAGTGCTCGAATTACTTTTGTTTCATCTGCCGTTCGCAAGTCACTCCGAACGACGTCCTCCTGCAATGCGTCAACCGCGATTGCGAGTACTTCGGGAAAATGGTTTGCAGTCAATGCGATCTTTCGCAGACCACCGAGGAAAAGCCGTTTCTTTACAAAGAGCCCACTGACGGCTACTGGCCGGCCTGGCTACTGATTTGCGTCCTGCTCTCCAGTTACATCACGTGGCGGACAACCTTCCTCGCTGGCGGACTGGCGTTTCTTGCACTCTATCCCGGGATAGGGTACCTCCTGCACGCGGCAGGCTTGAACATTTTCGGCAAGGAACGAAGCGTTGAGCTGCCTCGTTCCACGACCGCGTACAGTTGCGTGCGCTGCGCTCAACCGGCCAAGCTCATCACCCTCTCCAAAAAGACCTGATCAACACCGATGGCGCGATTTGAAGTTCAATATCTGGAGGGGATGCGATTCGTCGATATTCACCTCGAGCACGAGATGGTCCGCTGCGAGTCGGGTGCCCTGAATTATCTGCGCGGGAACATTGCTGTGCACTCCCAGCTGATTCCCTCAGTTGGCAGCCTCGTTTCCTCTTTGGTCGCGAATGAATCGGTATACCGACCGACCTATGCCGGAACAGGCGTGATTACGCTCGCCTCTTCGCTGGGCGGTTTCCATGTGTTTGAACTCAAAGGCGAAAGCTGGATCCTGGAAAAGGGGAGTTACTGGGCTTCCGAGGGGAGCGTCGAGCTGCAATTCTTCCGCGAACGGCTGTTGACGTCGCTCTGGGCGGGCGAAGGAGTTGTCTATCTGCAGACCCGTGTCTCCGGGCAAGGCAAACTGGTCGTCTGCACCAAAGGACCGGTCGAAGAGATGGAGCTAGTCGAAGGGGAGCAGTTGGTCGTCGAGGGGAACTGCGTTATTGGCAGAACACAAAGCGTGAAATTTCAGATGCGCCGTCCGACGAAGAATTTCTGGGGGCGATTTACGTCGGGCGAATCGATCGTCCGAACTTATCGCGGGCCGGGAAAAGTGCTCCTCAACCCGACCATGTATTGGCGTTACTACATGGACCAGCAACGCAAGAAGTCGCCCAGGTAAGCCAAACCCAGCCCCGCCGGTTTACACGAACTAGAACCGAACTATCCCGCAGCCCGATTTTGCCGCTGAACTTACCAATCAAAAAAGAGATTGCTGACTTATGCTCGTCTTATTACTGCTGCTGTATCTCCTGCCAGTCTATCTCGTCTTCTTCCGCTTCAAGCTGTTGACGCTGACTCCGTTTTGGCGGGTGTTTCTCTGGATCCCGCCGCTGCTGGCGGCGATCTTCCTTTGGTTCGCGCTGGGACGTTACACGCCCACGGTAGCGACGGCTTACGTGCAAGCTCCGGTGGTCCAGGTCGCGGCGGAAGTGTCCGGCGTGGTCTCGCGCGTACCCATTGCCGATAACGCTTCGGTTTCGGCCAGCCAAACCTTGCTCGAATTGGATCCGCAACCCTATCAGCATCAATTCGCACAGGCGACCGCCAAGGCGGTGGAGGCGAAACAAAGTTATCTCGTTCAATACGCCGGGGTTTACGCCGCGCGAGAGAATTTGGGGACAGCCGAAACGGGCGTCGCCGTGGCAAAGAGGCGACTTGAGTCGGCTCGGTTGAATCTGCAGACGGCCGAACAAAGTGCGGCTGAAATCGCCAAACAGCTGGAGGTCGCCGAGAGCATACTCGCGCGAGCGGCTGAATTGCTCGACGCCAAGGCCGTCTCGCGAGACGAGTGGGAACGCGCTTCCAGTTCCGCGGCGGCGGTACGAGCCCAGTCCCTGGAGGCCCGCAACCGGATTGCCAGCAGTTCTGCGGAGGTGGAGATCGCCGACTTGCAATTGCGGAATGCGGATGCTGCCGTGCGTGAAGCCCGCGCCGTGTTGGCGAAGAATGAGTTGATGGTGGAGCCGGTGGACGCTTTGCGAAAAACGATTGAGCGGCGGCAGGGAGTGCTGGATGCGGCTCGAGCAGGTGGCCGCGAAGGGGAACTGGCGGGTTTGGAAACGGAAGTCGCACAACTGCGTAGCTTCCTGCAACTGGCAGAGTCGACGCCGCTGTTAGTGCAAGCTCAATCGCCGGGCGTGCAGGTGGCTGAGGAGGCGGCTCGGATCGCGGCTTACAATCTCGACCGAGCGGTGGTGCGAGCTCCGGTTAGTGGCACGGTCAGCAACCTGCATGTGACACCGGGGACTTACGCACGGGCTGGCGCGCCACTGGTCAGCCTGATCGACGGCAGCTCATGGACCATGATTGCGGCGGTGCCGGAGAATTGGCTGGAGCTGATTCGTCCCGGAGACGAAGTGATCTACAGTCTGCGAAATTACCCGGGACGGCTGAGCCGGGGCAAAGTGGAGTCGGTGGGTCGGGGCGTGATACAAGGACAGGGGATTCCGAGCGGGACGCTGGCCGACACTGATCCGCGGCGGACTCGGCAAAGCGACACGCCGCAGGCAGGTCAGGAATTTCAGATCGTGATTCGCCTGGCGGATGACAACGAGCAGCAACCGCTGCGCGTCGGGGCCACTGGCCGGATGACGATTCTGGCGGGAGGTGGAATGCCAGGCGTGAATCAATTGGCGAGCATCTTGCATTTCGTCTTTTCGCTGACCGATTACTTCTATCCGCAGCCCGGACTGATGACGATCCTACTGGTCGCAGGCCTGGGAATTGTCGCGTATCTGTTTTCGCGTCAGCACCAGTAAATCGCCGCCGAAAGCTGGCTGAGGAACAGGGGCCGGGGGATGGTCGATGCGGGGGAATCTGAACCTGTTTGGGGCGGCGCAGCCCCAATACCTGGCCCACGGCGGAAAATGGTTGGTACTCGTAGGGTGGGACAAGCGGGGCGGGGAATCTCTGCAAAACGTTGAGCCAAAGAATCGGCTTGAAGCAAGTTAGAGTCCCGAAACAGGGAGATCCCGCACCGCGCCGGCCCACCAACGGTGCTCCATTCTCGCGCCGATGCGAACGGACGATCTTTCCAAACCGCGTTGGTGGGCCGGCGCTCGCGGGGCTTTACATGCTCGTAGGGTGGGACAAGCGGGGCGGGGAATCTCTGCAAAACGTTGAGCCAAAGCGTCGGATTGAAGCAAGTTAGAGTCCCGAAACAGGGAGATCCCGCTCCGCGCCGGCCCACCAACGGTGCTCCATTCTCGCGCTGATGCGACCGGACGATCTTTCCAAACCGCGTTGGTGGGCCGGCGCTCGCGGGGCTTTACATGCGCTGCAACGCTTGTATTTCAATGAAAGCTTAATGTGGTCCTCCCGCGAACTTGTCCCACCCTACAAGCACCTGATTAGCCGGGGGTGTCGCTTGTGCTCAACCCACTGCTAGTTTCTGTCATCCCTCCGGGCCCTCCGGGATGAAGAGTGAAACTGGACCTGACCCCGTTTTGCTTCATCCAGCCGCATTGATGCGTTTCTGCGCCCAGTAAGCGAGTTCGCCGGTTCGCGTGTCGAGCCGCCCGAGCTGGAGCTCGTCTGAACTTGGAGCCAGAATTGCGGTCGCATAGGTCGGCTTGATGTGGGTATGGTCGGTGTCGTAATCGCGAAGATAAGTCATCGGCTGCTGGTCGACATCCGCTTGCTTGAGCAGCTGAGCGGCAAGATTTCGCAGTCCGGCTGGTGTGCCATAGATGTTGATTTTGTACGAGCCGTCTTCATTGGTGGTGACAAAGGTCAGGAGGGTGGCTGAGTCGGAAGGTGGGTTCATGGCGGCAAAGTCTTGCTGAGGTCTGTTGAGTTTGTAGGTAAATCGTAGGCGTCTTGAGAAGAAAAGGGGACGGGGGTCAAATCACGAATTGACCCCCGTCCCCTTTTCGACGGCAGAGAGAACAGATGACAACACGCATCGAACAATTGCTCCAGCAACTTGGGGCTATCGCCTTTCCCGGAATCTTCGATACGCTCTCGGCAAAAATCGCTGAGCGGGTTGGCTTTCCGATGGGGTTTGTCTCTGGTTACTCGGTTGCGGCAACGGCAATCGGCGAGCCGGATATGGGGCTGCTCACGCAGACGGAGTTAATCGACCGGGCGAGGCGCATTTGTATGAGCGTCAGGATTCCGGTGATCGTCGACGCGGATACGGGCTACGGCAACCCGCTGAATGTGCACCGGACCGTGAATGAGTTGATCGCGGCCGGGGCGGCGGGTTGTTTCCTGGAGGACCAGGTCTGGCCGAAGCGCTGCGGTCACATGCGGAACAAGAAAGTGATCGACCGCGAGGAATACGTCGACAAGATTCGAGCCGCGGTCGACGCGCGGGCTGGTCGCGACTTCTTTATCGTCGCCCGAACCGATGCGCTGGCGATCCATGGGATGGATGAAGCGATTGCGCGCGTGACGGCAGCTCGGGAAGCGGGAGCGAATGCCAGCTTTGTCGAGGCGCCAGCTTCGCTCCAGGACCTGATCGAAATCGGCAAGCGTTCGCCTTGGCCCAACGTGGCCAACATGATTGAAGGAGGCAAGACACCGGTGCTGCCAAAGGAGCAGCTGGTCGCTCTCGGCTTTCAAATCATTCTCTACCCCCTCGCGGGCTTGTTCTCAGCCGCCAAGATCATGGAAGAGATTTTCCGCAAGCTGCAGCTTGCCGGGACGACGCTGGGTGACGAGCAGCGGCTGATGACGTTCAGCGAGTTCAACCGACTGATTGGCGTAGAAGAGAAGTACGATTTGGCGGAGCGGTTCGGTGTGAGGTAATGCGCGGAACCTGCCGCTGCTGGTTTGGCTGGTGGCCGGGATTGGCTCGGGAAAAGCCAGAGAAACTTGGCAAGCTGGCTCCTTTTGACTTCCTCCGCTCGCCAATTATCTTCGACATTTCCCGCCCTCAGAGACGGGTTGGATGATTCCTTTTGCTTTGGGCGAGCGTTAAGATGTCGGCCAAATTGCAAATGATTGCTCTTAAAGGGGAAAGGGAATGATGACCAGCGACAGCGGAACTGCTTCCAATGCCCAGCGCTTGCTTTGGGCCGGTTTTATGGCGATCTTGGCGGCCGGCGTCGGCTTCTCGATTCGCGCGGGGATTCTCGGTCAGTGGGCCGAACAGTATGGGTTTACTCAGACTGAACTCGGCGCGATTACTGGCGGCGGGTTGACCGGTTTCGGGATCATTATTTTGTTGTCCAGCCTCATCGCTGACCGGATTGGCTTCGGTCCTTTAATGTTCGTCGCTTTTCTGATGCACCTGATCAGTGCGGTCCTGACGTTGGCCACGGGTGCGGCTTACGAGGCGGGTGGCAAGCCACTCGCGTTCCAGTGTCTGTTCTGGGGGATGTTCCTGTTTGCGATTGGCAACGGAATCGCCGAAGCGGTAGTCAATCCGCTGGTTGCGGCTCTGTTTCCGAAGAACAAGACTCATTACCTCAACATTCTGCACGCCGGCTGGCCGGGCGGGCTCATCATCGGCGGTTTGGCCAGCTATTTCATGGCTGGAAGTGAAGAAACCAAACCAGTTGCTTGGCAAATTCAGATTTCGTTATTCCTCGTCCCCGTGGTTTTGTACGGCCTCATGATGATCGGCCAGCGATTCCCGAAGAGCGAGGCGTCGACCTCGGGCGTCGCGTACCGCGACATGCTGGGCGAACTCGGCCTGGCCGGCGCCGCCGTGATTTGCGTGCTGCTGGCCCTGTTCATGCGAAGTGACTTGGGGCTTTCGCCGCTGGTCGCTGCGGGCTTGGCTGCGGTCCTGCTGGTGGTCTTCGGCATGTTCAGCAGCTTCCGCTTCGGACATTTACTGCTTGCCGCATTGCTGGTGATTCACGCTTTGGTTGGTTACGTCGAACTGGGCACTGACTCCTGGATTGGCAAAATCACGGGAGCAATCATGGCCAGTCCGGCCAATGGCTTGCTGCTGTTCGTTTATACATCGGCACTGATGTTCACTCTTCGATTTTTCGCGGGACCGATTGTCGAAAAGATTTCGCCGCTTGGTTTGCTCGCAGTCTCCGCAGCATTTGGTGCGATTGGCTTGTACCTGTTGGGCAATGCGCAAGGCGCGTTGATGTGCGTGGTCGCAGCGACGATTTATGGTGTTGGCAAGACGTTCCTCTGGCCGACGATGCTGGCCGTGGTTAGCGAGCAATTCCCCAAGGGGGGTGCGATCACGATTGGAGCCGCTGGCGGCGTGGGGATGCTCTCGGCCGGATTGCTGGGCGGCCCGGGAATCGGCTTTCTGCAGGACCAGAACGCCTCGGCTTACCTGCAAAAGGCCGACGAGTCGATTTACAACCGCTACAAGGCCGAAAAGGAAAACCAATTCCTCTGGATGAAGACGGTCGGCCTGGACGGAGCGAAAGTCGGCGTGCTGTCGGACAATGGCAAAGAAGCGGAACGCGCACTGAACCTGCTGGAGCAACAAAAGGCCAAGCCAGAGGCGATTGCCGCACAGAAGTCGCTGGTCGATTGGTGGACCGGAACGGCAAAGGCGTCTGCCGGGCAAGACAAGACTCAAGTCACAGCGGCCGGTTTGCATGGTGGCCGGCAAGCCCTCATCATGACCGCTGCGGTACCGGCAATCATGTTCCTGTGCTACCTCGGGCTCCTGGCGTGGTTCAAGACGCAAGGCGGATATCGGGCGACAGCGGTACACGACCACTAAACCCGACAGTCATCTGCGAGAGTCTGACCCGTTTCGATACGCGGCAGGAAGCAGACGCTCGCCCTCAGCCAGACATCTCCAAACTTCGCGCCGCCGGACGGATTTCCCTCGGCGGTATTTTGCCCGCTGCGGTCCCGACCGTTGAGCGGACACCTGACCATCTTTGGGAGAATCTTTGAAATGAATCGACCTGTTCGTGTCGCAATGGTTGGCTTGGGATTCGGGGCGGAGTTCATTCCGATTTACCAAGCCCACCCGGATGCCGAAGTCCACGCGATTTGCCGCCGCAACGAAAAGGAACTGAACCTGGTCGGCGACCGATTTGGGATTAACCGTCGTTACACCCAGTTCGAAGATGTGCTTCGCGATCCCGACGTTGATTTCGTGCACATCAACAGCCCGATCCCGGACCATGGCAAGATGACGCTTCAGGCCCTCGACGCCGGCAAGCATGTGATGTGTACCGTGCCGATGTCGACCAGCATCGCCGAGTGCGAGCAAATCGTGGACAAGGTTCGCAAGACGGGCCTGAGATACATGATGGCCGAGACGGTCGTCTACAGCCGCGAGTTTCTCTACATCAAGCAGCTTTACGACAGCGGCGAGCTGGGAAAGATTCAGTACTTGGCCGCTTCGCACCCGCAGGACATGGATGGCTGGCCGGATTACTGGGAAAAGATGATCCCGATGCACTACGCCACGCACGTGGTCAGCCCCGTGCTCGGGCTGGTCAACGGACTGGCCGAGTACGTTTCCTGCTTTGGTTCGGGAACGGTCCGTGAGGATATCCAAAAGAAGTCTGGTAACAAGTTTGCGGTAGAATCTTGCCATATCAAGATTCGCAACAGCGACCTGGCGGCTCACATCTGGCGGTTCCTCTACGATACGGCTCGGCAGTATCGCGAGAGCATCGACGTCTACGGCTCCAAGAAATCGTTCGAGTGGTCGCTGGTCGAGCATGGCAAGCACGTGCTCCACACGGCCAAGAAGCCGGAACCGGAGATCCCTTCGCTGATCGATGTCCCGGATTTCGCGCATCTGCTGCCGGAACCGATTCGGAAGTTTACCCAATCGATTCAGGACGCCGACCACCTTTCATTTATTCAAGGCGGCGGACATGGTGGCTCGCACCCGCACATGGTGCACGAATTTGTCAGTGCGCTGAAGCAGAATCGCGATCCTTGGCCGAATGCGGTCACCAGTGCGAACTGGACCTGCGTTGGAATTTGTGCGCATGAGTCGGCGCTCAAGGGGGGGCAAATCGTGCACTTGCCAGCGTTTACGTTGGAGTAAAGCCGGGGAAGAGGGAACGACTAATCGGGACTAACTGAAGAAAATGAAAAGGCTGGATTGCCGAAAAAGCGTCCAGTCTTTTTTCATGCGCGGCGAGCTCAACGATTAACCGCATTCCACTTTCCGCATTCCCACTTCTCCCTTGTGTTATGATAGGGAGCAAGGAAACAGAGAGTTTGAACTGGGAGAAAACGACAGTGATTTTGCTCAAGTCTGTCTTGCTGCGCGGGTTGTGCCTGGGCTTGCTGCTTTTCGGATTGTTGGGGCAAGGGAGTACTCTGGCCCAGTCCGACAAAGCCCCGCTGCCGGCAAAGACACTAAAGGTTTTGTTTCTCGGCGACCGGGGTCACCATGTGCCGCGGGAGCGATTCGACGAGCTCAATCCGCTGCTGGCAGATCGCAAGATTGACCTGACCTACACGGAATCGCTCGGCGACTTGCGGCTGGGGAATCTGAAGAATTATGACGCGCTCGTCGTCTACGCCAATATCGATGTGATTGATGCTGAGGCGGAACGGGGTTTGCTGGACTATGTCCGCGGCGGTGGGGGCTTCGTGCCGCTGCACTGCGCGAGCTTCTGCTTCCGCAATTCGAAGGAAGTGGTCGCGATGATCGGCGGTCAGTTCCAGCGGCATGGGACGGGTGTTTTTCGGACCCAGATCGCCAAGTCGGACCATCCCGTGATGCGGGGCTTTGGTGGTTTCGAAAGCTGGGATGAGACTTATGTGCATCATCTGCACAACGAAGATGGGCGCGTGGTTTTGGATTACCGAGTGGACGCCGAAGGACGCGAGCCTTGGACTTGGGTCCGCCAAGAGGGCAAAGGTCGCGTCTTCTACACTGCTTGGGGACACGACGGTCGCACTTGGACCAATCCAGGCTTTGCCAATCTGGTTGAGCGGGGAATTCGCTGGGCCGCCGGTGACGATCCGGCGGTCGCGGGCGAATATCTCAAGGACCGGGGTTTTCCGATCCCGAAGATGACTGAGCTGACCAAGGAACTGGCGGCATTTGAATATCTCGACGTGGGGAAAAAGATTCCCAACTACACGCCGTCCAATCAGTGGGGCGCGCAGGGCGAGCCGCTGAACATGATGCAGCGGCCACTGGATCCCGCGGAATCTCAAAAGCACATCGTCACTCCTGAAGGTTTTCGCATTGAGCTGTTTGTGGCCGAGCCCGACCTGCAGGGCAAGCCGATTTTCATGACGTGGGATGAGCGCGGACGGCTTTGGGTTTGCGAGACGGTTGACTACCCGAATGAATTGCAACCGCCGGGATCCGGTCGGGACCGAATTCGGATTTGCGAGGACACCGATGGAGATGGCCGAGCAGACAAGTTTACGGTCTTCGCCGAAAGCCTCAGCATTCCTGCGTCACTTGCGTTCCACAAGGGCGGCGTGATTGTGCAGAACGGAATCCAGACGCTCTATCTTCGCGACACTAACGGTGACGACCAAGCCGACGAGCGTGAACTCTGGTTTGAAGGCTGGAATCAGGGCGACACGCACGGCGGAGTGAGCAACTTCCAATACGGACTGGACAACTGGATTTGGGCGATGCAGGGCTACAATCACTCGGAGCCCTCGAGCAACAAAAAGTATCCCGGTTTCCATCAAGGGTTTTTCCGCATCCATCCGAACACGCGGGAAATCGAGTTTCTGCGGGCGACAAACAACAACACCTGGGGCCTGGGGATTACTGAAGACGGGCTGATTTTCGGCTCGACCGCCAACGGTAATCCTTCGGTTTTCATGCCGATCCCCAATCGCTACTACGAGCAGGTCGCCGGTTGGCGGAAATCGTTGACGCTCAGTTCGATTGCCGACTCGAACAGGTTTCAGCCGATTACCGAGCGGGTGCGACAAGTTGACTGGCACGGCGGCTACACCGCGGCGGCGGGCCATGCAATTTACACGGGGCGGAATTATCCCCAGGAGTACTGGAACCAGACGGCGTTCGTCTGCGAACCGACCGGACATCTGGTCGGCACCTTTATTCTCAAGCGGGATGGGGCCGGTTTTCGCTCGTCCAATCCATTCAATCTGGTGGCGAGTAACGATGAGTGGACGGCGCCGATCATGGCAGAGGTTGGGCCAGATGGAAATGTTTGGGTAATCGATTGGTACAACTACATCGTGCAGCACAATCCGACGCCGCAAGGATTCCAGACTGGCAAAGGTGCCGCTTACGAGTCAGACCTCCGGGACAAGAAGCATGGCCGGATCTACCGCGTTGTGTACAACGACAAGCCGGCAACAGCACCGCCCAAGTTCAATCGCGAGGATGTGAACAGCTTAATCGCGGGACTGAGTCATCCGACACAGCTTTGGCGCAAGCACGCCCAGCGATTGCTGGTCGAGCGGGGAGAAAAAGACATCGTTCCGGCATTGCTGCGGCTGATCGCCAACCAGGATGTCGATCCGATCGGCCTGAACGTCGGCGCGATTCACGCGCTGTGGACCTTACAGGGACTGGGCGCGATCAAGCCAGAAAACCCGGCAGTGCTCGAGGCAGTCAGTGCTTGTTTAAGCCACCCTTCCGCCGGTGTTCGCCGCAATGCGTTGCAAGTGATTCCGGGCAGCGACGTCACGGTCGAGAAGATCACCCGCAACAAGTTGCTCTCCGATGACGACCCGCAAGTTCGCTTGCAGGCATTTTTGAGCCTGGCGGACACTCCGTCGAGCGAACTGGCGGCCATTGCCGCGGTTGAGGGCTTGCGCGAGTCGGTGAACTTCCGCGACCAGCATCTTCGAGATGCAGCGACCAGCGCTCTTGCTCGTCACGCCAGGTATGGGTTGCCCGAACTCGCGCGACTGCAGGACCTGCCCGCGGAACTCCGCGAGCCACTGGCGATTGTCGCCGAGCATGCGGCGAGGCGGTCGACCGCGGAGCAGCTCGACCTGAATGCCCTGATTTCCGGATTGAACCAAGCTCAACCGGAAGTCGCGGCGATCGTGGTTCGAGGTTTGGTTGCGGGTTGGCCAGATCGCTCTGCGGTGCCCCTGACTCCCGAACTGGAGGAGGGACTTGCGAAACTCGTCGAGCGATTACCGCTGGCCGAACGCTCGCCAGTGCTGCAACTGGCTGACCACTGGGGAAGCAGGAAACTGGAGGGTTACGCGCAGGAGATTACTGCAGGACTGCTCAAGGAATTCGACGACGAAAACAAGTCTGTGGAAGAGCGGCTGGCCGCGGCCGAACGCTTGGTGGACTTCCGCCCGGGTTCGGTCGAGACGGCAAGTGCCCTGCTGGAGCGAATCACCCCGCAAATGGAACCGGGCCTGGCAACCGGCATCGTCAAGTCCATGGCGAAGATGCAGGCGGATGAAGTCGGACCGCAACTTGCTGCGAATATTTTGAATTGGCCTCCATCGGTCCAGCGAACGGCCGTGGAAATCCTGCTCGGCCGCCGAGGCTGGACAGGCGCGGCGATGGAGCTGCTGGAGCAGGGCCAACTGCAGATTACGGATCTCTCACTGGAACAACGAACCAACTTGCAGAATCACCCCAACGAGGAAATTCGCAAGCGGGCCATGGAATTGCTCGCGCGCGGCGGGGCGTTGCCCAATGCCGATCGCCAAGCCGTGTTGACCGAATACGAGGTGGCAACGCACAGCAGCGGAAACGCAACGGCAGGAAAGCAAGTCTTCCTCAACGTCTGTGCCAAGTGCCACAAACACTCCGGCGAAGGCCAACAGATTGGACCTGAGCTGACCGGGATGGCTGTCCATCCGAAAGAGGA
>Ga0315899_10006758_pt1 | contig 12362 bp, 12 predicted proteins | sample LakEriMetagenome_2_FD_203518 | JGI IMG/M metagenome (GOLD analysis project Ga0315899, IMG submission 203518) | Freshwater fungal communities from buoy surface, Lake Erie, Ohio, United States - Buoy 4 MA112 | ecosystem: Environmental > Aquatic > Freshwater > Lake | place: USA: Lake Erie, Ohio... | reverse complement strand
GCGGTCGCCGGCGGTTGATGCGGTCCTTGCTGCGGAGTTGCCTGTCCGGGATGCGGCTGTAATAGCGAAAAGAGTCTCTTTGAATCAGCATGGTGCAAGTGCTTCATCCCCCAGGGCCCAATGACTGTTCCGTTGTCCGTCTTCTTGCGTTGATCCATCCCAGTAAGGTTTTGAAGCTTGGGACCTTGCTTCCTTGGACCCAAGACAGGTTGCGAACCTTGCCCCCTTGCTTCCTCTGCCTTCCAGTCCGAGCGCCGCCGTCCAGTGCTGTGTGTGTGTGCGTGCGTGCGCGCGCGCGCGTGTGTGTGTGTGTGTGTGTGTGTGTGCGCGCGCGAGGGAGAGAGAGAGAGAGAGAGAGAGAGAGAGAGAGAGAGAGTGTGTGTGTGTGTGTGTATGTGTGTGTGTATGTGTGTTTGTGTGTGTGTTTGTGTGTGTGTGTGTACATATATGTATATACGTGTGTATCTATATATCTATATACATTAGCGGCAAACAACTCGGATAAGGGGGGCAACAGGGCCTGTGCATGAGCTCTCGAGTTCAGGAGCTGTCTCTTTGCATTGGTTTGCCCCAAAGGGTTCAGGCTTTAGGGGTTAGGGATTAGGGTTTAGGTATGAGCTCTTAAACGTCAACGGTTGACAGTGTTTTGAAACCCCGAATGTATATACATGAGGCTACTCAGCCTCGCGCCGCAGGCAGACACACGCGCATACGCACACACACACACACATACACACATACATACACACAAACACACACACATACATACAGATGTCAGCGCATGCTGCTCGGGTCTTGATGCTGCTCGGGCAAGACCCGAGCATTCGTGGAACAATAATGCACGAATGGGCACGTGGACAGAGACGCGTCAACAGAAGCGCTCGGCAGAACAGGATAAAGTGTGCAGACGTTTCGTGGTTTAGTTGAAGCTATGGTTTAGTTGAAGCTAGTAGTATCCATCTGTATCCAAAGGTATCTCGTCTCCACCTTTGCACGCATGGCAAAAGAGACCTAGTAAGGCAAAAGAGACCCATCAAAGAGACCCATCTAGTCTCCACCGGTGCACGCTCACACCGCCGCGCCATAGGCCTCACCTATGATGCCGACTCGCTCGTCTCTGCCTCTCTTCTTCTATTGCCCTGCGGACAAACTATGAGTTGTCAGTGCCCTAGCCCGAGGTCAGTGCCCTAGTACATGAGGAGGAGGATACATGAGGAGGAGGATACATGTCAGTGCCCTAGCCCTAGTCAGTGCCCTAGTGCTTTTACTATAGAAAGTCACCATAAATGGGACGTTTCAGAATTGGTGCCTCCTTCTCGCGCGCTCTTGTTCCATTGTTCTTTGTACCTCTCGCCTTTGTACACCCTGTACCTCTCGCAGGCTGTCTCTCTCAAGAAATTGCCGCGGTTTGTCCTTTGAACTTCCTATATATGTGCACGCGCGCGCGCAAGCACACACACACACACACACACACACACACACACACACACACACACACACACACACACACACACACACACACACACACACACACACACACACACACACACATAGCTGTTCATGTTCATATGTATTTCTGTAAATATCAACGCTGCGCTTTATGCTCTCTCGATCTTGAGATCGTCGTTGAGCGTGGCGTGCCAACTGGTTTAGGGTTTAGGATTGGGTTTTAGAGTTTAGGATTTAGGGTTTGGGGTTTAGGGTTGAGGGTTGAGGGTTGAGCGTCCGGTGGCAACCGCGCTGATGGCATGCGTGCATGCGTGAGTGTTGTGAGTGTGCAACCCCCAGAGTGTGTCTCTGTCCATGTCCGTGTGTTTAGTTAGTAACATGCACAGAGCACACACTTCTTTTTAGCACTAACTGAAAATAAAAAGGCCCCCAGAGTTAATGCTGGATCTTGCTTGTAACAAAAACACGAAACCCCTCACTGAGAGACAAACAGTCCCCCTCACACAGAGACACACTGTCCCGCCGTGCCATACATCTATATCAACGCGCGCGCGCGCGCACGCACACACACACACACACACACACACCTTTCAGGCGCCCGATGTCGCCCACCGACGGGTTTGCAGCGGCATATGTATGTACATCCCCCCCCCCCAGTTTTTCGACGTCCAAAAGGGCACGTCCACCGCCCACCCCGCCTCCAACGCCCACCTCGCCTGCACCCAGTCCCCACACCGCGTCAACCCAACCCCCGACCCCCGGCGCACCTCCATAGATCTCCCATGCATTACTACTGTGCCAATCAACGCCTCCTGTCCTTCTGCCCGCCCGTGTCCTGTTTGTGTGTGTATTTACACACACACACACACACACACACACACAAACACACATTATATGCATACACACACGCACACACACAAACACAAGCACACACACAAACACACGCATATGGTGTGCATCTATACATGTGAGTGTGTGAGAGTGAGAGCGCGCGCGGAGTTGAGTATCACGCGTCAGTATTACATGTGGTGCATGGAGAGCATAGGTCGGGGAGGCAGCGAGGGCATCAGGCCCTCTACACCATCCATGAGGCCCTCTACACCATCTAGCCCACCCCCCGCCTGTGTGCCCTCCCCCCCCCCCGCCTCCCCCCGCTCGCCCACCACAGCACGCACCCATGCGGGCCCGGCCGAAAATAGTCGGCGCCCTTTTCCCCCCCACAACCCCCACCCTCCCCCTTTCCCTCCTCTCTCCACCCCAGGGGCGACGCGAAGACGTAGCAGACCGTATGCCTCTTTTTCCACCTCTCGAAGCACGTCTTGGGCCTCCTTGCTTCGTGCTTTAAACTGGCATACATACATACGCGCGCGCGCGTGTGTTTGTGTTGGAGTGTGAGCGAGTGGATATACATGCAGACAAGAGAAGAGAACGGTTTTAGGGTTGAAGGTTCAGGTCTGAACCCTAAAAAAATATACAAAATGAACTGAAATATAGGGACCAGCGAAGAGGGAGCGAGAAGGTGTCTAAGCCTGGACAAGCCCGACATGTTAAGGGCCGGTGCCACTGAAGTTTCAAAGGCCGGTGCTGAAGAGGAAGTAGACACTGGCGCTTGGGAAGCTTGAAAAGTAGTATTGGGTGCTGTTAGCAACACGTTAGCAACACATTAGCAACACTGGCGCTTGAGAAGCTTGAAAAGTAGCATTGGGAGCTGACACAGGGGGTGGAGAGCAGAAGATGTCAAAAAGGTTGCTAATGTGTTGCTAACGTGTTGCTAAAAGAGGGTGGAGAGCAGAAGTTTTCAAAAGTCAGTGCCCTAGTTTTTATATTGTAGATGACAGTGCCCTAGTTTGTAGATTGTAGTGTTGTAGAAGTTTGTAGATTGTAGTGTTGTAGAAGTCAGTGCCCTAGTTTGTATATTGTATATTGTAGAAAGTCTGTCCCCGCCTGTAAAAAGCCACTGTGGCCTCAAGTTGCTGACATTTGAGGATTTGTGCCTGGGTGTGGAATGTTTGCCACTGTTGTCGAGGCGGCTGAGGATAGTAGAGTAAAGCTTTGTAGGGAAGAACCCTCTGCGCGCGAACTGGCCCTCTCACTCTTCTTTCTCGCCCTCGCCCTCTCTTTCTCCTTCTCCTTCTGCATGGAAAGCTCTAGCACCCTCTCCCTTTCTTTCACAAATTGAGCAATCCTCTCCCTCTCTTTCTCCGTCTCAATCACAAGCGCCTTCTCGAAAGCCGAGACGATCTTCTCCCCCTCGCCTCCCGGTGACTGGGGTCCGAGGTCATCAATTCTCTGTGATCGGGTGGCGGCGGCGCCGCCGGAGGAGGAGGCGAAGGGCGGCATGGATGCCGGATGGAAGGAGGCATTGAGTGAAGGGGGGGTGTATGCTGACGCTTGGGCCCAAGCCACGGGCGTTTTGGTGCACGTGCACTTGCGATCTCTAGATTGCAGAATGGCTTCTGTTATGAGTGCCAGGGCTCCGAGATTGCCATCAAGCTGGAACTTGGAGTTATCGGTCGCCACAAAGTTTTCGGTGCCACCTCCTTTTTCTCCCCAATACCTCTCGTCAACCGGCAGCGGCACTTCATTCACACACGTGGAGCAGTCATTCACACTTGACTGAAGTGGTGGGTGAGTGGAAAGCAGATTTCCCATTGCAAAGCGCCCAAGCAGGCGATCCAACATCCTCTGAACCCCACCACTGTCACCCAGACGCGCGTACAGCGCACCCGCCCACGCTGCGGACCATCCTGTATGTGCCCCGCCAGCATCCATCTTCCGTCGCACCGTTGCCTCAGCAGCCGCAGCGAGCTGTGGGGCCTCATGTCTGTGGATCTGATTGCCGGGGAAGAGCGAAAAAAGCGGCGACCAATGGCGGTGACCCCAGTCTGGAATGGTGTGCTCAGCAGTTAAACCCCAGCGCAAATACTCCTCGATGTGGCCTGTGTCGCTCACAATAGGAAAGCCTTTATTCGGCAGTCTGGCCAGGGTTTTTTGCGCTCTCTCCGCCAGTTCGTGGCAGCGGGTCCCGTCGCATGACACCCCCCCCCCCGTACACGACACCTGCACCGCCGTACACGCATCCACATACCCCGAAAATAGCTCATAAAGAATGGCGGTATCAATGGCTGGGGACATGCCCAACGGCCAGTACTTGCCGCCGAGTTGGTAGCTATTTTCCGGAGAGTGCGTGGGCCCCGTGAGTAACGAACCATCAGGACCATGGGGGGTGAGGTAGGACAGGAAAAACTCTACAGCGCCGGCCAGAATTGGGAGGATGTCCTGTATCAGGGCCGTGCGGTCTTCCCGAAAGCGGAAAGCATCCAAAAGGTGGAGGGATACCCAGGCGCCGCACGTGACACACATGGCCCACTGGGGGTCTCCCAAGGCACGTGTCTTCATCCAGATGTCTGTGAAGCCATGCGCCACCCAGCCCGGCATGCCATACATGCAGCTCGCCGTGCTGACCCCACTTCTGGCGAGTTCGTGTGTGAAAGCCACAAGAGGCTCGGCGCTTTCAGTCAACTGCAGCGACTCCGCCGCCCAATACATCATCTGGAGATTAATATTGATATGGTAGTCCCCGTTCCACGGCGACTCGATTCCCTCCGCCCATATCCCCACCAAATTCGCGGGCTGTGTCCCCGTTCGTGACGAGCCCAGTAGCAGGTACTTCCCAAGAGCGAAAAATAGCGTCTGGAGAGAGACGTCTTTGACCGGGATTGGCGTAGACGTATTGCCCTGGGGAAAGCAAGTTCGCGCGTAACGGGCGACACGCTCTGGGGTGGTTAAAGTGGCAGCGCACGCGTCCGATGAGGCGTTGTTGGGGTGGGCACTATGTGCTGTTATTGACGTGCGCTGCATCTTCTCCCTGTGCTCCGAGGTGTGTGCTGCTTCGACTGCTGTGAAGCCTCGGCGCAGCGCGTTCTCCAGCGACTCCACGCAGCGACGTTCAGCTTCCTCGACGGGCAGCAAGTGCGTAGCAGAGTGGTTACCCCTCAAAAAACGCGTGGCGCCGGCTACAATAATGTCGATCGCATGTGCCCCTTTTACATGCACTGCCGTACCATCCTGGGAGAATTCGGCGGAGGAGGGGGCGTCTTCTCGTCCAGGCGCAGGTTGGCGCTGTCCTGCTTCTGGCGCTTTGTGCCACCCGAATGCATTGATCGACGGCACCACCGCCACGCATGCGTGATAGCCCAGGCCTTTGAACCCCATATTTGGAATCCCCGCGACCCCCGGACGCGGTAAACCGGAGTATGCGGCTGTTTGGACGAGGGAAATGTGTCCCCATTGCAACACCTGCTGCGCACCCTCTAGCCTCCATCCCATTCCTTTCTGCTCATGGCTCTGCGCAGATGCGGGCTGCCCAGCGAGCGTCAAGTTTCGCATTTCGACCATGACTCCTATGTTGTCTGGGGGTCTCTCTAGGGTCACTGTGACGTCTAGGCAGCCCGTTCCCTCTGGGTAGGGTGTCCAAGGGGCATCGAGCCGAGACTTGGAGTCTGCCAACTGGGGCGTGGACTTGCTTCCGTAGACTTTACACCACGACCTGGCCCACAAAACGTCATCAACAGCAGAGCTAAACACCTGCCGCCCATACTCCGTCTTGCGCAACTTCCCCTCCACTTCAACCCCTTGACCAGAACCATCAAGAGTTGTCACCGTGAAAGATGCTTCTGCCACCCCTGTGTCTAGGGAGAGCCTTCGGGCATACCCTTCTTCGACCATTTTCTTCCCCTGGGGGGGCTGTGTGAAGCGTGTACGGACACGGGCTAGATACTCAAAGCTGTTGCCGCTCTGCCCCTGCAAGTGAGGGTGGTTTAGGGCTTAGAGCTTAGGGTTTAGGGTTCAGGGTTCAGGGTTCGGGGTTCAGTCTGTACATCTGTGTTAGTGTTGTGTGTGAGAGAGAGAGTGTGTGTATGTGTATATGCATATATGTATACATCTCTCTCTCGCGCGCGCGCGCGCTCGCTCTTTCTCTCTCTCTCTCTCTCTCACACACATTGATATGTGTACCTGTGTGAGGGAATTGATAGCATCATACGCTTCCTGCCATGTCTGTGTGTGTGTGCGTGTGTGTATGTGCACATGTGTACCTCTGTGAGAGACTTCACAATGTCATGAGCCTCCTGCAGATGGCCGTCAAGCATCTTTTTCCGCGCCTCCTTGAATTTCTTGGCGTCGTTCGCCGCCACTACGTGCTGTGCAAGGGAGGATTTAAAAAACGTTATTTTTTAAAAAAAATTGTAACGCGCTTCTTTGAATTTTTTGGCGTCGTCCCCCGCCATTGCGTGCTGTGCAAGGGAGATTAAAAAAAAGAAACCTGAAATTTTGATTTTAAACTTCTTGGCGTCGTTTCCCGAAACTTACTTACACTACCTAACATAATGCTAGGGCACATGCTAGGCCACTGACTCCTAGAGAACACATTCTACCTATGAGAGTGACCTGATAGAGAGACGCGATGGAGTCGCGGACAGACATAATGCCATATGCCCCTAGACTAGGCCACATGCCCCCAGAGACCTGGAACAGGAGGAGGAGGAGCAAATTCTGTAATTACTCGAAAAAAAGAGTAATTACAGAATTCGCCAGGCTGTAATTACTCTTTTTTTCAAAAAAAAAAGAAGCGACACCTGCGGAATCCCCCGGAGGATCCATGACTCTTCATGTGCTGGCGAATTCTTAGCGTCGTATCCTGTAAGCAATGCATACACACACAAACACACAAACACACACACATACACACACACACACACACACACATTGACATATAAATTCTGAGCGTCGTATCCTATGCGCAATGCATACACACACACACACACACACACACACACACTGCGCCAGCGGTTCCGAGGCACGAACATGGGCCCGATTATTATGCCCCGCCGTCCCCGCCGGCGGACGATGCGCTGCGGGCCGAGGCTTCGGCGCCCGTCTCGCCGCGCGCCGGGTCTGTACACAACCCGACCGTTGCTACCGCGCGCTATGGTGCGATAAACCCCCGCACACGCAGCGCCACGGCGCACGCAGCGCGGTCAGCATAGCACAGAGCACGTCAGCGCGGCGCACGCACACCCTCACGCTCACACCGCCGCCGCGGCCGCTGACCCCCTATAGGGCGTGGTCACCCCCAGGGGTGTGAGGTGGCTCATGGCGCACGAACTCGCGGTGGACCCTGTTTAGGTGCGCGGCGAACAGAGTCCCCACCGAGGTTTCGTCCTGGTAGGCCGTGACGATACAGATAAAGAAGATGGAGACCAACAACCAGGTACGAGGAGCACAAAACTGAGACCGCTTCCAGTAAAAATGAACCCCACTCCAAAAACGAGGAAAAAGATGAAAAGTGAAAATACGGTTGTGCGCGTATCTCTGCCGCTTAATTCAATAAGACGGCTTACACACCGCGGAGCGAAAGAACCTTTTACCACGTCCGATTGGGAACTAGGCCCATTTTGCGGACCTGGTACAATTTTTTTTCGCTCCGCGGTGGAGATACGCGCAAAACGGTACCTCAACTTTTCATCTTTTTTCTCAGTTTTCTGGGAGGGAAGGTCATATTCATGGGAAACGGTCATAATGTGTGTGTTTGTGTGTGTGTGTGTGTGTGTGTGTGTGTGTGTGTGTGTGTGTATGTAACCGATATATCTGCATGAAAATTGACATACATATATTCTTAGCGTCGAAGTAAAGTTGGCCCTAAACTACAATTCCATGAAACACAGACGCGATTACACTGCCAGAGTTCGTGGGTCTGCTTATGAGCAACATCCACTGTCAACTGGATCCCATTATATGCGCGCGTCAGACAAGAATTCATCGTTTTTTTCAACGTTTTTTTCTTTTGCACAAAAACAAAAAACACAAATGATTTACCTATGCGCAACATCCAGTTGACAGACCCCTTTCTGTTATCGCGTCACAGAAGAATTGAGTTTTTTTTATACACACAAAAAAAGGATTTACCAACGCGCAACATCCAGGTGACACCATTCTGTTCGCGCGTCAGACCGCTGCATTTCCCGCTGCATTCTCAAAAAAAAAATCTCAAAAGTCAATGCCCTAGTAAATTTAGTTAAAAAAAGTCATAATAGAGAGTGCTCAATCACAGCAAAAGTAATGCCGTAGTAAATTTAGTACAAAAGGCCATCATATAGAGTGCACCCATCTATGACCATAACACAGAGGACTCAATTGAGTACTGGGCAAGCCCGTAATTCAACGCATGTAATTCAACGCACTTTATCACAGCCAAACGGCCATAAAAGAGTGCACTCAATTATGACCATAACACAGAGGACTCAATTATAGCTGCCGGCCATAATAATTCAACGCATTTTATCATAGCCAAACGGCCATAAAAGAGAGTACGTTATCATAGCCTTGGGCTATGATAACGTACTCTCTTTTATGGCCGATTGAGCGTAGCTCATTCCTCTTTTTTTTAAAAAAAATCCCAAAAAAAATCTAGGAGAGGAATTCGCCAAAGAATTAGCGAGTGCCCAAGAGGTTGCAATTGGCGGCTCCGCCGGCGTGGGCATCTCTAGAACTCTGTAGCCTATGCATGTATCCTCCTCCTCACATGACAATACATCTCTAGAACTCTGTAGCCTAATACATCTCTGGAACTCTGGTACAGCCAGCATAGAGACTGCTTCCAATGCACTAGCGTTAGTTCGCTCAACTTAACCACCGACTCCATTACTCTGATATAGCCACAACAAAGACAGGCTTTACTGCAGGATGGCCAGAACAGTGAGTACTGTTGACTCCTAGAGAACACATTCTACCTACCTTTACTGCAGGATGGCCAGAACAGTGAGTACTGTTCAACACTCAACACACAGGTTCAACACTCAACACACGGGTTGAGGTTTTGCCCAGGAGTCAGTGCCAGCTTATGTATGTGTATATGTATATGTATACACACACATACACACACACATACACACACACATATACATATATATATATATGCATAAATATATATGAGTGCTTTTGAGAACTCTTGGCCAGGGGTAAGTGCCGTTTGTGTGTGTGTGTGTGTGTGTGTGTGTGTGCGTATGTGTGTGTGTGTGTGAGTGTGTGTGTGTGTGCGTGTGTGTGTGCGTGTGAGTGTGTGTGTGTGCGTGTGTGCGTGTGTGTGTGTGTGTGTGTGTGTATGCATATAAATATGAGAACCTTTGAGAACTCTTGGCCCGTCAGAGTGCCAGCTTATGGTGTGTATATATACACATATATATACATATATTTAAAAATATATTTGTATATATACATATATATATTCATGAGTACTTTTGAGAGCTCTAGGCCCGGGTTGCGTGCCGCTTATATATATACATACATATATATATATACATACATACATACAAACATACATATATACAAACATACATACATACATACATACATATATGAGTCCTTTTAAAAGCACTTGCCCACGCAGTGCCAGTTCAAGGCACGCGCCTTGCGCCTCAGAAAAATTCTTGTACAGGGTGTCCGAGGACTGTCCGGGCAAAAAGCGGTCCTTCAGCGGGCCCTCCCACCATGTCCCGGGGGGGGGCTGTGGTGTTTGCTGTGCCGCGGAGTTGGTGGTTGGTGCCTCCCCTTGCTCTGTCTGGTGCGTCGGTGTTTGTGTGTACATGTAATTAAGATACATAAGTATGTATGTACGCATGTATCTCTCTCTCTATATATATACATATATAAATAAATATACATACACACACACACGCACACACACACACACACACACACATACATACGTACATACATTGACATATATTTATCAAGTGATACATATATATGCACTTGTATGCACTTGTATGCACTTGTATGTACTTGCATGTACTTGCTTATCAATCCGTGCCGTATTGTTCGTGGTTTAGTTTAGCTCACACTAGTGCATTGTTGGTGGTTTAGTTCAGCTAACTAACACTAGTGTTATCAACCACGAACCATGCATTGTTCGTGGTTGATGCCTCCCCTGCCTCTGGCTGTATTGTACTTGTGTATCTGAACATATATATATATATATATATATATATATATATATACTCCGGAGTATATTAACAGGTAACATTTAAGAGGACCATGCAGCTGCAGCGCGGCTGCATCTCGACGCGCTGTCCGGTTTAGTTTAGCTAAATTAAGTAAACCGCGAACAAAGCACATCTTGACGGGCTGGGCTGTCCGGTCCAATATGTATTACATATATATTGATATACAATATATATTACATATATAAGACCTTGCAGAGGGGCATATCAACAGGCTGCCCAGTCCAAACCGACTCCTCGCTTATCATCATTTTCTCCTCCCAGCGCTCCATGTGTAGGACCGCTCCTAGGCGCCCGTTGCCCACCTGTTTGTGTGTGTATATATAATAGGTATACATATATAATATATATATATATATATATATATAATAGATATACATACACACATATATATATGATGAATATACATACATATATATATCACTGCATGTGTAGGACCGCTCCTCGGCACCCGGTGCACACCTATATGTATATGCCTATATAGGCGCCCGTCACCCACCTATATATATATATAATAGATATACATACATATATATATAATGAATATATATACATATATATATATATATATACATATATACATACATACATATATATTATATACACACATACATATATACTTACATACATACACACACACACACACACACACACACACACACACACACACACACACACACACACACACACCAGAAAAGCGCGGGAGAAGTCTCTGGCGGGCTGATCCATCCATATAATCGGCCTGCCCACGTCGTTCGTGGCCGCCGGTGACCCGTACCTAATATGCAATACACATATATTGAATATAAATGTATGTGTATATATGTTTGTGGGTGGGTGGGTGGGGTGTGCGTGTGTGTATTGAATATACATGTATACACACACGCACACACACTCTACGCAACACACATACATAGATACATACATTCAAAATACATATACATCTGTATACACACAAACAACAACCCACACCCACCTACCCCCCTCTCCACACACACCCACACACATACAAATTACCGTGTGGGACTAGCACAGCACAGCTCAACCTTGCCACCAACCACACCACCATTGCCCGCAGTTGCGGCCGGATTTTGACTCCGCACTGTCTTGAGCGAGAGCTCAAACTCCGTAACGCCTCCCACGAACTCGTTTGGGTTCGTGACCACTGACACGTCCACGGCTAACTTGACTCCCGAGCTCACGTTGGCCTTGTAGCCCGCATAGGGTAGGGATGACTTCATCCAGCAGGAGCTGCCTGTGTGTGTTGTGCGTGTGTGTGTGTGTGTGTGTGTGTGTGTCTACATATATATAGATAGCGCGCATAGAGGAGGGAGGACTGCATGTGTTTAGTTCAACTAAATACCACTCACTACTTACTAACTACTACTAACGCGCATAGAGGATGGAGGACTAGATCCAGCAGGAGCTGCCTGTAAAAAATCCTGAAAAAGTTCGTATTCTCACAGAAAGAGCTGACATTGCAGTTGGTGCAACACTCAGGATTCGAATTGTTTTTTTTAGGGAAGGACTTTATCCAGCAGGTGCTGGCTGTATAAATTCTGAGAAGTCCAAGCCCTAGTAAATTTAGTATAGAAAGCCATGGTAGAGAATACTTTTGAAAATTAAAGAAAATAAGTTTTAATTTTTTATTTAAAACAAATCGTGTGCCTTCATATACAAACGACCAGCCGAGGCACAGGGGGTTCATGTTGCAGTTGTTTTAGTTTAGCTAATGAGCTAAACTAAACCTTCATGTACAAACGACCAGCCGAGGCACAGGGGGTTGAGGTTGCACTGGGCGCAGCACTCGTCCATTGACGCCACTGTCACGAACGATAGATCCCCCCTGATATA
>Ga0315899_10006756_pt1 | contig 12363 bp, 5 predicted proteins | sample LakEriMetagenome_2_FD_203518 | JGI IMG/M metagenome (GOLD analysis project Ga0315899, IMG submission 203518) | Freshwater fungal communities from buoy surface, Lake Erie, Ohio, United States - Buoy 4 MA112 | ecosystem: Environmental > Aquatic > Freshwater > Lake | place: USA: Lake Erie, Ohio... | reverse complement strand
CGTCCTCGGGCGCGGTGAAGTGGTGGTAGACGGCGTGCCAGAGCCTGGTGGTGCCGTCGCAGGGGAACCCGGCCTCGAAGTCTGGGAACGAGAGCAGCGTCGCGGTCTGCGAGCTGCCAAGTGGCGTCGCGAGAGGCTGGTCACATGACAGTTGCGCGCGAGCGCTGCACGTCACTACTGCGAGAATCAACGCAATACAGAAGAGGATTGAGCGAATGCCGGCCATGGTGTGGAGCTCAGGGAGGAGCATCGAGGCGTACGGGGCTCGACGCAGTTTGATACTACTTCCTCACCTGAGACACACAATCATCCATTCCGCAGGCCCAAGGCAAAATGAAGATTATGACGCTCCAAAGCCGTCTGGAGTAGGCCAATGAGGGCTCCTGGATCGCTGCAGGACCATGGATAGTCCCGGATCGGACCGGCCACCGCCTTTGCCCGAAGCAGCTTTGCCGCGACAGCGGTCATGCCAGCCGGATATTCCCCGGCGGCTTGAATCCATTGCGATCGACGCTTTCGAGATACGACCGAATCGCGCTCTCGGGCGAACTCGGCGTCAGGCCTGTCGGACCGAGGCCGCCGTTCGCATCGGCGAGCATCTGCAGTCGCACGGCGGCTGGAATTGGGTTGCTGGAGGAACCCGGCGGCTGCATCGGTTCGACCCTGGGCTTGCGCGGTTCGATCGGAAACAGCCCGAGTTCCTGAAGCCTGCGAATCTCCTTGATCGGGTCATACTTGGGCTCGAGCCGCCGTGCCTCCCATCTGAGTGACTTCTCTCCCCAAGTCATGTTGTGGAAGCGCGATTCCCCGTGGTTGTGCCATGGCTTGCCCGCTGCGACGAAGTCCTCCCAGCTGCCGTAGCGGAAGGCGGGATGCAGCGGGTTGTCACCCATGGCGATGTGCTTGTTGCGGAGCATCACCCAGATGGCGCGCTCCTCCTCGACGTAGGGATTCTGATGCATGTTGCTCACAGTGTTCCTCCAACATGAAGATGATTCGTTGTCTGGCATCCCACTCGCGCGATGCGGCGTGCTGCAGCAATGTCGGTGAGACAGTCGCACTCTTTCGGACCAATGTGGCGTCGGCCTGATTTCGGTGTCCTTCTGTTCAGGCTCGTCGAGCGTTCGCCTCTTGCGTCAAGCGTGGCTTGACCATCGTCTTTGGAAATCCGCTTGGTGGACTCGTACTTCGAGTTCGGCCAGCCGCGGCTTTGCGAAGCGCTTCGGTGTCGGGCGAGCCTCCCAACTCTTTCGGCGTCGCGACGAGCCAGGCTCGGGGGCCGTGATCGCAGGTCTCCCGCCGGCTCAGCCGACTTCGCCGTCCGTGTCGCTCGCCTCGGGTGGCTTGGGATCAGTCGCACGCCGCAACGGGGGCGTGAGGCGTATCTCCTGCGCACCTAGGAGAGCATAGTCCTTGGGATTGCAGGTCAGCACGATGATCTGCAGGCCCGACTTGGAGGCGTGATGGAGCATGTTTAGTACATGCTCGACACGGTCGGGATCGGTGAAAGCGAAGGCATCATCGAAGATGATCGGAATCGTCTCGCCGTGCTGCGTGGCGATGGCCTCCGCGGCCATCAGCCGCACTGCCGCGGCGAACTGCTCCTTCGCGCCACCGCTCAGCTGGTCGAACTCGAGAGCACCCGAGCCGGACCGCGAGGCGCGGATATGGAACGTCCCCGCACTGTCCAGCTCGATGATGGCCTTCGAATCCATGGGATTGACGAAGTCGAGGTAGCCCTGCGCCTTCTTCATCAGAGGCTGCGCGATCTGCTCCTGCACCTGACTCTGCGCATCGGTCAGGCATGACAGGAGCAGGTCGATCGCCTTGGCCTTGCGCGCCTCGCTTGCCTCCTCAGCGGCCGCTGCGGCGTGGCGGACCTTTAGGCCGTTCGCGTGCGCCGTCGGATCGTGGTCGACATTGGCCTGGCGGAGCAAGGTCCGTGCGGCAGCTGCTTGCGCGGCGGAGTCGCGGCGAGTGGCTTCAGTCTGCTCGAGTGTCTTGTCCATGCGCTCGATCGTCTCCATGAGGGCCTTGAGCTCGATGCGCATGGTCTCGGTCATCGTTTCGGCGATGGATTTCTCTAGGCTGCTGATCTGTTCGACGAGAGTGGCGCGTCTCATGAGCCGCGCGGGTCCTTCGCCGACTGCGCGCTCCTGGCCGCGGAGTTCGCTCGCGATGGTCAAGATCCTCGCCTCGGTCTCGCGAAGTCTTTCGGCTGCCGTCTCAAGCTTGGCTTGTGCGTCGGCGAGGAGCTCCTTCGACGCACGCTCCTCGGCGGCGAGCTCCTCGACCTGGGACTCGCAGTGCCTTGCCTTCTCCTCGGCCGCGCCCAGCAGCGGACTCAGCGCGTCGACATCCTCGGCATGCTCGCTGGTATCGTCGATCATCGCGCCGCGCGAGGCAAGGCTCGACCTGGCCGACTCCGCCTTGGACCTTGCCTTTGCACGCAGTGCGGTCGCCTCGCCCTTCTGAGCGGCGAGCTCGCTCCTGTTCTTGCTCCCGATGGACGCACGCACGGCCTTGAGCTCTCCATGAAGAACGACGGAGCGATCCAAACGGTCCTCGGCCTCCGCGAGATTGCGCACCCCGGCTTCGGCGAGCAGGCGGTCACGGTTCGCGACCGCCTGGTTTCGCTGTGCCTCGTGCGTGGCGAGATTCATCGCTCCGCCAGGAGTCACGCGCAGGACAAGATTGCCATCTACATGGATCTCCGCGCTCTGCGTGATGTGCCTCGGCTGACCAAGACGCAGCTCGACACCATCGACCTCCACGGCATGAGCACTTCCCGCAAGCTCGATGGAGGTCGTCAGCGACTGGAGGCTTGCGTCCGCGACCGAGACGGCCTGCTCGATTGCGCGGAGCTCCGCGATCTGGGCGCTTGTTGGCGCGGCGAGGGTCCCAATCTCGCGGTGGAGCTGCTCGGCTCGCGATTCGAGATCGCGTATGGCGTCAAGCTCGGTGTCAAGACGCTGGATTCGTCTGTCTTGAGCCATCTCGTCGAGGCGATACTCGAGCGCGCGCTTGAGATCCTCGGCATCGAGCTTGGCACGCTCCGCTGCAAGAACCCTCGAGCTGGCTGTTGATGCGTCGTTCAGTGCCCTTTCATGTCGCTCACTTGCCGCGGCATGCTTCTCGCGCTGCTCGATAGCCCTGGCCTCGAGGAGCCGGAGGTTCGCTGCAGCATCAGTGAGCGTCCGCTCGCACTCGTCGAGGGCTTTGAGGTCTGTACGTGCAGCATTGAGAGTCTGCTGTTTCGCATCGGCGGTTCCCTCGGCCAGATCGAGCGCCGCTTTGCACTGAACCGCCTGCTTGCGCGTGCCTTCGGCCGTGGACTTGCGGTCGACCGCCTCCCTTTCCTGCGCGAATGCGGCGCGCAGTCTGTCGGAAGCAGCTTGGAGGTCCGCTACTTCCGCGTTGGCTCTGTCCAGATCCTGCTTTAGGCTCGCTGCGTCAAGCCGAGCAGCGTGCCAGCGCGTTCCGGTCTTCGGATCACCGCGATCTGTCAGCAGATTCCTGCGCTCTTGGCGAACCTGCTCGAGCGTCCGCGAGTCGGTGGGGGACTGGATCGCGGCGGTCACGCCTTGGCTGCTCGCCATCGCGATGAGGTCGCTGCTGCTCAGGCAAAGCGCCTTACTAGGATCATCGAGCGACTTGCCCTGCAGTGCCCAGAGATGGGACCACGCCAAGCCGTCGCCTGCGACGAGCTGCTTGAGCTTGTCGGCGGCTTCCTTGTCCGCGAGCGGGCGTTGTCCTGCGCAGCGAAGTTCGGTCGAGCCCTTGAGGCGATTGAAGCGCTTGATCACCGTCCAGACGACTGCGTTGGAGCCGCTTCCAGCTTCGAACTCGAGTTCGATGGTTGGGATCGCCGTGGGGTTGTGCACTTGGCGGGCGCGCCCTTCGACCGACTTTTTCTCGGTGCGAGGTTCGGTGAAAAGCGCATCGAAGATGGCGTCCACGACGGTGCTCTTGCCCGACTCGTTCGGTCCGCTGATGAGGCTCAGCGACTTGCCGAAGAAAACCTGAAGGTCGTCGATGGCGCGGTAGTTCTTGATGTGGATCTTGATGAGCCGCATGGTTCCTCAGTGATTCGTTGTGACGACCATCTCGTGCAAGCGCTGCAGCGCGATGCTGGCGATCGCGGCGCGATCGCCAGCAGGTCCCTCCTCTGCCGCAGCCTCATCGCGAAGCCGCCGGGCGACCCTGGCGATCAGCGGATCGCCCGCGCGGGAGGTCAATGCCTCGAGCTCGGCCTCGGTCGGAATGGCACGGACGTTGTGATGGAGCTGGAGGCGCATGACGTTCGCCTCGATGTCCTCGATGATCTTGCGGAGAGCGGCCTGCGCCGCGTAGCCGAGATGCCCATGAAGAGACAGCTTCAGGACAAGCGTGTCGTCAAGGCCTTCAGTCTCCGCAGCGAGCGAGGTTTTCAGCCCCTGGACGGCGGAATCCTCCGCGAAACTGCGCGTGCACTCCATCCACCGCCGCTTGGTGGTGCGGATCGGCTCGACCACCGGCTTCTCGCCGCGCGACACGGTCACGCGGAGGACATAGCCTGGCTTGTTGAGCTCGCCCTTGGGGAAACGGTCCATTTCGTGCGTGCCGCTGTACCAGCACTTCTCGTCCGGGATCGAGTCGATGCGCTTCATGCCATGCCAGTCGCCCAGCGCGATGTAGTCGATCTCGGAAACAGGCAGCCTTGCGAGGTCCAGCTTGTTGCTGTGGATCGCGCCTTCGTCATCCGTCGCACCCGCGCCGGTGTCGAAGCCCTGCGCGGACCCATGCGCGACCACGATGCGCGGGAGCGCGGCTGGCAGTTCGTGCTCGGAGTGTGCGGTGCGGATCCACTGGGTCGGATCCTGGTGCGTCTGCCGCTGGAGGAGCGGGGCGGGAAGCAGGACGCAGTCGTCACGCACGACGGGCTCCTGCTCGCGGAGCACGACGAGGTTCGGGCAATGGGCGTCGCGCTGCCTTGCGAAGAACTCGCTGTCCCAGATCAGGCCGGGCGATCCATGGTCGTGGTTGCCGGGGATCACGTACACCGGCTTGGCCATCTCGCCGATCTTCTTCAGCGACGTCGCGATCGTGCGGTTGTCGGGAGTCGTCGTATCGAACAGGTCGCCGGCGACGACGACGAACGCGACATCGTCCTTCTTCGCCTCGAGCGCGATGGCGTCGAGGGTGGCGAAGCGTTGATCCTGCATGCGGGTGCGAATCTGCTCGTCGGAGACGCCCGCATAGGTTCTTCCGAGCTGCCAGTCGGCGGTGTGGATGAATGTGGTAGGCATGGGCTGTTTCTCAGTTGTGACCGACCAGTGCGTTCTCCGGCGGCTCCTTCGGGGCGAACCTTGGCTCGGGGTCGTCGCGGCGCCACTTGGGGAGATCGATTCTGCGCTGCGCCAGACCGACGGCGATGGTGAGGATGGCCTGGTCGGCCGGATCGATCGTGTGGAACTGAGGCCGCTCGCGGACGCCGAGCACGAGCACGTCCCGTGGCAGGGATGCGGGATCGCACGTGGCCATGCCGACCGGCCCAATGCCCTCGAAGCGCCAGTTACGGATGGTGGGGGCGATCGCTGGATGGGTCGAGCCGCCGCCTACGAGAAGAACGCGCCAGCGGGGGGTCTGGTTCTGAACGAGCGCGGCAACCGTGGACCCCTGATGGATCATCGCGGCCCTGAGCCCGCTGCGGATTGCCTGCGAGATGCCATCCTGCACCCGGTTGAACTCGCCATGTCCGATCGCAAGGCCAGGATCCTTCGCCAGCGCCTCATGCGGAAGGTACGGCCTGCCCTTGACTTCAATGATCGTGCTGCGTCCCGCGAGCGAGTCCATACCGACCTGATTCGACTGCAGCGATGAATAGCACGCCACGCGGTACTCGCGGCCCGGATTGAAGAAGAAGTAGGAGATGTCGGTTGTGAGCGCGCCGACATCGACGGTGAGCCAGTTGCCCGCAGTTGCAGTATCGCTCGTGACCTGGAAGCACGCTGCGGCAAGCGCCTCGGGAATGACATCGACGGGAGTCTTCGTCGCCTGGAGAAGCGGCTCGTTGTAGACCGAGTTCACGAGCCGGAGCGCCTCATTCAAAGGCAGACCCGCGTCGGTGCGGGGGAAGAGCCCGGCAAGCTTCCACGCGCGCTCGACGACCGAGCGCATGCGGTGCGTGCGTTCGGAAGTGCTGGTGAACTCTCCCTGCTCGGGCGGAACTGCGGCGTTGATCAGCGTCATCCAGCGCGCGCCGGGATGCGCAGCAGAGAGGTACGCGAACACGCGGCTGTCGACATCGCAGAGCACGAAGGCCAGCTTGAGGATCGCGAGCTTCTCGTAACTCCAATCCTCCGCGTTCGCTGCACACAGGCCACCCAGTGTTGACGCGGGAACCGGGCTCGGCGTGCCTGACCACTCGGCGAGCATCAGCTTCTTGATGCCGTCAATGCGGGTCAGCGTGCGCGTGCCCGGCGCCGGAATCCCGTGGATGCGCCCATGGCCAACCCAGAGGGCAGAGGGGAGATGAAGCGCGCGGTTCTTGTCCGCGGGGTTGAGGGGGTCGTTATCACGGGGAAACTCGACTACGAAGCGCGTCGCGGTCCTCTCCTGCGGCTGCTTCGCCCAGACGGCCACCTTGGTGAGCGCCATGCCGAAGTCCAGTCCGATGTAGATGTGTCCTGTCATGGGTCGGATCTATCCTTGAAGGTGCATGTGATGCTCGGCGCCGAGGACAAGGGCGTGATGGGTGTCAAGCGCGCGCCTCCTGGCGTCCGCCGCTGTCGGCCGGGCGAGTGACCTTGACGATGCCGACGAGGACCGTGGTCGAGCTGATCAGCGGCTTCGCGCGCTGACGGAGCTTCTCGAGCTGCTGGTCGCGCTTGGCCTCGAGCGTGGCGAGCTGTGAACGGAACACGGGCAGGATGCGCGCGTCGGCCGCGGAAATGCCCCCTGGGGTGGCGCTGGCACGGGCGATCTTGTCGCTGAATCGCTGCGCGCGTGCCGTGAAGTCGGCTGCGATCACCGCCTGCTTACGAGCAGACTCGCGTTCGGCTTCGAGCAGTCGCTCGGTGCGGCGGGCTGCGAAGGCGGCACGCATCGCGCGTTCTGCGCACGCGCCGATCTCAGTGCGCTTGCCGACATCGAGCGCATCGTCGAGCCATGGCTGGCCATGCATGACCACGGCGTGAAGAAGGTCGTCGGAGAGATCGTCAGGGCCACTGGGTCCGCCGTCCGCGCGTGCCGACGCGCATAGAACGCTTGCATCCGACTCGTTACCCATCTTCTCCTTCATCACGCTGACGGCAAGCGCCCATGTGCCTTCCGGCACGACCTCCGACTCGACGCGCGCGAGGAACTGGCGCTCGCCTGCCACCGAAGCCTCGAGGCGCGTTGCCAGCGCGCGGACCAGGGGGTGTGCCGCGCCCACGAGCTCCACATGCTTCGGACGCTCCTGCTCACCGCCGTCGAAGGTGATTTGCACCGGCCCGCGATGAAGGCGCGCCGCGAAGCGCACCCAGTCTGGCGAGCGGTGCCCGCGCAGGCAGTTGTCAATCAGCGTCAGGAGTTGCCCGCCCGCTCGGAGGACAAGCCATCCGTCTGCGCCGGCTGTGATGGTCGCGTGGGAATCGATGCGGCGCACCTGCTCGCGCACGAAATGCTCGAGTTCCACGGCGGTAAGGTACTTGCCCGCGCGCTTGAGGCGCGCGACCTCGTCGACGAGGAAGCGGTCCTGGCCGATGAGGTCCTGCGACTCGCGCTCGACGCTGCGCGCGACACGCACCTGGTTCGCGGCGGCCGTCGCGTTCAGCTCGATGCGGCGGTCGATCTCCTCGGCACTCAAGGCAGTGTGCATGATTGCGCGCTGGAGCTTGCGCTCGAGCGGTCCGAGGATTTCGCCGACGTCTCCGATGCTCTCCTCAAACACACGGATGCGGCTGTACAAGCGGTGGAGGATGCGCCACTCGACCGTCCCCTTGCACACGATGTTCACGATGTGGAGGGTCTCGGACTTCTGTCCGATGCGATCGATGCGGCCGATGCGCTGCTCGACAGTCATCGGGTTCCACGGGAGATCCCAGTTGACGACGGTGTCGCAGAACTGGAAGTCGAGCCCTTCGGTGCCGACCTGGCTCGAGATCAGGATGTTCGTGTCAGGGTCCTCGCGGAAGCGTGTGATGCGCTTCTGGCGCTCGTCATGCTCGGGTTCATCCGGATGCGACGGCACGTCGCCGTCGATGCGCTCGTACTTCACGCCGAGCGACGCAAGCTTCTGTCCGATCAGGTTCAGGCTGCGCTTGTAGTACGAGAACAGGATCATCTTGCGCCTTCGGCCGTCGGTTCCGCCTACGCTCATGTGGTCGCGGAGCACCTCGGCGAGCTGCTTCCACTTCGTGTCCTCGCGCTCAAGTCGACCGAGGTCGGCTCGGCGCACGATGCGTGCGATCTCGGGGCACCGCACGATCGAGTAGGCGCCTTGCAGCGTGTTCGCGTGGCCTTCCTCGTCGCGGGCTGGCGCATCAGCTGTCTCCTCGCCGCGACCGTTGTCTCCGGCATCTTCACCATCACCCTCGCCGTCATCGTCGGGCAGGAGCTCCGCCATGTTCGGATCGACGTCGTCCGGGACAGGTCCGTTGGCACGCTCCTCGGCATCGAGGAGCTCGCGGAAGTGACGCACGCTCGCAGCGATCGAGCTCGCAAGGCGCGCTTGGTAGCCCACGATGACGAGCCGTGCGAGGCGGTCGTCGTAACGCCGAGCATACTCGTCGTAGATCGCGGTCGACAGCTCTTGGTAGATCTCGTACTCGTACTCCGTCAGCTCCATCGCAAGGGGAAAGGCGCGGCGCACCGGCATGTCCTCCTCGATGTCCACGCGGCGGGTGCGGGTGAAGAAGGGAGAGAGCAGGTTGATGTGGAACAGCTCGGATTGGGCGTCGATGCGACGTCGCGCCGACTGCTCGCGCGAAAGCGCGCCGGCTGCGAGGTCGGCGCGCAGGCGCTCGAGCGCTTCGATGGTGGGCGCGAAGGATGGATTTGCCGTGATGATGTCTGCATGCGGGGTCTCACGCAGCGCACGAAGCTTCTCAATCGCAGCTCCGAGGGCTTCGTGGTTGCCCGCGTTGACCGCGCGCTCCGCCTCGATGACGGGCGTGTTGAAGTGCTGACGCAGCCGGAAGACCTCGTCGGAGGGGAACTCCTGGGGTAGCAGGATGCCGAGCAGGCGGCCCAGGTCCGCGGCATCGGTCTGTATGGGCGTGGCCGTCAGAAAGACGACCTTCTGGCTCGCATCGGCGAGCTGGGCGATCGCCTTCGACTGCGAGGTAGCCGCCTTGCGGGCGCGGTGCGCCTCGTCGACCACGAGCACGTCGAAGTAAGTGCTGGTGGCTGCCTCGAGCAACTCGCGGAACTGATCGCGGCGGATGGTCTCGTAGGACACGATCCCACGAAGTGGCCCATCGACCTCGTTGCGAAGTCCGCCTGCGATCTTGCGGTCGGCCTCCGCACTGCGCATGACCGCGAAGGTGAGTCCGAAGCGGTCGGCGAGTTCACGGCGCCATTTCTCCCGCAGCATGGGTGGGCACACGATCACGACCGAGGCATCGGGCTGGCGCGCGAGAATCTCAAGAAGGGCGAAGCCCGCCTCGATCGTCTTGCCGAGGCCGACTTCATCGCCTACGAGGATGCGCTCGTGCGGACTGCGGAGCAACTTGATGAGCGGCTTGTACTGGTATGGAAAGAACTTCGTGGTGGTCGCGCTCATCGATGCCAGGCTGTCGCGCGTACGCGACTCGACCTTGAGCTCGGTGACGGTTCGGCGGACGGCATCGGGGCCGACGGTTTCGGACCAAGGCAGCGTCTTCTCGGGCACGAAGAAGTCGGTCGCGGCCAGGTCCTGCCTCTCGCGACCGAAGGCCACGCGGTAAAAGTCGACGCCCGCGATGGTATCGATGAGCGACTCGACGACGCCCGCCCGTCCGTCGTAGGTCTCGATGGCGGTGCCCGGTGGGATTCGGGGGGGGGTGTCGTCGTTGTCGATCGGCATCTGGGTGTGGCGGTTAGGAAGGGCAGGCTTCTTGTAGATAGAACGGGCGATCTAATCAATTCCGCGGCCAAAAGTTCGAGTTTGTTGCAGGAAATTCTGAACACTCGGTTTACACGTTGCGCCGTTCCGGCCTGTCGGGCTGCGGCGGCGAGCGTGCGGTCGCGGAGCGCTGGCCGCGCACTCGGCTCCGACGCATCGCGCGTCTGGCAAAGATGTGTGCGATCTTCCGTGATGAGCGGGCTTTATGAGCGGCGATGCAGTATCTTGACGGCTCCGCGGTTGCTCGTCAGCGCCGAAAGAGGGGCCTTGGATGGATGAATCGACCTGGAGCCGGATCTCGCGCGAGCAGCGAACAGCGTTCGTGCGGGACGCGCTGGAGTTCCTCGAAGGTGCGGACCGCACCTTTGTCCTGATCGATCTCGCTCGGGTGCTCAAGTCGCGTGCTCCGACCATCGAGAGGCGTCGGAACGAAGTCCTTGCGCTCGATCTCGCGCGCAGCCTCACGCTCCTGCGGCCACCTGCACGCATGAAGGTCCTGATGGCTGCCTACCATGGCGGTGGGCCTCGCGCGCAGTTGTTCAACAACCTCGTGGGACTGGTGGTGGACGCACCGCCCGAGGGGCTGATCGCATTCGATCGCTCGACGCTCGAGCCTTACAGCGCGAAGTACGGTGATGGAGAGCTTGAGCTTGCCATCGACTTCGTGGCCGAACATGGACACGTGGCTTGCCGTGATTCTGCGCGCGGCTTGCGCGAAGCACGCATTGCGAGGGAGCTCGCGGCAGAACGACTGAGCGCCGGCGCGAACGGCGCGTCGGGCTCCTCCATGCAGGAGGGATCGCCGGAGCTCTCGCCGGCATCACCGCTCGTGGCGGATGCGCCCGCGGACGAGGGCGACCAGTTCCTCGACGGATGGCGTGAGGACGTGCGGGATCCAGGTGCAGAGCTGGTCGGGGCCACCGAGAAGCAGGCCTCGGGCGTTGCCGCTGTTGACGCTGAACCTGGTGCTGCGGCGGGTGCACCCAAGGATGAGCCGCGGCGCGGCCTCTCCGACGACTGGTCGACCGCCGAGATGCGTGACGACGAGGTCGACCGGACGGTCATCCGAGCGATCGTTGCGTCGATCAACAGGGAAGACGGCGCGCTTGATCCGCGAGAGCTTCGCAGCTTCGTCGTCAAGCTCCAGCGCCTGAACACCGCGCGCTACCGAAGCTACTTCTACCTCGGCTTCGTCGACGCACTTCAGTCGCAGCCGGCCGCGCGGCCGGGAGGAGGAATGAACAGCCCGCGAAGGGCGTGGTATCTCGCTGGCTATCACTTCGGCATGCGGCGCATGAAGTCCGACGCGGACTTCCTCGACGGCATCGAGGCCATGGCCGCGTCGGATCTCGAGTCGTTGTCGGACAGGATGGCGACCGGTGCAGCCCAGAAGCTGCTTGGCCTCATCACGCAGGCGGCGATCCGCGAGAGCCGCGGTGCAGTCCTTTCGATCTGGCTTGGTCTGTGCGGACCCTGCGATCGCGTCGCGGTGTTCGATGCGGTGCGGTTCGCGCTGAAGGAGCAGTCGGAGGGCCCGGTTCAGAACGTCGAGCTTCTCGAGACGTGCCGGCGAACGCTGCGCACCCGAGGGGAACTCGAGCGCCTGACGCAGCCCCATGCCGCGGAGGTCGCACTCTTCCTCTCGATCGTCGGTTGCCTGAGGGAGCAGCATGGACGGAAGCAGTTCACCGAGGGGCTCCGGCATCTCCGTCGTGCCGGATGGAGCGATGATTGGGGCGTGGAGCTCTGCACTGCATGCGCCATGCACGACCTCGACGTCGCCGGTCCGCTGCGCCTCGTGCCGCAATCAAACGAGGCACTGCAGCGGCTCGCGAGAGAGCTTCCTGTCTTCGCGCGCAGGTTTGAGCCGCGGGGCCACAACGCCGTGATCGACGGATTCGCGATGCTCCTGAGAGTCATCGCGGAGGCGGCTGATCGCGGGCTTGTGCTGAGCCAAGGCGACGTCGTGCAGGCCGTCGAGTCGATGCAGCTGGTGCGTGCGGATCTCGCCACGATCGATTCGGCTCGCTTCGCGACCTATCCGAAGGGCGAGTTTACGAAGTCGATCGAGGTTCTTGCGGCACTCGCCGTGGTGGTCACGCCGCTCGAGGACCGCTTCGCAGAGTCGGCGGAGGCCGTGCTCGACTGGATCGCCGCCGGAAACAGGATTCCCACCACCGTGCTCAGGGTCGCCTTCGAGAACCTGCTGCTTCTCGAAAACCCGATCGTCGCCGACTTCTTCGTGGAATGCGTGAAGGCCTACGGGCCCGACTTCGTGACCACCGAGTCGGTGG
>Ga0315899_10006755_pt1 | contig 12364 bp, 10 predicted proteins | sample LakEriMetagenome_2_FD_203518 | JGI IMG/M metagenome (GOLD analysis project Ga0315899, IMG submission 203518) | Freshwater fungal communities from buoy surface, Lake Erie, Ohio, United States - Buoy 4 MA112 | ecosystem: Environmental > Aquatic > Freshwater > Lake | place: USA: Lake Erie, Ohio... | reverse complement strand
CCAATAATTAAGCCGTGCTTCTACACTGAGGAAACCTGACGGCAGATCCGTCAGGTCTTGGAGGCAACCTCATGATGAAGTCGCTCTGCCAGACTGTCGATACTCATAACGCCCAGATCGACATTGCCTCGTGCACGCACGGCCACTGTATTTGCATCCCGTTCCTTATCGCCAACAACAACGATATATGGAATTTTTTGCAATGAATGCTCGCGTATTTTATAGGTTATTTTCTCATTGCGCAAATCAGTATGCACTCTAAACCCTTGTTTTTTCAGGTTTTGCTCAAGATTTCGCGCATAGTCAGCCTGCCCGTCGGAAATGTTCAAAATGCTAACCTGGCTTGGGGCTAACCAAAGTGGCAAGGCGCCTGCATGATTTTCTATCAACATGCCTATGAAACGCTCTAACGATCCCAGAATAGCCCGGTGCAGCATTACTGGCACTTTGCGACTGTTATCTTCGGCCGCGTACTCGGCATCGAGCCGCACTGGCATGGAGAAATCCACCTGTATCGTGCCGCACTGCCAAGCACGGCCAATAGCATCCTTCAAAGTGTATTCAATTTTGGGGCCGTAAAAAGCTCCCTCACCCGGTGAAATCTCGTAAGTGCAGCCAGAGCGTTCTAGCGAAGCAATTAAAGCCTTTTCGGCTTTGTCCCACAGATCGTCTGAACCTACGCGCTTTTCAGGTCGGGTAGCTACCTTGTATATGACTTCGTGAAAGCCAAAATCACGGTAAACCTTCTGCAAGAGGGCTGTGAAATCCACGCACTCGTCCAGAATTTGGTCTTCGGTACAGAAAATATGGCCATCATCTTGAGTAAAACCACGTACCCGCATCATGCCGTGAAGCGAACCCGAAGGTTCATTTCTATGACACTGACCAAACTCGCCATAACGCAGGGGAAGTTCGCGATAGGAATGCAAATTCGATTTAAAGATCTGCACATGACCCGGACAATTCATCGGCTTTAGAGCGTAGTGCCGATTCTCCGAATCCGTGGTGAACATATTGTCTTTGTAGTTATCCCAGTGACCGGATTTCTCCCACAGGGTGCGGTCTAGAATTTGTGGTGCCTTCACTTCTTGGTAGCCATTGTCCTGGTAAACATGGCGCATGTATTGCTCTACCTGCTGCCATACCGTCCATCCTTTGGGATGCCAAAAAATCAGACCCGGTGCTTCATCCTGAAAGTGAAACAAGTCAAGCGCCTTGCCTAACTTACGATGGTCTCGCTTCTCAGCCTCTTCGAGCATATGCAAGTAAGCATCTTGCTCTTCCTTCTTGGCCCAAGCTGTTCCGTAGATACGCTGCAGCATCTCGTTTTTTGAATCGCCGCGCCAATAGGCTCCGGCTAATTTCATTAACTTAAACACCTTGAGCTTGCCAGTGGAAGGCACATGCGGACCGCGGCACAGATCGGTAAATTTACCCTCGCTGTACAAAGACACATCTTCACCCGCAGGTATAGACGAAATAATCTCTGCTTTGTACGCCTCGCCTATGGATTTGAAATACGCAACTGCTTCATCGCGTGGCACTACCTTGCGCTCAACTAGCTCATCTTTTTTGACCAGTTCAGCCATTTTTTTTTCTATGGCCTGAAGGTCTTCGGGAGTAAACGGTCGCTTGTATGAAAAATCATAGTAAAAACCGTTATCTACTACCGGCCCTATCGTTACCTGGGCATCTGAGAAAAGTTCTTTTACCGCATAGGCCAGTAAGTGAGCTGTAGAGTGACGGATAACATCCAAACCCTCTGCGTCTTTGTCAGTAATGATCGCGAGGTTGACATCGTGATCAATCAGATGTGACGTATCGACTAAATTGCCGTCTACCTTGCCTGCAAGTGCAGCCTTGGCTAAGCCAGCGCCTATAGAGGCTGCCACCTGAGCCACCGTCACTGGTGCTTCAAACTCGCGCTGCGAGCCGTCGGGAAGTCGAATGGAAATCATATGTATTCTCCGGCAAAGAATTGCCCGAATAGGGGCATAAAAAAACGCGGGCTAGCCGCGCTTTTCTCACTACATGGTAAAACCGAGAATCGGACTAGCGGATCATGAATTGGATCGTGCTGCTAGTTCGCGGTGTCATAACCATGATGCCTTTCTCGCTCTTACAAAAAATTCCTGCTTTGGATATGTTGGTAGGCACGATTGGACTCGAACCAACGACCCCTACCATGTCAAGGTAGTGCTCTAACCAGCTGAGCTACGCGCCTAAAGAGGCCGAATTATAGCCAGCTTTGACTCTTTCTGCCAGTCTCGTGCAACGGATATGCAGGAAAACTTAGGGAAATGCTATTAATTGTGATTTAAATGGCGAGCCAGCGCAGCTGTGCGGCGCGGGATCAATTTATCAACGGGTGAGCTTTGATTCGTTACTCGCGTAGCGACTCGCTTTTATTTATTCAGTGCTTCATTAGTTTTATGGCATGTTGATACGGGTGCCACACGTCAAATTGTCTTAAGCGAGGCACTTACAACCACATTTAGTTTCTTCTCACCTCAAGCACACCCTTAACGTCACGAATCACTGCCAGTGCTCGTTGTAGCTGTGCGGTGGAAGCAATCTCGCCCGTAAACGACATGAATGCCTGACCTTTGCTGCTGCGGGTTGATACGCCAATGACATTAATTTTCTCGCGTAAAAAAATATCTGAAATATCGCGCAGCAAACCTTGTCTGTCAGCGGCCTGCACAAACACGTCGACTGGATACACAGTATCCGTGGTCAATGTACCCCACTCTGTTTGCACCATACGCTCTGGAGCGCGCAAACACATTTGCGAAAAATTTTTACAAAGGGTGCGATGGATGGAAATACCCTTGCCGCGAGTGATAAATCCTACGATAGGATCTGGCGGCGCCGGCTTGCAGCAACTTGCCATACTCGTCAACAAGCCACTGGTACCCAAAACTAACACGCCTGACTTAGCGCCCTGAGTCACACTTGAGGCTTTGCTTTTGCGCGTCAGTACAGCATCCTCTAAGGCTGGCGCTTTGCTGACATCATTCACACGCAAAGCTTGCTCTATCAATCTCAGACTCAATCTATCATTACCCACTGCCAGTAAAAACTCATCGAGCTTTTGAAAACCTAGCTTGTGAGCGAGATCTTCTAGGTTGACCGCTGTCTTGCCCTCACGCTGCAAGGTTTTTTCCAGCATGGTACGGCCACGTGACAGTGTCTCTTGTTCTTCAATCGCATTAAACCAGGCGCGAATTTTTGCCCGTGTACGTTGACTCGCTGTGTAACCATCGGCCAACCAATCACGCGACGGACCTGCTGCACCGGAAGCGGCTGCCTCACCTTTTGCCGTAATAATTTCTACTGTCTGAGCATTTTTCAGCGGCGTGTTTAATGGCACCATCGTGCCATTGATTTTTGCTCCGCGGCAGCGATGCCCTATATCGCTATGCAAGTGATATGCAAAATCAATCGGCGTTGCACCCGCAGGTAATTCAATCACACGTGCCTGCGGTGTCATGACATAAATACGATCATTGAGCGATGCCGACTTTAATTGTTCTACCCACTGACGATCACTTTCATCTTCACCAACCACTGTATCGGCCACTTCACTTTTCCACGTGAGTAGCTGTCGTAGCCAGGCAATTTTTTCATCATATTTTTGATCAGCGGATCCACCAGTGCCTTCTTTGTAGCGCCAGTGCGCCGCCACACCGTATTCAGCGAATCGATGCATATCCTGAGTACGTATTTGCACCTCCAGCGTGCGGCCATCATCAGCCTGAACTATCGTGTGCAGCGACTGATATCCATTTGATTTTGGGCGTGCAATGTAATCATCGAACTCCTCAGTAACAGGCGTCCAAATGTTATGAACGATCGACAAAACGGCATAGCAGGTTTTTACATCTTCAACGATGACGCGAAATGCGCGCACATCATGCAAGCGTGAAAAATCAATATCTTTACCCTGCATCTTGCTCCAAATACTAAAAATATGTTTAGGCCGACCATATACCTCAGCCTTGATACCCGCCATTGCCAACTCAGCTTTGAGTCTGACGATGGATTCCTCTACAAAGCTTTCTCTTTCAACGCGACGTTCTTCCAGCATGCGTGCAATTTTTTTATAACCTGCAGGATCACTAAAACGAAACGATAAATCTTCTAACTCCCACTTAAGCTGCCAAACACCGAGTCGATTAGCTAAGGGTGCATAAAGATCAAACGTCTCGCGTGCATAGCGCAAAGTCATATCGTTTTCAAGCTTACAGTCTGCAAAATAACGTAGTGTCGTTAATCGCGAAGCAAGACGAACTAACACCACGCGCATATCCGTAGCCATTGCCAAGGTCATTTTGCGTAGCGTCTCAAGCTGAGTCGCTGCACTATGTTTACCCTTACCTGCTTCTTTATGAACAATCACACCTTCATGCAAACGCATCAACTGCCGTATACCAGTCACCATGTTGGCAACCTCGGTACCAAAGTGCGATTCAATTAATTGTGCGCGTGCCTCATCAAAAACAACTAACTCAAATAATATGCCAGCAATGCGAGTATCGGCATCCGTCCTAAGCCCCGCTAAAGCAGATACAACGCCGCGAGAAAAACTCAAGGTATCTTGTCCGGTAGTTACCTGACGATTAGCATACGATTCACGCACGAATTCCTGAGCATCGAGTAAGCGAGCGCCATCCTCAGGCCGCAAACCTGCAATCAATGCTTCATTACCTTCAGTAACGAGGGTTGTAGATACCATGACGAAAAATTTATCTGTCAGCTTTTAGTCGACGTATTGCCAGAGCACTAAACCCTATCTTTACGAGAGAAAAAATTTGCGTGCAATTGCAATCTGATCTGGATGTACAAACGTTGGTGCATGGCCTATGCCCGGCAATTCAATCAGTTGTGGTTTGGGGCCACGCTCCGTCATCTGCTTAGCCGTCTCAGGCGTAAGTAAATCTGATTCTGTACCGCGCACCAATAGTACAGGGCATCGTATTGCATCATAGGCTAACCACAAGGCTGCTTCGCCCTTAATGACGCTTTCCTCCGTCATACTTTCAAAAGCCTTCGCAATCGACGGATCATAATGTCGGCGCCATGAGCCATCGGGCTCCTGGCGTAGTACATCACTCGCTAGTTTGTGCCATTGTTCATTCGTATGCGGGCCAAATGAAGCCGAAACCGTGCGTATGTACGCTTCACCCTCATCAAAACTCGCAAAACGTCTATCTAAACCCAGATACGCTGCAATGCGCAGTAGTGCAGAATAATTTAGTGTGGGTCCCACATCGTTCATTATCATTTTGCGTATCGGCGATTCAGGTAACCCTGCCAAACCCATACCGATCAACGCCCCCATCGACGTGCCAAACCAGTCCACGGCAGGTACATCAAGACGGGCCACCAGAGTCACCATATCACTTACGTATTGAGGCACTGCATACAACTGGGGATTTTTCAGCCACGACGAACGCCCTCGCCCGACCACGTCCGGACAAATTACACGGTAGCGGTCACACAAAGCACTCGCCAGATCATCAAAGTCATCCGACACCCGCGAAACACCATGAACACAGATCAAAACCTCAGAATTGCGCGGATCGCCCCACTCCTTGTAAGCCATGTGATGCAGACCCATAGGGGACAAACACTGCACAGTTTTAATTTGCGGTAGGCTCATTTGGCGTGGCTCCAGAATTAGTGATCAAAACATCATTTTACTGGCCTCTGGCCTTACAATCTCGTTCAGATCATCATCTTTTAAGAGGAAAAAATGCAGAATCGCTCCCTGTCAGGCAAGACGGCCTTAGTCACCGGTTCAACCTCAGGTATAGGTTTGGGCATCGCGCAGGCTCTTGCGGCACAGGGTGCTCATATTTTGTTTAATGGTTTTGGCGATGCTGCCGCTATTGATCAACTTCAAAAAGATACTGCCAAACAGCATGGCGTACGCACAAGTTACAGCGGCGCTGACATGTCTAAATCGGCTGAAATTGCGCAGATGATGAACCAAGCCACAGATCAGTTTGGCGGAGTCGATATTTTGGTCAACAATGCAGGCATACAGCATGTCGCCAATGTTGAAGATTTTCCGATAGAACGTTGGGATGCCGTCATTGCTATCAATCTGAGTTCAGCATTTCACACCACTCGCTTGGCTCTGCCCTTCATGCAAAAAAATAACTGGGGCCGCATTATCAACATCGCCTCCGTGCATGGCTTGGTTGGATCGGCTGGCAAATCAGCGTATGTCGCAGCCAAACACGGCTTAATTGGCTTGACCAAAGTCACTGCATTGGAAAATGCTCAAACCGCTATCACCTGTAACGCAATTTGCCCGGGATGGGTGTTAACACCACTGGTGCAAAAACAAGTTGATGCTCGCGCTCATGACAAATCGCTGTCGCAAGAAGCCGCAAAACGAGAATTACTGATGGAAAAGCAGCCGTCGGGAGAATTCGTTACTCCCGAACAGCTGGGTGAGCTAGCTTTGTTTTTGTGCAGTCCCGCTGCAACTCAAGTTCGAGGCGCTGCATGGAATATGGACGGCGGCTGGGCGGCGCAGTGATTATTTATTTCCCCTACACCTGCTTTAGATAGTTACAGCTTGAGATTAAGTATAGCTAACCAGTTTGTTTTGATTTGTTATTAATTAACTTTAATAAGTTTTCCCGCTTAGCAGGATCGTCAACTAAATTTATGTAATAAGACGCCGATTTTCCGCTTGTGTCGCATACCGCCGCATTAATGAATCGATTCTGCTCATAAAGAAATGAAATAAAGTCTACATCATCATTTAAAAGAGCATGCACGAGTAAGGTCCAACCATGCTTATCGGGCAGATTCATATAGTTATTATCTTCAAATAAGTCTAAATATTTATCTTTTTCCGAGGCTGACAATCCGTCTTTTTCATTAACAATCGAGCTAATGTAAAGCTGAATGGCTGGATTTTCAGGTAGTCGTGGGATGCCTGCTTTCTTGAGTAACGGATAAAGCTTCACATGGCCATGCTTATAGGCCACCATCGCCGCATTTTGACCATCTATATTTAGCCAGTCTTTTATGAGGTCAGGACATTCAGTCAAAAGAACTTTTACCAACTTAGATCGACCTGCTTTGCAGGCAAGTATGAGTACTGAATTTTCTAACTCATCCATCGCATTTGTATTACAGCCCAATCGAATCATACGTATCAACAAATCCTCTGCCTGATCGGAAATAGCACCCTCCATAATTACGATCACCTCGATAATTCCTGTACGAATAAACTCCTTGATTTCGAGGCTGTTCACCAGAGTTGGATGGTCAAATCGTAGATTATTTTCTTCCATGCCCTTCACAACAATTTCTAATCGATGTAAATCCTTTGCAATCAATGCAGGTCGAATACGAAGCGCTAGGGATACCGCAATTTCTTTAAGATCATTCGCTTTAGTATGAGTCTCGCTTTTAACTTGAGAATTTTTCCTCGAAGAAGAAACAGCAGGCGCTGTATGTTGATTCAAATCTTGATTTGAAAGCGGACTAATGCCCTCTTTTGAGCTTTGCACATCGAATATGGATGTGTCCGCTGATATCTCACTATTTTTAGCTTCAGCTGCATTTTTATTAGCTCGCTCTTTTTCTCGAATAGATGGCGGTTTGTGCGTTTTTAGTCGTTTATAGGATTCAGTACTATTTTTTAATTCTGCATTGGCATCACCAGTCGTCGTGGGCGCTGCCATCGAGTTGATATCGCTTTTAGGAATCCCCGAAGAACCTTGCATGATGGCCTACCCCTGTCTATTAAATTCAAAAAAACGCGCGTTGCACGTTTTACTGAACCCAGTATGCATAAAAACAGAAACAAAAATTTCGCCTAGTAACAGACAAGTACATCAACTAGTACATAGTGTTGTTAAACGAGGGCAGTAGACTTAGCCAGAAGTTCATCTAAAGAAAAAAGCCCAGTCACACGATGGACTGGGCTTTGAAAATTGCTAGCAGGAATAAAGAAAATACGACCTAAAAATGAATCTCGCAGTCCGAGCTTTCAATCAACTCTGCTTTGGTCACCCCGGGCGCCAACTCAACCAGCTTGAGTCCTTTATCTTCGACATCCAGCACAGCCAGATCGGTAATGATGCGATCAACTACACCTACACCTGTTAGTGGGAGCGTGCATTTTTTTAGGAGCTTATGTGATTTAGTACCGTCCTTAGCTTTGGCGACGTGTTCCATCAAAACAACCACGCGCTGTACACCCGCTACCAAGTCCATCGCGCCGCCCATGCCCTTCACCATTTTGCCAGGGATCATCCAGTTGGCCAGATCGCCATGCTCTGATACCTGCATCGCTCCCAAAATAGCGATATTCACTTTGCCACCGCGTATCATGGCAAAGGAATCTGCCGAGCTAAATATGGATGACCCGGGTATCGCCGTAATTGTCTGCTTACCGGCATTGATCAAATCGGCATCAACCGCATCGTCAGTCGGAAATGGTCCTATACCTAACAAGCCATTTTCAGACTGCAGCCACACTTCTATATCGTTGGGTACATAATTTGCCACCATAGTCGGAAGCCCAATTCCAAGATTCACATAAAAGCCATCGTGTAATTCTTTCGCTGCACGAGCGGCCATTTCTTCACGAGTCCATGCCATATGATTTCTCCGCTTTACTGTGCACGAACCGTGCGTTGTTCTATATGTTTCTCAGGATGAGCATTCACCACGATGCGGTGTACGTAAATACCCGGAGTGTGAATTGCATCCGGATCGAGTTCACCGATACCGACTAATTCTTCGACCTCGACTATTGTTGTTTTGCCAGCCATCGCGACATTCGGATTAAAGTTACGTGCCGTTTTGCGATAAATGAGATTACCTACCGGATCCGCTTTCCACGCTTTGACGAGCGACACATCAGCAACGAGCGATTTTTCCATGACATACATTTCGCCGTCGAATTCGCGTACCTCTTTGCCTTCCGCCACCAAAGTACCTACACCGGTGCGCGTAAAAAAAGCCGGAATACCAGCACCACCTGCACGTAGCTTCTCGGCTAATGTTCCCTGAGGTGTAAATTCCAACTCCAATTCACCTGACAGATATTGGCGCTCAAACTCTTTGTTTTCGCCAACGTATGAAGCAATCATTTTTTTGATTTGACGTGTATTTAATAACTGTCCCAAACCAAAGCCATCAACACCCGCATTATTAGAAATGGCTGTCAGCCCCTGTACACCTGAATCACGTAAGGCAGCAATTAAGGCTTCCGGTATGCCGCATAAACCAAAACCACCGACTGCAACGGTCTGACCATTTTTTACAACGCCCGCGAGCGCACTCGCAGCATCTGGGTAAAGCTTTTTCATGAGTGTTCCTGAAAAACGTGAGGGGCTTAAGAAAAATCTAACAAAAAATTAAATACGCAATTTTGCCACGACAGCCTAACTAAACATAGTCAGGCATTACAGCGTGTCGTAAAAAAAGCCCAGTAATACATTACTAAGCTGATATCGCTGCGTGTGTACGATAGGGCTATGGTTAATTAAATGCACTTTGTTCAGAATCAAACGCTATGTCGTACGAGCAGTGCTCTCATCTCATCGGGAAGTGCCACTGATTTTTCTATACGCTGATCCACCCACACCACTTTAGAGCCACCTTCGGCCATCAGAGTGTCGGGTTCATCCACTCGACGGATTTGGTGACGGGTATGAAAACTTGATCGACCAAAATCGCCAACCAATGTCGAGACGTCGATATCACCGGGATAACGTAATTGTTTTAGAAAAGTACAGTGAGCACTGATGATGACAGGGCCAATACCAGAAAACGCTGGTGGGCAGCCCATGGATTCAAACCACTCTATACGTGCCTGCTCTAGAAAGCGAAAATAAACCGTATTGTTCACATGTCCCATCGCGTCCATATCGCCCCATCGCATAGGTATACGCACGCTGTGCACCAATGTGTAAGGAGGTACCGCATCCATCAGAACGCCGCCATACCATCATCTGCAGTCATGATGGCGCCATTGATAAAACGCGCTTCATCCGAAGCCAGCAACAACAATAAGCCATCTAAATCTTCGGGCTGACCCACGCGTTTGCGCGGCAACATATCAACTAACTTACGACCACTTTCGCTACGAAAGTATTCACGATTGATTTCAGTTTCAATGTAGCCAGGACAAATAGCATTCACATTAATGCCGTAGCGACCCCACTCTAACGCCATGGCTTTAGTCATCTGCACCACACCAGCTTTGCTCATGCAATACACTCCAATCTGTGACAACACACGCAGACCTGCTACAGACGCAATATTGATTATTCGGTGTTGGCGATTAGGATCCGCTTTGGCGCGGATGATCATGCGTTTTGCAGCTTCTTGCGCTACAAAAAAAGAACCACGCAAATTGGTATCCATCACGAACTGATAATCTTCCGGCGTTACGTCTACTAAACGCTGCGTAGTGGACACACCCGAGTTATTGACCAGAATATCAATATGGCCAGCCTCAGTCTCTGCATGCGCGAGCGCTGATTTAATGCTGGCATAGTCGGTAACATCCAAACTCACTATGTGGGCCGCACCGCCTGCAGCTTCTATCTCTGCTCGCAATTCCTTTAAGCGTTCCGTGCGGCGGGCTGCCAGCACCACTTGGGCGCCCGCTTCAGCCAGAATTTTCGCAAACCGCGCACCCAAACCGCTGGAAGCCCCCGTAATTAACGCTACCTTGCCATCGAAATTTACTTCTATGCCCACGATGTCTCCCTAAAATTGTTATGCCAACGACTGAAACCGCCAACTTCCGGCCAAGCCGCTATCATTACATGATTCAGTCCAAATCAGATCGCCCGCCCTAGCGCAGGAGCGCAAAATCCTCGACAATGCTGGTGACTAATCGCTGCCCACCAATTACACCGACGACGCTATGAACCCAAGCCAGAAACCCTCCTTCCTTACGCAATTCGGCCCGCGCGAATGTATGGACTATGACGTGGTCATCGTCGGTGCCGGGCCAGCGGGGCTTTCTGCCGCCATACGCATCAAACAACTGGCTGAAAAACAAGGCAAAGATATTTCGGTATGTGTCCTTGAAAAAGGCAGCGAACCCGGTGCTCATATCCTCTCGGGTGCGGTCATGGATCCGCGCGCTATGACCGAATTATTCCCCGACTGGAAAGAACGCGGTGCTCCGCTAAACACCCCAGTTACCGAAGATCGTTTTCTTTTTTTGACCGAAACCAGCGCCACCAGCACACCACAATGGATGCTGCCTGATTGCTTCAAAAATCATGGTAACTACGTCATATCGCTGGGTAATGTCGTGCGTTGGTTGGCGCTGCAGGCTGAAAGTCTGGGTGTAGAAATCTTCCCGGGATTTACCGCTGCTGAAATTTTGTATGACGATAACTGCGCAGTCGTTGGCGTCGCCACCGGTAACATGGGTGTTGATAGAGAAGGCAATCCCACCAGTGAGTTCCAGTTGGGTATGGAGCTTCGCGCTAAATACACACTGTTTGCAGAAGGCGCGCGCGGTCACTTGGGAAAACAATTAATTTCTGCTTATCGACTTGATGAGGGTCGCGATCCACAAACCTATGGCATAGGCATTAAAGAGCTGTGGGAAATCGACCCAGCCAAACACCAGCCTGGCTTAGTTATTCATACCGCTGGTTGGCCACTTGACTCCGACACCTACGGTGGTTCCTTCCTCTACCATCTGGAAAACAACCAAGTTGTTGTGGGCTACGTCGTCGGTTTGGCATACACAAATCCTTACTTGTCTCCCTTTGAAGAATTTCAGCGCTACAAAACTCACTCCGCCATACGCGGTTTTTTCGATGGTGCAAAACGCATCTCTTATGGTGCGCGCGCGATTACCGCAGGCGGTATTCAATCATTACCCAAACTCACTTTCCCGGGTGGTGCGCTCATAGGTTGCGATGCAGGATTTTTAAATGCCAGTCGTATCAAAGGCAGCCACACCGCGATGAAATCCGGCATGCTCGCTGCAGACGCTGCATTTGATGCCATTGTTAATGATCGTGCACATGACGAGCTAAGCGCGTATGCCACATCATTTGAAAAATCATGGTTGCACGATGAGCTGCATGTAGCACGTAACTTTAAACCATGGATGAGCAAAGGTTTGTATACCGGTGCGCTGATGGTGGGAATTGATCAGTTGATATTGCGTGGCAAAGCGCCTTGGACCTTGCACCATACCCATGCAGATCATGAGATGCTCAAACCTGCCGCCGAGTGCGTACCCATCGTCTATCCCAAACCTGATGGCAAGCTCACCTTTGACCGTCTGTCGTCGGTGTTCATCTCCAATACCAACCACAACGAACATCAGCCGGCTCATCTCACACTA
>Ga0315899_10006753_pt1 | contig 12366 bp, 14 predicted proteins | sample LakEriMetagenome_2_FD_203518 | JGI IMG/M metagenome (GOLD analysis project Ga0315899, IMG submission 203518) | Freshwater fungal communities from buoy surface, Lake Erie, Ohio, United States - Buoy 4 MA112 | ecosystem: Environmental > Aquatic > Freshwater > Lake | place: USA: Lake Erie, Ohio... | reverse complement strand
TTGGGCAGTATGCACCCTTCCGCCGTTACATCACCGGCTTTGCCGATGGCGAAGGCAGCTGCACCGTCTACACCACAGACGATGACAGCAACCTGTCTAACCGCATGATCCAAGACGTGCTTCAGCGGCAGCAAGCTGGTGCATCGTTCAAGCTCTACATCGACCGCGTTCTTTCCGCTGGCTCCCCAAGCGCTGCACTAAGCCGCAGTGTTGAGTTTGATGCGGTGCTGACTTCTGCCAGCCTGACCGTCAACCCTGACGATGCGCAGACGGTAGAGATCTCCTTCCGTCCTGCCGGTACTCCTACCTTTGACTTCAGCAAGAGCTGATACATCAAAGCGGGAAACCGTTAGCCCTTGGGTTGCGCCAGGGGCTTTTTTATGCTTAAAGTGCCCTTGGTTCAACAGGCTTTTATGGCTACACAATCCGCCAGTCTTCGCGCGCTTGATCGCCTGAAAAAAGCAGCCAACTTGGTGCCAACCAAGAAAGCTGTCACTCTCAGCGATGGCTCTGAGTTTGAGTTTTACTCAACGCCGTTGACAATGGCGGAAAGGGAGAAGGCCCAAAAAAATTCGGACAAAGATGATGCGCAAGCATTTGCGTTGCAGTTGCTGATTCAAAAGGCGCAAGATGAAAACGGAAATCGCCTGTTTCGCGCAGGTGAAATTGCTGAACTTAAAAACGAAGTGCGCGATGAAGATTTGCAATCTATCATGCTGGCCGTACTGACTAACGATAGGAACGTTGACGAAGAAGAAGCAAAAAACTAGCGGCCTGCGTCAAACAAGATTATCCGCTGCGCATCATGATGCGTTTAGCGCGAGAACTTGGGTATACATTGTCAGAACTGACGGTGCGTTTGACGCGGGAAGAACTGCAGCTATGGACCGTGTTGTACGAAGTAGAAGCAAAGGAAATGGAGGACGCACGAAACAAAGCAAAGCGGCGGTAGACTTGAGTTATTGATAGGCTAGGCCGTGGCTGTTGTCGCAAATGTAGCGATCAACGTTAACGCCAAACAGGCGCTAACGCAGATCAATGCGGTAGACAACGCTAGCAAGAATTTAGATCAAGGCCTGCAAGGCGCCGCAACTGGCGCCAAGGGGCTGGGCACCGCACTTCAAGCTGCATTAGGCCCATTGCTGGCAGTCTCGACCGCCGTAGCCGCCGTGCAAAAGGGATTAGAAACGGCATTTGAACGCGGAGCCGCTGAACAGAGACTTCGAAACATCACTGATGGCGCAGGTGAGTTTAATGCTGCAATGGCGTTAGCATCTGATTCCGCTCAGAAGTTTGGGCTAACGCAAACAGAATCCACCAAGGCGCTGGCTGATGTGTATTCCAGGCTGAAAGGCGTTGGATTTGGCTTGCAAGAAACCGGCCAGATTTATCAAGGCTTCAATGCTATTGCCAGGCAATCAGGCCTTGCCGGCGAAGAAGCCGCTGGCGCGTTCTTCCAGCTCAGCCAGGCATTAGGCAAGGGCAAGCTGAACGGCGATGAGTTTGTAATTGTTGCCGAACGAATGCCACAGTTGCTTGATGCAATCGCCCAGACCACCGGCAAGAGCCGCGGCGAGCTGCAAGGCATGTCGCAAGACGGCAAGATCACAAGTCAAGTGCTATATGAAGCGCTATCTGGCGCTGCTAACGCTTCCGATGATTTGAACGGCAAGTTAACAGCCCAGCAGCAAACGTTTAATAATCTTCGGCAAGTTACAGATCAACTGCTCAACAGCATCGGCCAGGTATTTGCACCTGTCGTTGTTGCTGGTGCTCAAGGGCTGGCCGTGATTGGCCAGAAACTGGCAGACTGGTGGGGATACCTTGGAAGCGTAGTTTTCCCCAAATTATACGAAGCAGTGCAGCCCGTTATACGGTCATTGCAAGCAACATTTAAAGATATAAACTTTGATGCCATACGGGTTGCGGTGCAAAGCATCCTTATCAACCAAATGAATGCCGCCATCGGCATTATTAGCAACTTTTCAAAGATCTTGGCTGGAGTTATTGATGGCTTCAAGGCCTTGTCTCAAAACCCTGTTTTCCAATTTATTGCGGAACAGGTTGGCCGATTGGCCGGGCATTTAGGGCTCACAACGGACAAGGTTAGCCAGTTCAAAAAAGAGCAGCAGCAAGCAACTAAAGCGGCGGCCGAATCCGTGAAGCAATACTCCAGTCTCCCCAAACCAATTGAAGACAGCAAAGAAGCGGCCAAGAAATTAAAAGAAGAGCAGCAAGCGGTTACTGCCGCGATCCAAGAGTCCGGTAAACAGATAGAAGCTAATGCAAAAATGAATCAAGCAATTGCGGATCAGCATTCGTCGTTCAGGCAGGCTTACCTCAAGGCGGAAATGCAGATTAACGACGTATTGCTAGATCAGGCAAAAACTCAGCTAGATAATGCCAAGACGCAAGAACAGCGAATCAAGGCGGCACGAGATATTTATGATCTCACGGTAAAGCAAGCGCAGCTTGAATACGAAGCAACAAAAGCGCAAATAGCTGCTGAAATTGAGAAGGCTAATCTAGCGTTGATGGCCGCTGATCAAAAGGCAAAAGAAGTGCAGATAATTGTTCAGCTAGCTGCAGCGCAAGGAAAAGTAAATGACTCTCACTACAAGGCGCTTCAACTAGCGAACGAAGCCGTGGATCTTGCAGGCGTGCAATCTGCAACTGTAAAGCTTGTTGCTCAGCAGCAAGAGCGAGCAGCCCAAGCTGCATTGCAAGGCAAAATCAACGCAGCGGATTCCGCGTTCCAGGCAAACATCTTGGCAAAAAATACAAGCGGCGCAGCTTCTGCAGCGGCGCAGTTTGCTGGCCAGATGGAAAGGGGAGCTGCAGCCGCCACTGCAGCCGCCAGAGGCATTGGCGTGGTAAGGACACTTGAAGACATGCAATCTTCAATCGGTACGCTTTCAGGATCAACAACAGCAACAGCTTCTTATACGGCAGAAGAAGCAAAGGCGCTAGGCATTGGGCCATATGCTAACGCCAACAGAGGCGGCGAATCTGAATACGTTATTCCGCAATCTAGACCAGGTGGCTTTGCAGCGAGCTATCTACCAGGTACTGGTAGCGCGGCAGCGTTGCCCAGCGGTAACGACGGAAGCGGCGCAGCACCTGCAATCAACATTCAAACAGGCCCCGTGATGCAACAAGGCGGCACCAATTACGTCACTGTCAAGGACTTTGAGCAAGGGCTTCAATCCGTCGCTGCTTCGCTGTTGGGCAACAACCGCTCTACAGGCGGTAGGCGTTACGCAGGAGTTCGATGATTACTAATCGCGGCCAATCGCAGTACTTGCGCATTTTTGATGAGGCAAGCACCTACTATCGATGGCAGTCGTACTACGTCAATCAAACCGTTACATGGCAGTCAGCTAGCTGGTCTTATCAGCCGTTTGTAGTAAACGGCCTTGTGGCGGGCAGTTCAGGCAGCGGTGCTGGCATCACGGTCACTATTCCTGCAACCACGCTTGCTGTTGATGTATTCAGCCAAGCATTGACCGCAAACCGTCTATGTGAAGTGCGGGCTTATGAGTTTGACGCTCTGTTAACTCAATCGATGCCGCAATCCAGCCAGGCACTAATTGCCTCGTTTGTTGGTGAAATCATTGGCATCGGCGGCAGCTTTACAGAGCTGACTATTGAACTTGGGTCCAGCTTGGCACCAGTCGGCGCTCAGGCTCCTCCTCGAAACTTTACCTCTATATTGATTGGAGCGCCGCTGCGGCTATGAGCATCCAAATCAGCGATCCGCTGCAGCTGCTGCCATATCAAATTGGACTACTGGCGCCGCCGCTTGAGGATGGCGCAGCACAAGGTCAAAACCTGCTGACCACAGCGCAACGATCCATTGTGCTGGGTGAGCCAGTGCCGATCGTTTTTTGCCGTCGAGTTAGCGGCAATGGCGGTGTGTTTGTAAGCCCCGGCGCGACCGAAGGGCGCTACGCGAACGATCCGACAACCAATGCCCTAACCGTCAATCTGCAACTTGTGCTCAGTGAAGGCGAGCTGCCGCAGCTGCAAGAACGCGATTTATATCAACGCAACTGCCGCGTCGGTACATGGGCGCAAACCTACAATCGCCGCGCTGGCACTTGGACACCGGGAAACTTTATCGTTGCGGTGGCTGGCAAGGATCCATGGGCTTGTCCGCAGTATTGCGGAACCAGCGGCAACTACGCCAATCTGACCACGCTTAGCTATACCAACACGCACCAAGACCGCGATGGTACTTGGGATAAGCAGGTTCATGCTTTTGTGCGTCAAGGGATTAAAGTAACGCGCATCCTTGATAGCACGCTAGGGCCAAGCAATAATATCGTCGATTTAGCTCTTTATCTGATCAAACAAAGCAGTAGACTGCCAAATTCCATGCTGGACACAGCGGCATTCACAACTGCTGCCAACTTTACCAATGTAAACAGCTTTTTTTACAACGGTGAGTTCAAGGAATCTACCAACTTAGAGGATTGGCTGCAGGAAATCAGCAGCAAGTTTCTGCTGCGCGTCAGCGACAATCTCGGCAAAAAAGGAATGCGGCCATTGCTGCCGATCAATAACGACTACACGATCAAAACAACAGCAATTGCGCCGAGCTTTACGTTTACCGAAGATCATGTGTTGCCTGATGGATTCCAGATTGAATACATTCCGCTCAGCGAGCGCAAGCCCATCTGCGCGTTGATCTTGTGGCGTCAACAGCCTGATAGCGATGTGGGCATTGTTCGCACTGCTGAAGTGCGTTTTGCAGGAGAAGCCGTAGCTGGTCCGTATGAACAGTACGATTTAAGCCAGTTCTGCACTACCGAAAACCATGCAATCAAAGTCGGCACCTATTACGTGGCGCGCCGCAAATACATCACACATACGCTGCGACTAAAAGCCAGGCCTGATACATATAACAGCACATTGGTACTCGGCGATATTGTGCGCGTACGGCTGCAACGTGAAACAGTAACAGGCTCTATTGCGGCTCATGATTTTTACTATGAGGTTGAGCGCATCAACAAATCCATTAGCGGCATTGTTGAGTTGGACCTCATGCACTGTCCAGTGGACAGTCAAAACCGCAGCCTTGTTGCACTAGCCGTTGCTGCCGCAACAGGAGCTGGGTATACGCTGCCCACCGGCCGCAATGACTTTAGCTGCAACATCAATAACGACACTGATCCAGTGCCCGATGAAGGCGGAAACCTGCCTGACCTGCCCGACCCAGGCGACCCGGATGATCCAGGATCAGGGCCAGATGGCGGCGGAGATTTTGGTTACAACATCCCGCCTGGCACAGAGACGAGTCCATCAGGAACGGATCAAAATCCAGAATACCCGGAGAGCTACGGTGAAATCAATGGTGCCAGTGGCCCAACAGGGCAGCCAGTTGTTGACGATACCTTGTCCGCTGATGGCACCTGCCCTGGCGCATTCATTGAATGGTATCGTTGCCCCAAAAATACCACTGCCACCACCAGCTCCACTCCGCTGTCATGCGAAAAAATACAAGAAGGATCAGAACTGTTTAATTACACCATCACTAATGCAGACGTTGATTTTGAAATTGTCGGCATTGGTCGCTGCCCAGATCCCAGCACACCAAGCGGTTATGGCGATAGTTTTGTGATTGGTCAGACTGATTCTGTTGAGCCAAATCTGAGCAGTTATAACTCTGTCAGGTGGACAGGAACTGTTGTTCAACCGTCAAGTACATTTACGCTTACTTCTTTATGGGTGCCTATTGCTTCTGGCGATTTTGTGACAATTGGCGGGTTGATTGAGCAATCAACAAGCGCTAGATATGCCGATAATGGTGTACTACGAGGGCCTGCAGTTGGACCAGTTCCATGGCGTGCATCCGTGTCATGGGAGCAATATGCCTACGGATTTAGCCCTCAAAGTCAAATTGGCGGATTGGGCAAAAATGGCAATTCCGGATTGGGCGATCCGTACAACGGCCCATTTGGAGCTGCGGATGACAATGTTTCCCCGAATCCATTCCTATCAGGATCTATTTCGGGCGAGTGGGAATTAAGCTCGGACAATGGCAGCAGTACAGCGCTTTCTTGGCAAGGACGTGATTCATAATGGCTACCTTTCCCTCGCTATCACCACAAACCCGCACCTACATCCCAGGCGCAAATCCTGTCACACCGATCGGCGTGCTGACTGGCGACGAGTTTGCGGTGCGTCACACTAATGCATCAGTGGGGCATGTGCTGCGCTTAGGCTTTCGCGGCTTGACACCAGCGCAACACGCATTGATTATTGGTCACTACAACATCCACGGAAGATTTCAGCCGTTTGATATTCCGGCTTTGCTGCTAACAAATTCAAACCTTACATTCCCTGCAAATTACCAATGGATCTATGCCAGCAGCCCTCAGACTGTTTATTCGCCAGGAGTGGTTGACGTTACCGTAGAACTTCAACTGCTGCCGCCCTATACGATATAGCCATGGCAGATTTTCCCCGCATTGCGCCAAACGAGATCAGCTTTGATGCTGGTGTGTCAAACATCAGCGAGGTATCTACGTTTGCGGGTCCAATACGGTTCCGCCATTCCAACCGCATCAATGGCCACACGTTACAGCTGACATACCGTGGGCTGTCGCAAGCGCAAATCGAGGCGATCCGCAATCACTACGTTGCATCCGATGGTGTGCTGCGTCGCTTTGGCGTGCCGTCCGACCTATGGGGCGGCCTCGCTGTTGTACCAGAAACGGCTGAATACAGATATCTGAGTCCGCCGCAGGAAGAGCATCTTGGGCTGTACTACAACATCACAGTCAACCTTAAGGTGCTAGATGGCTCAGTTGTCTATTTTATTTTGGATTGCGATGATGCAATGTTGCCCAGTGCATTTGCATTCTCAGCGCTTCCGTTTATTGGCACAGCACCGTTCATATTAGACTGCGAGGACGCGGACCCTGCTCCTGCACTGATACTTGAAGGCGGAGGCGCCAAGTTGTGACAACCCCGACTACCGTCAAGGTTCAACTCAAGCTGCGGCAAGACACATCCAGCGGATGGAGTGCCGTCAACCCAATCCTTTTGGCGGGAGAACTAGGGCGAGAATCCAATACCGGCAAGATCAAGATCGGCGATGGCAGCACAGCTTGGAACAGCCTTGCCTACCAACCGTTTGGCGCGTTAATCACCAACGCTGACATCAGCGCCACGGCTGAAATCGCCGTCAGCAAACTGGCGGATGGCGCAGCGCGGCAACTGCTGCAGACCGACACTGCCGGTACCGGCGTCGAGTGGACCAGCAATGTAGACGTGCCTGGCACGCTGGACGTAACAGGGGCAGCCACATTCGATGCAGCGGTCACGATCGATGGCAACAGCACCGCCGCCAGCTTTATCCCAACCGGCAGCACGGTGCCTACAAATGGGGTGTATCTCAGCGCAGCCAATAATGTCAGCATTGCAACGAACAGCACTGAGCGCCTGCGGATTGATGCGGCCGGCCAGATCGAGGCAGTCTCGCTTGGTAGTGCTGCAGCACCGACGTTTAGCTGGACGGGCGACCCCAATACCGGCATCTACTCCCCCGGCGCAGACCAAGTAGCCATCTCGACTAATGGCACTGGGCGGTTATTTGTTGATAGTAACGGCAAGGTAGGCATCGGTACAGCAACTGCCGCAGATGACGCAGTTCTCACCGTTACAAAAGGAACGAACATTGCTTATCCCGGTCAGAATAACGCTCAATTGCATATCAACAACTCAACCGGGGCGGCGGGTGTATTGATTGCTAGCTCTACTCTTAGTAATATCTTCTTTGCCGATGCTGCGGCAAATAATATTGGGCGCATTTATTACGATCACAGCTCTGATTTTCTTGCGGTACATACAAATTCTTCTGAGCGAATGCGCCTGGACTCCAGTGGCCGACTGGGTCTGGGGTCTTCTGCGCCTAGTGAAAGATTTGATTTACAGCTTGCTAATGGAGCTGGAAACCTTGGCATCCGCCTCGTTCACATTGGACAAGTTGAGTACAAGATTGGCATCAATGACTCTGACGACAAACTCTATATCACCAACAACAACGGTGATGCTGCGATTGGATCAACAACAAAGGGTCTTGTTATTACGCCGACAGGGCTTGTAGGGATTGGCACTACTTCGGTTCCCGCGCCTTTCTCAGTTTCAAGAAGTGGCAATGAAGGCTTAGAAGTTACGCCTCTTACTGGAAACCAAGTAGAGATCCAAGGATACAACCGTGCAACTTCGAATTATGTTGCTGCTCTTAATAAGTTTTCCCAACACATTTGGAATCTAAACGCAACTAGCGAAGCTGCCCGTATCGACAGCTCCGGCAGGTTGTTAGTTGGCACGTCTAGTGGTGTTAGCGCAGCTTTTGTCAACAGCTCAATTCAAGCTCATGGTATTACCGGTGATGCTTCTTCGGTAACTCTTTACCGCTTCACAACATCTGCAACTGCCGCTGCAACCCCACGACTTGTAATGGCAAGAAGTGGATCAGACTCCAAAGACTTTACGGTCGTCGCTAATGGCAACCGCCTGGGCCAGTTTAATTTTGTTGGCGCAGACGGAACGCAATTTATTAGTGCTGCGTCTATTGACTGCGAGGTAGACGGCACCCCCGGCACCAACGACATGCCGGGCAGGCTCGTGCTGTCGGTCACCTTAGATGGCGCTTCCTCGCCCACCGAAGCCCTCCGCATCACCAACGACCGGGTCGTTGCCTACAACCAGCCGGCTCCTGCTGCCGTCAACGCCACTGCAACATTAACTGTTGCCAACCTCAAAACCGGCATTATCACTAGCACGTCGGCCGCAGCAACCGACATGACGCTGCCCACTGGCACCGACACCCAAGCGGGGTTCAGTGGCACCTACGACAACTTCACTTTTGAGTGGAGCGTCATCAACACAGGTCCCAGCTTGGTGCGTGTGTTGGCAGGCACCGCTCACACCATCGTCGGCTCCGGCTCAGTTGCCACAGGTACGTCCGGTCGCTTCGCCTCACGGCGCACGGCGGCAAACACGTTTGTGACCTATCGCTTGAGTTAGTAGTCCTACTCACTACTGCCGATCAAGCGTATAGTGGTGGGGCAGCGAGTTTGCACCTCCTGCCCCTGGCCACAGTTCCCTAGAAACCATGACCCAAGAAGAATACCCATTCAGCGTCGCGGCGGTAAACCCATACACGGGTAGCAGCATTGTCCTCCGTGGATCAACGGAAGAAGTGATCCGTGTTGACCAAGAAGGCTTCCACTACAACGGTCAGTTCATTGCTGATGCCGGTGAAGCGCATCGCTTGCTGGTCGAGTTTCTGAATAAGCACACCGCCTAGTCATTACCACTAATCACCCATGACACAACAACATTCCATCACTCCACCGCCGGAGCTGGTAGAGCAGTGGTGTGAACAGCTTTTTGGCTGCCCAGATAAACCAGAAATCGCTGCGTATGAACTAGTACGGCTTGGTGCCCAATGGGGCGCTGATCAGGAGTTAAAGGCGTGCGTGGACTGGATCAGTAAACAGGACTGGACGTGGACAAGCGCTCAACTCCGCGCCGCACGCCGTCCCCAGCCACCGAGCTTGAAGGAAAAACTGACAGAGGCGCTTTACAACGAAGACATTGGCACAGCTCTCAGACTGGTGAGGCAGCTCGATGACTGAATTAGAAATTGGTCTGCTCGTTGCTGGCGCGTTTCTTGGTGGAGTTTTTATTGGGAGCTTAAGATGACTGAACACAACCTCCCCGATAAAGACGATGCTCCTTGGCTCGACTGCATGGATGGGTTTCAGACTGAAGACTGGGTAACACGCGCAGCTCAAGAATCCCGCGCTTCGCTCTCAGCTTCTTGCTATTGCTGCCGAGCTTGAAGCCCAGTAGTCACCTTCTCTAGTCAACTTCTAATTTGATTCAAGTTTGAAGTTGGCCAGTCCACGTCGCTAGGCGGGCAACCGGCCTACTCAACTGGTTGCACTCCTACTAACCTGCTACTGAACACGGTTTTACCATGGCCGCCACCTTTACGTGGAGTATTAACACCCTTGAGCGCGAAACCGACGACGGCTTTGTTTTTACCGCTCACTACACCGTCAACGCTGAAGACAGCACCTACTCGGCTGGTGCATATGGCAGCATCGGCTTTGAACGTCCCGAAAACCTCATCCCGTACAACCAACTCGACGAGCCAACTGTGATCGGCTGGGTCAAGGAAGCCCTGGGCGGTGACGAGAAAGTTGCCGAGATTGAAGCTGCACTGCAAGCTCAGATTGACGAGCAACGCAGCCCTAGTAAGCAGGCAGGCGTGCCCTGGTAAAAGGGTGGCAGGTGGCCGGTCCTCACGCGGTGCCGGCCTCGCCGCAGCCTGCCACTGCGGATCGCCTAAACGCCTCAAAAGGGTTTAGGTGTCAAGCTTAGCAGGTAGCTAAGCTAATGGCATGATCGAGCTGATCGCTGCTATCGCCGGGGCGTCGATCTCCGTTGCTGCAATGGGCGCGATGGGCTTTAGCCGCCGCAATGATGAAGCGCGGGATGCGGTCATTCGGTTGACCAGCGCAGTAGAGCACATAGCCACCCAACTTGAAGTGCTCGGCAGCGACATCAAAGAAGACCGCAAGGAAACCTTTACGCGGCTGAATACGGTTGAGCAAAGGGTATCTAAGCTAGAGGGACGGCCGCATGCTTAGCCATGGATCGCATTGCTGATTACGTTGCTTTAGCAGTCGCCATTCATGGCGTCGCGTTGATCGTGGTCAACTTGACGCCAACACCAAAAGACAACAAAGCACTAAGAAAAACCGCCAAACTTGCGGTCAAGCTTTATAGGGCTATTGAAGTGCTTGCTGGTGTTGTCACTCCATTGGTTAAGCGATGATCAAGCTATCCGACCTGTTTAAATACTACAAACACGGCACGCCGCATCAAATGGCAGCCGTGTCTGAATTAGAAGCTGAGCTATTAAAGGTTGCGCCTGAAGTCTTCAATAGGGATCAGCATTGGTACAAGACCTGGCAAGCTGGCGGCAAGTTGCATAATTATGAGCCAGCCATAAAGCTCATTAAAGAGTTCGAGGGCGTGCACCTCAGTGCATACCCGGACCCATTGCACGGATGGGATGTGGCAACGATTGGCTATGGAGCCACGCGCTACCCAGATGGTCGCAAGGTGCAACGCAGTGACAAGATCACCGTGATTGATGCCGATCAGTTACTAGCGCTTGAGGTGGAGCGCATTGCCACAAAACTGCGCAACCGCGTGCCGTTTTGGAATGAGATGACGGGCAATAAGCAATGCGCGTTGATCTCCTTTGCCTACAACCTCGGCGCCGGCTTCTACGGCAGCACTGGCTTTGAAACAATCAGCAAATGCCTTGTCGGCAAGGACTGGCAGGCAGTGCCAGCAGCAATGGAGCTATACCGCAACCCAGGCAGCGCCGTAGAGGCAGGTTTGCTGCGTCGTCGCCGCGCAGAAGGCAGGCTATGGGCTGGTGAGCAGCAGCAGGATCCAGCCAAGCTGTCGCCCAATAGTGCATTTACAGCTCGCATCACACCGCACGTGCAGCTTGGTGAGTTTGCGCTATTTCAAGAAGCACGGCGCTTTGACCATCAATATCAGCTCGACACGGCAGCAGAGTTAGCGGCATTCCTTGAGCGTGCACGTGTCAAGTTTGGCGGCAAGCCTGTGGTCATCACCAGCGGCTACCGCCCGCGTGCCATCAATGCAGCGGTAGGTGGCTCCAGTGGCAGCGAGCACCTATACGACGCACCCGACGTTGGTGCAGTTGATTTCTATATCCGCGAGGTCAACATCAACCACGTGCAAGAGTGGTGCGATCAGAACTGGCCGTATTCGCTCGGCTACGGCGCACCTAAAGGATTTGTGCATTTAGGAATGCGTCGCGGCAAGCCAAAGGTACGATGGGATTATTGAGCCCACTGCGTGGATCACTGCATTGATGGCGCAAACCTCATCCCAAAACGCAGTGCAAAACATAGATTCAGACAGCAAATCTTTGAGGCATGGCAGCATCAATGTGCCTACTGCGGAGATGCAGCTGACACATTAGATCACGTCAAGCCGCGCCACAAAGGTGGCGCTACTGTGACGAGTAACCTTGTGCCAGCTTGCAGGCCATGTAATCGAAAGAAGGGCAGCGAAGAATGGCAGCAATGGTTCAATCAGCAGGATTCCTATCTGCTAGATCGTGAGCTTGCTGTGCTGCACTGGATTCAAGCATCTGATGATAGAACACCCTAGCCTGCCATTCTTGCTGGTGATCTTTACACATTCCCGCTAGGCAGACTCTCCAGATGTTCCCGACTTTCCGTATTGTTGGCGCCAAGTGGGGTGCCTGCCAGCGGGTTGCCTATCAGCATACGA
>Ga0315899_10006752_pt1 | contig 12367 bp, 9 predicted proteins | sample LakEriMetagenome_2_FD_203518 | JGI IMG/M metagenome (GOLD analysis project Ga0315899, IMG submission 203518) | Freshwater fungal communities from buoy surface, Lake Erie, Ohio, United States - Buoy 4 MA112 | ecosystem: Environmental > Aquatic > Freshwater > Lake | place: USA: Lake Erie, Ohio... | reverse complement strand
AGGTCATTTTCCCGGAATCGAAGTTGAATGGTTTTGCCGCCGATATCGAATGGCTGCACAGAGCGCAGCAAAGGCGCATGAAGATGGCGACAGTGTCGGCCGAGTTTCGCAATGCCGGACAAAGTTCCGTCGTGTTTTGGAAACACGCTATTCTCATGCTTCGCGACGTGTTGAAAATTCGATTCTCCTAATCTTTCTAAAAGACATTCGCTTGAATCGGTAGTGTGTCCCGAAGGCTTATTTTTGTGCCTATGCCCGTAAACATTGATCGCAGAAAATTACAGTCACTCGGACGGCTTGAGTTGCTTGCCAAGCAGGCTGTGGAGGGCTTCATTACTGGCCTTCACAAGAGTCCGTTTCACGGATTTTCGGTAGAATTTGCAGAGCATAGGCAATACAACACAGGCGAGAGCACGCGTCACCTCGATTGGAAATTGCTCGCGAGAACGGACAAGTATTTTGTAAAGCGCTATGAAGAAGAAACCAATTTGCGGTGCCACATTCTCATCGATGCATCCGCATCAATGTACTTTCCACAAGGCGTAGATCCCAATGGTGCAGATTTCAATAAAATCAAGTTCTCGGTTTATGCTGCAGCGGCTTTGATAGAGCTTTTGAAACGCCAGCGCGATGCTGTAGGTCTTGCTGTTTTTGCAGATGGTATAAGGGTTAACACGCGAGCAAGTGCCAGTGAATCCCATCACAACTACCTCTATTCGGAGCTCGAGAAATTGCTCGACACTGTGAATATAGATGCCAAGCAAACCACCTTGGTTACAGATACGCTTCATGAAATTGCCGAGAGTATTCATCAGCGGTCGATGGTGGTTATCTTCAGCGATATGCTCGATAATTCATCCAAGGCTTCCGAATTATTCGCGGCATTGCAGCATTTGAGACACCGCAAGCACGATGTCATTTTGTTTCATGTAGTAGACCATAGCAAAGAGGTTGATTTCGATTTTGAAAATCGTCCTTACACCTTTATCGACTTGGAAAGTGGTGATCAGATTAAGGTAAACCCGGCTGACATCCGCGATACATATGTGAAACGCATGGCCGATTTTCGTCGGGATTTAAAGCTGAAATGCGGGCAATATCGAGTCGATTTTGCTGAGGCAGACGTTCGCTCAGGATTTAACCCTGTACTCATGGAATACCTTCTCAAGAGGCAGAAACTTTATTGATTACTTGCTCGCTGTGGCGGCTTTTTTCGTAACTTCCCCCCGAGGGGAAATGATTCTATGACTTTGTTTTTCAATCGTATAAAATGCTTGCTTCTACTTTTAGTGGTAGGCTTGTCGTCTTATGCGCAGCGCTACGAGTACAAGGGGGCTGCATTGGCAACAGATCTGCGGGCGGCCGCTTCCAAGTTTTCTCCGGTTGTTGTTCTTCCTCCTTCAACCATTTTTAAAGAGTGCGCCTACAATATGGACAACCAGATGTATGTGCTCGACGAAGACAACGCTTGCATTTATGTGTTGAGTGAAATAGGGCAATTGCTCGGGGTAATTAAATCGGTTGAAACCACAACCGGAAAAGTAGATCTCAAGTCACCGCGCCATCTGTGCGTTGATCGTTTTAATAATTTATTTGTGTATGACAGTAAGCTGGGGCATATACTGAAGATTCCTCCACGGGGAGATGCATTGGAAATAGGCGTTGCCGGATGGGGGGCAGGACAATTGGGTGATGTAACAGACTTGTCGACAGATTCCAAAGGGAATTGCTATACGCTCAACCGTTCGCGCAATGTAGTAGATGTCTATTCGGCTGATGGTAAATATTTAACTTGGATCACGGGAGCAACGCCTTTCAGATATCCCATTGCGATTGGTCATAACGATGCGGATGAGTTGTATGTACTTGAAGGTGACGGACCGACAGTGGTCGTGTTCAATGACGAAGGCAATGTTGTGAATACGAATCGCAATTTGGGCACTCGAAAAAATGTGCTGCTGAAGAGTGCCCAATCGATGGCAGTAATGAGCAATGGTGACTTTTTTATATTGGATGAAAAATCGTATGTCGTTTATCATTTCAATCGAGTAGGAGATGTGCTCGGTTCACTGGGTTCTAAGGGGGCACCGCGAGAGGGTGTGTTTGAGGAAGCGGTTCATATAGCTTGTATGAGTGGTATACAGCCAAGGTTGGGAGTTGTGGATGAGGAAGCGGGATCGCTGCAGACTTTTTTGTTGGATCATTTAAAGCTTCAGCAAAGACCAACTACACGAAGAATCAAAATGGTGGATGCCTCTACGTTGCGCAGCCCTGTTTTGGATTTAGCAGTATCTCCCAATGGATTGCGTTTTACGATTCCGGCCAACAATCGCAGTAAGGTGATAGCTTATAAAGACACCTCGCAAGTGGATGCATTTACCATTTCGGGAGTTATTGAAGAAGCCGTGGCACTGGCTTGCGATTCTATAGGAAATCTTTACGTAGCAGATGCCGGTACCGACGAAGTTCTCATGTTTGACAGTGGTGGCAAGCTTCTGAGAAGAATGGGCAAGGAAATAGAAGATGAATTGAAAAATCCAACGGGGATTGCAATTCAGAGCAATGGAAATATAGTAGTAGCTGATGAAGGACATGGCAGTTTGATGCTTTGGAACTCCAAGGGGCAATTCGTAAAAGAAATTACTTCGGAAGCGAATTCGGTCATTCGATCTCCGATTCGAATTGATCGAGATTCGAAAGACCAGATTTATGTATGGGATGACAATCTGAATGCTATTTTGCGTGTAGGTAGCGGCGGTTGGCCGACAGCGGAAAAGCAATTAAAAGTTCGTTCGGAAAAGCCTGGAGGTTCACCGGGCGAAATAGGCGATTTCTATGTAGATCCTTTGGATCAAATTCACGTCTACAATAAATCCAATCATCAAATTGAAGTCTATAGCTGGGAGTTTGAGCCTGTTTTGATCTATTCAATCGGACACCCCGGTAAAGACGCAGGGGCAATTGGTGATGTTACCGAGATGATGATTGATACGCGCACGCTCAATATTTACCTCACTCAGGAAGACGGAAAGTCGCAAAAGGTTTTTCATTATCTCATTCCACCACCGATGCCGGAAGGGGCAATGGTTTTTGATGTCGTTGACGGGAAACTTACAGCAAATTTCTCGAAATTGAAATCCAAGGCTGTTGTTGCCTATGGTCTTACCAGACCAACGGCTTCAGGTGACTCGGTCGCTTATCGAACAGAGGGCAGTTCATTTACTATAACACAATCACCATTGGACCATACGCTGTATCATTATGATTTTGTTGCCTTGAGTTGGAGTGACTATTCTGCACCGGCTATGGGTTTTGAAGACTACTTCAATTATGCTGAAGCTATGGTTGATGCCAGAAAATATCAAGAAGCATTGGGTTCATGGACGCTTGCAATGGAAACAATGGGAAAGCAGGCAGGATTGGTAGAATACATAGCCCGCCGACTTGCCGAGGTATCGACACTTCTGATTCAACAACAAAATATTGACCTCGCAATCGAATATGTTAAGCAAGCATTCAGATTATCTCCGAAGTCGGAATTGGTTAAGTCAAAGTATCGTGATGCAGTAATGGCTCAATACAGTCATTTGGTAAATCAGCGAGAAATCAATGCGGTCATCAGCGATATGCAACTCAACATCAACAACGTGACGTTGCGTGGCATTTATTTAGAAACTGCAGATACTCTTGCTCGCGTATTATCACTACAAGACAATCTCAATAGTATCAATGACGCGATTAAGGTTCAAAAGAAGATGCTTGAATGGGATAACAACCCGAAATACAAGGAAGCATTGGGCTTTTCCTATTTTGAGTTGTACAAATTCAAAAGTATTCGAGAAACTTCTTCGCTCGAATTACGGAGTATTTTGGAAGAATCTTTAGCAAATTCTCGCGATGCCAATAATTTGCTCAAGGCTTCAGGCCAACGTTACTTTGCTGCGCATCTCACGCAGATTGCGGCAATGAATGAACTGGGTAAATATCAAGAAGTACAAGCACAAGCCTCGGCTGAGTTGGGTGCAAGCGCATCGATGATGTCTAAGGAAGTGCTTGTGTCTTATCGAAAAGAATTGGCTCGAGCTTTTGCGGCACAAGGAAATCATTCGGGGGCCGAAGCGGAGTACAATACCATCGTCGGTATAGATCCAACAGATCGCTCCGCGCAGGAAATGCTAGTGGAAGAGTTGATCGTTTCGGCGAAGTATGATGCTGCTTCCGACGTGCTCCATCAGCTGATGCTCGGAAAGGAAGAAAATCCTGCCTATACTATGTTGCTTGGTCGCATCGCTCTGTTGAAGGTAAATTATGCTGAGGCGATCTTTCAATTGGAGAAAGCGCTTTCGAAAGATCCTTCAATGCAACAGGTGTACGCCTACTTAGCTGACGCATATTCACTTGCAGGAAATAATACCCAGGCAATTAAATATTACAATTTGGCAATTCAATATGCCGATGAACAAATCGCAAAGACAGGTCAAGGTAATCGAGTGAAGCAACAAAATGAAGAGTTGCCCAAGGAACGCCTGCGTTTTTTGAATGCATCTGTGCGCATTAATCTTGAACTGCAGGATTATACATCTGCTCTTTCTGCTGCGCAGCGGCTGGTAAAACTTGACGAGTCTGTTGCAGCGTCTCATTACAGTGCGGGCACTGCTAGTCTTCGGCTGGGGCGCTTCTATAAGGCTATTGAATATTTCAAGCGTGCAATCGGTTTGAATCCTGATCAAGCGGAATACACATCGGCAATGACCGCTACACAAAAACTGTTGGATCAGCAAATGAGCAATTCCACTCCGCTCGTAATTGGAGATGTGTTGGTGAATGAAATATATCCGAGCTTTTATAAAAACTACAGCAACGTTCATCAATTGCCTGCAGGGGAATTTATTGTTACCAACAATACTGACGAAATCATAACCCCCTTATCCATCACGGTATATTGCCCTGATGTTATGTCTTCGCCGACTCAAGTCAACGCAGTACCGGTGAGCGCCCGAAGCAACTGGGTGATTCGCTTTCCTGCATTGTTTACTGATGCCATTTTGGAAAACACAGAGGCGAGAAATCTGCAATTGGAGGTAACGCTTACATACAGTTATCAGGGTGTCGAGCAATCTGTTCGCAAATCGGGGTCATTTGTCTTGAACAGTCGCAATGCCATTTTATGGTCGGATAAGCGCAGGATGGCATCCTTTATTGCTCCGGGAAGTGAAATGTTGGTCGATTACAACAAACGGGCGGAACAAGTTTTCAAGGGAATGCCCAAGTTCGGAATAAATCGATCGGTGCTGAAAGCAGGACAACTATACACCTTATTGAATCGTTCGGAACTCACCTACAGCAGCGATCCCAATCAAGGTTACGCTAGCTTATCGTATCGCACGGAGGTGAAGGATTTTTTGCAATTTCCGCTAGAGACCATGATGCGAAAGGGAGGTGATTGTGATGATTTGGTTGCGCTTTATGCGGCATTGCTAGAGAGTGGTGGAGTTTCTGCAGCTTATATAGATGTTCCCGGGCACGTAATGGCTGCATTCGATTGTGGCATTAAGCCAACGGAGATGGCCGCCAATGGACTGCTGCCAACCGACGTTATTGTGATGAATGATCGCGTTTGGATTCCTATTGAGGCAACTAAAATCGGAACTGCCGGATTCTTTCAGGCATGGAAGGCAGCTGCCGAGCGTTACTATAGAGAGCTAGAGGCCGGTCATTTCCCGGAAATCATTCCCTTTGCTGATGCATGGAATATCTATACACCTTCCAATTATCAACCTAAAGGGTACAGTGCCGAAGTTCCTTCCGGTGAACGTGTGAAGGAGGAATACCGTCAGTTTGTGGTTCAGTTTGTAAGCAAGAGTAAGCAAAATGCCCTCGATGAATTATCCGCTCGCTACGTTGCTGAACCGGAGAATGTATTCGTGCGCAACGCTTACGGAACCTTGCTCACGCAAACAGGGCAATACGAGAAGGCAAGAAAGGTGTTTTTGGAAACTGCCGAAATGATGCCTGAGAATGCCATAATCATTAATAACCTAGGCAACATCGATTTTCTTCAGGGAAAATATGCCGATGCCATTAGGCAATATGAAATGGCAGCGCAAATAGACGATGAAGATGCGCAGATTTATGTCAACCTTTGCAAGGCTCGCTGGCAATTGGGCGATAAGCAAAAAGCGCGTGAAGATTTTGAAAAGGCTGTTTCACTCGACGCCAGTGTATCCGATATCTATCAAGAACTTAAAAAACAAATCGAATGAGAACATTAATCCTTAGTTTAGTGATGGTGCTTGCCGGATTGCAGGTGCTTGCGCAGGCCGACACAACAACGGCCGGAAACATCATGTATTATGAGGGTAAGGTAGAGTTGGGTAAGGATCCGACATGGGTAAGGGCCAAAATAAAGGCTCCTGTGAAAAGGAATCAATGGATCAAGACCTCTGCAGAGGCGATGGTTGAAGTTAAATGGCTGAACGGAACTACCAGCGTTGTAGGACCTAACTCTAAGGTGGAAGTGAAGGTACTCGCCCAGGCAAGCAATGGAAATAGTAAGTCAGCGACCGAAGGTGTTTTTGGAGATTTTATGAATGTGTTCAAATCGGGTAATGGAAGCACCAAGAGTGAAGAGGGCGGTGTGCGTCGCGACAACGAGGAACAGGTAGAACCCGATGAGGTGTACTGGAAAAGAGAAGGTATTATCACGTTCGAACAGGCATTCTCAGTGTATGAACAAAAGTCCTATACACAGGCTATTCCCGGATTGCATGCATACATCGATCAAAACCCGAAGGCTGCCAATACAAAATATGCCTACTTCGCATTGGGCCATTGTTACATTATGGCCAACAATCCAATTAAGGCGAAAGAAATATTTAAGAGTTTCGTTATCGTCTACGCCAACGATCCATTGAAGGCGGACGCCGACAAGGTGTTGGAACTGCTACAATAAGGGTTTTTCAACATGAGGTCTAAGCCGGTATTGAAGAAAATTGGGCAAGATATTCTTGCCGCTGCCTTACTGGCCTTGCTGGCGCTATGCATAGTTGAGCTCTTTGATTATGCTTCATCGCGAATGGTGCGTTCGCCGCTGCAAGCCATGGATGATGATGTTGTAGATCTTTCTTATCACATACGTGACACCAATACTACCCACGTACAGTTGAAGCCTGAAGATATCGTTATCATTGATATTGATGATTACAGCATAGAACAAATGGGCCGGACCCAAGCATGGCCGCGCAGTTACGACGCTAAAGTCATTCAGTACATCGCCTCCGGAAAACCAAAAGCTATTGCCGTCGATTACTTGTATACAGAGAGTGATAGTATTGGTCCGGCCTATGTAGCTCAATTAGAAGAGTATGGTGTGTTGAATGCCCGTGAAATAGCCAACGCGATGAGCACAGATCATTTACTGGCAGAGGCAATCGATTCCGCAGGTAACGTTTATCTATCTTTCTTCGATGATGATGTACAAAAGATAGATTCTTCAACGATAGGCTCCCCTCATCTAATAGCCATCCGAAACATTCGAACCGGTGGTAAACTAAAGATGTGGAATTACCCGGTACTTCCCATTGAATCGTTTGTGCGAGGTGCCAAAGCTATTGGTGGAATCAGCATGCCTTCTTCCTACGATGGAACCGTCCGTTTTTATCAAGCTGTAAGCGGATTGGATAACAATGCGGTAGCAGCTAATTTCCCCGTGTACATGATGCTGGATGCGAAGGGAATTGACCCTAGCGAGGTGCAACTCACCAATAAGGGAATTGTACGCGGAGACTCATTGATCATGCCATTGACTGATAAAGGCTCCTTCCGCTTGAATTGGCTCGGCAATAAGGAGAAGATTCGTTACATCTCTTATTATAAAGTATGGGATGAACTCATGCCTGCCGAATTTTTTGAAGGGAAGTATGTTTTTATGGGCGCCAGCGCTTCGGGTTTGCAGGATTTAAAAACGGTACCCTCGCGCGATGATAAAATGCCGGGAGTAGAAGTGCATGCTACGGCGTTTTTGAATATGATGAATGGTGCTTATCTCCATGAGCCTGCGAACACAGAAGTGAAGGCAACATACTTGGCGCTGGCATTTATTATGGTTCTTATTTTTCTCTCGGTACATCCAATTGCCGGTGTGGTGCTGGCATTTCTCTTTTACTTCTCGTTTCGATTTGCATTCGAAATGTGGATACTTCCTACGAAGCAATTTATTATTCCGATTGCTTATCTCATGACTCTCACCTTGGTGTGTTATGTCGTAAGTATGTTGTATGCATTTTTTATTCGTGAACGCAGAACACGTTTTCTGAAAAATGCTTTTGGTACTTATGTTTCACCGGAAATCGTAAATAGGCTTACGCGCGAAGGGTATGGCTTGCAATTGGGGGGAGAGAAGAAGGAGTTGACGGTGTTGTTTTCGGATATTCGAGATTTTACCTATATCTCGGAGCGTTTCGATTCACAGCAAACCGTAACGTTTCTCAATCACTACCTAAGCTCCATGTCGGAGGTTATATTCAAACATCAAGGAACCATCGATAAATTTATTGGTGATGCAATAATGGCCATTTTCGGAGCCCCCGTTCCTCAGGAAAATCATGCTGAAAAGGCTTGTTGGGTTGCGCTGGGTATGGTGGAAAATCTCAATCAGGTAAACAAGGATAATCTAAAGCTTGGATTTCCCAAGATAGGAATTGGGGTGGGTATCAACACGGGTGATATGACCATCGGAAACATCGGTTCGAACAAGCGTTTTGATTATACTGTAATTGGAGATGCGGTCAATTTGGGCGCTCGCTTGGAGGGGCTAACGAAGTTTTTTGATGTGCAGATTATCGTATCTGAATTCACTTATGCTGCTGTTAAGAATCCGGAGTTGCGCTTCCGAGAATTGGGGAACGTGGTTGTAAAGGGGAAGGAACTTTCTGTTAAAATCTATCAGCTTTTAGTTCCTTCAGAGAACGCTATGGATACAAGTTTGTGGCTCGAGCATTGGGAACATGCATTTGACGCGATGGAGATGAAAAAATTGAATGAGGCTCTGGAATATTTGAAGCGATGCCAATCCATCCTTTCGGAAGATCTAGCAACTTATTATTATCTGAAAATGTGCGAAGCCTACCTCGATAGTCCCGAAAGCTTTGATCTACTGATTCGGATGGAATCGAAATAGGGTATTTCTGTTTATCGCTGTATTCTTGCCTCGTTTAGCTCGCTTCGCATCCGTTGAATTCTTTTCACCAACTATATGAACTTCACAAAGACGATGTGTTTCGCCTGGCACTGCGGTTTGTAAACTCGGCGGAAGATGCTGAGGACATTGTTCAGGAAGTTTTTGTGTCGGTCTATTTCGGATTGGAAAAGTTTGACAGAAAATCTAAAATAAGCACATGGATTTACCGCATCACGGTAAACAAGTGTCTCGATCATCTCAAAGCTCGTAAGCGCAAAAAGCGATGGGGTAAAGTGATTTCACTTTTTGGAAGAGCTGAAGAGGAACAGGTTGTAGGTAATGGTGCTGTATCTGCTGATAGCGATATGCTGGAAAGAGAATTGGATGATTGGGTGATGCAGACGATAGCGGGCCTGCCCGATAATCAACAAACTGCAATTGTGCTTGCCCGACTCGAAGGACGCCCCCAAGCTGAGGTCGCTGAAATTATGGGGCTCTCGGTGAAAGCAGTGGAGTCGCTGCTGCAACGAGCCAAGAAGACACTCGCGGAAAATATTTCAGAATACAACGAAGGAACGTCGAATAAACATCGTCAAAACCCTAAACCATGACTGAAGCAGATATCCATAACTCCCTCGAGAGGCTTGCCAATCGCAACAAGCATGCGGTTGCACCGGCTCACTTGCGTGCGCGAATTGATGCGCGTATTCGCGAGACACGACGCAACTATGTAAAATGGCCCTATGCTGCTGCTTTTATGCTTACGTTGGGCTTGTTGGCAGCGCTGCAGATTAGTAGACTTCGAGAGCGCGTATTAGCTGAACAAACGCAAACCCTAAATACAGATTACCTCCTTCCCACGAATATGTTGTACCATGAGCAAGAGTAAATTATTGATTGTAGCGGTTGTCGTTTTGGTTGCGTTGAATCTGGGTTTGATGTGGCAACTTTTCAAACGCCCACCGCATGCCAGAGAATCCAACCGTACGATTATCATTGATCGTTTGAACTTTGATGATGCGCAAATCGAAGCGTTCGACGAATTGGTGATAGCGCATCAACAAAACGTTCGCATGAAGGAAGATTCGTTGCGTCAATCCAAGAATGAACTTTATACTAGGGCTCTCGCTCAGGGTGATTCCATTTTGGCGAATGAAATGGTTGCGAAGATTTCTCAACTGCAAACATCGATGGAATGGATTCACTACCGCCATTTTGAGGATATTCAAAGGATTTGTCGACCTGAGCAATTGCAGGCTTTCAATGAGCTTACCAATGAGTTGGCTTCGATGTTCAACGCTCGCAAACCGCATCCGAAGGGTCCTAAGCCATGATGCTTCGCTTTATCATCTTTGTGTTTTTCACTTTGCCTTTTGCAGGTGCTGCTCAGCGCATGTTTCAACTTGAAGTGCAAGTAAATGCGGTGCTCGGCAAGCAGCGCTTTATTCCCGGTGAGATGGTTGTGCTGAATGACGATACTCTGAAGTGTTCGGAGTTGAAAATGTATCTCGGAAGTTTTTCTTTATTGAAATCAGGTAAGACTGTTGCCCAATGGCCGCTCGATTATTTCCTGATCGATTTTTCGGATGATGCTACCACATCGTTTCGATTACCCGAAGTTCCATCCGTTGATTTTGATGAGGTTTCTTTTCTCATCGGAGTGGATAGTCTGCTGCAGGCAGATGGTCCGCACGGAGGAGCACTCGACCCTGCGAAGGGCATGTATTGGACGTGGCAAAACGGCTACATCTATGTGAAGATGGAAGGCACTTCTTCACAGAGTCCTGCATCTAATAGTGCATTTGCATGGCACATGGGTGGTTATTACGGCACATTGAATGCTGCCCGCAGGTGCACATTCTCTTGTTCACGAAAACGCATGGCCATCAAGATCGATTGGACGCAATTCATGGATGCTTTTACCATGGCAGATCAACATCACATCATGTCGCCGTCGTCTGCAGCGGTGCGTGCCATGCAATTACTGCAAGAAGGAGTATCCGTAGAATGAGTCGACTGCATGCCATAGCGCTTATTGGTTTGGCGGCGTGTGTGCTTGCTTTCACAGTTGGTCAGCCCGCACTCTTTGAAGTACCGGCGGGCTGGCCACAACCTATATACGATTTATCAAAGAATAAACTCACGCAAGAGAAGGTCAATCTGGGTCGTGTGCTTTTTTACGATCCCATTCTCTCTCGCGATAGTACCATCTCGTGCGAGAGCTGCCACAGTTCGTATGTGGCTTTCACCCATGTCGATCATGCATTGAGTCACGGTATAGGAGATCGCATAGGCACGCGCAATGCGCCTGCGCTCATGAACCTTGCTTGGCAGCGCAGTTTCATGTGGGATGGGGCCATCAACCACCTCGACATGCAGGCGCTAGCTCCCATCACCCATCCGCTCGAGATGGATGAGAAACTGCCTGTAGTGCTCGAAAAATTGAAGGCACAAACACGCTATCGATTTCTGTTCGAACGAGCATTCGGCGATACGGCCATTACAACGGAACACTTGCTGCGATCGATGTCTGCCTTTATGGTCACGCTGGTGAGCAGCAATTCTAAATACGACCGAATGAAAAGAGGGGAAGTCCTCTTTACTGAACAGGAGCAACAGGGATATGCATTGTTTCAGCAGCATTGCAATGCTTGCCACACCGAGCCGCTGTTTACCAATGGAGGATTTGCGAAGAACGGCTTGCCTGTCGATCCATCATTGCGCGACCTTGGGCGATTCGTTGTTACTCAACAACCCGCAGATTCCTTTCTGTTCAAAGTACCCACGTTGCGCAACATCGCTTATAGCAGGCCTTATATGCACGATGGTAGAATGAATGGACTCAATGAGGTATTGCAGCATTACGCAAGTTTGCACGAGCGAAAGCCGAAGCTTAACAACGCCTTGGATGAAATGCCGGTGCTGACTTCCAATGAGCGCGTCGACTTAGTAGCATTTTTACTTACTCTGTCTGATTCGTCCTTTGTGATGAACCGCTCATTTGCTTACCCGAAAGAAATTATTTCCGCTTTAGCGAAGGAATAGCGAAATCATATCGTCTAAATACCCGAATACCTTTAACCCAGATGAAAATACAACTCACAATCATCGCAATCCTTGCAACCGCGATTGCGCATGCACAAACCAACCCTGCCATTCTGCATTGGATTCAAAACCCACAAGGCACTA
>Ga0315899_10006750_pt1 | contig 12367 bp, 3 predicted proteins | sample LakEriMetagenome_2_FD_203518 | JGI IMG/M metagenome (GOLD analysis project Ga0315899, IMG submission 203518) | Freshwater fungal communities from buoy surface, Lake Erie, Ohio, United States - Buoy 4 MA112 | ecosystem: Environmental > Aquatic > Freshwater > Lake | place: USA: Lake Erie, Ohio... | reverse complement strand
ACAACCCTTGCTCGGCAAGCGTAACAGAGCTACAGAACCAAACGTTTTTGGCTTTGATGCAAGGCTGTGAGGTCCTAGTTCACAATCTGGAGCACTTTCCTTCATATCGTGAAGGTGACGCCTTTTTGTTGGATCCGAAGTCGGAGAAGTACGGTTATCTTTGGCTGCACACTGTAGGGTACTGGAAATTTACAAGCCTGTGGATGCGCGGGCTGTATTCTAAGCCCAAACAGGCCCTGGATACTAACTACCCGTGTTCGACGGGCACGACGACCGAGCATATGACCTATATCAACCCTGGTGGAGTGATCGACATCGCGGGCACGTTTCCACCTGCCTACATGGACACTGATCAGTGCAGGCGTGACTCGTATCAGGATACTGTTGCTGGGGAGCAGCCGAGCCTGCTGACCTACATGATGAATGATGGCGTTAATGAGGTGCTCAGCTTCGATGGCAGGCTTCTGCCGGCCCTATGGATTTCACGCAATGTGACTGAGCTGGAGAAATTGTTTCCCAAAGAACAAATCAGTGTAGAGGTTTGGTTTACGATTGAGTTTAACATTGTAGATGGCAAGCCACCCGTTGATCCCGATACAGAACAAGTAGTGGACAATGGCGGACTTCTGTGCGCCTCTGACCGTTTCACAGGTTGGGATCTCTACTACTCAGTGGGCGAAATCACTTCTAGTGGTAAAGCATCCGTTGCGATCAGTTGGGCGATCAGTCTCGAAGGAACGGTGGACCCACCATCTACGGATTTCAAAGTTGCCGTTGCCCGAATAAAAAACTTTGAGTTCCGCACTTGGTACCACGTTGTCGGCACCTACGATGGCACTCACAGCAAGGTCTACGTCAATGGTCAGCTGGCGATCACTCAGAAAACGTGCGCAACTGGCCCGTCGCCCCCCGAAGTAAAGCAGTCCTCGATCGACCCCTGCCGGATGCGTATGCCGCAGCAAGCTGATGGTCGCGATCCGGGAAATTTCATGATTGGAGCAGGCTCCATGGAGTCTAGCAATTTTAAGCCACACTTTGGGCAAATTGCTAGTGTCCGGATTCTGGATGTAGCGATGACCGATGACGCAGCCTCAGCAGGCTACAACCTACGCAATCATAGCTTGAAAAATAAGATCCCTGTGGATACATACTGGACCAAGGCTTACGGAGGAGGTCTGATTCCATCTCCCAGCACCTTCCATGCAGACTCGATGAAGGGCACGCCAGTTTCTCTGATGGGGCGCTTTCACATGGACCGCAATTATACTTGCAGATGGGCGCATCTTGACAATTTTGCGGACTCACATGCGACAAGCAACTATGCAGTGTCACTAGACTCCAGCAGTCCCGATGATCCAATTCGCATGTGTGAAACCAGATCAGGGTCGCCGTCTTGTCTTGAGACAGAGAAAGACAGAGAATATAAAGCATATGAGAATATAATTTTCAAGGACAAAGTCTACCATAATCAGCTGACCTGCAACACACCACGCTGGAGCTACGGATACAAGGCGGCAATCTTGTCTGTGATAGAAGAAAGCGACACGCACGGTCGACTCGTCTTGTGGCAGCGCACATGCGTGAGACGTGACACCTGTGGCTTTATCAACTATATTCAAATACCAGGCTACTTCGACTCGACCAATGTCATACGACATCGGCCGCTCTGGTATTTGTCTGGTCAGTTCCTCCAGGGAGTTAGCTTACGGCAGAGACATTCGTTTGCCCAAAACAGAGGAGACTTCACGTACTTTACTTTCACAGTTAGCAGCTTTCTGCAACACCTTGATGATGGCGGTGCTTTTACGAATCTAATTGTGCCTTTGCCCACCAACGTTGTCCTAGGAGCATCAAACGTTGAGTTTTTTCGGGTATCAGACAGCGATGATACCCTGATGGCTGTCGCCAACTACTGGGACGGATTGTCGACGCATACAAACTCCATCGTGGCGCGACTTGATGTTCACCAGTATGCAGAAACATCAGCTCTGCTGCAGAACCCTGCGACTCTGCTGCAATCCATTCCGACACAGGGAGCCACGGGCTTTGCACATATATCGCTCACATTCCATGAGCAAGACTCCATCACTAGAAGTTATGACTATCTAGCAGTGTCCAACTACGGCGGAAAGACCAAGATCTACCGATGGTCTTCAGCAGGCTCGGTCCTCGCCATCAACATTGCCCGACGTGGTTTTGGCTACATTCCCGGCATCATCCGAATCCTCTCTGCTGACGGTGCTGGCTTTGCCGGATATACTGATCCCTCAGATCTGCAGTTATTCAGAGGCAAGGATGCGCCTTATGCTGCCTACAACTTTACGGGTGGCCAACTCGTGTGCAACGCGAATGCAGGAGCGGAGTGCGCCCGGATCGTGAGTCATGGCAGCGGGTTTGTTGCCGATACGTCTCTGCCCACTTCTGTTGCCGATTCACAGCTGGCGCAGTCAGATCTCAAGTGCACAGTCACAGGGTGCAATCCGCTCAGGAAAGACTCCAACTGCTCAATAAGTCAAAATCCAGTGTGCAACTCCATTAAGGTGCGAGGTGTCGTCGACGTGTATTACGGCGCAGGATGTGCTGATGACGATACTGCATGCAGCGACACACGCATGTCAGATTCCATAACCAAAATGACTGTCTTGCGTGGGCATCCAACGTTGCCCGGGCATACACACAAATGCTTCCTGCCAGGAACGATTTTCCACAACAACTCGGAGCAGCAGAACAGCAAAAGCCTGCGCGTGGACTACCAGGTCGATCCATTCACCGGATCGATCCGCAATGCGAGCTTCCCGGACGCGGCTAGCCACGGTACCATGTACTATCACGACCCAACGGTGACATTGAGCGACGGCGCCTGTCGATGCGGCACCACTATCACTTCCCTCGAAGTGATCTTTGGCGGACAAGGATATACCTCAGGGACTATGACCATGTCGGGGTCGCCGACAAAGCAGATATCAGCGTTGGGCTCGGAATTTTTGGCCCACTTCCTGGCCAAGGGCAATGTAACAGAAATTCAAGTGCTGGATAGTGCCATTGGTTTTACCAGCGCCCCACGCGTGCGCATCGCCAATGATAATCAGAGAAATCCTCCAGGTGAGCACGGGACTGACGCACAAGCAATTGCTATCCTCAAGCTCCACAGCATCATTCTGCTTACTCCTGGGCCTACTTACCTCCATCAGCCAACTGTAGTGATTGAAGCACCAGAGACCGTTGGTGGGCGGCGAGCGGAAGCTGAAGCTGTCATGGAGCTGGCAGTGAATACAAAAAATACACACAAGTTGGTGGCGAATACCACCAGTATCCAGCGATATCGCATTTTGCGGGTAGTAGTCACAGACCCCGGGTGGGGCTATACCGTTCTGCCCAGGATTTTCTTCATAGACCATCCCGAAGAAGACTCTCAAATGGGTACTTACAAGGCATCTGCGATGGCTGTGCTCCAAGTCGACAAAGTGATGGTGAACCACGACTATTCGAAATATACGTAATCATGCCCCTCCCACCAAACCCCTTTCCTGCAACTCCCAAGTCCGGAGCATGCGCGTTGCTGTTGCAGAAAGTAAAGCAGCTGACTATTAAGTGAGAATTTCTGCCAGCGCGTTGTTTCGAGAAAGACCGGAGATGAGGCTGCACTGGCAGAACCAGGAAAGGTGGTTCTGGGGCAAACGTCACGGTGGTCCCCGTCAACCGCAGAATGAAGAGTACGTCCAGGGGTTCAGCTCGGATCTGACGGAACTCAAGGGGGTACTGATCTTCTGAATATTTTTGCATTGATGCTTTTCTGCTGCTGAAACCTGCTGCTGATGAAAGCATGTTTCCTGTTTTTGCAGGTTTTAACAACAATTGACGTGCCTCACATGTCGACGCTAGTCAACGATACCGTGGTGAACGATTCGATGAGGCTTGTTTGCGAGGACTGCTGGCTTGGCGAATCATGGAATCCTAAACTTCGTTTATATCAGGTCGATTGATCGTTTTGACCTCTTACTCAGCGGCACAGCTCGTTTCCTACTTCCTTTTCTTCCCACTACAGTGCATTAGACTAACACGATCCTGCTGTTTCTCCAGAACATCACATTTTCGGGACGCATGGGATTCACTCGATTTTTCAATGACAGCTTCGCAGCCACTGCATGTGCAAATACGAACGCCTCATGGCGGGACTCGAGAAACAGGAGTTGCGACGATTACGATCAGTACAAATGTAATGATGGGGTCGATACCCTTGGATACTTGACACCAGATACGAGGCTTGCCAAGCAAATTTGTTGTGTATGTGGTGGAGGTGAGCAAGCAGTGTTGCCAACGGATGCATCCGAGCAAGAGTGCATGTCAAAATGCCTGCAAATGGAGACTTGCACGGCAATTGTGCATGCGCCGTTTACTGCTAGTCCTTCGATCGCGGGGGAATGTTGGATTGGCTCCTATGAAAGCCCGGATCCAGACAACCGTCTGTGGTTGGTCAAAGATGTGCAGTACAGAGCGCCAGAACCAATCCAAAAGTTTTGTAATGACTCCACGTTCAAAAATTCGTCAAATGGTCAATGGATGGACAGATTTAACCGAACATGCATTGACTACCGTCGCTTGGATCTGTGCAGTTCCAACGGAGTCAACTTTACATGGGTAGCCAACGTGTCAAACGCCTCAAACTCTTCCAACTGGACCAATCTTGGTGCTTTTCAAATTCCCTCCAGAACGATCTTTTACCCTAATTACGGGATGGCATGGGACTTCCTGAATGGAAATGGAACAAGCGGTGAATCATTTGATGCAGTGAAAGGTGCGTTTGGGTCGGCGGCTGATGCTTGTTGCGGGTGTGGAAAACGAGCCGAACCGCTAGGCTACAACGTTTTTGCTCGGCGCCACGGCAACATAACCCTATTTCCCAACTCTGTTCAAGATCTTTTGTGCTCACCAGATGCTCATAATTACCTATCATCATCCAATGCCGACTGCATCTTGCCAATGGAATTAGTCGAGAACAATGGCACACTACGTTGCTGCATCAAGCGCAATGCTTCATTTCCGATCCTTGTTGAAAATTGCCAGAGTAGCAAATGTACCTCCAGCAGCGACAACATGACCATAATAGACTATAAATTTCCCGCGACAATAGTCGGCATCAACGGCACACTAATTTGGACACAGGGTATTGTGATAGCAGATGGGCACGACCTTCGCTACAAATCAAGTGTGCTCCCCACGGGACACAGCGTAAGGCTAGCATCGGTCAAGCCTGTCTTCGGCACGGCTGATATAGACTATCCTGTTGCGATGCATGGCGCTATCCTTCGGCCGATCGTCGAGGGCCGAATTTTTGACGTCCAAATCAAGAATAGGGGATCTTCGTACACCGCCGATCCGCATCTGCTCATATGGCCAATCAAACGCCAGGAGCATCACAACTCCAGTTGGTGGATTGAAAACGATGTCTCGACACATTACTTCTTTAAAAAAGCACTCCTCAGGTTTGAGATCGGGTTTCCGGGCGACATCAAGGGAACATTCGATGGCACAAACATGGAGTTCATGTGCGCGAATGCGCCTTCACGTTCAACGTGCATGAAGAATCCCTTTGGCGATGGATTTGGGCCCTGTCTCGCTCTGACCAGAGCTTCTGGCGGAGCGCTTGCCGCGAGCACATCCATCCTTGACTTTGCTAACGAAACTATCCTGGACACAGCAGGCGCCTCCGGACTTGTGGCATTCCGCATTCGTGACGTCCAGTACCTCGCAGTCGCCAATTATTTGAACAGATCCCAGATGAAGTTAGATGGCCCGTCGTCTCGCCCCTTTTCTTCCTCCACGTGGGAGAAAAACTACGACAATGCCCGCAAAGCCAAGAGCCAGCTGTTTCGGCTCGCTGCCAAGTCTGAGGGTCGCCTGGAGACTGAGCTTGTACAGGAATTCGAAACGGTCTCTGCTCATCATGTGTCATATTCGATAGTCGACGGTTACCACATGCTTGCGTTCGCGCAAGAGGTCTCTGAGACATCTGCGCTGTTTGCGTTACCGGCCAGCGATGCAGCCGAAACGTTGTTTACCGCGGGGAAAGCCCGCTTCGAGTTGATTCAGAGGCCACCTACGCGGGGGGCACGCACCATAAAAGCATTCACTGTTGCAGCCGACATCGGCGGTGCAAGTTTTTTCCTTGTTGCGCAGACGCAGAACGCTCTGGAGTGTGCAGATCAAGATGTTTTCAGGACTACGCCCTCTTGTGGCGCGAATGGATCGGCGTCGGCACAACTGCCCCTTGGCAATGCACTCGACTTGAATGTAGAACCAGCGCAGTCACTGATGCTCCGTTGGAATGGCACCCAAATGCAGGGAACTAATGACCTAGAAACGTTGCCTCGAGATCTTGCAGGATCTCAAGCGTTTCGGTCGCATGATGCCACCGACTTTGTCCCTGTGCGGTCGCGGGAGGGCAGTGATCATGTAGTGCTTATCAACTTCCAAGATGCCGAAAATTGTCAGGATAACCCGGCCATGGACTGCGCGTACAAATACATGGCAAACACTGCTTCTGGACGTCAGAGGTGCGTGCTGCGAGTTGACCAAGAAGTTCTGATGGGAAATGTGACTCGGATGGTGGGGGAATTTGACTCGGACACGGAATTAGACTTGCTTATTCAGCAGAAGTTCAACTGGTTGTGTGGACGCGATCGTTGCGTACACGAGAGAGCTTTTCGTTGTGACCAGTGCCCGGTAACATGTGGTACATGCCAGCTCTGCAATCAAGTATTCAATGAAGCTAAGAATGGTATTGTCAAGGACCGTCCTTTGGAAGATCTTGCTCTCCTTGGGCTTGACGTGCCCTGCGGCGCGGAGCCAATGATGGATATCGGGGATCCCACGCAGTGCGCAGCAACCTCAATAGCTCGTGAGTGTCTTGCTTGTCCTAGGACATGCGGCACAAAGTTTTGTATTGACAAGATGTTGGGTGGCTTGATGACTCCACGGGCAGAAACTTGGAAGATTGCAGGTTACCGTGCAGGTGGTACGTATGGGATCAGTCGCAACCTCCTGTCGCACATCGCCAGCGTTCGCCATGAGAAAGTAATCGGATTGCAGGGGCCTTCATCAGTGCTCGTCAGCTCTGATGGGTTGCACGTGTACGTGGGCAGCTATTCGCAGGGCTCTATCATCTGCTTCAATCGCAACACGTCAACGGGGCTCTTAATCTTCAATCCCAAAGGCGGTGTGCTGTCGGAGATGGTAAGCGCTGCTGCACAACCTGCCAGCGCAGTGGCAGATCAGGCGCCGACGTGCGAGAACTCCGCAGATGACTGCCGTGTTGCTGGATATCTTTACCACGGATTGAAGAAAATGGTCATGACCAGGGACGGAGGGGTGATGTACGCAGTGTCTTTTGACAACAGCGCCTTGCACACCCTACGTCGCGACAATGTAACTGGCAGGCTGACACCACTCGGTCATCCCTTAGTTGATGGCGGCCTTGATGATGCAGGCAACCATATTGATGGAATTGCAGGAGCCAATGATGTCTTTCTGAGCCACGATGAGCGCAGCGTCTATGTTGCGGGCTACAAGGACCAGGCAGTGGCCTACTTCAAAAGAAGTGACAGTGTACGACAGGGCGGTCTACTCTTTGTCGACCGCGTCAAAAATGGAGAACGGTGACTGTTATTGTTGATTGTGTGCTTGTGTTGAAATTTAAAGTGTTGCAAGAATGTTGGTGTAGTGCGTGAAAATGCTTGCAAAGCATGTGTACTGATGGGTGGATGCAACAGTCGCTTCTCGGAATATCCCATAGCGCTGCCGGATATGGTTCGTGGCATTACAGACTGGACAACCAAATCGAAATATGCACCTCATCAAGATTTCGATGACCATGTGCAAACCAACGATGCAGCATTTCCCATGCGAATCGGAGAATGGAACAACGTATCACTCTCATCGCCTTTTGTGATAGGTGGTCTGAGATTTATCGCTCTTGCTGTAACAGAATTTACTGACGTCTGCAAGCGTTATGAAGGATGCACCAGAACGTACTTTGAGCTGGTTGTTATCACCAAGTACAATGCATCGCTCTCAAAATTCGAGCCGCACCAACGTCTGCTCCAGGACACGTCAGCTGTTGCTATCGAGCACATGCACATTCCTGACACAAATGCGGTGAACAGTTTGCGGGATTACCTTGCTATCGCAAACTCTCAGCCTCGAAAAGGCAGCAACATCAATGTCTACTTTTGGAATGCATCCTCGCAGCAGTTTGTTCTCAGACAACAGCTTTCTACTGAGCTCCCAGGCAGCAGGCGTTACGTCGTAGGTTCGCCGCGAGGTCTGAAGTACTTTTTTGTCTCCGACCCCGGGCTCCATTTCCTTGCTGTTGCTTTCTACTTTGTGCAAACAAGACAGAGTGTGACAGGATTCAGGACGGAATCTTACGTCTACTCATGGGTGCATGAGGGCCGAACAGTAATGGAGGATGGTTCCATTGACCCAGGTTTAGGCTTTCAAGTTTTTCAGCTGCTTCGCACAGATGGTGCCACTAGCTTTTCGCATCTGCAAATTCCTTGTGACTGCCAGCAGGCCCGTATAAGCCAAGGAGTAGACGAGGCGTGCGAGGCCCCGATTGACATTCTCACTGTCACAAACTCCCTCACCTCCCGTTCAGACGACAGGGGGAGGTCACACGAAGCAGGGCGATCTAATTCGGGCGCTCAAATATGGAGATTCCGCGCACGTGTCCAAAACACCGATTCCAGCATGTGGCGCCTGCATGGCAATGTTGGGGTCTTTCAACTGCTCCAATCCTTGTCTATTGGGCCGACGATTTCAAGCGCAAGCTTTCACATCGAGCAGCAGGGCTGCTTCTTGGCGTATCTGTGTCGTAACTCTTCCCTTGAGCTGCCCGGAGCTGCAGAGTGGAAACGTCAGGGTGAGATCGGAGGCTCGATAAACCTGTGGGAATACAAGGGCGGCGCCGCGCCAAGACCTTGCCTTGAGCACAGCGGTGAGAACGCTTCAGGCTGCGCCTTTACTCGAATCCAAGTTGCTGGGCGGCCGAATGAGACAGAGTCCGTCTATTTGCAAACGCTAGGACGCTCTGTGCCGCATCAAATGAGTCGCGGGCCATATTCTTGTTCACCTGAGAGCCTGGGGTGTATTGTCGGAGCACAGTCTCTGCGGCATATGAAATCTTCGGGCGAACATTATCTGGTGATCGCGCAGTCGGTGTGCGAGCCCGAGTTGACACAGGAAAGATGCAACGACAAGACGGAGCATGGGAAACTGGAGGTACGATCCACGGTACTGCAGTGGGACAGGGACGCGCGACAAATGAACGAGCTTCTGTCGATCAGTAGTACCGCAAGTCGCACCTTGCGAGGTGAGTCGATTGCCACGTCCGAGGAGCGACGTCTTCATTCCTATCCGCTTCGTTTTCCTGCAGGGCGCGCGTCCTCGTTTTCAGCAACCGAAATTCCTGTTGGTCAGGGACGCTCTAAGCGACACGATCGGACATTGCTCATTCTTTCCTCCCGAACGGCTGGAGCAATCATGTATGACTGGGATTTTCCCGTCGTTTCTGGCCTGAATGGATCTTCGTCAGTTTTATCGGCGATTGCTGGTGCTACATTTGATACCACCATGGCACCGGCAGGCAAATTGGGGCAGCGTGCTCCCATTCTGTCAGTCGCGAACTGGTGCTCGTCGCCCGTCATCTCTCTGGAGAATGTGCTGCCGAAAGCACCGGAGTACGTGTATGTGCTCTCCCAGATCGACCGAGCCCTTATGACCTTGGAGAAGCGCCCAGTGCTGGACGTGTTTGGCAACGTGCGGTCGCAGTTGGCCATCACGAAGACCCTTCAGGCTCGCGAACGAGCGCCGGGAGAAAACGTCTCGGCCGCGAACGAGCGCCGACAGAAAACGTTTCGAGATCTCGACCTCCGCGGCGCAAGTGCGCTGCGCTTTGTTATGATCCCGCACGCAGGGACAAGTGATGATGGAGACAAGCTCACCCGCGAAGAGTATTCCGGCGGCTTCGATATTCTTGACGTTGATCCCAAGGATGGCTTCATCACAAAGAAAGAATTGGAATCTGACGCCCCCTTTTGCCTGCTTGATAAGCCGGTTGACGGCAAACTTTCCCGTGCAGAGTATGAAGCAGGCTTTGGCATTTTTGACTTTGACGGTGACGGGTATATCAGCAAGGCAGCCCTGTCTAGCGGGGGTAATATTCAGTTCAGGCCCGCGATTGCTGCCGTAACGAGAGCGGCACGGGCGGAGAAGCTGTGCGGGCCCTTCGCCGCCGGCCAGTGTCAGTCGCTCAAAATGTCCGTGGAGCAAGCGCAAGGAGACACCTGCGACATGTTGGCAGTAATGCCGCAGGTGACCCCCAATGGCACTGTTCTGCTTAAGACAACGGCTGATCGCATCGGCACGTGCACTTTCCAGGTCGTCGCACGCGATTCCTCTTTTGATTCCCAGATCCCCGGGCCGGGTGTATCATCGGCGCAAACTTTTCGCATCACAGTCCGTGCAGTGAACGATCAACCTCGATTCGACGTCGTCGATGTTTACGGGCGAGAAACAGTGGTAGTAGTGAATCAGTCGCTTGTGTTTGCCTATAACGTGACTCCGGGCGCTACTCTACGGTCTTCACAGCTGCTCAGCCTCGGAGAGGTCAGTCCTGGCATCAGGTTCCACATCGTTGAGACTTACTGCTTCATCAAGGTGCGTCTGAACACGAGCTGGGACCAGCTGCCGACACAAGAGATTCTTGAAAGATACAAGGCCGCGCAACTAATCAAGACCGAGGGCTACACGTATGACGGGCCATACGCCCCGTGCGCTACATCGGAGGCAAAAGACGTGAGTGATGAAGGCCTCTTGTGGGCCGCCGGCTCTGAGCCCCAAGCGCACTTCATGTATTCGAGCGACGGCATGTTTGGCACGGTCCAGTTTGCAGCAAGGCAAAACGCGATTGGCTTCGCCGAGTTCCAGGCCGTACTTATTGACGATACCGAGCCCTCGTCGGCTTTGACAGGCGCCATAAATACATCCGAAGCCAAGACCTTCCGCATTTGGGTCAGACATTCCAATGAGCGGCCCATCTTTAGCCAGCGTGTTGTGCACGGTGGTATCTTTTCGCCCCCAAGCTTCGCAGGCTCGCCTCTCTCACGGAACGCAACAGCAACTCAAAAGGAGATATTTGCAGTTGACAGGGTTTCGGCCTGTAGCCGGGAGGGAGAAAGCCTGAGCGTGCCAAAAAATGGATTAAAGTGGCAAAACATCGGGTTGTTTCGGCCCAGTGAGGGCCGTCATCTGACAAGTCCCGAATTAGCGGCCGCTTTGCAAACCAAGGTGGAATTTACAGAGGAAGAATTAGCCAGGTTTGGCATTTCTGATGTGCAAATGGACGACTTTATCAAGTCGGGCTCTTCCTTCTTCCAGCCGGAACAACCCAACCTTCTTCTTGTCCTGGAGAAGTTGCGGCTGAAATCGAAATGCCCAGTGGATGAAAGGGGCCAGCGCTATTTGTTTCATGTTGTCAGCCTGGAGGCCCACAGTGGCAACTTTGAGGGCAGCAGCGCCGACGTTACTCGCAACGGTGGCGATTTGTTCGAGCCGCACAGCGCCGAGATTCAATGCGATGTCAGCGCCCTTGAAGTCGAGCGCGGGGCACTTTTCCGAAGGTTTGAAGAAGAGTACATTTTGGCAAAGAGCAAGCCCCTCCTCTTTGCCCCCGAGATCGTGGCTGCATTGAAAGTCAAAGCTGACAGCGTATACACCATCGACCTCAGCACCAACAAAACCGTCATATATCCAGAGATAGACATTCTTGGGGTTGGAAGGTGGGAGGCCGAGGAAGATCGACTAGAGGAGGCGTATTGCTCCTATTGTCGTGGAGGTCTGTGCATGGGATATTGCTTGGACGGGGACAACGGCTGCAGAGGCGGCACGTGCAAGGACAAAGTAAATGTTACTAATGCAACGGTCGACGCTGATCGACGCCTCCAGGCTGCTGATAGCAACGGTGATTTCAAGATTTCTATTGATGAAGCGCTCAAAGCATCTGCTAGCGTTTTCAGCGATTTACCGGGATTTGCTTTTTTTAGTCTGGATACCTCACGAGATTCTTTCATCGATGTTGCTGAGCTTCGAGCTTACCTCATCAAAGCGGAGTAAGACATGCATTGTAAATCTGCTCGCGTACACACACACACACACACACACACAAACACACACACACACACACAGAGAGAGAGAGAGAGAGAGACACACACACACACACACACACACACACGCTCCCATGGGAGCTCACGCAACAGCTGACCCGTTTCTAATGCTTGTCTGCAGCACTTCGAAAATCAATTGTGAGGGC
>Ga0315899_10006749_pt1 | contig 12368 bp, 8 predicted proteins | sample LakEriMetagenome_2_FD_203518 | JGI IMG/M metagenome (GOLD analysis project Ga0315899, IMG submission 203518) | Freshwater fungal communities from buoy surface, Lake Erie, Ohio, United States - Buoy 4 MA112 | ecosystem: Environmental > Aquatic > Freshwater > Lake | place: USA: Lake Erie, Ohio... | reverse complement strand
TAACCCTTTAACTATTTAACCTGCGGATTTCAAGGTTAATGATTTTATAAATTGTATAAGTTGTATAATATACTACACCATATATGGTTTCAAATATTTTATAAAATGTAAAATATTTGAATTTTGTAAAAAACACGGAAAACGTTAAAGGGTTAATAGAAAAAAAGAAAATATGTATTATATATACACAGAATGGAAGTAAAACCCACAAATACATCATTCAATGGTGGTAATATAAAAATACCGAAGCGATATGTTCCAAATCAACTATCCAGAAGGGACAAACTACGTCAAATAACCGCTATAAACCGTTCACGTAAGTTGTATAAAAACCACATTTTTTATAACAGACCCCCTGTTCGTTCTTTCAAGTCGCGACCATCCAATCATATAGAAAACGCAAAACGTATTTACGGAGTTGATAAAATAGTACCAAATAAGGAACTCGCAAAAGCAACCGGTTGTTCTTTAAACGCATTAAAACAAATAGTTAAGAAAGGAGAAGGGGCATATTACTCATCCGGTTCACGGCCAAATCAGACCGCCCAATCGTGGGGATTCGCGAGACTCGCAAGTGCTATAACCGCCGGAAATTCTTCTATAGTAGACTATCATATATTACGCGACGGGTGTAATCATCGTAAACGTGCTTTTTTAATGGCACAAACAAGAAAACGGCAAAAAAGATAAATATATAAAGAATAATTAATAAGTATTATACCTACCAACTTAGCCCCAAAACCAACACTATAAATGAAGCGATCTAAACCGACGTCTATTGTATCCCGTTCTATATACGATGAATACTTTGAGTACGATACAACTTACAAGGCAAAGTATGGAAATAAAACTTGTGTACTTTTAGAGGTGGGTAGTTTTTTTGAAATTTATACATATAAAACAATTTCAACCGGTGCGGTTCAACATCTACAGACACAAGATATATCGCGTATTTGTAATTTAAGTCTGGTTGAAAAAAAGGCTACTTATAAAACCGACGACCAGCAAATAATGATGATGGGGTTTCGCAACTATATGCTGGATAAATATTTACAGAAACTAGTAGAGGCGGATTTTATAGCCGTTGTTTTCATTCAAGAAAAGAATGGCAAAGATGTAACCCGTGTATTTGATGGGGTATATTCACGCGGTACATTTATACGTTATGACGAAGATGAAGATACTTCTGTTACACAACAGACACATATTATTTGTATTTGGTTAGAATTATTAGTAAATAAAAAAGGCAAAAATAAAAACATAGAAAAGCCATCATACGTTTCTACTCCAAATATAGTGTATGGTATTTCGGCAATTAATATTTTTACTGGTCAAACGTCCATTTTTGAGTATGAAACCGTTTTTACAATGAATCCGACTACATTTGACGAAATGGAACGTTTCTTTTCTACATTTCCGCCGAGTGAGGTAATTATTATTTCAAATACAATAGAAAAACCAACTATACAAACTATATTACGATATGCGGGTGTTCATTGCAACACAATACATATTATTTCTAAGGAATCATTGGCGATTGAGACACCAAGTCCCGAACAGAACCTCTCACAACAATGGTTGTCTACACTCCAGTCTAACGGCAACCTTTCCCAGTCAACCATTTCAAGTAAAATTAGTAACTGTGAGAAACAGACTTATATACAATCCATTTTATCAAGTTATTACGACAACCCGAATATTTATTTTCAAAACAGCGATTTTCAAAAAAACTCTATTGCCACACAAGCGTTTTGTTACTTATTGGATTTTATTAAAGAACATAATATAAACCTAATACGTAAAATAGCCGTCCCCGTTTTTACCAATACATCTAGTCGGTTAGTATTAGCAAACCATACATTAAGACAGTTAAATATAATTAATGACAATACAACTGAAGGGGGGCGCGGTGTCCTTTCGTCCGTTCTTTCATTTACGAACCGGTGCGGTACGGCGATTGGAAGGCGGTTATTCCAAAGAAAATTACTTAACCCGACGTTTGACATTGAACGATTGGAAACGGAGTATGAAAAAATAGCCACCGTATTGGAGCTATATAATCCCGGCCAAATGGCGGAGATTCGAACGAAAATTAGTTGTATAAGAGATATAGAAAAAATATACCGACAAATAGTTTTAAATAAAATATACCCATCAGCAGTATATCAATTATACAATAGTGTATGTATATTACAAGAACTCAATGTTTTATTTAAAGATACCGATGTAAAAGACAATCTTTTTACGGCGGATGACAAACTTATTAATTCTTTTGTCGAATTTAAAGAATTCATAGACATTAATCTTTATATAGATATTTGTAAAAATACGAATACGGTTCAAAGCTTTGAAACCAATATTATTAAACCAGGAATTAGCCAAGAAATAGACACTCTTTTGGTAAAAAAGACCGAATACGCAAGTCAGTTAAAAGCAATATACGAATATTTTAATCAACTAATACGGGCGTCACAGAATGTCAAAGAAAAAGGAAACGGAATCGCACAAACGGAATATATAAAAATCCACGAAACGGAAAAAGGGGGTATTTCGCTTCAATTAACCGCCACCCGCGCGGTTGCTTTAAAAAAAATACTGGCGTCAATGACCGACGAATTTATTAGTGTTTATATATCGTCTACTAACTCATTTAAAATTTCCTTTAAAGACATTCATATAGTTGCCTCTGGTTCGGTGAGTGAAATACAGGCTCCTTTTATTACAACCCTAACACAAAGCATACTAAAAACGGATGAAAAACTTAATATAGAAATATCAAGGGTGTATTACTCCATAATTAAAGAAATAGAGGACACCTGGTCTTCGGCAATTACTCAATATATAAACTATACGGGTGATATAGATGTATTGTTTACAAAGGCGTTTATTGCACGTGAATACGGTTATTGTCGTCCGTCAATCGACAACAACGAAAAAACGCAAAAATCGTTTTTAAAAGCGACAAAAATGAGGCATTGTTTAATTGAACATTTACAGACGAATGAATTATATGTTCCAAATGATGTAACAATGGGGGTGGAAGGGGAAGACGGAATTCTTCTCTTTGGAACAAATGCTATTGGTAAGACGAGTCTTATTCGTTCAATAGGGGTATGTGTTATATTAGCACAGGCTGGGTTATATGTTCCTTGTGAATCATTTATATATAAACCATATACGGCTCTTTTTTCACGTATTATAGGAAATGATAATTTATTCAAAAATCTTTCTACATTTCAGGTAGAAATAAGCGAATTGGCGGTAATATTAAAACAGGCGGATTGTAATAGTCTTATATTGGGAGATGAGATATGTAGTTCAACTGAAATGGAGTCTGGACTTTCTATTATTATGGCGTCTTTAACCGAGTTTCATACCCGTCGCGCATCTTTTATTTTTGCTACACATTTCCATGAAATTGTCAAATGGGAAGAAATGGAAAAATTATCAAATATAAAAATAAAACATTTAGAAGTTACATATGACACCGTAAGTGGACGTTTAATATATGACCGTAAACTAAAAGACGGGGTAGGTATTACTTCATATGGATTAACTGTTTGTCAGTCGATGAATTTACCAACCGAATTTTTGGACAATGCGTTTGAAATACGTAATCGTCATTATCCGGAAAATGGTGGATTTCTTACATTCGCACAGTCGAAATACAATACAAAGAAATTAATAGGAGTATGTGAAAAATGTAGGGTGGAAATTTCAACGGAAATACACCATATTGAACCACAAAGAAAGGCAAATGAATTGGGAGTTATTAAAACAAAGGATGGACAGTTATTTCATAAAAACCATCCAGCAAATTTGGCGTCTTTATGTGAAAAATGCCATAAGAAAGAACACTATTAACGGTTTAACCGGCTGATCTGAGGACATGACGATTATTTTAATTTATCATACGGTTAACTTTAACGCCACTATATATGGTTTCAAATGTTTTATAATAGTAAAATATTTGAAACGTTGATTTATGTAATGTCATATATACGTTTATTACCATAAATGGATTTGTAAATCATTGATAACATTAAAGGGTGTAATATATGTAAATTCAACTATACGTTTAACCTGCAGATTTCAAGATTAATGATTTTTATAATTTGTATAAGGTGTATAATATACTACACCATATATGGTTTCAAATATATTATAAACAGTAAAATATATGGATTTTGTAAAAAAATGGAAAACGTTAAATGGTTAATACTATAATTAAATTACATAGAATGCGGTTTTACATAAAAGTTACTATGTTAATCGTCTAGTTTTATTTACATGGGGGTAAAAAGCATCGCTTTTACGTTTATTAGAGTTCTTTATTGAACGTTGAAACTCTAAATACGATCTTGTTCTATGAATTATAGACATAGGCTTATTTTTAATAGTCCGTTTTTTTCGGAGGGATCTTTTACTTGTGTGTAAACAACGCATTTTTACTGGTATTCGCATTGAAAATTTTACTTTTTTAGGTTCATCCACTTGTATCGAAACCGTTTTTTTTGGGGGTGTAGTTCTTGGTGTATAACTCATATCAATTGTTCCATACTCACTAAAATCATCTGTAGTTACATTATGTCTTTTAGATACTTGGTCAATTTCCGGGTCTTTAATTTCAAATCCGTTATTTTGGTAATACTTTACAACATTAGGCATTGAACTTAATTCAATAGCGTAGCTAGTTTCATTTGAAATATCTTTTATTTTACCTAACAGCATTTTTCCATTACCTTTACTTTTTGGGGGAACACAAATAAACGTTAAAAATATAATTTCTTTATCAAATCTAACGCAACATATACCGATAATTTTGCCAGTATTATCTTCCAAGTAAATGCATATACTATTTTTTACATATTTATTTATATCTTCTTTACTAAACGGCTCACATGTAAAATCGACTGATTGTATTTTTTCGTATAAGTAATCACTATTACCATCATTTATACCAAGCGAATTAAATAATTCACTTATATTGTTTGGTGTGTTACCTTTGTAATCGTCTGATCTTACATATAGAAAAGTAGCCATTATATAAAATAGTTTATAAATTATTTTACTAAAACTTAATTTGCTACGAATGGTTGAAATCGTTAACTATGTAACAAAACCCTAGTATATATATTTTAGTACCACTTAACCCTTTAACGATTTAACCTGCGGATTTCAAGGTTAATTATTTCTATAATTTGTATAAGTTATATAATGTACTATACCATATATGGTTTCAAATATATTATAAAAGGTAAAATATTTGGATTTTTGTAAATTGTTAAAAACGTTAAAGGGTTAAATTGTTACATGCGATGGTAGATTTCTTTATAAAATTGATCGTATTTTTTTTATATTTCATACACTCATAGTAAAGATTTTATATAATAAGTGTATTTGGGATAAATTAATCAAACAAAGTAAGTATAAAGCATTGTGTAATGTCGAGTATCAGTATTTTCACCGCACCTACCGTATATTCCAGACTGGAACGCACAAAAAACGCTATGAACCTTAAAGATATCACGGAGGAAAGGTTTCAAAGTTTAAAGGCGGGATTAAAGTCCAAGAACTTTAACCATAAAGTTCACGGAAAACTGACATACCAACTATTAAAGAATATGGGTTACAAGCCACCATATCAGTTTACTTATTTACCGAAATTTCCAAGGTTCAAAGTTTCGATGAAAAAGATTATAACAATCCATACGGTTTGTCGCAAATTGCCATTTGAAATAATCCATAACATCAAAGAATACCTATTTGACCGTTTGGATGAAGTGTGTTACTCGTTGTTTTACTTGGCAGATGATATATATTATTTAAATAACAAAAATACGGTTATTAGGGAGAGTTTCTCACGTAGGTCAATCGCTACAAACAATCCAGATATTGACGATAACCAAACCGAGTATTGGACATGGGAGTATATACAATTGTATTTTAATGCTTCGAATTGCGTCAAATGCGGTGGCTATAAAACAACCAATACAGAATACATTTCGCCGGTTGTACTGTGCAATTGTGGAGGAGGGCTTCATTGATAACTGTGTAAATTTACCCCCCTTACAATATCAATATTTAGTTTACAAAAAAAGCAACAAAAAGCAAAAAAACAAAAAAAGCAAAAAAAACAATAGCTCAGTAATGAGCTATTTTTTACTACAACACATATAAACTACAGCATTATATAGTTGCGGTTACGTTTGTGAAAATCATTGACGGTAATAAAAAACAAAAAATGAAAAACAAATGTGCGGTTAAATGAACAACTATATGATTCTTACAACACCAATTTTTACACGATAATTTATGAGATAAATAAAATAAATATAACATTATACAGTAAAATGTTAAAAAGGGCAATAGATTAAGTTGTTCAATTACGATTTTATACAGTAAATAATTAACAAATACAAACCTTGCACTCAATCCGTCTACATTATGTATTACACCTTTTCTGTTTGCTACAGGATTTAACCAAAACATTATAGAAATAATTGAACCATTAAACGTTATGAGCGCAAAATACAACGGTATATTCGATTGTGTAAAAACGGATTTATTAATACAAATATACAACGGGAATACACTACTTGTAATGATAGGTGTATTCCTGTAATTAATCCGCACTTTTATAATGATCCATTTATATATTACTATTTCATGTATTTTACAATTTACCAACCTATTTATGATATGTTACGTTTAACGTCGCGTTTGTTTGAAATAAATATATGTAAAAAACAAAAAAATGTATTTGTTGCGAATAAATAAAACATAAAAAATAAAACGTATGTAATGTATTACGACCTGTTTTTTTGTAAAATGAAAAACCATATGAAATCTTTTTTTAATTCGTTACCTGCTGACGCACATGGGTACACGGGTCTCGTAAACATAGGTAACACTTGTTTTTTAAACTCCTGTATTCAAATAATAAATCATATATATGAATTAAAACCTATATATGAAAATGTCTTTACAACCCATCAAAAACCCGGAATTCCAGATACAAGTTTTTTCATCGAATGGTTGAGTTTACACAATTTAATGTGGCAAAGAGATGGAACAGTTTGCCCGAACCGATTTGTTCAAATAGTCCATCAGCTGGCGATGATTAAAGACCGACCACTGTTTACGGGCTTTAGTCAAAATGACATACATGAATTCATCCATTTTTTTATAGAATCATTACATACGAGTATTTCAAGAGAGATTGATATTACAATTCATGGGACTCCCCAAAACGCCATGGACGAATTAGCAATCAAATGTTATAATTATTTACAAATGGTTTATAGAAACGAATATAGTGAAATATTAAACCTGTTTTACGGTATTTATGTAAGTAAGATAATTGGACTGGATGAAAAACAAACGGTTTACTCTACTATTCCTGAAAACTTCTTTATATTAGATTTACCAATTCCAGAAACTCAAGTAATACCCCCCGAAAAGGCTGGACTTCCCGGACATATGTTTTCCGCGTCGTCTTTTGTTCAACGACATACACTATATGATTGTTTCGACCTTTTTACGAAAGAAGAGCGAATGGACGGAGCCAATTCTTGGTTTAACGAAACCACTGGTAAGAAAGAAGGAATAAATAAAAAAATCGAGTTTTGGAATTTCCCCGAAATACTAATTATTTCTTTAAAACGTTTTTCTCATTGTGGTCGTCAAAAGCGCAATGATTTGGTTGAATATCCTATAAAATCATTGGAACTATCCCGGTATGTGTGTGGATACAATCCACAAAAATACACATATGATTTATTCGGTGTATGTAATCATTACGGGGGATGTGAAGGTGGTCATTATACGGCGTTTGTGTTAAATTATTTAGATGAATGGATTCATTATAATGATGGGACAGTGGAAAGGGGTGTTTCGAATATTGTCACCCCGTCCGCGTACTGCCTTTTTTACAGAATTACGGTAAAGCCGTGACTTTACGAGTACTTTTTTCCCCCACCCTACTCCGTTTATCTTTAAATTTGAGAATGTAAAAAAAACAGAATAATTCTATAATATATAATCTTTATATAAATGGTTAGTTTACTTAATGAAAATATAACGGAAGGGTTGAATGAAACCGATATAAGTGGATCCGATTTAAGCGGAGTTAATGTAAATAACGTAAACTTAAATATAAATGAAACATCGAACGTACTCGGTATAAGTGAAACGAATACATCCGTATCAGCAACTATATCGTCTATTATCAATAATTTTTTTTACGGTAATTCACAAACGGGGGCTAATCAAACCGGCGGGACTAATCAAACCGGCGGGACTAATCAAACCAGCGGGGCTAAACAAACAAATACTACCCAAAATGGGTCATTTACTGATATATTTTCCCTTTCTAACATACTATTTTTAATATGGTTTTTATTAATTTACCTGGTTATTTTTTACTTAATAAAATCGTTTTATAAGGATGATACCGACCCTTTCAAAGAAAAAATGGCATTAAGCCGTGGAATTGATATATTCATTTTTGGATTACTAATTATTCTAATAATATACTCTTATTGGTCGTTGAGTGAAGAAGACAAACGTAATTTAATTGGTTATATAATAGAGTGGACTCATGGATTCTACAATAATCCGAATACACTCTTCGAATGTTTGGTTTTTATTCTCTTATTTTACTTGTTTATTTACCTATTTGGTGTTCCTATGACGAAAGAAACGCGTCCTGTATCAATCTATTTCATAGAACAAAAACTGTGGATTCTGTTAATTTCCGTCATTATCGTTAATTTTTTTATTTATGTGCTAAATATTCCTATAGTAGATCTAATTTTTGGTAATGACGGCGGGTTAACAAAAGCGTGGTATAGTCTACGCGATGAGATAAAAGAAACCGATAATAAACCAACCAAAGAACCTGAAAACAAACCGGTAAAACCGAAAGAAAAAAAGCCAGAAGTGTTTAATATATCTAATAATTTATATACATACAGTGACGCAAAGGCGGTATGTAAAGCGTTTAACGCGGAGCTTGCAACCGTCGACCAGCTAAATACCGCATATGACGAAGGGGCTGAATGGTGTGTAAATTCTTGGAGTGCGAATCAACAGGTGCTATATCCCACACAGAAGGCTACATATGACCGACTACAAAAAATAAAAGGACAAGAAAATACGTGCGGAAGAACCGGAGTTAATGGTGGATATGTAAAAGATACTTCTATGCGTTTCGGGGTCAACTGTTACGGTATAAAACCGAGTCCTAGTGAATTTGAAAAAAACAGAATGAAAACCGCACATGAGTATGTCGCCCCTAAATCGAAAGAAGATATGATATTAGAGGCAAAGGTTAACTATTGGAAAAACAATAAAGACGATTATATGACAGTAAGCCCTTTTAATAATGATAAATGGTCGTATGAATCAGCGTAATTATTTAACCATTTAACGATTTAACCGGTGGATTTCAGGGTTAATAAAATTATTGATTTATCATATCATTAAATTCTATTATACTATAAATGGTGTTAAATATTTTATAAAATGTAAAATATTTGAAATTTATAAAAACACCGAAAACGTTAAAGGGTTAATATCTTCTGTGTTTTAACGGCTATTTAACCTGCCAACGCTAAACCAAATGAAAACATTAAAAAGTCGAGAAAGAATATTATTGAATATACTAATAAATTGCTATTATAACATTCTTCATCGTTATTACACTTATCGTCGAAGCCATATTTTACAGTAATGGGGGTAACACCGTAAAATATAGCACTTAACGTATAGTAAAACGATACGTTTACACCCTTGAACGTTTAAAACCGCACTCTGAGTATTTTTATATTTTTTTGAAAAAAATATAGATGACTAAACATAAGACAGAAGATTATAAAATATCTGCGGTTAAATATTACTTAACCCTTTAACGATTTAACCTGCGAATTTCAAGGTTAATGATTTTTATAATTTATATAAGTTGTATGATATACTACACCATATATGGTTTCAAATATATTATAAAAAGTAAAATATTTGAATTTTGTAAAAACATGGAAAACGTTAAAGGGTTAATATAATTCTTCATTAATAGACCATATAACAAAACATAAACGTTTTTCTTTATTGTCAATAAATAGTTGCCAATTATTTTTGTCTTTGTATTTTTCTACCAAATCTACGCTGTATGGAGTATTAGTGATGCTGGCATTAACTACATCTGTAATATGCTTTTTATAAGAACTATCCGTTTTAGGTCGTGATATTTGAGCACAAACAACTTGTAGATGATTATTTATAAAATTAAATAATTTTGTATAAGTTTCATTATTATTCAATATAGACTTCACATATTTTATTTTTTCTGTTCTTTTGTTTGTTGTAAATATTAAATCAGTTTCATTTACATGTATAATAATTGGAATACGTTTATTTGTTGTGTCTATCTGGTTTATGGTTTCTAAATTTTGAATATTTTTTGGATTTACAAATAATTTTTTTGAACCTGTTGTGCTATATTTTATTTTTCCAAATGGATTTTTATAGAATTCTTCATATTCATTTATAGCATCTATTGATGTTCTATGTGGTCCGGTTTTATGTCCGTTTAATATTTCTTGTTTCCAATAACCACTTATTCTACCAGGCAATCCTTGAACTTGAACGTTTGTATCGTATTTTTTAACATATCTTTCATGTGTAGCACCTATTTTCTTTTTCCATTCATTCGGTATTAAATTAGCACGACGATAAAATCCTTTAACAGCTATAACTAAATGGTTTGAAATATTGTTAAATATATCTGATAGTTCTTCATAACTTATTCTGTCGTTCGACGTATGATTTTTAAAATCTATGTTATTTCTTATACAAGCATTAAATATAAAATCTTTATTTTTTTCATCAGTTCTAACAATATGAACCCTATAATCTAAACCATAATTTTGTAAAATATCTTCCTGAACCCATTTTTCACCGGTTTCATCATCATTAATTGGATAATATTCTTGAATAATACCAAGTTCTAAAAACTCTTTATGTCCTATATAAATATCTGGTATAGTCATATAGTGCGTATAATGTTTATTTCCCCATTTGTATAAATCTCGCAACTCATTTATCATCGTAGCAGAAACAAATACAAACCGAATATTATTTTCTTCCATATATTTCATATCTAATATACCACTTTCCTTCAATATTAGATGTAATTTTTGGTCCTCTTTATCACCACTATCAATTTCATCATTTATTATTATAGCGTTTTTTATGTTTCTTAATTTAGTTTTTAATCTTTGTAATTTACCATGATGATATACATTATCTTTAAAACATGATGGTATTTTATCTTTCATATCATCCTCCCAAGATATATTGCTCATCGCAGTAATAAAGAATATATTATTTCTATGTAAAACAAAATCATTATCAGAATGTGTAGTCATATTTTTTGCTATTTCAATCATAAGACCATCCATACCTACTTTTGTTCTCTTTACAATACTAATAACTCTTATAGGTGTTTCGTAAAATTTATTACATATTATGGTAGCATCTTCTTTTTGATTAGCAAATATATATTCACTACTGGCTTTTACATCACCAGTAATAAATAGTTCTTTATTTTTTTTTGTAGCACTTTGATAATCATTTAATACAATTTCTCTATTTAAATCAAGTATTGAATATTCCATTTTGATTTATTTGTTATAACATAGTTATAATATGATTTATAATTTTTAATCAATTTTTTTAATAATTATTAACCCTTTAACGTTTTCCATGTTTTTTACAAAATTCAAATATTTTACTTTTTATAATATATTTGAAACCATATATGGTGTAGTATATTATACAACTTATACAATTTATAAAAATAATTAACCTTGAAATCCGCAGGTTAACCTTAATAACAATGCTATATATATAAGTAAATGACTCGAAACAATCCTAAAAAAATGAAACCGCTTCAGTATATAAATAAAACAAGGCGAATAAGACCACGCCCACCACGCAAAAATAAAACAATAAAACGTATGAATTGTAGTCCTCTAGTAAAAAACAAAACACCGGATAAATTAACCTGTTATACAAATCAAATTTTAATTGAAATAAAAAATGCGTATAACAAACACCCCCCGTATAAAAATAATCCAATCTACTCTGACAACCCACGTAAAATATTAGACCAACTTAGAAAAAGAATGTCAGGTACTTGCGAAAAAGAAAACTGTTGGCTAAAACTCCTGTCGGTAGAACAACAAAGAGTTATTGCCGATTATGTATTTGCGCCAAAAAAGCCCATAGAATGGCATAAGAACCCAACTGAATGGTTATCTAATTTTGACATATTAAACGTATTAAGACAATACGAAAAAAGCAAC
>Ga0315899_10006748_pt1 | contig 12369 bp, 13 predicted proteins | sample LakEriMetagenome_2_FD_203518 | JGI IMG/M metagenome (GOLD analysis project Ga0315899, IMG submission 203518) | Freshwater fungal communities from buoy surface, Lake Erie, Ohio, United States - Buoy 4 MA112 | ecosystem: Environmental > Aquatic > Freshwater > Lake | place: USA: Lake Erie, Ohio... | reverse complement strand
GCAGGTAGCATATGCACACACGAGATTACACACACACACACACACACACACACACACACACACACACACACACACAGCAGCAGCAACAGCGGTAGCAGCAGCGTTTTGCGCGTGTCTATCGCGCAAGCACTCACGCACGCACGCACGCACGCACGCACGCACGCGCACGCACACGCGCGCGCACACACACACACACAGTGTCTCGCGCAGTACTTCGCGCGTGTCAAGTGTGTCTGAGGTGCGCACAAGTGTGTCGCTACATACCAACGGGGATTATGATCATTCAAGGCTGCATGCTGACGAACAATCTAAGTCTACGTGTGTTGATGCTGTCGACGCTGTCTTGCTGGTCACGAATACATATATATGTATATGTATGTATGTATGTATGTATATATGCATGTATGTATGTATGTGTGTATGTATACACACACACACACACACACACACACACACACACATGTATATATATATAACACATATATAATATATATATGTGTATTATGTACATATACACACACACACATACTCACACACGCATTTGTTTCCCATCATTTTCCTAGGTTGCACAAAAGTCTCTCAAGTCGGCGAGTCGCAAAGGGAAATCGCGGCAGACAGGGAATGCAGGGAATGGAGGGAATGCAGGGATGTGCGCTGGCGACCGCGTCCGCGAGCTCTCGCGAGGGTATATGTATGTATATATATCATATCATACATATTCATATCACATTTATATGTTGATTTATATATATATATATATATATGTGTGTATATATATATATTATCACATACACACACACCAACACAACACACACACACACACACACACACACACACACACACACAGCGAGTTCGCGCGAGGGTCCGGGGGCAGTGGAACGGAGGTTTCGAAGCGAGAGACGCGAGCGCGTATGTACCGCAATAGCTCTCCTCAGGTGTTCAGGGTTTAGGGTTTAGGATTTAGGGGGTTTAGGGTTTAAGGTTTAGACGTACGTACCGCAATAGCTCTCCACAAGTGTTTGTTGCTGGCCATTTTGACTGACGCAACGTCGGTGCGCCACCTCAAGCCACCTTCTTTCACCCTGCCGTCATCTATTGCAGCCTTGACACACCCCACTAGGTTGCAGCACTGCAACAAGCGTTGCAGCAACAAGTGTTGCAGTGCTACAACACTGCGCTGGACGTCGGCCGCAACAACTTGTTGCAGTGCTACAACACCATGCTGCAGCACTGAGCGGAGGCTCGAATCCAACGCGCTTGTGGCATGATAGTGACTTCAAATTGGTGTGTAGACGCTGCAAAGATCGCAGGGCAGGGCGATGGTAGGCGCCGATAGGCAAGGCGCGGATGGAGTGGAGTGGATTCCTGCGGTGGCGAGCGACCTGGCTTCTGGGATGCTGAAAGCAAATGCGTTTTTATGTGCTCCCCCGACGCCTCAGGTGTATGGTGACGGCGTGTGGTTGTGTGTTTGTGCGGGTCTCTGTGTGTCTGTGTGTGTGTTGGTGGCTGCGAGGGCTTGTGCGCATTTGCGTGAGAAAGTGAGTGGTGGTGGGGAGTGGCTTGTCACTGTGCATGTGCTGCTCCGCATGTGTCCTCCTCCTCATATGACATGCGTCCTCCGGGAGTGGCTTATCACTGTGTAGGTGTTGTTTATTACTGCAGTACCTATTACAAAGCTGTTCTGTTTGTGTTGTTTGATACTGCAGTAAAGGGAACATTCTTTTACTTGCGTAAAGGGAACATTCTTTGGAATGTCCGAGAGTGGCTTATGTATATGCATTCTCCTTTTTCCCCCCAAAGTAAGTCTCTTTTGACACCAGTAGGTCTCTTTTGACAGTAGTAGGTCTCTTTTGACACTAGTAGGTCTCTTTTGACACTAGCAGGTCTCCATTCTCCTTTTTCTCTGGACGATGACGACAAAAACATTCGCGGCAGCCGTCTGTATATATATTCATGTTGTAGATATATGCATGTTATATATATTTGTTTATATCTATCCACACACACCGACACACACACACACACACACACACACACATACAGAAACATTCTCGGCAGCCGTCTGACAGGCGAAAAAAAAAAAAGGCAAGGCGGCGGTACCAAGGGTCCCCTCAAGCTGGAGGGATGTCAGGAGCATCAGGAATGGTGATGCTCGAGGGTGAGATCGGCTGGACTGACCCTAGCGCTAAGGTGAGGGTGAAGCAGGGTTTAGAATTCTGGATTTAGGGTTTTGGGTTTAGGGACTGTTGCATTGCAAAAGGAAACCCGAGCAGGTAAGATGCATGAAAAGAGAAAGAGTTGCGAGAGAGAGACAGAGGGGGGGGAGGGAGAAAGGGAGGGAGGATACGACAGTATTATGTACATGCAATAGGTGCCTTTGAGACCATCGTCTGCGCCTTCTCCAGGAGGAGGAGGAGGAGCAGGAGGAGGATTTATTCGTATTCAATGATACTATAGAGGGACCCAGGGCGCGGGGAAGGCGCAGACAGGCTGCTGTCGGCTTCATATTAGCTATATTCATCACTTGCATTGTGGCACACAGATATAGCTGACGTGATTCCGAGAGAGATATTCATACAGATATAGGCCTTCCGTGGTCCATTCAGCAGCACATGCGCGAGCTATTGATACAGATATAGGTGTTCCGTGGAGATATTGATACAGATATAGGTATTTCGTGGTCCAGCAGCACATGAGCGAGCACAGCAGTGCAGAACTCACAATCTCGGATCTGCGCTCGTGTTTTGTGCTTTGTCAGGGGGCTTTTGAAATTTCGGGAAGTCCGTCGATTTCTGCCGGTGTCCTGAATGCATTTTGTTGAGCCAGAGAATGCTTTTATTTTAAGGGAATGCTTTTGGGACTATCTGCGATATATATAAAGTACTGAATAGTAGTTGCGTAGTAGTTTGAATGCCGTAGAAGTTTGAATGTCGTTGTACTTGCGCCCAGCTGCCTGCTGCCGTGCCTCCCCTCTTGTCTGGGCCGCGTCACGTGATCAGCAGCTAATCGATTGTGCTTACGCATCCCCTCTTGCTTCTCGCCTCCCTGCCTTCTCTCAGATGAAATCGAAGAGCGGATCCTTTTAAAAACCGCAATGCCTCCCGGATCATCCCAACGAGACTCTGTCGACGCTCGCGTGTCCATCACTGTGTAGCGTGTTGCCCCGACTGTTGCTTGTTGAGGCCCGTGAGCTTTTGTGTGTGTGAGAGAGAAAGAAAGATATAGAGAGATGGGAGAGGGTGGTTGAAGAGGGGGGGTTGGGTGGAAGAAAGGAGTGGTTTATTCAAAGCAAACGGGACCTCCTTCTCCTCCAGGGTTTGTCAAAAAGCAATCCCAGTGAGTGAGGTGAACGCTGAGTGCGACCGCGAGGAGGATGAAGTGATGCCGCGAAGGCTTCTTTACTTGCACAGTTTCAAATAAACAAACTTTGAAAACGGTGCCGGGAAGCACCCGTCTTGAGGTCAAGGAGCATCCGGCGTCTCCGCCAGCTGGAGTCTGAGGAGGAGGAACAGCAGCAGCCTCTGAGCAGGAGACGCCGGATCTTCCCCCAAACTCTCTGTCTGTTTCTCTCTCTCTCCCGTAACCGACAAGAATAGTCAACTTTTCTCGTTTATTGTTAGTAAACCCGTGTGTATTGTTTATATTTACACTCAAGCAGCGCGCTCCGTTTCGCCAGTATCAGCAGTATTAACCACAATGGGGTTTAGGGCTTAGGGTATCGAGTTTAGGGTTTAGGGTTTAGGCTCCGCTTCCCCAGTATCAGCAGTATTCACCACTGTGGGAGCCGGCAGCATTTCCCACCATTCACGCACTTGTCTCTGCATCTCCCGGCTCCAGGAGATGGCCGCACCACCGGCGCGAGGGTGGTTGTCGGATTTGGCCGCTTTCGTGTACGCAAGGCCAGCAACAGTCAAGGCACAGGCAGCGGCGGTGGCTACCACTCGCTCAAACGGCGCAACACACAGCACTGGGACCATGGCTGCCCCGCTCCACAAGCCTGCTGCGGCGGCCGATGATACGTTGATCTCCGTGCCATCGGGAGCATGCACAAGGGCGCGCAGCGGGTGTCTGACGCCGAAGCCCAACGTGATTGCCGTCGACAGAAACAGCCAGGGCGGAACAATGCAAAAGCTCAAGGCAATGGCAGTAAGCACGACACCCAGCGCCAGCAAGCCCAGGGCAAAGCGAAGTGAGAGATCTTTGTCCACCGACGCAAAGGCAGAGTGAATCTTGAGCAGACAGACGGTGATTCGGTTGACATTTGTGTCAATCATTGTGATAATGGTGTCGAGCCTCCGTGCCTTCTTCAGTACCCCGCGAGTCTCCGGGTAGTAGTATTCAACCCTGCGGGCGCATCAGATATACGTGAGTCACGGAAGGGGCACTAAGCAAAGACGACGATTTCCAACAAACTATCCACCCCCCCCCACCCCGTCTGCCTATCCGCACTTACTGTCGCGTGCTCAGGATAGGGTGTGCATAGGGTGTGCATAGGGTGTGCATAGGGTGTGTGAGCTGGGACATGGAGTCGGAGTGACTGACATGCAGTCTAAGTCTAAGTCTAAAAGGACCTGTAATCTCTTAAGGGCCTGTAATCTCTTAAGGACCTGTAATCTCTTGATTTCCTGAGTCTAAAAGGACCTGTAATCTCTTGATTTCCGTTTTTGAGTCTCCATTACGTTGGCGGCCGCAGCGAGGATCACGACGGCGGGAGTGTAGTGCAGCATGTCAAAGAGCACCATCACCTGAAGCAGCGAAAACAGAGCGCCTGACGTGCCAGGGTTCTCCCACCCCAGCAATGAATACACTGCATCCCGCAGATGCTGGACAGGCACGGTGATGAGAGTGCTGATGAGCCTCAGATTATGCTTAATCCTTCTGATGCGCTTCTCCTCATCGAATGGCAGCGCGGCAAAGGTAGCCTGCGCTCGTTCTGTTCCTTTGGCTAGTTCGCGCCGTTTTGCAGCAGCTGCAGCCACAGCGTCGGCAGCATTCATTTCTTTGCTGTCAATTTCATTTGCTCTCTTCTCCGCTCCACTGATCTCGGTCGTGCGCGATTCACCACTTCGTGAATCAAGGGCCTCGAGGTTTCCTGACCTAGGCAAAAGCGAACGCGGATGTCTGTGGGCAGCGGAGGCGTCGGCGACAGTGGGATCGAGCAAGGGTTCACTGCTCCCAGGTCGCGAAATCTCGATGCTCCCTATTCGATTCCTCTGCTCTCGGTCAGTCGCAAAAGCCGCCGCCACTGCCTCCGCAGCCCTGTGCTCTCTCTCATCAGCGAATATAAGCAGCTCTGCAAGCTGCTGGGGCAGGAGCGAGTCTTGAGGCTCGGCCTCGACCACGCTAAAGGGCAGGCGGCAGCGATTCGGGCCTCCATGGCACGCGAGCGACCGGGCAGCTCGCTGTCGGATGACAGCTCCAACTACGGCTGCACTCACAGCCGGAGGAAGCACGCCAGGTGCCTGGTTGAGGCGCTTGACACTGAAGGCGTGCGCAGCCAGTACCTCCACCACCGCCGCTACAAAGGTGTCGCGCAACTCCGTGTTCATGGGGAAGTTGTAGCGCAATTCAAAGTCGGCCATTTTACCGTCCTTGCCTCTCCCGCGCCGTCGTATCCTGAGACCGGAGTCTGTGACGCCCAGCCCCCAGGGGCCCGCACGACACGCCTCAACATGCCACTCGTTCTCCACTTCATCGCCCTCCGGAGGAGTGTACAGAAGCTCGAATTTCTTGAGTTTCACAGGTTCGCCGCCGATTTTAGACGAGACGCGCTGTCGGATGGAGCTGTTCTGTCGCCAATAGAGAGCGTGCGTGGTCAAGATGATTGTGCCCGAAGTTCGCGGTGTGGTAGTCATGTCTTGCACTAGGTATGAAGGAATGCCTCCTGCCATGAGCACCTAAGCTCGCACCAAGAGCAGCGGCAGCATTTTGAGACCCGCGTCTTGAGTGTCAGCCAAGAGATTCATATGCATGTGTGTGAGAGACGGAGGGAGGGAGGGAGGGAGGGAGGGAGGGAGGGAGGAAAAAGGAGAGGGCAGGAGATAGTGTACGTGTGGGTGTAACAACGCATAGTCGTTGCGAGATGTCTGCTGAAGCTGGTGCGGAGCAACAGCAGGAGCAAACACATGGGGTAGAGAAAGGGCACATGCATCAATCTATCAACGCGCACACGCACGTACAGGAGTGCGCATGCAGGGAGGTTTAGGATTTACGGTTTAGGGTCTAGGGCTTAGGGCAGAGGGCTCGGGTTTGGGAACCTGCTCATCTGCAGATTTCACGCCTTGCAGGATCTTCTCCGCTGTCATGCCTGCGCAAGACACAACGCATCAACCCGCACCTGCTCGCTCGCTCGCTCGCTCGCATGCGCGTTTGTGTGCGTGTGTGTGTGTGCCCCCCCTCATGGCCTAAATACCGCTCTTTGCGCTCCTTCAACCAGGCACGCACGAAACCCGAATGCACACGCACACGCCTTGGGCTTTATTTACCTTTTCTCACGCCAGTCACGCCAGTCAGATACCTTTCGCCAACCTTGGCCGCGCCTGGAGCAGATTTGGACACGATGCGCTCGCAATACCTGCCCCGCACCTCCATAATGAGAATCAACCATCCGTCGAGCGTACTATTGCGCGTTCGCGCGTGTGCAAGCATGCACGACGCGCATAAATTGCCACCGCTTCAAAATTTCGGCACTGATGAGGCGCTCCTCGTCATCCTCCATGGCTGCCAGCTGGTCGAACGTTGCATCAGCTGTGATAAAGTCCGCGATGCCCATCTTCGGCGCCATGCGCACCTGCATCGTCGTCGGCGCACGTCGGCGCACCGTGTCATTCTTGTGCAATGTGTTGCCTGAGCAACTGCTCCCAGAAGACATGCTCCGCGATCCCCATGTGCGCGCCAGCCCGGGGAAGGCAGGCAGGCACGCACGCAGGGCACGCAGGCAGGCAGGCATGCACGCATGCACCGGACACTCGCCTCCAACTCTGCCTGCCCCTCGGCAGCGGGTGCCGTGCTGTTGCGGTGCGGCGCGTCGTCTCCCGCGCCCGCCCCCAGCATGTTGCCGCGCCCGCGCCCAGCATAGGCACGCGGGCATGCACGCACGCACGCATGCACGCATGCACACATGCACGCATGCACGCATGCACACATGCACGCATGCATGCGCGCACGATGAACACGTCGCCGCGCACGCGGCGCATCTGTTTGTTACCCAGCGTTCCATTGAGATGCCGCGAGCTGGGCTGTCGCATAGCAGCCGGAACGCGCGCAAAGGGTCACGGCACGCGGGAAGGTCCTTGGCGCCGGCAAATCCCGGCGCTGCTGCATCGCTCGGTGCCTCGAGTAAGTCGTCAGCACTTTGCTGTTTAGCGCTATGGTGCATCGAGAATTTCGTGTCCCATATATTCCATCATTGAAATATCACTTTTACTACATCCCAAAAAACGCGCAAACTGTGCGCAGGTTCAAGGCGACGTCTTCAAGGCCATGAAAGCTTCAAGCTTTGTGTGGTGCATGCTCGCACTCCTGTCGTGCCTGGCGAGCGCGACGGCGTTCGTGTGCTCGCCACTTGCCGATTCGGCGAGGCGGCACGTGCAGGCGTGCGGTACGGAAGCCCGCCTTCAGCGCGCTGGCTTCGGCGGGGCTCCCGACCGCTGCCGCCAGCAGCAGCCTCCCGCGTCCAGGCTGCTCCAGCCGCGTGCCTCCTCAGCCTCCCGCACACCCGCCCGCGTGCCTCCCATGCGCATGGGAGGCGTGGGCGTCCCCGGGGGCGAGTCGCTGGCGGAGCAGGAGTACGAAGTGCCCAATGGCTGCCGCAGACTCCGCATACCGACGGTGTGTCGTCAATTCACACGCGCTGTTCCTGTCGCGTATACCCCTGTGTGTCTGCCCTTTTCCCGCTCTCGCTTGCTCCTCTGTCTCTCCCTCTCTCTCGCCCTTGAACAAACGCTCACTGGCCCCGACCCCCTCCTGTCCACCTTTTGCAACGCAAATGTCAGCCACTGGGACTTATTCTAGAAGAAGTGGAGGACGGCAACGGAGCGGTGGTCAAGGGCTTCACCGAGGGAAGCAATGGACAGAGATTGGGGGTCAAAATCGGCGAAACCTTAGTTGCTTGCAGGCAAGTACAAGCCGCTGCGTGCGACAACTGCGAATGTTTGCCACCCAAAAAAACTGACATTTCCCTTCCTGCCGCACGGATTGCTTAGTCGCAACCAGCTACGAAGACGCTTACGTACCCCATTCATCCCTTCCCTTCCTCTTTGTTTCCTGATGTCGTCCATCTTTGCAGCGCGACGTCCTTGAAGGCAGGAAAGGAAGGAGGTATGTATGTAAAAGGCAGTGTGAGAGTCCCGGCGTACATCCGTTTCTGAAGTGCATTTGGGAGCGTGTGCACATGTCGATAGGACACTGACGCACAGACTCGGCGCGTGTGTGCTCGTGCGTGCATGCGCGCAAACAGCCTTTAGCAATACCGGATACGGGGGGAGGCCATTTGACAACTGGTCCATCGTGATGTTTCCATGCGAGAACTCACCGTTTAAACAAATTTTGTCTGCAATCATCAGGTGCCCGCCCCACCCCTCAGTCCTGCATGCTGGCGTTCCCTGAGAGAGAGAGGGAGGGGGAGGGAGGGAGAGTGAAGAAGAGAGGAAAGCCAAGGGGGATGGAGAGAGAGAGTTTATTTATTCTGAAAGACCCCATTAGATGTTCCCGAATCTACAATGCGGCGACGTGTGTTAATGGATGGGTTCAATGGATTGGATATTGCCTGTCCTTGGCGCTTGATGCAAGATGTGTTGCTAATGTGTTGCTAATGTGTTGCTAATGGTGGGTATTGCCTGTCCTTGGCGCTGGATACAAGCTGATTGTGTGTCGCCGCCCTTGCTTACTTGTTGCTGTCGCGCATATTTGCAGCAATAACCCACGGTGGGGAATCAAGGAGGTGTCTCTGGTCCTCAAGCCCCCGGCATGAAGGGAGCGGAGGTTAAATCAATATCAAATATGAATAAACCTCCGTCAATATGAAACAGATCAAATATGAATAAAATATATGAATAAAAAGATCAAATATGAACAAAACCCTCCGCTCCCACGCTTCATGTGGCACGCCTTGGCGGACACATGGGGACGCCGACATCCTGACTGATTCAGTGATGTGTGTGTGTGTGTGTGTATGCACCAGCGGATTAGGATGGCGGTGTTCCAAGACGATAGGATACTGGTCACACACCCACGGTAATCTTTCCGGTTGGTACGATGATGATTATGATTCATTGAGTCCACACCTTAAACCGTGACCGGGAAGAAGGCCCTTGAAATTTCCTCTGGCGTGCTCGACGTGCGGCACAGTCCAGGTCAGGGGTAAACTGGGGTAAACTCCAACGTCAGTGCCTGGTCGCGGCTATCTGTTGCCGCCGTTCACACTGCGGTTCCGCCTGGGGTTTGCACTCCTACGCGGAGGAGGTTCCAGGTTTAACCATCACAGGGCGGGAGTTTTGGCTCTAGCGCCTCAGGGATGTCCACTTGTGCATTCCGTCCTCACGCCCCTTACATTTCTGATTATATTATTATTTCGCCGTGGGCCCACACTGGAGCACGGATCAGGCTCTGCGTGCCGTGCAAGCACGACATCGAGGGCCGTGACACCTCAAGCACTTGCCTCGGCCGCATGCACTTCCTGAGGCGAGGAAGTGGACACTCGCGTGGAGCCCGTGCCTACCGTTGCACTCAAACCCAGGAAGTTACCCGCCAGATTGCTTCCGCTGCCACCTTCGGCAATCACCCGAGCACTGGAGGGCGCGGGCGCACCCAGATGTGGTTCTGTCCCGCGCACACAGGCAGAGCAGTCTTGAGTACCAGGTTCATAGAGGGAGACAGGTCGTGGGCAGGGACAAGGCAGGACGTATTAGAGAGGAGCGAGAGAGAGAGAGAGAGAGAAAGGAGCGCGCGCACGTGGAGAGTGAGACCGGAGATTTTCTGGTTGAGGTTATCAAGATTGACGACAATGGACTCGAGGTTGGAGAGAATGGTGAGCACATTGACGCGTTCCTTGTCCTCGTCACGTTGCCCGAAGGGCGTTCGTAGAACATTGCCATGCCCAGCACTGCCCATCGACCCCCCACTCCGGGACATGGGCCCCTTTCCTCCAGCGCCCACAGACTTGGGCCTCACCCTACGCACAGGCTCAGGCCCTGGAATCGCCGATGTTTGCCCTGTCGCGCCTGCGTGTCCTGCTAGGCGTAACACCTGGTAGAGTACATGTGTGTGTGTGTGTGTGTGTGTGTGTGTGTGTATCCTCCTAAATCGAGTGGCGTGACGCACAGCGACGTCTGCATGCGGACCGGGTCCAGACATGCGAAAGCAGCACGTTATATGTCACACACACAAACACACACACACACACAGACACACACACACACGTGTGTGTTGTGTGTTGCGTGTGTGTGTTGCGTGAGTTGCGTGTGTGTATGAAGCAGCACCTGGTGAAGAGCGGGAATGAGCGGACGCACTTGGCGCTTGAGGGCGAGAATGTCTTGAGCTAGGCCATCTTTCATCAGCTTTAGCTGGGCATTGCCTTTCTTGTTTTGAGCCGCAACTGCATCCAATTTAGCCTGCGTGGTACAGTGGGAGAGGAAAGAAATAAAAAAAATTAGTTCTCACGAACAGCAGTTGGAGAGGGAGCAGAGGCCCTCCCTCCATCGCTCCTTCCCTTTGCTAAGATTAATGAGTATAGAGAGAGAGAGAGAGAGAGAGAGAGAGAGAGAGAGCAGCGAGAGAGCGAGAGAGACCTGGAGTTCCTTGCAAAGTCGGTGGCACTCGATAGACTCGCGGGCGAGTTCGGTCTTGAGCCGCAACATCTCCTCCTCCGCCGCGACAACCTATTAAGATTGTATTTATTGGCATTTGTTTTTTTCAATAGCGTATTTCCATAATTCATTTAAACTTTTAACAAGGACAACCTGCGCCTTGTAGGCTTCGACAATCGATCGATCCCTATGGCAGAGAGCAGTCTCAAAAGTCAGAGCCCTAGTATATTTCCAATACAAAGTCAATATATAGAGTACTTTTGGGAATTGAATATAGAGGACTTTTGGGACTTTGTGCCGGTCATGCACAGCCTTGGCCGCAGCGTCCACGTCCCCCACCGCCTTCTCTGAGTAATCCTGGAACTTCTGCAGCAGTTCCTCAGCACGCCGCGTGGCAGTAGCAGCTTCCAAGTTGGCCTCGTTCACCTCTTTGCCCATGGCGTGCCGAATGAGCACATAGTCGCGCGTCACAATTGCCAGTTCAGACTCGAGCTCAAGTATTTTTTTCTCAAGCTCGTCGCGCTGCTCCGAGTGGCGCTGGCGGATCATCTTGAGCTCCGCCGCCTTGATGCGCCGGTCCTCCAGCAGCACTTCCTCCTTCTCTTTCCAGAGCCGCTTCTGCTCCTCAGCCTGCACGCGCAGCGCCTGGAGCTCGTACGACAGCGCCTCCGAGTTCTGCGACGGCAGGAACACCGTGCGCAACCCACGCCCGTTTGCGGCGGTCGACACCGAAGAGTCTTGCGGCCACATTAAGGAAAGGTCCGCGCTGTGTGTGTCGGCGACTTTGGAGCCAAAGTCTGCGGCGCCGTGATGACCAACATGGCTGCCACTGGAGCCCTTGCTGAAGTCGGAAGCACGGAGCAGGTGCGAGGGAACCTTCTCCTTGAACAGCGTCACCTGGTTCGTGACCGGCTGAGTAAGCGAGAGCAGCTGCTGGATTCGCTTGCGATCTTCAAGCTCCTGGATTTTGAGCATGTCGTTCTCGGCGTTGAGCTGCGCTACCGTCTCTTTCTCGTCGAACAGCGCGAGCTTGGCATCGCTCAGCGCCTGCTGCAGGTCCTCGACCTCGCTCTCGGCACGCAGATACTGCCAGCGCGCGCGGTGCTTTTCTTCCACGGACGTCTCCAGCGCCTGGATTCGTGCCACATAGTCCTCCTCAAGCCGCACGAACTCGTCACAGCGCTGCTGGTAGTACTCCATGAGCTCCGGCGTCGGAGGCAGCATCTGGCGTCCGCACCAACATCAGCATCGCATCAACGAGCGCTGCCGTCTGCGCACAAGCGACGCATGGCCGTGCACACAAACGCGGTTGCATGGGGCGGGTGGCCGTGCACCGAGAGGCCGTGCGCCGTGTATGGGCATTCCGTATTGATCATCTGCACGTTCTGCGGAATCCCGTACGACTTCGGCCTGGGGATGGTCGGCGGCAACGAGTCCCACCCGACGACGTCGCCAGAGAACTCCCCTGCCGCCGGCATGTCAGTTTACAGCCACTCGTGGCCAGCGCGGAGGGGCTTCACCCAAAGAAATTTAAATAAATTCGTGGGCTGAGTTCTTCACCTAG
>Ga0315899_10006747_pt1 | contig 12369 bp, 16 predicted proteins | sample LakEriMetagenome_2_FD_203518 | JGI IMG/M metagenome (GOLD analysis project Ga0315899, IMG submission 203518) | Freshwater fungal communities from buoy surface, Lake Erie, Ohio, United States - Buoy 4 MA112 | ecosystem: Environmental > Aquatic > Freshwater > Lake | place: USA: Lake Erie, Ohio... | reverse complement strand
CAGTAAATGAAAACAAATCGAGCATCACCGGCTGCGGGAGCGGCGTTGGCGACGGGAGCTGGGGCAGCATGTCCTGCGGCGGGAGGCGCTGATGCGAGTATGGAGAGAGAGAGAGAGAGAGAGAGAGAGAGAGAGAGAGAGAAAGCGACGTCGGTGGGTGCATGCACCAGCGACATCGGTGGGTGCATGTACAACACGCACAAACAGGAGAGGAAGAAGGAGCGGGAGAGGGAGAGACAGAGGTTCAGGGTTTAGGGAGTAGGATTTAGGTTTTGGGGTTTAGGGCTTAGTGTTTAGGATCTGATGACAGTCAGCACCTCCGGGCGGTTCCCACCCGGGCCCCCGGGCCTCCCGGGCCTCCCGGCCCTACTCGCCCTGCGACAAACGCAGAGAGAGAGAGAGTTACACAAAACACACACGTACCCACACACAAACGTACACCAACACAAACAACGCAACAACGCATAACATTGTCAAGTGAGCCTTTCCCACCCTATCACCCTATCCAACATGTCTCTCCCTGGCTCTCTCGCCCTCGCTCTCTCCGACCCTCTCTCCGACCTTCATTTTTGGACTTTCAAGTTTGGAGTGGCAACTTCGTGGTAACGTAGTCATCCGAGTCCGCCGACTCGGACTCCGACTCGGAGTCGGAGCCGCAATCCAGGGGTGACTGCCCCCGGGGAGGTCCTCCTCACGAAAACTCGTGCCACGAACAAAAATATCGTGCAATTTCACAAGAGAGCATGGAGGGCAACATGTTCCCTCCGATCCCAGGTGTGCACACGCCGCTGGGCAGCGAAGGGGACACGAGGGAAGAGGGTGCAGCTGGGAAGAGCTACAAAGTGCTGTACGACGCTGCGCCGGGCGCGATTGCCACGCACGAAATGTCCGCTGCGCCCGAGGTGCGTAGCATGGACATTCACATGCGCACGGTGACGACGCCGACAAATGAATGCACGCGAAGATGCGCACCGAGGAAAGCGTGCTGGCCTGGCATAATGTTATTATATATACTGAATATGCTGTCTTTGCGCTCAGTTCAGGGGGGAAACCCAAACCCTCAACCCAAACCCCTCAACCCTCAACCCCAAACACAAATTACTATTATATATGCTGTGCGCATGCAGTTTCTGGGAGTGCAGTACCTTTCGACCTTCGAATGCCCCTTCTGTCTCGTCGGTGTGTCTGCTTGTCTGTGTCCGTGTGCTTGGGATGCCCGAGTGCACGTCTTCGCGTATGTATGCCAACCAACCCGTATTCTCTTTAGTGCACGTCCTTGTTCGTATGTATGCCGACCACCACGCATCTCCCTCAGACTCTCTCCATAAAAATATGCTGCGCCGGGAACCGCAAAGAATAGCATCGCGTTGTCGACCTTGTGCTCCTGCTTGTCATGGACAATGTCGTGATCGTGCTCTCAGGAGCACGCGACGTAATTTGTATGGCCAGAGACTGCTGCTTGTACAGCACCAAGCTGTCTTTTACGCATGTTTTTGAATGGGAGGGCACGTGTCAGTAATACCATCTCGCTGTAATATAGAGAACACATTCTAATAAGAGAACACATTCTACGTGTCAGTAATACCATTCAGCTGTAATATTACAAATGATATCATGTGCATAATATGCTGTGCCGGGAATCACATTGCAGCGCCCACCACAGGGCGCGACTCAGGCGGGGCAATACTGAAGCTGGAGCTAGAGGAGATCCCGGATTTGGGCGGCGGCAAGGGGGCGCAGGTACTCAATGTGCAACGGCACACCTGAGTTTAGGGTTCTGGGTTTAGTTTAGTTTAGGCTTCTGGGTTTAGACTTCAAGGTGGCGCAAGTGTGCAACGTGCAGCGGCTCATGCTGCAATGCGACCCCTTCTCTTACGCCCTGGAGCGCTCGCCTCCTCTCGCGTCCCCTTCTCTATAGAATGTGTTCTATGTAGAATGTGTTCTCTATGTAGAGTCTGTTCTCTATCGAATGTGTTCTCGATAGACTGGAGCGCGAGTCTCCACTCGCGGCCTCACCTCCTCGCCCTCCTCGCGCGCACACACACGTGCGCTGTATCCATACGTGCCCTGCGTGCTGTTCTCGCGCGCGCGCTCTTGTCTCGCTCACCTCCGAGTAACAGCCCCTCTTCTAGTTTTTTATTTAGTATATGAACACACACACACACATGCGCGCGCGCGCGCGCACACACACACACACACACACACACACACACACACACACACGTGTAGTTCTGTTTGCGGATCGGGACGGAAGACCTGGAAGCGCACGCAGGACGAGCGGCGAGTGAGAGCACAATCATGATCCTGCCAAGACTGAATGAACCTCAGGAGTCAAGGTACTGTGCTCCTAATGTGTTGCTAATGTGTTGCTAATGTGTCATCCTGCCAAGTCTGAATGAACCTCAGGAGTCAAAGTACTGTGTTCCTAATGTGTTGCTAATGTGTTGCTAATGTGAACCTCAGGAGTCAAGGTGAGTCTTCTTGGTACCTATTGTGTCTAAGATCTATCTCAATCATGATCCTACCAAGACAGGAGTCAAGGAGTGTATCGACCCCTAAACCCTAGACCTGTTATCCATTTTATTTCGAACAGTACTATTCATCCTCAATGAATAATCTGATCATGACAGAGAGGCAGCATACCGAGGATGCGCCGTACGCGGGTACAGGGTGTTGCTACTGTGTTGCTAATGTGCTGCTATCATGACAGAGAGGCAGCATACCGAGGATGCGCCGTACGCGGGTACAGGGTGCGTGTGGTGCAGTGCGCCGTGGTCTTCGATACGCGTGCCCGGCCCACTCAGCTAAAGAGAGCTGCGGACATGACGACGGACAAGGGTTACGCCGTTGCGGTGGCCGTAGACAGACCCACCATGCCCGCTGCATGGACTCCGGCTCTGGAAGCAGCGCGGGCTGGTTCGTGCGCTGGTATTGCTTTGTTTTTTTAAAAAAAAATAAGCATTGCAAATGCTGGATGGGTTTTAAATGGTATCGTCTTTTCTAATGTGTTCTGTCTTGCTTCTATCGTGTACCGACTAATGTGTTCTGTCTCTTACCGTGTAACGGGGTTTAGGTAAATGGTTTAGGCTTTCCTAATGTAACGTGTGCCGACTAATGCGTTCTGTCTCTTAAGGTGTAACGAGTTCTGTCTCTTAAGGTGTAACGACTAATGTCTTGTGTCTTGCTTCTAACGTCTTCTGTCTTCCTTTCTCTATGGACTGGTTTGTGGTTTAGGGTTTAGGTAATTGTTTAGGCTTTCCTAATGTCTCACTTTCTCTATTGACCTTCGGCAGGCCGTGCAGGTCTTGTGCTCGCACCCGCGCTCCCGCACCATGATCCTATCGACCACTGGCTCTCGACCAAGGCCTCTATTCTCAAAAGCCCTTCATATAGTGAGGTTTACATAGTAAATATACTAGGGCACTGACTTTTCAGAATTTTTGTCAGGAAGGCAAGCGGATGGAGGTGACTCTCGGACGTGACGAGGACGACTCTCTCCACGTGCAACTCGACGCCAGCTTGTTGAATGTGCCCGAGGTGGCGCAGGTGAATGATAGTGGCGACGGCAGTTGGAAGCAGGCTCTCCAGGTCCGCGCCCATGTGTGTAGAATAGTTCTATTAATAGAAGGTGTTCTCTTCGGTGTTCCCTTACGGCAGTTGGAAGCATGTTCTCCAGGTCCGCGCGCATCAAACGTGGCTCTGGTCCCTCTCCCTCCAGGTCCTGCGCCTGGGTGAGGTGGAGGCACACGTACACCTGCCTCTCAACTGGGCGCGCATAGCATCGTCGAGCGGGACGCTGCGACCACAGGCACGCACCACCAGCAGACGTGGCCGCGTGCTCACTGCCGGGGACTACCGCATCCAAGTCCGCGAGCGCATAGCGACACTCTCGCAACTCGGTGTATTGCACAAACTCCGAGCTCCCCCGCTCGACCCACCATCTCCGTATGTGCCCGGGCGGGGGGAGGCGGAGGTCCAAGGGCAAAGAGGCTTGCCTGGTAATGGATATGCATGTGATGCTGCCAGTACTCGTGATGCATGTGCATATGAAGGCAGTGCATATCAAGGCAGTAATGACGGGGGACTGGCGGAGGCGGAGGCCAAGAAGTTTGCTGAGCTGGATGCCTATGCCAAGCACATTGCTGCGCAGCTCAAGGTTCGTGAACCCTGAACCCTGATCTGGGTGGAAGAGAGCAGGGTGCGAGAAAGGTAAGGGTGCGAGAGAGTGCTGAGGGTGTTCGAGAGCCCGGCTCGTGCAGTAGAGTGGCCAGCGCTGCCTCTCTCTCTCTCTCTCTCTCTCGCTCGCTCGCTCGCTCGCTCGCTCTCTCCCTCCCTCCCTCTCCCTCTCTCTCTCTGCAACTCGTGCAACTTGAGGCGCGCCTTTAATATTTTGATCTCTATATTTTTTATCTACATCAATTTATCCAGGACGAAGAAGCCAAACAACGTCAAGCTGAGGGGTATGACGAGGACTTTGAGCAGGTGTGTGTGTGTGTGTGTGTGTGTGTGTGTGTGTGCGTGTGCGTGTGTTTGTGTGAATGTGTATCGGTGTCTGCGGCTGTGGGGCCATCTCTCGCAGTGCGCACGCCCCTGTCATTGTAGAGGCGTAGTGTCATTGTAGAGGCGTAGTGCCATTGTAGAGGCGTAGACCTATTGTGTTGCAGGGTGTTTGCATTTGTTGCCTTTGCACGTGCCATGTTTCGATCGAGGGTGGAGGGCGTGGGTTTCAAGAGAGAGTGTGGTTGCAAGGTTTGGTTGCACGGTTTGAGAGAGCTTAGCCTTGCTCGCAAGAGAGTTTGGCTGCACGTTAGTCTCGCTGCAAGGCTTGAGATAGTTTGGTTGCAAGGTTTGAGAGAAATTGGTCCCAAGGAAGTTTGGTTACAAGTTAGTCTCGTTGCAAGTTTTCTCCTCACCACCACGTCGCACCTTCCTTCCCTCCTTCTCTCCACCCAGTATCCTCCTCCTGCTCCTGCTGTCTAGCGCCGCTGTGCCGCGTGCGAGTGTATCAACTCGAAAACTGATGCTTGTGGGTTGTGGCGTGGGCGTATTGGATCATAATCTAACTAAACTAACTAAGCTGATGCTTGTGGGTTGTGGCGTGGTGTACGCAGGTGGTGACACACCCCCCCCCCACCACGCCCCCCCCCCCCCGCCCCCCCCCACACCTCCACCCCCACACCTCCACCCCCACACCTCCACCTTCCTTCCCTCGTTCCCTCCCTCCAATCTTTTCACCCCCACGCCTGCACCTTCGCTCCCCCCTTCGCTCCCTCCCTCCCTCCCTCACTCCTTCTCTCTCCCTCCCTCTCTCCTTCTCTCTCCTTCTCTCTCCTCCCCTCCCCACGTTTTTACTCCTCTTGCATCTGACCTGATGACCACGTGCTGCAGGACGAAGAGGAGGAGGAGGAGGAGGAGGAGGAGAAGGAGGCCGGTCGGGGTGTGGGCGACGCTGATCTTGAAGGGAAACACGTTGAGAGAGGTGGCTCGGGAGAGTTTGGAGCCACGCGTGTTCATATTCTGAAAAGTCAACGCTACATAGGGACGTTGATTGGCAAATCGATTAGGACTTTGACGTTTGAGAATTTTTTTTTTTGGCCAGGCTACTCGCACTCAGTATCCTATCTTGGAGTTTTCGGTGAGTTAAGCATCATTCGTGTGTCGAGTTCGTGTGTCAGTTCGTGTGTCTTTTTCGCGCGCCTGCCGTCTTTGTTGGATGGCCGGTTCGTGGTGGTGTAGACGCGGATGCGGTGTTTAGTGGCTCCACGCTGGAGGAGGAGGACCTCCTGAAGCATACCCCTTGCGGAGGAGGAGGAAGCCTCCTCAAGCATCCCGCTCCCCGTTGCGTACGCTCCTGAAGTGATGGAGGAAGAGGGCGCTAGGGGCTAACTTAGTCACGGTCCTCACTTGTCTAACAACTTGCACAACTCACTTGTCTAAAAACTTGCTATTCTTGATATTCACACCGCTCCGTTCGGGTCCCCTTTTTCACAAACGCGGCGGGGGTGCAGGTGCTGGTACGCATCAGCCGTGTCGATGCGCAGGAGGCGGAGGAGGATGCATGGGCGGCTCTGCTCGGCGACCAAGATGACTGAGAAAGGACCAAGACTGCATTTCGGCACCTGGCAAACAGGAGGGCCGCCTGCGCATCAGCCTTTCGGCCTGCGCACTTTTCTCACTGTCTGGCATCCTGCCGCGCTGCCTTGCCTTGGACTAAATGCTCGTTGATGACACGTTGATCCTCTTGAGCTCATGCGAGAACAAAAATAAACAGACAAATAAATATACGTTAATCCTGTTTAGCTCATGATGTGCCCACTCTGTGTCCAAGCCAGCACGCAGGCAGGCACTGGCACAAGCATGCTTGCTTAGATGATCTGCAAGCAGCCACGAGTTCGAAAGCGCTCAACGCCGCGCGCGCCGCCGCGTTGCGCCGCGAGCGGGGAGCGAGACACCAAAAACGACAACATTCAGGCTTCCTTACCGTCATGCGGGGCACACGGGAGGCACGAGGCACACCCCAGCCGACACCAATCAAGTCTACACCCACGCGTCTGCCTCGTGTCTTGGCAGCACTGAGGTCCCTTCGTCTGTGGACGGTGACAGGCTGCTAGGGCGGAGACGCGGGAGCACGAGGGGAGAGGGAGGATGAATGAAAACAGACTTAGCAGAGCTTTATTCAAGAACAATCTTCTGCTCTCTTACATCAGGTGGCAAGAGCTACTTGAGCGCAACCTCCTCATCAGCTACTTGAGCGCAACCACCTCATCAGCCGGGCCCCTAACCACACGCTGAGCGGACTCTGCGCCACGGTGCCTAGCTGCCTAGCGGAGCACACGCCAAGAACACGTGGGCTCCACAGCTCTACTGCCCCAGGGACGTACACCCCGGACTCGGATGCTCTTGGAAGGCGGCCATGGCCTTTTGCTCTTTCAGATGCCGCTGCTCTTCCCGGAGGCCCTGCAGTGCGCGGAGCTGCTCTGCGAGGCGCTGCTGTTCTGCGAGCATCTGCTTCGACATGCCTTCGACATGCCTTTGTCCTCGGAAGCAGCGAATCTGTCAAGTTGCTGCCATACAATCGCTTCATCAGGGGTTTCTTGCTCTTGGAGGCGCCGCTCCTCTGTGTGCCGCCCGTCTGCCTGTCCTCCCGTTTGCTCCGCATGACGGCGCACGGGTCAAGCCCTGACCCTCGGCATGATCGAAACCGGCAGAAGTTGTATGGCGCTTCTGACCGGGATACCTGTCGATGACAGTATTCGTCTGCAGTAGTAACCAGTTGAACCCATTAGAGGCGAAGCAGGCAGAGGGTGCCTTTTTGTGTTCAATATTCTTTTTGTATTGAATGGTAGCTCGTCATTTCTCTGACATGTCCTGGAGTTGGACCAGCCTCGCGTCCAGGAGCGTCAGCATGCGCGACACCCTGACAAAAATTCTCAAAAGTCAGTGCCTTAGTACATTTGCTATATAAAGTCATCTTAGAGAGTACTTTTGAGAATGTGCGCCACAGCTGGCGGCCTGGCCCAGGAGGCGGCATCGCCTGCTGTGCCCACCTGTTGGCCTCTTCAGCATTCCCCATCTGAGCGTACACCATGACGATCCCGCTGAGAGCCCCAAAATGCCATGGCTTGTCGCGCAAAACGCGCAAACACAGGCGGGCCGAGTCTTCAAAGTCTTGCCTTGCGCCCCCGGCTCCATCACGTATAGCTTCGAGGCCCTCCATAAAGCGGTGAGTCGCCAGCCGGTTAACGGGCTCGGCCCAGTCCGGGAACGCGTCCATCAGCTGAAGCAGCGCCGGCGCGTCGCCCTCGGCCGCATCTAGCTGCCTCCGCGCGTCCTCGCCCTCCTCACCAAACCAGTGGTCCCATAGGTCTCGCACGGCCCGCTCCTCGCGACGCTGAGCATTTATGATGTCCGTGATACCCTGCACCAGGGTATCGCACATGGACCAGGGTATCGAGAGAGTGTGCGTGTGTGTGCGCGCGCGTGCGCGTTGACGAGAGAAGAGAGTATACATGCAACGAGTATACATGCACGTGGTGGTCACCGTGGCATCTTGCGGGCTGACCTGGTAGGTTTCGCCAAGTGTAGCGACGAGAGCGCGCTCCTGCTGCGTGGCGCTCCTTCGCGCTGCGAGCTGCGACCGCCGCTGCCGCAGGGCTGCGTACAGCCCGCTGCTGTCGCTGTCGCTGTCGCTGCCTGCCTGCGCAAGGACAACGGACGCTCGGGGCGGTCTCCTCCTGCATGCGCCATGGCGGTCGGCGCTGGCAAATGTCCGTGCCAACACGGTGGGCGACAAAAAGGCCTCTGCAGCCCCCGCCGCGACCACCGCCAGGAGTGTGCGGATGATACGGCACACCATGGCAAGACTCACGAACTAAATTTGAAAGCCTCACACGGCAGCGAAGGATGAGATCAGCAGGACAGATGCGCACGGACCATCATGCGGGAAATGAGAACGCTGAGCACAACGTGAATGTTGCGTCGCTCGAATCCCAGATCAAGAATTTGCTTGAAAGGTCCAGTTCCACCGTCACGAAGCTCGACAGCCAGATCAGTAAGCTCGATGAGCAGCTGTCAAAAAATTCCGCAACAAAGCGCAGGAAACCACGCAGCCCAGCATCTGCACGGGTTATCCCCTCGGCAGGCGCATTTGCAGCAGCAAGCCGCGGAGCGCATCCATTCAACAAGTGGCTTGTGTGCATCGCGGGAGAAGACTCGTCCCGAGCAGCAGAGTCAGATCCCCTCCATGTCACCCGCCCTCTGACCTTGGACGAAATCAGCATCGTGTCGCCCAACTTCCGTGCCCGGAAGCTTCCTGAGAACGGCTCAGGAGGGCGGCGGGCCGCGCAACAGCATGCCGCAGAGCTCGAGATGCGCGAGCGCATCCCCACGACGTCGGAGCGAGGAAGGAACAAGGCCGTTGGCGAGCTGGCTTCTTCACCTGGAGCCCGCATGCCGGACTACTCTTTCCATGCACCATCTGCGTTGAGCTCTCGTTCGCCGTTCTCTGAACCGAGGGGGCAAAGCCAGTCTGCCCGGTGTAGAAGCCCCGACCTTTCGGCCAGCCCCATACGCGGAAGACGAGAAGATAGGCAGGACAGAATCGAGGCCTCGCATGCCCAACCTAGCTCAGCCGATGAGGGCAGACCTGGCACGGTCAATGAGGGCGACCTGCGGAGGATTGAAGAGCGCCTGGAAGGCAAGCTCCAAAGAATGTTCCAAACCTTGTCTAGCGAGGTAACTGCACATTCTGCATCTTTTGCTTCGAAGCGTGATGTGGAGATGTTGCAGAGCCAGGTTACTCAACTTCGGGAGGAAATGGTGGCTACCAAATCAGACGTTGTGGTGGCGCTGAATGAGTGTCGGGCTGCTCGCGTTGCCTTCGCCAGCGAGCACTGGTCTGTGAAAAAGTTGCTGGAGCAGTTTGAGAGTTTCAAAAAGACGCATCGAGAGGACCTGCTAATGTTGGAGCAGCGCGCCGATAATGCTCCGAAGGAAAGTGGCTCGCATCAGCAGCCTAGGAAGTCAAGTGTGGATCATTCGCAAGACGGCAACACGAGAGAAGGCGTGAAAAATCTTGAATCGGCTTTGGCCACGCTTGAGCGACAGATGTCGGAGACAGCCGCTCTAACCAGCGAAAGCAGCTCGTCTGCCTCTACTCTGAAGGTTCTCATGGAAGAAATGTTTTTTAAATGTGATGTTGCGCAGCAGACTGTATCGAGAGACCTTGCCCGCTATCAAGAAGAGGCGCTAAAACGAGAGCAAGGTATTGTCACAAGGTGCGAAGAACTCGAGCGGGGCCTGCAGAAGCTAACTTGCCGACATTCAGAGGCCGATGACAATTATGCACGCCTTTCCAAAGACTTACGTAAAACAATCAGCAAGGTATTCTCAGAAAAGTGCTCCTAACGCCAAGTGCTCCCAACGCTACCATGTGCAGATTCATAAGTAGAGCGCACAGATAAACAGACATGGGCCAACGCACAAGCAGATACACGCACGCACTCAAATACCAGGTACGCGCACGCATGATGTCTGTGGCAGGTGGATGAGATGTCTTCCCAGCTCATGACCAACAAAGCACAGGCGTTGGACATGCAGTCGCACCTTCTTGTAACGCTGGACGAAGTCAAAGACAAATGGCGCTCGGTGCATGTGCAACTAAGTGGCCAGCTCCACTCGACTACTGAATGGTCCCAGTCCCTGCGTGCTGAACTAACAAGCAAGGCTGACAAGGCGCTGGGGAAGGTGCAATTGTCCCCCCTACCATACTGTCTGTCCTCTTCTAGTCTGTTCCGTAAAAGTCAGATCTACAATAATGGGCGCTCGAGTCGTGGAGGCGGCTGGTCGTCTGTTGCACATGATGCCTGATATTGTCTCTTATTGATTATGTCGATAGAGTGCCAAGGTGGAAGAGGTGGTCCGCGACTTGCAGCAAGCGCTAGACAGGATTTTTGCTCGCCTCGAAAGGAACGAAGACGAAATCAAGTGCCTTGACAACAATATTCTTCACGTGTGCTCTTGCATCCACGCTCTCCAGGAGGATTTCCCTGCACGCGCATACAACTCGACTGAAACTCCCCACTCTCAAATCTCACATGTCGCACGCGGGGAGAAAGGTGTTTTTGGTTTGCCTTCGCACACACAGACGCCTGCCTTGAGCTCGCAAGCATCCAGAAAGACGCCGCGCAGCGACCTAAGCAGCGCACAAAGCAGCGAACGACTACTGTCAGCTCAATCCACTTATGCCGCCCACTCCATGAACCTCGCTGAAACGCAAGATTCTAGCCATGTCAGTACAGGACCAGCATCTCAAAACGGTCGGAAGCGGCCAACACCAATCAGGACAGATTCACCCTTCTCCTCGCCGCCAAACTTGGGTGCAGGTGCCGCAGAGCTTTTTCGCAGCAGCGCGAGTCTTAATACTGATCGACTCGAGAGTGATTTTGCCGTGCAGGTGTGCTGAAACTTTCGTGCCCTGTGGGCACGCGCATGTAATGGTACATTTGGTAGTCCATTGCTACCAGAGTTGTGAGGACTCAAGGATTATGAGACTGACTTGCCTTGACACGCAGCGCGCTCTTAGCGCAGCAAACCTCCGCGCCGCAGCCATCTCGCAATCAATTCAACCGGTGGAGCAAAAACTGACGAGCGACAGTTTTGCCCGTTGCAAAAGCAAGGCCGTTCAGACGGCTTCCGTCTCCCCCGTCATTGGACCCCGTCATGGGCAGGAGAAGTCAGTTTTAGCAGAACAAACGGGTTTGACTTCGCTCTCACGAGAATTGTATTCCCCCTCCAACTTGCGCGTCATGTACAGGTCAGTCATACCGATCGTCTCACAAACCACAAGCCCCGTGGCGACTCACTATTTTGTGTATGTGCGCACCAGTCGGCGAGGCTGTAACGGGAGTGTACGTTCCGAGTCACCCTCACCTTCTCAAACCCTCAATACCGCATCAGGTGCCTAACTCATCACATTCCAGCAAGTCAAAGAGAAATGCGCGTGATTACTTGTCAACTTTAGGTGGTCGCATAAAGTTTATACAGCGCTGCTTGCATCCGTGTGCGAGCGCAAGATAAATCTATCGGGCTGTCAATTAGTAAGATTTGAATTTACAGTGTGTTGATGACAATTAGCAAGATGTAGAAATCACATTATATTGATGCTGTCAAATCTTACTGTACATCTCAGCGCCATCGACGCCTCGAGGACGCATGATCAGCGGCGGTGGTGAAAGCCAAATGTGTTCTTCGCCAGTCGCTATTGTTACTTCCACGCGACCAGTCTCTTCACAAATAGTCTTGCCTCCTACACCGCAGCTTGTGCAATTTGATCATCTTCTTGCAAATGACTCACCAGACCAAGAGTGCAGAGAATAGGTGGCTATCGTCGATCATCGATAGACATAGACACGTGATTTACAAAAGCAGATGGGAAACGGAGGCATTAGCCAAACTGACGTGAACTCAGTTGACTTGCAAACGTGCATCCGCGGGTTGTGGTCACAGGGATTTACAATGGAAGGCTGGCATACAATGGAAGGCTGGCACAATGGAAGGCTGGCGATGGAGCATGCAACCCATTTCGTCGGGAAAATGCTCATGAAGAAGCTGGAGAGAGAGAGAGAGAAAGAGAGCTTTATTAGGAACTATGCTCCATAATGGGGAGTCTAGAGCGGCACCCGCGGAAAATACTGATATGCACGGCAGATCTTGATCTGCATGCTCAAGTATAAAGTAGTATATATAGAGCCTGAGGCTCTTGACCCATGAGAAGGAACTCCTGATTAAACGGACCCTAATTTACACCGGTAGTACCGGTGTAAATTTTGGCCCAAAAATGCATCCGTTGAAAGTTCAGAAGCCGCCTCA